>ERZ1740067.388-NODE-388-length-35602-cov-18.234394_pt1 | contig 35602 bp, 27 predicted proteins | sample MGYA00581736_ERZ1740067 | MGnify/ENA primary metagenome ERZ1740067 (study PRJEB43018, sample SAMN04849236) | marine metagenome | isolation source: floating plastic debris | place: Pacific Ocean | collected 2008-08-27 | study: EMG produced TPA metagenomics... | reverse complement strand
ATGCTGTAAGTCATGGCTAAAAAGGCTTTCACCTACTCTGTCACCCCGTCAGGTCCATCACACTGGAGCGCCTAGAGCTTAACCTCAAGCATCTACAGATCTATGCGTTTCCCACCACCCAGCATGGAGAGCTCGCTTCGATAACTGAGGCCTCTATGTTGACTAATGTCTGAGTCTGTTTGCGCGGTAACGAAGCCCTTTAGCGGCATCAGTGATCTTCTTCTGAACTTCATTGCTACTGACGCGAAGTGCTAAATCAACCAGGTTTTGATACCTGCCAAGCCAGTCCTCCCACTCGTCAACGTATTCACGATAGGCATTCTCATAATCACGCAGAAGTCTACCCACGTGACTTTCACTCACGAATTTGATGTGTATATTGGACATTTTTGCGGTGCCTCTACTGCACCTCTCATAAGCCTCTTGCATCTGCTTAGCCGTGCTTTTCAATAGCCCTCTTCCTTCATCTGCGCTATCAGCCTCCTCAGAGCCGAAATCCAATTCAACTCCACCCACAAGCGTTTGTATAGTTGCCTTATCAAAAATAGGTAGTGCAATACTGCGATGTAGCCACTCAAAAGGCAGCAGCTTCTCAAGAAGTATACGATGCCTTCGAGGCTTCAAGTGAGAAACGAGATTGTCGTCAAATTCGTAATCAGTCCTACCATTTGGAATTCTGGGGATCGAAACTTCGCCACGAATACCAAACCGGTCTTCAATTTCCTCTACTCTCATCTTTACCCGAGTTGCGACTTCGCTTGTTCTCTTTTCGAGTACGCATCTCAAACCTTCTTCGATGTCAGCCAAATAATTCTCTACCTTCCTGTTTACAATCCGAGCTCCATCTTCTTGAATATGCCGAAATAGCCGACTTGTGTAGTTTGCAGGGAGCTCCGATGAATTTGGGAGGGGCAAAGCAAGATCATGAAAGTCAACTTTTGGAGGACGCTGAGCTTCGATAATTCCCTTGTATAAAAGTAAGTCTTGAATTCTGTCCGCGTGCGCGTGGAGTTCAACCTGTGATAGCTGAACCAATCTTTCACGCAACTCAAGAAGTACGTCTCTGTCTTTTCTACACAAGATACATAAAGCAGAAAGAGAATCAGCAACGCGATCAAATGAGCCCGCAGCGGCAAAGACTCTACTTTGCCCTGAGATAGCAACAAAATCACGGAGAATCTTATCGAATTCATAAGTGTTCGACCACTTTTTTAAAGTTGCACGAGCGGAAACTGCGTATACGCGAACATCACTTGTATCAGCTCCATGTGTTTGAAGCATTCCGATGAACCGATGCTTTAGTTTCTCAAAGTACTCAAGCGACTCATCTTCATCCGCTTTATTGACAATGAATATTGTGGACTTTAAACGATTTTTAAAGCAACTTGCTAATCCATCAAGACCTCCAATACCTCTAATTTCGACGGAATCAGCATTGTTGAGGAGTACCAATGCCAGATCAGCCTTTTGTGTAGAGTATCTTTCAGCTAACAGCTGCTGACGCTTGTTGCCTAGAGTAAATCCTGGAACATCCGCAAGCTCAATACGCCGCAAGATATTCTCTGGGACCCCCACATTTACACTTTTCAGCCGCTTAACGTTATCGCGATTAAACTCTTCATCAAGAAGGTGGCGAAGAGTATTCTTGAGATCGGAACGACTTAGTTCCTCCAATTGTGTGCAGTACTTTGGATTCTCTGAATCCACTTTAAGTTCGTGCTGTGTGGAAAAACTAACTATTGCAGGGAAGGTTGTACATGCTTCGACAGGACCTTCTGGAAGCAAGTTGTAATTCAGTATTGCATTGATAAAGCTAGACTTACCGCCCCCTCTTCCTCCAACAATCGCTACTAAGATTCGACCATCAGCTACACGCTGACTTGCTTCCTCCAAGTCGGCAATAATTGCGTAAGCAACAGTTAACGTTGCCTGTGGCAGTCCCTCTGGGAGAATTTCTTTGAAAAGCTCACGAATTTCGCAAGTTGCCGATTCAATTTCGTTGACAGCAAGCTTCTCACGCTGTATTTCCGTAAGCTTTTTTGGCTGGGGCATTATGAACTACTCTTGCAGATTTTGTAGCTGAATAATTATTCCTTCTAATGCTTTGTCCCTCAGGATCTTAAGACAGTCTATGTAGGAAATGTAACGCGTAAGTAAGGGCAGCCACCGCAGCAATTAGGATCGATCAGTAAAGGGCAAGATTGGATGTTCTTTTACCTCCAATCCCACCCTTGACCGAGGATGCAACAAACGATACTTGGCTGTCTATGTCTATCGGTGATAAACAGCGGTGATGCTGGCACTGTCGATCGCATTTGCGCGAGTCATAAAGCCAACCAGGGCATTGCTAGGATTTTCAGGGAGTTCTAAGCGCTCTGTACCCAGGGCATATACCGTGAATATGTAGCGATGCACTTCACCAGGGGGAGGACAAGCGCCTCCAAACTCTGCGCTTCCATAGTCATTGCGAATTTCCAACGCTCCGCCGGGCAAACTGTCATCGGCACTGGCGTTCTGGGAAATAGAATTTACGGCACCCGGAATATTGACCACATTCCAGTGCCACCAGCCTGAGCCAGTGGGAGCATCGGGATCGTATACGGTAATTGCAAAGCTTTTCGTTCCCTCCGGTGCTCCAGCCCACGATAGCTGAGGTGACTGATTTTCTCCTTCGCATCCAAACCCTTCAAAAACGTGAGTGTTGGATAGTTTTTCGCCTTCAGAAACCGTTGTGCTGGTCAGGCTAAACTCTTGCGCCAAGGCAGGGGACGTCACCGTTGCCGCAAGGGAAAATCCAATAGCAATGCACTGTTTAAGCACTCTCTTTGACCTTTCTAGCGTAAATAACTAAGCCTTCGTGAAGTCCAGATTTAGCGCTTTTCCACCGAGAAAACTGGAGGTTTCAAAATAGGCTTTCGACACTTCATATTTAACCAGCAGCTATTTTATGGCGCTTCTCCCAGTCAGGCGTAATCTATCCAAAAACAGTCAATTCTCCACATTGCGTATTTCACTGGGTTTGATGCCAAACCTTTTTCTAAAGGAATCCGAAAAGTGAGATGGTGTTTTAAATCCGCAATCCAGCGCAATGTCTGAAATTGGAATATCGGTTGACTGTAAAAGACTGAGACTGTGCTCCAGCCTGGTATTTTGTAGCGTTCTTGCAAAGCCTTGCCCAGATTTAGCTAACCAACGCCGCATCGTTGACTCGCTAATAGAAAAATATTCAGCGACTTCACTGGACCGCCAAGGATGGCTTAGATCCGTTTCGATCAGCCTTCTGACCTTACTCAGTGGGTTCTCATCCTCATAGGGTGAGAGTTGAACGCCGTGATATTTCAGCCAAATCAAAGGCTCCAGCAAACGATGTTGCCTAATAGATTCAGGTAATTCTTCGTCTTTCAATGTGTTCTGAACGCTGTCCAATATCTTGAGAACCTGGTCTGAGCAAAGTTGCAAGATTTGGATGCCAAAGGGGGTTGCTACTCGTTTCTTGATGGGGAAAACCGCTTTCACCATGGGATGGGAGAAGCAAACACCCGTGGCTCGGTAGCCATTGTCCAGTACGGGGCGATTTTCCAGCGTCACGATCGCCCCAGGAGGGAAGACCATCATCTCATCAGCCTTCCCGATCATTTCACCGTTAACGGGGCACAATACCCTTTTGCTGCCAACGTGAATGAAAACCAGGCAGGTGTACTGGAAGTACAGTTCTGTGAATGTCGCTCTGGTGGCTTGGGAGATTGAAAATACGGATACGTCAGGAATGATACTGGGTTCTGGCATATGTATTCTTCCTTTTGGTCTGTCCACATTCCATGAACAGCAACAGTGTAACCAGCGCCAGAAAACAGACTTGTTTAAAGCTATCGCTTGATCAAGCTAAGGCATCAGTTTGGTTCGAAGGTTCCACTGGGGTGAGCCGGAGCTAATATCCGGATTTTTGTAATCAACAGGGCGCATAGCAGCAGTAGCAGAGCGCTGAAGGTGAAGACGCCGCGATAGCCGATCGCCTGAGCAAGAATACCGCTGGATACTGCGGCCACGATGCCGCCTAGGCTGATAAACGATGTTTGGACTGTGAAATCGGTGCCCGCCATTTCTGGGCGACTTTTGTCCATCATGATCGTAAAACTATTGGTGGCGATCATGCCTAGGGCTAAGAAGATGGTGCCGACAATGGCATACAGCACGGGCATTTGGGTGAATCCAAAGGTGGGTAGAAAGTAGAGCAGCACGCCGATAAAGGCGAGCGCTGTGGCTATTAGGAGCGATCGCTGTCGTCCCCACCGAGAAATTACGGACCCCGTTACCAAAGCGCCCACTAGCGTCATGGTCGTGCCGCCGACCCCTAACAGTGAGCCGATATCATCTACATTCAGACCTTGATCCACCAGAAGCGGGCGGAACATTGTTGCGGAAAGATTTTGGGCGGCGGCATAAAGGGTTAGCAGCAACAGCCACGGTCCCATTCCCGGCTGTTGGCAGGATTGGGCAAAGATTTGGAAATAGCTACGCAGGGTGATAGTGGCTGCGCGATTAATATCTTGCCGGGGCGGTTCGCGGTGTAGCACCACCGGCAATAGCGCCACCAGCAGCATAATCGCCAGCATCCACAGACTCGGTTGCCAGCCTAATCGGCTGAGCAAAATTAACATGCCACCGCCGCCAATCATCTTGCCAAGTGAACCGCCCGCCCCCTGAACCGCGTTGCCGGTGCCGCGCTCGGAGGGGGCAAGTAGCCGCAGCGCCAGGGCATCGGTGGCAATATCCTGGCTGGCGCAGCACACGCCCATCAACCCCAGGGTGAGCAACACCAATGGCAGTTGGCTTTCCAGGCTGAAGCTACTGCAAATGACCGTTAGCCCCACCACGGCAAGCTGGAACGTGATAATCCAAAAGCGGTAGTGTCCCCAGCGGGCAACGCTATAGCGATCAATCAGCGGTGCCCACAGGAATTTAAAGGTCATGGCGATCGCCACCAACGGCAACAGCCCAATTCGTTCCAGGGGCATATTTTGCTGACGCAGCAGCACCGGCAGCGCCTCATACAAAAACCAAAACGGCATTAGCTGGGAAACGTACAGACTGCCCAGCAAAATGTACTTTTGAACGTGCGGCTTTGGGGACACGGTTACTTAGGGGGCAAACCACCACTGAATAAGGAAAGCGAGATACGGAATTAAACGTGAGCTTAAAACCGCACTGAGAAGGAGGCGACAACGGTAAAGGGATCGCCCGCTTCAATGCCCCGCACGCGGGAAATTGGCGTGCCCTGAATATAGTCTTCGTTGAATAAATTTTTGAAATTAACGGCCACATCCCAGTTGTCCCGCTTATAGAACACTGCGGCGTTGACAATCGTGTAGTCTCCTAGCTCAAAGCTATCGTTTAAGTCGCCGGGGCGATCGCTGGCATAATTCAACCCAAAGCCAAAGCCTAGTCCGGCTAAATCACCGGTTTGCAAGGTGTAGGTGGTCCAAAGATTGGCGCTGTGTCGGGGAATGCCCGCTAAGCCGTTGCCCTTTTCAAACTGGTTATCTTCGGTAATTCGGGCGTTGGTGTAGGCGTAGTTTGCCAGAATATTCCAGCCGGGCAAAATCTCGCCGATAACATCCAACTCCACCCCTCCGCTACGCTGCTCACCGGTAGCTAGGGACGCATTGACAAACTGGGGCGAATTAGGATCAGGAGTGGCCACATTCTCGCGAGTGATATTGAAATAGGACAGGGTTGCCCTCAAGCGGCGGTTAAATAACTCGGTTTTGACCCCCACTTCAAAGCCCTCGCCCTCCTCGGGATCCAGCAAATTACCGTCAATATCGGTGCCGCTGTTGGGCGTAAAAGACTGGGAATAGCTAGCGTAGAGCGCAAGCTCCGGCACCGGCTGGTACAAAATTCCCACCCGTGGCGTTACGGAATCAACGGTTTGTTCCGCTTCATTGCCCTGACGAGAAAATAGTGAGGGTGCATTATCCACTTCCTGGGTAACGCTGTCGTAGCGAATGCCCGCCACAAAATGCAGCCCGTCCACAATCTCGATTTGATCCTGGGCAAAAATTCCAAAGCGGCGGGTGGTCACGTCTTGAACACGCGCAGCATCGGGCAGGTCGTCAAACCCTACCCGGGGTGCGGTGCCGTAGACGGGGTCAAAAACATTAAGAGGGGAGGGCGCTTGCAGATTGCCTCGCGACTCAATATCAGTGTTGTCACGGCTTAAATCAATACCAAATAGCACCCGGTGCTTCAAACTGCCCGTCACAAAGTTACCCACCACATCCGTCTGAAAACCGTAATATTCCTGATCGATCTCGGTGGCGGTATTGAACCGAATTAGGGCACCTGCCGGTTCATTAAATGCCGTGGGCGTGAAGGCGTTAGCCTCATAATCCTGATGGCTGTAACGGAAAGCGTTGCGAATTTTCCAGTTGTCGTTGAAGTTGTGCTCCAAACGATAGCCAGTGCTGAAGAAGTCCCGTTCAACCTTGTCTCCTGGTTCACCGGTAATGCGATCCTCCGGCACATCAAGGATGCCGTCACCAAAGGCCAGTAGCCCACCGTCATTGGGGCGTTCGTCGTTGAAATATTCTGCGTCAATGGTGAGGGTGGTGCGATCGCCAATATCCCAAGTCACCATCGGCGCCACAAACACCCGATCAATATCTTGGTCAAAATCCCGAACGCTATCCTGGCTGGAATACAACGCGTTGATGCGATAGCGCAGGCGACCGTCAGCGGAGAGGCGATCGGAAAAATCAATCTGTGGGCGAATTAGCGATCGACTTCCCGCCTGAAGCTGCAATTCGTAGAGTGGCTCTTCAGTGGGGCGTTTGGTGACTAGGTTGACCACACCACCGGGCTGAATTTCTCCATAGAGAATAGACGCCGGTCCCTTAAGCACTTCGATGCGCTCCAGATTTGCCACCTCTGGCAGGGTTAAAAATCCGTTATTGGATACGGCGTCGGATCCGGACACGCTAAAGCCATCCCGCAGCACCCGCGCCCCTTGAAATCCGCGAATGCTGTACTGAAACCCCGAGCCCTCAGTGGAATCTACCACCACACCGCTCACATTACGCAGCGCTTCATCGAGCTGAATCACCTGTTGATCGTCAAGGATTTCTCGCGGAATCACCTGGACCGATGCTGGAGTTTCGATAATTGGCGTATCGGTGCGTGTGGCGGCGCCGGCATTGGGGGCAAAATATCCATCGTCTTCCCCCGTAACGTTAATGCGCAGGGCATCAGCATCTCCGGTTTGCTCCTCCGCGTCGCTTTTGGTTTCCATTTCGGACTCCTGGACCACCATTGAATCCGACGGTGCTGCCCCTGGGGGGTTTGCCCGGGCTGGCGCGTTTTCCAATGCCCATAGCCCCGCGATCGCACTGACCACCCCCATCACCGCACTGGTTCGAAACCCACTCATGGCCACACTCCACAACACTGATTAGTCAACAGATCCTGTTGTGGAGAACTATAAAAAGTCGCGAGTCGGAAAATTATCCCAAGACGGATTTTTTCATGCCCGAAACGGATTTTTTAAATTGCAGCCATCACTTCAAAGGCAGCGCCCTTGACCACGCCTTAGCCGCAATAACCTTTGTAGGAGCGAGGCGTTACGCCAAAGCGGCGTTTAAAGGCTGCGGAAAACTGGCTTGGGCTTGCGTACCCCACCTTCTGCGCCACCTGCGCCACCGAGTAGTTTCCCCGCTCCAAAATCATCTGTGCCTTTTCCATTCGACACTGATGCAAATAGCCAAAAACCGTTGTGCCAAACATCTGGCGAAATCCACGCTTTAGCTTAAAATCGTTCATCTCCGTTTGCTGCGCCAAAGCTTTGAGAGACGGAGGGTGAGCCAAATTCTGAATCAAAATTTCCCGGGCTCGATGGAGGCGCTCGATATCGTCAGCCTTAATTTGATATTTGAACTGTGGAATCGAAGCAGACTCCTGCACCTGCGCCAGTTTCATCACAATTAGCTCCAGGGCTTTGCTTTCCATATAGAGCAGCTTTAGCTGTCCCTCATGGGGGCAGGTCATAATCTGCTGCAACACGGTCAACATCGCAGGTGTCGTTTGGTTCACCGTAACCAGCAGCTTGGAGTCGGGGCGATCACGGGCGATCGTTTGCCCAAAATCCATTTCCGCCAGCTCCGGCGGCAGCAAAGCCTTAAACTGCTCCGGTGCAATCCCAACGTTTAAAATCTCCACAACTTGATTCGCAGCATAGGTGGTTTTGGCTTGGATTTTGCCTGACGCAAAGCCAATCATATTCATGCCAGGGCGACCAACGATTTCTAAATTCTCGCCCTCTAACCGCTGCACCGATTGTCCAGAGAGACAAAACCGAATCGCCCAGTTTGAAAGCTGATCAAGCTCCTCCACAAAGGACACATCCTGCCGCAGTTCTGCCCGGATAAACCCCAGATAAATCCCATCCCTAACGGGAATACATCGATTTTGCCAAAGACCAAAGGGCTGCTCGATATCCCAGCACAGTTCGTCCTTGTTGATTTGCCATTGCCCACCTAACTGCTGCTGCGATGCCTTAAGCATCTTCGGAATTGCATCTGTGGAGAGAGCAATATTGAAGGTGGTCATTACACTTGGGAATTAAATTAGCTAATGACTAATATTCTCAAGTAGCTGTGACTTTGACAAAAAGTCGCGGAGCGATAGCCTTTCGTCGCACTGACCTTGGGAAGATGTATCCGCCGAATTAAAGGACGGTCAACGCTTTAAGCCTGACTCTCAACGGTATTGATCGGCGATTCAACCGTTGACTGTTCACTAGACGTATTCTGTGGAGGGGATCCCAATTGGACGGAACGCTCCAGGTAAATTTCAATGGCGCGATCGCCGGGGCTGTGGTGTAAACAAGCTTCAAACAGCCCTGCTGCCTCCACATATTGCCGCTGGTGGAAAAGCAAAATTGCCTCTTCAAAGCGATCAGCTGTGTCAAGTTTTTGGGCTCTTATGTTCTCGGGATCTGCATTTAAGACTTCGTAAATTGCCACTGGCTGGTCCCGCCCCCTTACCGACAGCCGATCTAAAAATCGAACGGCAAACCGCTCTGGTTCCTCGAGTTCAGCCAATACTCGGTGGGAAATCAGCAGTGGCACGCCATAAAATTTTGTCAGCTCTTCCAAGCGAGAGGCCAAATTAACCGCGTCGCCAATGACCGTCGTATCCAGTCGGCGTTGTCCCCCGACGGTGCCCAGCATCAAAGGTCCTGTATCAATGCCAATGCCAATACGAATGGGACCGTCCGAGTTTTCAGGATCCTCCAGGTGGCGCTGAGCATTATGGCGTTCTAAGCTGTGCAACATAGCGATCGCCGCATCAAGAGCACTATCGGCAGGCTTATCAAATAGGGCCATAATGGCATCGCCAATGTACTTATCAATAAAGCCCTGGTTCTGGATAATGGCGTCTTCCATTTCTGCCAGGTAGGCGTTGATAAATTGCAGGTTAGCCTCGGGCGTCATTTTTTCCGACAGGCTAGTGTAGCCGCGAATATCGGAAAATAGAACGCTCATGGTGCGCTTAGTGCGATCGCCCAGTCCCACATCGATGATGGAATCCTTTTGGAGCAGCTCTAAAAACTCCCGAGGCACAAAGCGATTGTAGGCAATATTTAAATTAGAAAGCTGTAGGTGAGTTTTTAAGCGAGCCAGTAATTCTTCGCGGGACACGGGCTTTGTTAAATAGTCATTCGCCCCTGACTCTAGCCCCAGCGCTAAGTCTGATAGTTGGTTCTTAGCGGTCAGCATCACAATGGGGACTTCATTGGCCGAAAACTGTTTTCGGAGTTGTTTGGCCACTTCATACCCATTCATACGGGGCATCATTACATCAAGCAGCACTAAGTCAGGACGGCATCCCTGCTGCACAGTGGCTAAGGCTTCGTCCCCGCTGCTGGCTTGAATAATGGCATAGTTACTCACTTCAAGGCGTTCCGTCAGCACCTGCATATTCAGGGGGTCATCATCCACGATTAAAATCTGAGGTTGATGGGCTCCAGGCAGCGGTGCAAGGTGCGCCACGTCAGGCTTTTCAGAGCCCTCAAGCCCTTCAGACGCGCTTTCTGACACCGGTAGCACTATAGATGACGGACCGTCGGTTACTTCAATCTGGATGATTGCCCGATCTGCTGAGCCTATGCTGGCGATCGCGGCGTCACTGCCAACACCGTTAATTGCGCCTGACAATTCGCCTGACAATTCGCCTAACAAACTAACGAACGGTCGCGACACCCGCAGCCCGGCCACGGTTGCCAAGGGCACTGCCTCCGTGCCCACCGCCACGGGAAGCCATACGGAAAACGTGGTGCCGATACCCAGGGTGGAGTCCACCTCAATGCGCCCCTCGTGGGCTTCCACCAGTTGACGGGCGATCGCCAGCCCCAGCCCCACACCACTGTATTGGCGACTGTCGGAACCATCCACCTGTTCAAACGCCTCGAAAATCCGCTCCCGTTTACTTTCAGGAATGCCAATCCCCGTATCGGTGATCTTGATACACAACTGGTGGCTGACTCTGCCTGATCGTATTTTTGCGGCCGACTCTATTTCTACGTCCTCTACAGGGGGAGCTTGCTCCAATTCATCAACGTGTGCTGGATAGTCCTGTCCATTACTTTTCTCAAGACCAACGCCTTCGAAAATCGCCTCAATCGTGACGGTACCTGCGTGGGTAAATTTAATCGCGTTGCCCAAAAGGTTATACAGGATTTGCTGTAGCCGGTTAGCGTCTGCCACCACAGGCGGCAGATGTGACGCCTCATCAATACAGTTAACAAGGGTTAGGGATTTCTGTTCGGCAACCGGTTTCAAGATGGCAATGACGTCTGCCAATACCTCCCGCAGACTCAAAGGCTGAACTTGTAAATCAAATCGTCCTCGCTGAATCGACGAAAAATCTAAAATATCGTCCACTAAGGCGCTGAGCCGACAATTACTGTGCAGCAGTGCCTCTAGGGTTTGTTTTTGACGGACAGTGATTGGACCGTAGGATCCTTCTAAAAAAGATTCCAATAGACCAATGGAGCCATTTAAAGGCGTGCGCAATTCATGGGAGGTGTTAGCTAAAAATTCGTCCTTAAGTTTATCGAGGCGCTGTAGTTCAGCATTTTTACGGGCGAGTTGATCAAAAGATGCCTGGAGCTGGGCTGCCATGTCGTGAAATGAGTTGGCAAGGTGAGCCAGCTCCCGGGGCGATCGCACCGTAACAGCCGCATCCCACCGCCCTTTCGCCAGACCTCGTGCCGCCTGTTCTAGCTGATATACCGGCTGCGAAATCCACTGGGACGTGACCACCCCCACCCCTAACGCCCCCAGCGCTGCCGCCACACAAACGCCAACGGTAATCCAGGCGGTCCATGCTAGCTGTCCCGTGAAGTCGCTTTGGGGAATAACCACTACGATCTTCCAGTCCAGCCCCATCTCTTGCCCAACGGGAGCCACCTGTAAAAAATAAAGTTCACCGTCTAAATTTAAATCTACCTGTTGGGGACTGGTAATACTGGTGGCGATCGCCTGGGAATTTTCAGCACCTCGCAGAGTGCCCAAATTTTGCAGTGCCTTTGCCGTGTCTTGGACCAGCGGTACCGACGCCTCCGTTGCGGCCATGCGCTTGACATCTTCTCCGTCAATCACGAAAGGCTGATCGGGGGCCGACATCCCCACCAAAAGCCCGTCGCCATCCACAATATAAGTCTGAGCGCCGGGACTAATATCGAGCTGCCCCAACAATGTCCAAATATGGGACAGCACCAGATCAACGCCCACAACCCCTTCAAGGTTTCCCTGATCACCATACAGGGGACGAGCTAGGGTGATCTTGAGGCGTTTTTCCTTGAAATCCACATACACATCACTCCACGTCGCCTTCCCCGCTGCCTTCGCTTTCTGATACCACGGGCGCTGGGTAGGGTCGTAGTCCTTACCCTGGGTCACTAAATCCGTTGGCGTGCCAATTTCATCCGTGTCGTAGCTGAAGAAGCGATTGCCTGTGGAGACTCCTGATCGCCCCACTTCCCAACGCTGATTATCTTGGAAACCGAGCCCAATAAACTCTTTGTTTTCAGCGCCAATATAAATTGCTGACGCCTCTGCCGGCGCCAAAACATCCCGCAACTGCCAAAATTGCTGCGTCAACCCTGCTGGATCTTCGACCCTAAGGTTCCCCAGGTTAAAGCCATCAACCGTAAATTCTGCCAGCACCTGAGGCGCATTCAAATAGTATTGGAGCTGGTTTTCTACGCGCAGGGTAACTTCACTGCGCAAGCGTTCAACAACGCCATCCACTGCCAGCTGACCGGTGTAGTAGGCGGCATAGCCAGTAAAACCGACCACCGCCAAAATTTGCACCGCAAAAGGAGCAATTTGAATGGTCCGTAGGGACAGTCCTTGGCGGCGGCGTTTGGCTAAAAGTTCGCGAAGGGTTAGCAACATACCCAGAACTACAGCAAGCAGATCTAAAAATCAGGGGGCAAAAATTGGGGACTAGAAATGGCGAACAGTCAGCAGATTACACTCTCCCATTTTGCACAATCCCCTGAAATAACGGGCGATCGCTTCACATACTCAAATCAAAAAACCATCAAAGACAGCGCTGAAAAGATTTGCCCAAAGTTTGCTTTTGTCTTGAATGTTCTTCCAGTGATGCTGCTGCTAATTACTGGACCTATGGCACGAATGATTAGCTTCACCGAGGGACTGAATGGGAAGCAGACTTGAGCTGATTTTGTGCCATCGAACTAACGTCCTATTAGCTTTTCCAATGCTGCGGAACGACTCCGCCCAGGGCTCAATCACTTTTTTCCAGGTTTATGCAGGCGGTTTGATAAACAATGGGGGCTGGAAAAGTAGAAATCCCCAGCCCCCAAAATCCCTGTGATTGCCTGTAATTCTATTTTCCCAAGCTGGTGTAGTAATAAATCACTTCCCGCTCGGTTAAAGGCTTAAAGTCCGCAGCCACCAGTTTTACATCTAAATCGGCGTGACTTAGGTGCTTTGCCCCGATGCGCACAATGCGCGATCGCATGGAATTGCTAACGCCACTGCGCTGCCGATCCGCTTCCAACGCCATAATTTCTTTGTAAAGCTCCAGCTTTTCCGCCGGAATTTTGCTGCCGTCCAGGTCCACCCCTTTGGCGATCGCCTCATCCACAGCCCCAGCTCCGGTGGTCGTACTTCCCATGGCAAATAGATTAGATAAACATTAAGAACATCCTGAGTGTAACGAGCCTATGGGCGCACTGGGGGTGGAATGGTAATCTTGCCCCATTTTCACCTGCCTCCCCCAGTAGAACTCACCCAGGGCAAGAGTTACACAATTATTGGTACGAAGCCCAACGTTCGATTGTCCGTTATGCTGGGCATCAATTTCTGAGCAGTCCGCAGCCTGGCGCTTTGGCTCGTTGATCACCCCATTGCATTATGTGCCCCCTAACTGCGTAACTCCGGCTAGGGGCAAACCCCCTGTGCCCTCAACCGGAGAATCGAAGCTACAGCTCTGATGCTTAGCGTCTTTGGAAAGTGGAATAAATGGCGTGGCTGGTGGAAGCATGGGACTCCGCCATATCCCACTCCGACTGGTCAAAAATCACAAAGCCCCGCCCGTTAATTTCACCCCAAATAATATTGCCCGTCACCCGTCTCGATAGAGCCACATACGCCGCCGCCAGGGGTAGGACGAAAGCCCAGGGGTGTTGAGGGGAATTTCCTCTAAATTTGCGCCGTCTTGACTCATCGCCTGAAGCAGTTGGCTTTCCATTTCCGCCAACGTCGCCGTCCGATCAGGCCACATAATCTCGATTTTGGTCTTCTCATTGAGTCTGGACACCAGCCTAATGACCTTAAAGCCATCCTGGCGCACCACGCTTGGAATATAGGCGTTGTTGGGAATCCCCATTTCCACAGGAATTCCCTGCGGTTGATAAGGACGCATCCTGTAGGTAACCGGCTCGCCTTCTACGGTGGTTTCAAAGGTGGAAGGAACCGAGGTGTCTTTCGTGAGGGAAGCGCCATTTAGGGGGGGGCTTTGGGCGGTTATGGGCTGGGCGGCGGCGAGGGATACGGTGGCTTGGGCGGAGCGGGTTAGGGCATAGCCGGTGCAGAGACAGGAGCCCCCCAAAAGCCCCACAAGCAGGGAGCGAGACAGGGCAGTTTTGGCAAACAGCATGGGCTTAAACAGTACTTTTGAGAATAAAGTAGCCTGCTGTTTGGGGCGGGCGGGCGAGCTCCTTTGCCAATAGTGCATCTGGCATAAAGGCTTGGGATCGTTAGGAATTGAAGGGAGGTAGGGCGATCGCCTCCCCCCGCAGGGAATAATCTAAAAGCTGGATGGGATGGTAAACCGGCACCGTTGCCAATGCCGCATCAGGATGATCCTGGTTTCGTTCCCGCAGATGTTTTTGAATTTGTAGCGTACAGCCGGGATTGGGGGATGCAATCACCTGCGCCCCCGTTGCCAGCAGGTTGTCCACCTTCTGCTCCCCCAACTCCTCAGAAATCTCCGGCTGCAATAGATTGAATACCCCCGCACTGCCGCAGCACAGAGACGCGTCCATGGGCTCTCGCAGCTCTACGCCTGGGATTTTGCGGAGCAACTGCCGAGGCGGGGCGCTAATTTTCTGACCGTGCAGTAAATGGCAGGCGTCCTGATACACGATGGTCAGCGGCTCGGCATCGGGAGCGATGGCCCGCAGCTCTCCCGCAAAATCACCGTCCGCCACCACGTCCGCCAAAAATTCATGAATATCCTGCACCTGGGCAGAAAACCCTACGCCGCGACTCCGCCACTGTGGATCGTCCCGCAAAATTTCTCCGTATTCCTTGAGGGTATGCCCACAACCTGCCGCGTTAATAATAATTGCGTCCAATGGCTCATCTTGCTGCACCCCCTCAAAGGCGCGAATCATCTGCTTCGCAATATTTTGAGCCTGATTTTCCTGACCCTGATGGGCAGGCAATGCCCCGCAACACCCCTGTTCCGGCGGAATCACCACTTCACAGCCCAGTGCCGACAATACCCGCATGGTGGCCTCATTCACCTGAGGCAGCACCGACCGCTGCACACACCCCAACAACATCCCCACCCGATAGCGCCGCTTACCCTGCGCCGGGATTAGCCGAGGAGCAATAGGGTTCAGCCCCTTCGCCGGTAAATCGGGCAGCACCGAATCCATTGCCGCTAGCTGGGGCGATAGCTTTTTCAGCCACCCCGTTTGCCGCACAATCCGTTGCAACCCCAGCTTTTGGTATAGCCATAACCCGGGCATCACCGCCTGCAGCCGTCGAGGATAGGGGAATAGGTTGAATACCAGAGCGCGAATTAGGCGATCGCGCCAGTGGCGAGGCACATTGCGCTCAATTTGCGGCCGCATATCCGCCAATAATTTGTCGTAGCCCACCTGGGATGGACACACTGACGTACAGGCTAAGCAACCGAGACAGCTATCAAAATGGCTCGCCGTCGTTTCATCCAGCGCCCCTTCCCCGCTGGCGATCGCATCCATTAAGTACACCCGCCCCCGCGGCGAATCCATCTCTGTGCCCAACACCCGATAGCTGGGACAGGTGGACAGGCAAAACCCGCAGTGCACACAGGAATCAATAACGTCCTGCGCGGGAGGATGCTGCGAATCAAACCCTTGAATATCGCCCAATGATTCCGGCTTCGGGCGCATTTCCACTGCAAAACCATCGCCGGGCACCCCCGAATTGCTCTCTATCTCTAATAGGTGGGGATTTTGGGACAGAAACTGGCTGTCGCGAACGGGGATGCGATCGCCGGACCCTATTTTGGGCGGCACCTCCGGTACTGTTGCAGAAAACTTCTTGGCGGATTTTGAAGAGTCAGGGGTAGTATTTGTGGCGGTCATGGCGGCGCGACTGGCAAGCGCAAACAGAAGGAAGCAAGTTGTGGAAAATTTTGTCGCCCAAACTGACAAGTGCCTTCCATTGTCTGGGGCATTCGTTTGGTATATGGACTTACAAAACTACTGCGCAGGCCCATATTACCGAGGAACCTGGTCGCCGCCACATTTCCCCCTAGAGATACTTAAAAATTTGCATTGTTCCTAAGCTTCAAGGGGTTGGGCAAAACGTCGAAAAAAGTGGGCAAAAAAAAGGAGCGTTGCGTTCCGCAAGACTCCCTAACTACTCTCTTGGGTTCCTGGACTGGGGGGCGATCGCAAAAGTTCCCAAGCATAATTCAGCGAAAGCTCACGGCATATTCAACGGCATATTCAGTAGTTCTCTTGGATTATCGTCGGCGAAATCTAGCGTAGGGACACATAAGGCGCAGACGTCACAGGTTGAGAACATTGCCACAAAAACATGAGTGCAACCATTACGTGATGGGAAAGCCCTTGACAGGAAAATCCTTGAAATATCGTCTTCTGGAAACTCGTGGACGCGGATCAAAAAATATGGGCAAAAAAAAGGAGTATTGCATCACGCAAGACTCCCCAACTACTCTCTCTCCATCATGACTTAGGATTTTCGAAAATGTTTCAAAGATATTTTGAAGAAAGGAGTAAAAAATAGTACGTTTTCTCGCGATCGCCGAAATTGGCACAAAACTAGGCGCCAAAAATGAACTTTTAATCGCTATCTTTCAACAGACTGGAGGCAATGGCATAATTTACGGAAGCTTGATTTTTGGCTTTACCCACAAAGTCTCGCCAAATATTGAATAGATTTTGCTTGGTGTTCTCTGGCGCATTCAAGACCTGTTGCCCCTAAAACGTCCGTTGTGGCCTCTGTATATGTCCGAATTTTTTCCAGACCCAGTGCGGTTGTCTTTAGGATCCCTCGAGGAAGAGATTGTTGATATCCTCTGGGCGACTGCTGGCACAACGGCCCGCGAGGTATTGGACCAAATCTTAGACGACCCAGCTCGAGAACTTACTCAGGCGTCGGTGCTGACGGTGTTGAAGCGGTTGGAGCAGAAGGGCTGGGTTCAGCGCCAGCGGGCGGGGCGAGTAAGCAATTGGACCGTCACGGTGTCTCGGGAGCGGGCGAAGGCGCTGCAAGCCTACGAACATTTGAACCGCTTTATGGCCATCAGCAACTCCGATATGGTGGCGGCGTTTGCCAACGAGTTGGATTCCGCGAGTCTGGACCGCATTGAGTCTTTGGCGGAGCAAATTGACCAGCTTAAGCAGCTACGACGGGGGCAGCCATGATTCACACCTATTTAGTGTTGGCGATCGCCGCTTCTGCCCTAACCCTCCGCTGGCAATGGCACCGTCACTATCAGAAATCTCAGCGCTCAGGCGAGTTATTCCAGAGTCAACAGGATAGCCAACAGAACCAGTGGGACCGCCAATGGTGGTGGGCATTGGTGGCTTTGGCATTGCCGCCGCTGTGGTTGCTAAATGGCTGGATCGCGGTGCTGCTAATGGGACACGCGGGCACCATGTGGGGGTATTCCGTGGGCACCTTGGGATCGATTTTGGCGATCGCTGGGCTTGCCTGGGCAGTGGCGCAATTGGTGATCGCCTGGCGCCAAGGTCAACATGCCGTTGACGCCATTACCCAACTGCCCACGGCGGAAGTGCAGGGGCAAACGGCACGGCTAATTGATCAGCCGGTTCCCTACGCAGCTCAGGTGGGGTTTTGGCGATCGCATCTAGTCGTGAGCCAAGGCTTTTTAAACTGTTTTTCTCCGGCTCAAATCAAAGCTGTCCTTGCCCACGAAGGGGCCCACGCCAGTACCCGCGATACGTTCACATTTTTTTGGCTAAGTTGGCTGCACCGTCTAGTGCGCTGGCTGCCTGGATCGGGCGAACTGTGGCAAGAGCTGTTGCTGCTGCGGGAAATTCGCGCCGATTACCATGCCGCAACCTTAACGGATCCTTTGGATGTGGCCGAAGCCCTGTTGATCATGGTCAAATTTCCATTGAAATCGCCTGCGCCAATGACCACTGCCATGGGAGATGCCGTTGCGATGGGGGAAGGTGCGGGGGGCGATCGCCTCAACCGTCGCATCCAATCTTTGATTCGACAAACCCAGCAGCAGCCTCAAAATTCTGCAAAGGCGTCCCAGTCCATTCCTGCCCTATTTTCCTGGGGACTGACGCTCCTCGCCGCCTGCCCACTGTTGATTATTGCCTTGCACCATTAGTGCCGCTGGGGCTTGCTGGGGGCGATCGCCACAGACTTCGATGCAAATGTGCCCAATGACGCTATGCTGAGATTTGCATAAGTTTGGAAACACATATTTAAGAGTCATGGCAACCATTACCGCTGCCCTAGTAAAAGAACTGCGCGAACGGACCGGCGCAGGCATGATGGAGTGCAAAAAAGCCCTAGTTGGCGCTGATGGTGATATCGAAGCAGCCATTGAAGACCTCCGAAAGCGCGGCGTAGCTAAGGCTGCCAAGAAAGCATCTCGGGTAGCCGCAGAAGGTGCCATCCTAATCAAATCCGAAGGCGGTAAAGCCACCATCCTGGAAGTTAACTGTGAAACTGACTTTGTGGCCAAGGACAAAAACTTCTTGAGCTTTGCGAACGATGCCCTCGATGCAGCCTTTGCAGAGCGGCTTTCCACCGAGGCTCTGAAGGAAAAGTTCGAAGCTATCCGCTCTGAGCTAGTGATCAAAATTGGTGAGAACGTTGGTATTCGCCGCGTTGCCCATTTCTCTGGCGACAAGCTAGGCACCTATATTCACAGCGGCAAAATTGGCGTTGTGGTTGTGGGTAGCGCTGAGGATAATGAGACCCTCAAGAACGTATCCATGCACGTGGCGGCGTCTAATCCTGAGTTTCTAAACCCCGAGGATGTGTCCGAGGACGTGGTTGCGAAGGAAAAGCAAATTCAAATCGACATCGCAGTGCAGTCGGGCAAGCCTCCCGAAATCGCCGAGAAAATGGTTGCCGGTCGGATGAAGAAGTTCACCGGTGAGATTTCCTTGACCGGTCAGCCCTTTGTGATGAACCCCTCCCAGTCCGTTGGCGAAATGCTGAAGGAAAAGGGCGCAACCGTTACCGAGTTTGTGCGCTTTGGTGTGGGTGATGGCATTGAGAAGGAAGAAAGCGATTTTGCCGCTGAAGTTGCTGCGGCAACCAAGGGCTAATTTCTAGCGCCTTATTCCCCAGTCCCGACATAAAACCGGCATTGAGCATCCCTAAATCTCAGTGCCGGTTTGCTGTTTTTTGCCTTAACGTTTTGCCCATGTGTCCTGCTGCTGATCGCCAATTCCACCAACAAATCCAAGATCGCCTCGCCCCGTTCAAACCATCAGGTATTCACCTGGGCTTGGATCGCATGAAGCGATTATTGGCAGCATTGGACAATCCCCAGGACAAAATGCCGATGGTGCACATTGCCGGCACCAACGGCAAAGGATCGGTGTGTGCCTACCTAACTTCAGTGTTGACGGAGGCGGGCTATCGGGTCGGCTGCTACACGTCTCCCCATTTGGTGCATTGGACGGAGCGGGTGGCGGTAGGGCGATCGCCTATAACCCCGCAAGAATTATTAACCGCGATCAGCACGGTGCTTGACGCAGCTAAAACTTTGCCGCAAGACTTCGACGATCCCACCGCCGGAATTCCAACCCTTTACGAAATCGTGACGGCGGCCGCATGGTGGCATTTTGCGACGGCGGGCGTGGATATTGCGGTGATGGAAGTGGGATTGGGGGGACGACTCGATGCCACTAATGTGTGCGATCGCCCCGCAGCCACTGCGGTGGTGTCCATCAGCATGGATCATCAACAGGCGCTGGGGGACACCTTGGGCAAAATCGCTGGAGAAAAAGCGGGAATTTTCAAGCGCGACTCCCCTGCCATTGTGGGACCGCTGCCCGATGAAGCGTTGGCGGTAACGCGGGAAATTGCTGAGAAAATGCAAGCGCCCCTAACGGAAATTTCCCCCGCCCAACCTATCGATAAGAACGGACAGTCCCACGCCGAATCCCAGGGCATTACCTATCCGCTAGCACTGGCGGGGGACTTTCAACTGGCTAATTCGGCGGTGGCGATCGCCCTTTTAAAATCCCTTCAGCACCAGGGCTGGAAAATTTCCGACAACGCCATTGTTGCCGGTATGGGCAAAGCAAGCTGGGCGGGGCGGTTGCAGTGGAGCCAATGGAAAAATCAATCCCTATTAATAGATGGGGCCCATAATCCCGCCGCCGCCCAGTGCCTCAGCCAGTACGTGGATCGATTTGTGCGCAAGGGAAACAGCGTCACCTGGGTGATGGGGATTTTAACCACTAAGGATTATCGACAGGTTCTAGAGGCAATTTTGCGACCGGGCGATCGCCTGCTCACCGTCCCTGTTCCTAGCCATGCGGGGGTTGATCCCCTTGAACTTGTGAAGTTAGGCAACAGTATTTGTCCCGATTTAGGAGAAGCTCAAAACTTCGGATCCCTGGATAAGGGGTTAGACCGTGCGTTTGTGGGTGGGGGAGATCGTCCGGTCATCCTCTGCGGTTCACTCTATTTATTAGGACATTTCTTGGCGCTGTCCCAATAACGCCATCTATCAAAGTATCTTGCTGCTTCTAACCGACTATTCAGCATCGTCGGTGTTGGACGGATGGAAGTATTCGTAAATCTGCTGCGCCATCTTTGGACCAATGCCATCCACCTCGCAAAGTTGCTTGGTGGTGGCTTCGCGGATATAGTCCACGGAGCGGAAATGGGCGAGCAAATCCTTTTGACGACGGTGACCTAAACCGGGAATGGCGTCTAAATGCGATCGCCGCATTCGTTCCGTGCGCTTTTGGCGATGGAAACTCACGGCAAATCGGTGCGCCTCATCCCGCAGCCGGCGCAGTAATTGAACTCCCGGCTGTTCGCGATCGGTTTTTAACGACTTCGACTCACCGGGTAAGAAAATCTCCTCCTCCCGCTTTGCCAAACTAATTACCCGCAAATCGTCCGCAATTTCCATTTGCCCCAGCACCGTCATCACCGCCGACAACTGCCCTTTACCCCCATCAATTACCACCAAGTCCGGCCAATCCTGCCCCGCCGCGTTTCGTTTGCTAGATTTGCGTCCGCCCGCGCCGTCGCCCCCGTGCAGCACATCCATCGCCACGTTCGCCACCGGTCGCAACTGCCCCGACTTAAACCGCCGCTGGATCACCTCTGCCATACTGGCAAAATCATCCGAATGCCCCGCCGTTACCTTGGGATTGCGAATTTTATAGCGGCGATAATGCTGCTTCGCCGGCACCCCATCCACAAACACCACCCGCGAGGCCACCGCATCGGAGCCCTGAATATGGGAAATGTCATAACACTCAATCCATCGCGGCTGGTCCGGCAGGTCCAGAACTTCGGTCAAGTCTTGCAGAGCTGAGCGATCGCGATCCGCCAATCGCTGTAACCGCTTCAGCTCAAACTCCGCATTACGCTCCACCATCTGCACAAACTCCGCCTTCGTCTGCCGCTGGGGCACCATCACCGTCACCTTTCGCCCCCGCCGTCGACTGAGCCAATCCTGAAGCCAATCCTGGTCCGGCAACTGATACTGCACCACAATCTCTGCCGGAATTTCCACCGGGTCCACCGTGGAATAATGCTCCTCCACCGCCCGCTGAATCACCGACCCCAACAGGGTTTCATCCGCAGGGATTGTGGCAACTGTTGCACCCTCTTGCGAACTTGTAACAGCGTCTGCCTCCGCAGACTTTTCCCCTGTGGATTTTGTGTCTAAGGACTCTGCCTCGGCAGAATCCTCAACGGAATAGCTCCCCTCTCCCGAGTCCCGAACCCGACTTTTCGCCTTACCCGCTTTATACGCCGACAACTGCGCCGGGACGATCGCATTCGCCTCTTTCGCCCCAGTGTTATAAACCCCCTCCTTCTGAGCATCCCCCTTCGCCTGAGCCAACAACGCCGCCCCATCAATCGGCTCAGCAGACTTAGGCACATCCTTCGCCCCCGGCATTTGCGCCACAAACCCCAGCCGCCCCGTCAGCCGCCCCGCCCGCACCTGAAATAACTGCACGCAGGCCCGCTCCCGATCTGCCGCCAGGGCGATCGCATCCCGCGACACCCGGTCATCGGGCAAAGATACCTTTTTATCCTCCCCCAAATGGCGAAGTCCTCGGATGCGATCGCGTAACTGAGCCGCCAACTCAAAATTCAACTCCGCCGCCGCCGCCGTCATCTGCCGATCCAACTCCACCAGCAGCTCCTCGGTACGCCCCTGAAAAATCATCGCCACCCGATTTAAGGTCGCCCGATACTGCTCCGGCGTGATCAAATCCTGACAAACCCCCGGACATCGCCCAATGTCGTAATTCAAGCACGGTCGGTCTTTGTGCAACGGTCGCCGCCGCTGGCGCAGAGGAAACAACCGCTTCACCAGCCGCAAAGTACTCCGCAAAGAATAGGCATCGGTGTAAGGACCGTAGTAGCGATCACGAGAACTCCCCAGCCGCCGCTTCCGAGTAATAAACATCCGCGGATACTTATCAGACCAGGTAATACATAGATAGGGATACTTCTTGTCATCCTTCAACAACACATTGAAATGGGGCTGATGATGCTTAATGGCGTTCGCCTCCAGCGCCAGCGCCTCCGCCTCCGTGTCGGTGACGATAAATTCAATATTCGCCACCTGGCGCACCATCAGCTCAATGCGCGGACTATGCAACTGCTCCATAGGAGCCCGCCCTGCCTGATTCTGAAACGGACGGAAATAGGACCGCACCCGAGTCCGTAAATGTTTTGATTTACCTATATATAAGATATGGTCCTGGCGATCGCGCATGAAATAGACCCCCGGCTCCTGGGGAATCTCCCCTAGCCGAGCCTTCAGCCGTTCCGGCTCCTGCAGCAGCACCTTACGCTCCCCAGTCATCACCCTCTTCCCATAAATCCAAAAAAATCAGCGTCCCTACCCTTGCCCAGAAAACAAGATCTGTTATGTTCAGTGAATATTGCCTAATTTCCATGTGCAATCTGGGAACCATGTATCCCAAAGCACGTCCAAGTGGGCGAGGGTCTCGAACCGCTACCAGTTGAGTTCTTTTTAATCGTAAAGCTACTCAGTGTTCCGATTATTTAGTCTAATCAACCTGGCTGTTTTGGGAGAGACGACAAACTGCTGTGAGGAACCCTTTCCACAGGCGTTCCGTCACGGTTGACATAACTAGACATTGAGAGTTCATCTGGGGTAGACTTGCGCTGGCTGTATAAGGTCTAAAAAAGTCCAAACCGGCGAGCTTTCGGAGTTAAACAAGCGCTGAATTGTCAAGAAAATTCCGTTTGCCCCCCAAACCAGGGCTGACGACAGCTACAGCAAATCGTAGAGGAGTGGAACTAAGTGACCATAACTATTGTTGATAACAATTTTCCTAATTTCTTAGCAGGAACTGGCGTAGAACCAGTAATCATCATTGCTAATGGTGGCCGCGACACCCTTGCAGGTGCCACTGTTGGAGAAAACCAACTGTTCGGTAACCAGGGTGATGACTCCCTTCTAAGCCGCGGTCCTGGCGATACCCAGAACGGTGGTCAAGGCAACGACGTCCTAATTAGCCGAGGCAACGCTGTTCTTTCTGGAGACGCTGGTGATGACACCATCTTCGGTGAGCAAGGCGTAGCTGACCTATTTGGCTCCAGCGCTGGTGGCAGCGATACCATTCAAGGTGGTGACGGTAACGACTCCATTCGTTCCTTTGGTCGCAGCCTTGTAAACGGAAACGCAGGTAATGACTACATCATTGCTGGTAGCAGTGACGATAGCCTACGTGGTGGTAAAGGAAACGACACCATCGTTGTAGGTTCTTGGTCTCCCAGCGTATTTGGTGACTTGGGCAATGACGCCCTGTTGACTGGTTCATCCGCTGGCTCTGCCACCTTGACTGCTTTGGACGGTGATGACTCCGTTTACGCTGCAGGAAGCTCTCGTGGCTTTGGTAACACTGGCAACGACTCCTTGTCTGCCTTTGACTCTGCCACCATCAACGGTGGTCAGGGCAATGACGTTCTATCCGGTAGTGCAAGTGCAGTGATTTCTGGCGACGCCGGAAACGATGTATTGGCTCTGAACGGTAGCGCTGTTCAAGGGTTTGGTGGTGCTGGCAACGACACCTTGTCAATCTCCGTTGGTGGTACCGGCGTAATTGCTAACGCTGGTGACGGCGACGATGTAATCAGCGTTGGTTCCACAGTGGGCAGCGCTGGATTCAGCATTATTGCTGGTGCTGGCAACGACGTCATTAGCACCGGTAGCTCTGCTCCTTCCGCAAACAACAAGATTGATTTGACTGGTGGCGGTAACAACACTGTTAGCAGTGGTGGCGGTAACGTCATCTCCGCTGGTCCTGGTGCTGACACCATCACCTTGGGCGCTGGCGACACCGTAACCGGTATCAATGCTTCCACGGTTCTGTTGGGAACTGATTCTCCCAATGTTGTTATCGGCGCAGGTAGCACCTCCGTTAGCTTGTCCGGTAATGCTTCCAACGACTCCCTAACCGGTGGAATTGGAAACGACACCCTAGAAGGTCGCGGCGGTGCAGACATCCTAACGGGTGGTGCAGGTGCTGATATCTTCCTGTTCCAGGGCAACAACGTTAGCGAAATCGCTACTTTAACCTTCGGTACCACGCGTAACACCTTTGCTACCGGAACCCTTGGTGTAACCTTCCCCACCACGGGAGTTACCGAGTTCAACACCCGTGCAGGTACTGCAGGGACCGGCGGAACGTTGATCTTGTCTGGCACCTCTTTCACTGGGTTTGGCAACGCTGTCAACACCAACTTCCCTGGTACCAGCTTGAACTTCGGTAACGCTGCAGGTGTTTACAACGCATCTATCGGAACTGAGACTCTAGCTTTGGTGGGAACCACCGCTACTCAGACCGGTATTCAAATCACCGGTAGTGCAAACGCAGGAACGAACGCTGCTCCTGCTGCTGACTTCGGTTATGCAAGCACTGGAATTGACGTTATCAACGACTTCACCGTTGGAACTGACCAGTTGCGCTTGTCCTCTTCCTTGTTCGGCGGACGCTTGAGCGAGAACAACAAGCTGTTGGGTACCTCCCTGACCACCGCTGCTACCCGTCTGTACTACAACCCCGCTACCGGTATTCTGTTCTTCGCAGAAGGTCCTGCTGGTACGGAGGCAGTGTTCGCAAGCGGCACAGCTGGTGTTCAGGCTCCTGCTGGCGTCACCATTGCGCCTAACCTGTCTCAGCCCATCGGTGCTGGCGGCGGCGTAACGACCTTGAACTTCACCTTCGCTAAGGTTGGTGAGGTATTCTCTGACCAGGGTACTTTCCGACAGCCTATTCCGTTCGTACAGGTCTTGAACAATGACGCTCCCGTTGCTAACTTCAGCGGTCGTGACGTTCTGTTCATCTAAACGCCGACGGTCTTCTGACTTGAAAGTGTTTAGGCGGCTTAGCTAAATAAGCTGTTTTGAAGGCGGATCCATTTGGGTCCGCCTTTGTTTTGGGCATAGACTGGGAGCTGTCATCATTTACGTCTCAAAGCCTCAGGGTTTCAGTTCCCAGATCTTTTTGCTTTAAAAGGGCGTATATTCCCCACCACGTAAGGCTTCTGGCGCTCAATTGATAACACGCCCTAGAAATTGAGATTCAAGGTGAGCTTGCCATAAAGCAGCGAATAAGGCGGATCTCGCTAAATCTGTAAATCCATAAGTGTTAAGGGGTAAGTTTGAGTAACGAATAAATTCCAGCATAGATAGGCTGCAGGATTAACTTCAGGCTGGCATCACAAACCGGTTTGTTCGCTGAAGACTAACTTCGCTGAAGACTAACGCCGATGGAAAAGACGCATTTTTAGAAACAGATTCAAATGATGCAGAATAAGCTCAAGCTTTATGGTGCTCCTAGGACTCGTGCGGCGATCGCCCAGTGGTATCTAGAGGAGTTAAAAATCCCCTACGAATATGTCCAGTTGGATATGAAGCGGGGAGAGAATTTGGCGGCTGACTTTCGGGCAATTAATCCCTTCGGAAAAGTACCTGCTATCGATGATGGGAAGGTGACTTTATGGGAATCTGGTGCGATTTTGCTGTATTTGGATCGTGCTTATGGTCCCGAGAAATCCGAGGGCGATCGCGCCCTGGATACTCAATGGGTTCACTTCGCCAACGCCACCTTGGCAGTGGGACTGTTTGTGGATGATCGACGGGAGAAAGAGACGCCGCGCCTTTTAGAGCCTTTGAACCAGATTTTAGGTGATCGCAATTATTTGACGGGCAGTGTCTTTGGTGTCGCGGATGTGGCAGTGGGCTCGCTGTTATTCTACTTGCCGATATTTTTTAAAATGGATTTGTCAGATTATCCGGCAGTTCAAGCTTATATGAAGCGTCTGGGCGATCGCCCCGCATTTAAAGCAAGCGTTGGTGCCCGGTAATTTAAAACAGTAATTTAAGTACGCTGAGTCTTACTGAGGCATCCCGTTACAATGGGAAGCCAAAGCTAACTCTAACTTTTAGACGTTTTCAAAGATATTAGGAATAATTTAGGTCGTTGTTTATGAACGCAGGCGCCCCTTCTTCGAAATCTAACCAGGCTGCTTTTTCCATGGATGACTTCATGGCAGCCCTCGATAATCACGATTTTGTAGTTGAAGTGGGGCAGATCGTGAAGGGCAAGCCAGCTGAGTTTGCTAACGACGGTGTTTATGTGGACATTGGTGGAAAATCAGCGGCATTTTTGCCTAACGGTGAAGCCCATAGTACGGCGGTGGGAAGCCCTGAAGAATGGCTGCCGTTGGGACAGGAGCAGGAATTTTTGGTGGTGCGCGGTCCCAATGCTGATGGGCAAGTGGGGTTGTCCCTACTGCAGCTTGAGCAGCGACGAGCTTGGGATCAGCTAGCGGAGATGGTGGATTCGAAGGACGCGATCGCCGTTAAGGTGTCGGGCACCAACCGAGGGGGGGTAACGGTCAACGTGCGGGGATTGCGGGGATTTGTGCCGCGATCGCATCTGCTTCAGCGAGACAACCTGGAAACGCTGGTAGGAACGAAAATGAACGTGACGGCCCTTGAGGTGAGTCGGGAGCGTAAAAAGCTGGTGCTGTCCCAGCGAAAAGCCGAGCAAGCCACCTTAATGGCGAATATTGCAGCGGGACAGTTTGTATCGGGCACCGTCAGCAGTCTGCGTCCGTTTGGGGCGTTTGTAAATATCAACGGTATCGATGCGCTGCTGCATATTAAACAAATTAGTCAGGCTCATGTGCCGTCGGTGGAGCAGGTGTTTTCCGTTGGGGAGACAGTGCGGGCGATTGTGGCTGATGTGGACGAGTGGAAAGGACGCATTGCGCTGATGACTTTTCCCTTTGAGAACTACAAGGGAGAAGTGCTGGAGGAGAAAGAAAAGGTCATGGCTGAGGCGGCCGCACGGTATGCCCAGCTCTATCCCAATAAGGCTGACGCTGAGGGCAGCAAAGACGAGGGAGTTTGGGACGACAATTCTGGGGATCAAAGCGCGGTGGCGATCGCCGGCGATGAAGGCAAAGACGACATCACACAAGAGAGCCCTGCTTCTAATGAATCAGACGATTCAGCAAAGGCAGAGAAAAAGGTTGAGCCGGTAAACGAGCCTTCAGCAGCGGAAACGGTTGAGCCCAAGAAAGAAGAGGCTGGTGAAAAGCCTTCCGGGAAAAAAACTATTGATTTAACGGCGGCGAAACCAAAAATCGTTTCCCTAAATCCTAAGCCTCAGCGTTCTAGTGGGGATGAGGATAAGAGCTAGATACGGTTAGAATTAAATCCTTTCCGGTGGCTGGGGAATGAGAATCGTGGTAGCAATGCCAGGGACCGGGGACCGGCTTGCTGTCCACCCACTCGAGGCGGGCAGCAAGAAGGTGATATACGAACCGGACCGAATTGGCGGGATCAGCCGTGAACTCTAGAACTGGGCGCTAAACTATAGGAAGACATTGGGGTATTGGCCCTTATCACCACCTATTTCACCAAAGCTAGTGATATCAATGACGAAGTCAAACATGGCAAAAATTAAAGCACCGATTAAGTCTCGGTGGCTGGGAGCTGTGTTGGGTTTGGCGCTGGTTCAGTCGATTTTAGGCGGCGGCGCGGCGATCGCCCAGCGCCCTCAGCAGCCGGAGTCTATGAGCTATGGCAGTTTGCTGGACCATATTGATCGGGGAAAGATTAAGGAAATTGAGCTGAATCGTCGCAGCCAGCAGGCAAAGGTGCACGTTATCCAGCCGGATGGGACCACTCAGGTGGAAGAGGTGACCCTGTTTAATTACAACCCGGAGTTGGTGGAGCGGGCGCGGCGCAAAGGGGTGGCGATCGATGTGCAAGAGTCGGCGGACCATTCGGCAGCCCTGGGATATTTGACGAATTTTTTGATTCTGTTTTTGGGGATCGCCCTGCTAATTATTATTGTGCGCCGCACCGCTAGTGCCTCTGGGCAAGCCCTGAGTTTTGGTAAGTCACGGGCGAAATTCCAGGTGAACGCCAAAAGTAAGGTGATGTTTGAGGATGTGGCGGGGGTTCAAGAGGCGAAGGAAGAGTTGCAGGAGGTGGTGACGTTCCTGAAAACGCCGGATCGATTTACGGCAGTGGGGGCAAAAATTCCCCGGGGAGTATTGTTGGTGGGACCGCCGGGTACCGGTAAAACCCTGTTGGCTAAGGCGATCGCCGGGGAAGCCGGAGTGCCTTTCCTCAGCATTTCTGGCTCAGAATTTGTGGAAATGTTTGTGGGGGTTGGTGCATCACGAGTGCGCGACCTGTTTAAAAAGGCGAAAGAAAATGCCCCGTGTATTGTGTTTATTGACGAAATTGATGCGGTGGGTCGCCAGCGGGGAGCCGGCATTGGCGGCGGCAACGACGAGCGGGAGCAGACCCTGAATCAGATGCTGACGGAGATGGATGGCTTCGAAGGCAATAACGGCATCATTATTATTGCCGCAACGAACCGTCCCGACGTGCTGGATTCGGCGCTGTTGCGTCCAGGGCGATTTGATCGGCAGATTACGGTGGATTTGCCGGATTATCGGGGACGGCTGGCGATTCTTAAGGTGCACGCCCGCACGAAAAAGCTGGCGGAGGATATTACTTTGGAGACGGTGGCTCGCCGCACTCCGGGATTTTCCGGAGCGGAGTTGGCCAATTTATTGAATGAGGCGGCGATTTTGACGGCGCGGCGACGGAAGTCCGCAATTACCGAGGCGGAAATTGACGATGCGGTGGATCGCATTGTGGCGGGTATGGAAGGGCGACCGCAGTTGGATGGCAAGGGTAAGCGGCTGGTGGCTTATCACGAGGCGGGGCACGCCATTATTGGAACCTTGCTGAAGGATCATGAGCCGTTGCAGAAGGTTAGTGTGCTGCCGCGGGGGCAGGCAGGGGGGCTGACTTGGTTTATTCCCAGTGAAGATGGGGGATTGCTGACGCGATCGCAAATTTTGGCCCGTATTTGTACGGCATTAGGAGGACGTGCCGCTGAGCATGAAATCTTTGGCTCCGATGAGGTGACCACGGGGGCGATGAACGACCTGGAATTTGTGACGGCGACGGCTCGGGAAATGGTGACTAAGTATGGGATGTCGGACCTGAGTGCGATGGCGTTGGAGAAGCCTGACAACGAGGTGTTTTTGGGGCGTGGGTTCCCGTCCCAGTCTGAGTATTCTGAGGAGGTGGCGACAAAAATCGACCACCAGGTGCGGCAAATTGTTGGGGAGTGCTATGAGAAAGCCTGTGCCCTAATTCGAGATAATCGCTCTTTGGTGGATTATGTGGTGGATCTTTTGGTGGAGCGGGAGGTGATTAGCGGCGAAGAATTTCGGCAAATTGCTCGGGAATATACGACGTTGCCGCCGAAGGATTATCCGGAAGATGAGGATAAGGTGTCTAAGGCGGTTTTGGATGATCGCCCGGCAACGGCGGACTCGTCCTTGGCGAAGGTTTCTTAGGAGACCTAGGTCGAGCTATTCCATCCCCTTGGCAAGGGTTAGGTTGTTCGATAAGATTATAGACCGGTGAATCTGGATCAATACTCAAGGGAGCTTATCCCGCCAGAGTGTCTGTTCCGACCGCCCAATTGTTAGTTAATCCGACATTAATACCACAGACACAATGGCTAAAAAGTCCATGGTGGAGCGCGAGAAAAAGCGCGATCGCCTTATTGCAAAATACGCCACCAAGCGAGCTGCTTTAAAGGAAGAGTTTGAGAAGGCGACGGATCCCCTCGAGAAGCTTAATCTGCACCGTAAGATTCAGCGTCTACCTCGCAACAGCTCTCGCACCCGTCACCGCAATCGCTGTTGGTTGACCGGTCGTCCTCGGGCGTATTACCGGGACTTTGGTCTGTGCCGCAACGCTTTGCGGGATATGGCTCACAAGGGTTTGCTTCCCGGTGTGGTTAAGTCTAGCTGGTAGACCTTAACTTAAATTCTTCTTTGGCAGGTGGCAAAACGGATAAGGTTTCGCCACCTGTATTTTTTTGAATAGTTTTTGGCCTGTGTCTTGCTGGCGGTGGCGTCGTGGTTAAGTGGGCGTATCTTCAGAAAAACAGGCTAAAGAACGGGGATTGAAGGAGTATGGGCAACGGTCTTTTGTCATCCCTAAGAAAGTACCGCCCTCGCGAGGGACACGATCCTTTGGAAAATTTTATAACGGAAGCGTTTGCTTGGATTTTACGTAAGCATCCTGATTTTTCTGTTTTTTTTCTTCGGGAACTTCAGGCGCGATCGCCAGAAAATTGGATTGATATTAATAAAGAAAAAGGCGAGTGGAATACGCAATGTGGCTTCGACGGCTTTTTTCCTGACATGGTGTATCTTTCGGAAGAAAAAGCAATTATTTTCGAGCATAAAACCTGGAGTTCCCTTCATGAAAACCAGCTCGATAACTATCGAAATTATGCTGAAAGCAATTTTGCAAATAGTTCTGTGGTTTTAATTACGGCGTCAACTCGCCAGCATGGTCAAAACTTCGATATAGCCCTGTGTTGGAGCGATGTTTGTCAGATTATTGAACGTTGGCGTAAGGATAATTCGGACCCATCTCTTTTTGTTTTCGATGACTTTCTAGAGCTGATTCAAGAGGAGGGAATGGGACCGCCAGCGCCGATTTCTTCTGAAGCGATGAGATATTATTACGCCTCATCAAATTTGAAAAGAACGATTAGTGAACTTGTGCGGCGAGTTCTAATGCGAAATTGGTCTACTTATATTCAGAAAGACTACAAAAAAGTCATGCCGGGATTGCAAAACGGCTGGAATGAAAGGTATGGATATTATCCTGGTCAAGAACATGGAAAAATTGGCATCCAGCTTCTTGATGGATATTACCCTGGGATTTATGTGGGCGTTGATGTGGACGGAGACCAGTACGGTTTTACGCCGTCTCACCTTGATAAAGGTCCTGACTGTTGCTTGATTTTAGAGTTCGACGAAAGTGTTCATCGCCAATATTTGACTAACCCAAATTACACTCAATTGGTAAAGCGTCTTTCAGGGAAGGTGGCGGCGCTGGATGATGGGTGGGAGCTTTACAGGTGCCTGGTGGACCCAACGATTGATGAGTACAGCAGACTGGGACACCATTATTGGCGTCCGATTTACCTCAGAAAGCCGCTGCTGGAGGTGTTGGCGGGGGCTCAAACTGGGGAAGAGCAGGGCGATCGCTTCTACGACGAAACCAACAGGTTAATCAAACTGGTTACGGAGGAAGACTCTTTTTGGCAACTGCGCGATGACCTTGGATAACTGGCGATCCCTTTCACCTACCGCCGCTGGAGTTAGGGCGTGTAAGGTAGGGCATTGATTTGGGGAACGACCAGTAAGGTGGTGCCTTTGCGACCTACCACGTAAACCTTGGCGTCAGGGGCGATCGCCTGGGTTTCGTCTGCACACAGGGCCCGCCAGGAACCGCCGTCATAAAGCACACGCCCGGACTGTCCTGCCGGGATTTCCGTTAAGGTTTCGGCTTCGACAGGATCCCAGTGGTTGTTTTTAACACCGGAAAGCTTGACCCAGCGGCGGGTGCCCCAGGCTAAGCCCACCGATGCCAACATCCACACCACAATTTGGCCGGCCACCCATGGAAATACCAGGGATAATGCCGCGACGCCCAGGGCCGCAACGCCCATTACCGTTGACACAAATGCTGTCGGCACCACCAGTTCAATGGCGATTAGTCCAAGGGCGATTAGCAGCCAAATTAAGACCATGGGTTTAGGCCCTTATACGAGTAATTCTCGGGGCGAAGACTTTAAAATGCCACGGATTCAATCATCAAATATCACGTAGCTGTCAAACAGAATCGCCACCGTTCTACCTTTGTTCTAGCGCGAAATTTCCCTGGCGGCGCCCTTACATTGCGACAGCAATTGCAACCGTTACAATCGGTGCCATTGCCGGTGCCGTTGTCGGTGCTCTTAATCGTTGGGATCAAATTTGCAATGGAAGAAACTTATCGCCAGAATCGCGGCTAAAATCAGTGGCGTTACGGTATTTTTGCTCTCCTACTGCCCTTTTCTTGAGTAGCCCATGGGTGTTTCTCCGGCTTCTGATTCAATTCCTCTGTTTTGCGTTAACCCCCGCTGCAAAAACCCGCAGAATGTGGTGGGGCGTGAGGCGTGTGCAGAGTGCCAGGAGCCGCTGGATTATCGGTATTTGTGGGCGCTGGGGGATGTGGCGGCGGCGATTCCGGTGGGTAGCTTTTTGGCGGGGCGCTATTTTGTGCAGGCTCCGTCTATTTGGCTTGACACCCAACCCCATAGGGATCCGTGGATGTTGCCCCAGTGGCCGGCGATCGCTCAGCCTTATATGAAGCTGCACCGCTATCCGTTCCATGTGCCCCGGGTGTATGGGGCCTGTCCCATGGGGGGCGAGAATTCCATTACCGATGTGGTGCTGTTGGAAAATGCGCCTATTGATCGGACGGGCAAGCTGTATCCCACATTGGCGGATGCTTGGGGGACGGCGCGATCACTGCGGCGGGTGTCGTGGTTTTTGCAGCTGTTAAAGCTGTGGCCGGTGTTGGCAAGCGCTGGGGTGGAAATGACGGTGTTGTCCTCCCAGAACGTGCGGGTGCAGGGGGGACGGGTTTGGCTACGGATTTTAGAAAACGGTATTGACGCGCCTAAGGGGACTGAGGCGGTGCTGCCGTCCCAGGTGGCTAACACCATTACGCCGATTTGGCGGAAGTTTGGAGATCTTTGGTACGCGTGGCTGACGGGGGTGGCGGCGCGAACGGAGATGGATGGGGCAAAGCGGTTGGTGACTCAGCTACAGGGGATTTTTGAGGGGATTCGCCAGGGGCAGTTGACTCCGGCGGCGGCGGTGGAGCGCCATGAGAAGTTGGTGCGATCGCAACAGGTAGCTTACAATCTGCGCTGTGAAAGTGCAGGGCTGACCGATGCTGGCTCGGAGCGGGTCCATAACGAGGATGCGGCGTTTCCGCTATCGGGGGATATGTCGGGGCAAGATATGCCGGTGAATGATGGGCGGCTAATTGCCATGGTGGGTGACGGCATTGGCGGGCACGAGAAGGGGGAGGTGGCCAGTGAGTTGGCGGTGCGATCGCTGTCCCTGCAGGCTCAAGCGCTGCAAACTAATGTGGCCACGGACCCAGATTTTGCCGATGGCACGGTGATTGGGGACGGCATTAGCGCCATTATGCGGGTGGCGAATAATTTGGTGCTGTCCCAAAATTCGGAGCAGCATCGGGAAGCCCGCCAGCGCATGGGCACCACCCTGACTTTGGCGCTATCCGTAACCCAGTCGGTGGAAGAGCCTATATGTGAGATTCCGGGGCAGGTGCAGGATATTTATTTAGGTCACGTGGGTGATTGTCGCGCCTATTGGCTAACGGCGGACCATTGTCAGTTGCTGACGGTGGATGATGATTTTGCGGGGCAGGAGACCTTGGATGGACGCGGTCCCTATCGAGATGCGTTGGGGCGCAGTCGGGGGGAGGCGCTGGTGCAGGCGTTGGGCACGAAGGAGGGGGCGCGGCTCAATATTCACACGGAGCGGTTTTTGGTGGATGAGAATGGGTTGCTGTTGATTTGCTCCGATGGGTTTAGCGTGGATGATTGGGTGGAGCGGTCCTGGCGGCGGTATGTGCCGGCGATTTTGCGGGGGGATTTTACCCTGGAGGTGGGGCTGCGCAATTGGCTGTCGGCGGCGGTGCGGCGGAACGGTAGCGATAATGTGACGGCGACCCTGAGTTTTTGTCAGCTAATTGTGGATACGGATTCGGTGCCGGATCCTTGGGCGGTGGCATCTACGGAGGGGGATGGGGCGTTGGCTCCCAAGGTGTGGGAGTCGGAGTTTTCGGAGGCCTCAAAAGTGTTGCTTTATGGGGATAGTGAGGAGGGGCGCAAGCTGGAGCGGCGACGTAAGCAAAGTCAGCGATCGCGATTCCAGTGGGCAACTAGCTCGGCAGCGGCGATCGTAGCGGCTGCGGCATTGGTGGCTGGATTGGTGGTGGGGGTGTTTTTGTGGCGATCGCCCGCCCCCGAAGAAGGTGCTCCCGTTCCCACAACGCCCGAATTAGAGCCCACTAATTCTCCCGACATCTCCCCGGAAGGTACGGAATCTGAAGGAATCTCAGAACCCACAGACGAGCCTTTGTAAGCTAATCATCCCTTCTTTGTTAAGGGGAGCTCGCTTTAAATGCGATCCTATGGCTGCGTAGATAGACTGAGGGTGTCTTAACTGCTACCTACTCTCTACCGCTATGGCAACTGAACCACCGTCGAAGAAAGCTGATGCGGCTGTGGATGGACTTAAGTCACTAACGGAAAAGCTGTGGGGGTTGGTGCAGTGGATTGCAGAGTTGGTGGTGCAGCGTCAGTGGTCGAAGCTGTTGTTGTTGGCGGATGTTGTGCTGGTGTTTATGTTCAATCCTCATACGGGATTTGGACGACAGTTTTTGCCGGATTGGGTTGGTGTTGAGACGGAGAGCTACGGCGGTTGGTTCTGGTTGGTGGTGTTGGGGCTGTTTGTGGGCGCGATCGCTATTGCGGTGGCGGGGCGTCCTAAGTCACAAACGATAACCCTGGGGGATATGGCGGATCGCAAGGCGATTAAGGGGTTGCGATCTTTTGAGATGGGCGATGCGGAGATTTTTGCCCAGTTGGAACGGCAGGATTTTGTGCAGGAGTGTTTGTTGGCGATCGCCCGTCAGGAGTTTCGGCTGGGAGTTGTGGCAGGAGAGTCTGGTAGTGGGAAAACGTCGGTGCTTCAGGCAGGATTGATGCCGGTTTTGACCCAGGGTTTTATGCCGGGGCATGGGAAAGATCGCTCTGGAGTTTATGCAAAATTTACCGAGCAGGAGCCGTTAGAGACGATTCGGCGGGCTTTAGTGTCGGGAATTGAGGCGTTGGAATGGGAGGATATTGCCGAAAAAAGTTTGCGGGAGATGTGCGAGGCGGCGGTGATGGCGGCGGATCGTCCGTTGCTGCTGATTTTGGATCAGTTTGAGCAGTTCTTTGTACACTTCGCGCGGCGGGAAGATCGCGAACCGTTTATGCAAGAGCTGGCTGCCTGGTATCGGGACCCTGATCCGGCAGAGGTAGGGGTATTATACGAAATCCGCTTTTTCAATCCCAAATTGAGAGTTATGCAGGCCACCAATGAAATTGAGTGAGACGCCGCACTTG
>ERZ1740067.387-NODE-387-length-35672-cov-6.705225_pt1 | contig 35672 bp, 38 predicted proteins | sample MGYA00581736_ERZ1740067 | MGnify/ENA primary metagenome ERZ1740067 (study PRJEB43018, sample SAMN04849236) | marine metagenome | isolation source: floating plastic debris | place: Pacific Ocean | collected 2008-08-27 | study: EMG produced TPA metagenomics assembly... | reverse complement strand
TTCGGATATGCTTGACGATTTCAAATCCATTCATATCAGGAAGGTGCATGTCCAACAGAATAAGGTCAATCGGGTGGTCTTCCAATAATTTCAGGCCTTCAAGTCCATTGGCCGTGATATGGGATGTGCAGCCCCATTGTTCCAGACGGTTTTCCATCAATCTCTGATTCAATATGTCATCTTCAAGAACCAATATGGTATTCCCAGAAATATCAAAATCGTTGGCTTTTGAGGAGGTATGTTGTACCTCCCTTGAATGTGTTGGATATTCAGTTCCCTTTTTCTCATATGGAAGAATTACCTTGAAGGTAGTTCCTACGCCAAGTTGACTTGAAACCGCCATGCAACCGTGCTGCTGCTCAATAATCTCTTTTACTATGCTTAAGCCGAGTCCGTTGCCTCCATATTTTACTTTGGTAGAAGGCTCAGCTTGCCTGTAGGTTTCAAAAATATGCTTCAAATGCTCGTTTGCGATACCTATGCCAGTATCACTGACAACAAATTCTAAAAAAACCTTGTTTCGCTTATTTTCCTTAAGGTTAACCTGTAGCCGTATTTCTCCTTTTTCGACGAACTTGATGGCATTGCCCACAAGATTGAGTAAAACCTGTGACAGTTTTGAAGGATCTCCAATAAGACTATTCGGTATATTTTCATCGAAGTTCACTATAAGCTTTACGTTCGCATCGTTTATCAACGTTTTACAGAGAAAAGCTACCTCATTGAACAGGTTGGAAAGATTAAATGGAACTCGTTCAAATTTTTCATGACCAGAAGCTAATGCTGAAAATTCCAATAATTGATTGATAACACCCAAAAGATTTTTTGACGCGCTATCCATGGCATTCAGGAGTTGACGCTGTCTTGAATTCAAATCGGTCTCTTTCATCAGGTCCAAAAACCCAACAATACCATTTAATGGTGTACGTATTTCATGACTGACGTTCGCAATGAGTTGGGTTTCTTGCGATAACTGTTCTTCATTTATACCTGTAAACGACTGATGTTCTTCTGTGATGGGTAGACCGAATACTTTCTCTTCTAAACCATTTTTAAAGGCCGCAAAAGACTCTTTAAGTTTTGATGCCTCAGCACTTTTAAGCTCTGTGAAAGAGAAATTATCCAATCCAAATTCCAGTTTTTCGAGTTGCGTTAGTAATTCCCTAGTATCCAATTTTTGTGAATTTTCAAATTGTTTTAACCTAACAATCTGGTCCATATTGAGTTAAAACTCTTTATTTCATCCACTGTATACAATAATTTGTTATCTACATTGGGTATTTTGTTGTAAACTTTGGGTATTTGTAGGTATACGAATATTCTTACTTAATCTTTTTGAAGATATTGCGGTATTCGTAGGTTAGGAGATGTAGTGCCGTATAAAGAAAGAAGTTAGAAATGAATTATTCACTACTCCTTTCATAGTGAAAATATTAATTCGCTTTAACTAAAGTTTTCGTTTAATAAAACTTCTTAATAAATTAAAAATCAATATTTTGATAAAATTTGGATACGCCTAATCTTATAATTTCTCCAATCGGTCTTTCACATATTCGACCTTGGTTTTTCCATGCTGTAAAGGCTTCCCTCCTTCATCAAGATTTACCAAAATAATATTATCCACTGTGAGTATGGTTTCATGGGTCATTTTATTACGTACTTCACAATTCAAGGTGAGACTGCTCTTGCCAAACTTTTTGACCTCAATTCCGATTTCAATGATATCACCTTGAACAGCAGTGCTCATAAAATTAATTTCAGACATATACTTGGTGACCACACGTTTATTTTCCAATTGTATGATTCCATAGATGACTGCTTGTTCATCCAACCAGGCCAATACCCTTCCAGCGAATAAGGTACCATTTGCATTCAAATCTTCTGGCTTAACCCACTTACGCGTATGAAATTTCATGGAGCTATCATTTGATACGACAAAGTTAGATATAACCTACAGTCTAAGCTTTCAAAAAATAATTCTTGGTGAAAAATTCACATTCCAGAAAAATTATTCCCCTCAAAATAAAATTTCCTCAATTCAAAGGGCAGCTCTTTACAAATAAATTACCATTGGAAAGCAATCTTTGGACATTCTTCTCGGACGAACTTCCATGTGCATCTCATTCCCTTCAAAATTTATACTTTTCAATGTTCAAGGCCAGAGAATCTTAAAATATCTATTCGGAAGATAGAACATCATATTAGAAAAGTCCTTGTTGGGTATCCCCTAAGGTTTTGGGTATGGCCAAATCAGTTCCCAATTTTTGGTTCAATTCATTGATGAAATAGCCAGACAACAAAGGGGACTCCAATTCTAAATTTTGATGTACAAAAAAATGGATGTTTCTAAGGCCGTCATCTTTCCATGATTTTAACCTATTGACCCAATCATCAAGCCTAGGATAATCTGAAGAATGATTGGCCCCAACATACCGAATGAATGCTTCGTTATTTGTTAGCCGCATGTGCATTAAATCCCTTCTACCTGCAGTATCTACCAAAACATTGGCTATCTTATTTTCCTCCAATAAATGATAGAGTTCTTTAGAAACAACTTCGTCATTGAACCAATCGGTATGTCGAAATTCCATGGCCAATGCAAATTCTTTAGGCCAATATTCGATGAAACGCACTACCCGATCCCAGTTTTTTGGACCAAAATTATTGTGCATTTGAAGAAAGATGGTTCCCAGTTTTTCTTTAAGATGACCTGCAGCATCCAAATAGGCATCTACAAAAGGATATACTTTTTCATTTAGTCGTCTGAGATGGCTGATATCTTGAGATAATTTCGGAAAAAACTTAAACCCAGATGGTGTTTTGTCATACCACTTAGAAAATTGTTCCGCCGGAAAGAGTCTGTAGAACGTGGCATTTAATTCAATACAGTTGAATTGCGAGGAATAATACCCCAATTCATCTTTTGTTCCCCTTGGGTAGAAATTCTTGAGGTCTTGACGGTTCCATTTAGCACACCCTATATAAACATTCAGTTTTTGCGTTTTATCTGAATTTGATAGCACCACACCCGTTTGTGGGTGGTCTTCTGGAAAGGAAAAATCTATCAATTCGGGCTGTTCTACTTTTCCAAACTTCATACTTGGCAATTTCGCTTAAAGGTAAACATTTGAAGACGTTTCATAAAAGTGCGCATTTTATCATTTTTTTAATAAAAAATTACAGGTCTGGTGTAACATTTTACCTGCTTCTATTACTTATTTTGAAATGAAATAAAAAAATATAATATGAAAACACTAAAAATTGCCATTGCTCTATTTGTATGCTCACTTTCCGTGCCCCTGCAGGCACAGTCTGTAGACGAAATTTTGGCCAACTATTTTGAAAATACAGGTGGTATGGATGCTTGGAAAAGTTTGGAAGGAATGAAAATGACCGCAAAGGTCAACCAACAGGGTATGGAGATTCCACTGGAGATTTATCAAATGAAGGATGGACGTCAAATGACTAAAATCACCTTTCAAGGAAAGGTAATCAAACAAGGGGTCTATGATGGCGAAAATTTATGGAGCCATAATTTTATGACGATGAAAGCAGAGAAATCAGATGCTGAGGCAACTGCCAATTTTAAATTGGAGATTAACGATTTTCCAGATTCCTTTATCGACTATAAAGAAAAAGGATATACAGCGGAGCTATTGGGTAACGAAACCATAGACGGGGCCGAAACCTTCAAGGTAAAATTGGTTAAAGAACCTATCACCGTTGATGGTAATCAACAAGACGATATCTCCTTTTACTTCTTTGATGTCGATAATTTTGTACCTATTGCCGTTCAATCAGAAATTTCAAATGGTCCACAAAAAGGGCAAATGGGAGAGATTACCATGAGTGATTATCAAGAGATAGATGGGCTGTATTTTCCCTTTGCCATGACTCAGGGTATCAAAGGTGGTGAAGGTTCACCTATTACCATTGAGAAGATAGAACTCAACCCCACGGTTGAGGATGCAGAGTTTGCATATCCTAAAGAGATGGGAGACACCGAAAAGGAATAACGTTTTAATGATTGTAAGGCCTTGGGTAATCAAGGCCTGTTTAAATTGACTGATAATGAAAAGACTAAAGTTTATACTGGCCATCCTTTCGGTTGGTTTTGTATCGTTGGGATATTCCCAAAGTTTGGACGAGATAAGTAGCAAGGCCCTTTTTGGGGACCTTAACGCCAGACACATCGGGCCCGCCTTGATGAGTGGGCGTGTTAATGATATGGAGGCGCATCCAACCAATAGTAGAATTCTGTATGCTGGTACTGCCGGTGGAGGGGTTTGGAAATCAAACGATGGCGGAGCTACTTTTAATCCTATTTTTGATGAGTACTGCCAATCTATTGGTTCCGTTGAATTGGACCCCAATGACCCAGATAAGACCATCTATGTCGGTACCGGAGAAACGTGGACAAGAAATAGCGTTTCAGTTGGTGATGGACTGTACAAATCGACAGATGGTGGCGCCAATTGGAATAATATCGGATTTGAAAAATCGGAACGTATTGCCAACATTATTGTGAACCCAAATAATTCTCAAGAGATTTATGTAGGCGTTTTGGGCGCGTTGTGGGGTGATAGTGAAGAACGTGGTGTATACAAATCGTCGGATGGTGGTGCTACTTGGGAGAAATTACTTTACGTTAACCCCAAAACGGGCTGTGCAGACCTGACCATGGACCCGACCAATCCTGATATTCTATATGCGTCAATGTGGGAATTTCGAAGAACAGGCTGGTCATTTGAGTCAGGAGGAGAGAATAGTGCCTTGTACAAATCAACAGATGGAGGGAAAAACTGGAAAAAAATCCATAATGGATTTCCCGAGGGAAAATTAGGTAGGTTGGCCATTGCCGTGGCCCCCTCAAATCCTGATGTACTTTACACCGTTATTGAAGCAGAAAAAAATGAAAGAAAAGGCCTTTATCGCAGTAATGATGCCGGTGATTCTTGGGAACAATTGAATAACGATTTCGGTATTACCGTACGACCCTTTTATTTTTCTAGAATTGTTGTCGATCCAAAAAATGAAGATGTCGTGCTAAAGGCCGGATTAAGCGGATCCATCTCAAGAGATGGCGGAAAGACCTTTAAAAGTTTAGGCAGAATGCATTCCGATATTCATGATTTTGTCTTCAATATCAAAGATTCCGACATTATTTATGTTGGAACTGACGGTGGCGTGTATCGTACCTGGGACGGTGGTACTACCATGGAAATTGTTGAAAACCTGCCACTTTCGCAGTTCTATCATATTAGTGTTGATGACGCCGAACCGTACAATGTTTATGGCGGATTGCAAGACAACGGTTCTTGGTGGGGACCTTCCTCCTCTCCTGGTGGTGTTGAAGCCCGTGATTGGAACGCTATCGGTTATGGTGATGGGTTTCGCGTATTGAAACATCCTACCAAAAACATTGTATATTCCGAAATGCAGGGGGCCGAAAATGTTTGGCGATTTGATGTTGAACGTCAGTTGAGCAAAACCATACAACCATTGCCTACATCCGAAGACCAAAAATTACGTTGGAACTGGAATGCACCAATGGCCGTAAGTGCCCATCAACCAGATCGGTTTTATATGGGAAGTCAATATCTTCATAAATCAGAAGATATGGGCAATACATGGACCATTATTTCACCAGATTTGACCACTAATGATGCCACCAAACAGCAACAAGAAGATTCTGGTGGACTCTCGATGGACAATTCTGGTGCGGAAAATCATACGACCATATTTACCATTGCAGAATCGTCTTTAGATGAGAATGTGATTTGGGTCGGCACTGATGATGGTAACGTGCAGGTTACGCAAGATGGAGGAAAGACATGGTCAAACACCATAGAGAACATTCAAGGACTTCCTAAAAACACTTGGTGCTATCACATTGAAGCGAGTGTTTTTGATAAGGGTACGGCATACGCTGTTTTCGATGGACATACTATGAACGACATGGCACCATATGCATTTAAAACCACTGACTTTGGTAAGACCTGGACGAATATTATTTCTGAAGATGTCGTTGGTTTTGCCAGAAATATTCAAGAGGATTACGTAAATCCTGATTTATTGTTTCTGGGTACGGAGTTTGGATTATATATTACCATGGATGGAGGTAAAAACTGGAAGAAGTTTACCAATAACATGCCTTCAGTCGCGGTTCATTTTATCGATCTTCAAAAGCGCACCAATGATTTGGTATTGGGCACCCATGGAAGAGGCGTTATTATCATCGACGATATTTCACCTTTACGAGGCATCAACAATGATGTGTTGACCAAAACCCTTCATTTCTTCGATACACCTGACACCGTAATTGATGAAACCACATCGTTTTCGGGAAGTTTTGGCGATGAGACACAGTTCACTGGTAGAAATAAGACCAAAGATGTTCAAATCAAATATTACCTCAAAAAACGCCATACGTTCGGTAAAATGACTCTTGAAATTCAAGATATGGAGGGGAATCTGATTACCGAATTAGGTCCGGGGAAATCCAAAGGCATTAATATCGTCAACTGGAATTATGTCAGAAAGACCCCGAAAATTGCCAAAGGAAAGACCTTTAGCTTTGGCGGTTTCACTTCACCACAAGTACCTGCGGGAACATATAAGGCCATTATCAAAAAAGGAAAGGAAACATTTGAACACAGTTTCAATTTAATTTACGATACGAAATCCTTGCTCACCGAAGAAGATAGGGAATCAAAAAATGCCACGACAATGCAGTTATATGATATGACGCAAGAACTGGCTTTTTTGGTCTATGAATTGGATGAGATCATCGCCGACGCCAAAGCAAAAGGGGATAAAAAAACGGTAGGGAAACTGAACGACTTGAAAGAAACGCTGGTCATTACCACCGGAGACAACTATGTAGGATCGGCCGAACCCCAGCTACGGGAGCGTATGGCGGACTTATATAGTAAAGTCGCTTCCAGTTATGACAAACCGTCGACCGCTGAAATGAACAATTTAAAAGTCATTGTATCTCGATTCAACAATGCAAAAAAAGATTTTGCTAAAATCAAGGAGAAATACATTAAAAAACAAGCACTTGAACTGAAGTCGTTTGACGAGTTCTTGGAAAGTAAATAGCCCTTACTTGCTATTTGAAAAAGGTCGCTGCTCAGCGGCCTTTTTTGTTCATATCCTCGTGGAAAACTAAATAAATGTCCAATTCCAGTCAATACGTCGATTGCGTAATTTTAAGAAAACAACCAATATGGACACTAGGTCATCCCACCTCATAAAGATTCGTCCTGTTTTACAAAAGGCAAAAGTTGGTTCCGAAACCTCTAATGACGAGTATTTTCAAAATGTCACATTAAGACCGGTTATTAAATTCCAAAACCAGTTGTTGCTAGCCGTCTTTAAAAATTACATTCGTAAACACAAAAACAAGTTCTATGAACTCTCTGTTGAGAAACGGCTCAACTACATTGAAAATGCTGTTCAAAAAGACACGAAGTTCAGAAATTCCCTAAAGGGCATAATTATAGGTCAATTTACGGTGGAGGAATATCAAATTTATATCAAAAACTCATCCGCATTGAACAAACGTATGATGGGTATGGTCATCAATCGCCTGAAAGACCAGATACAATTATTGGAGCAAGATGTTTTAGTCTATTAACGATTCACCATTTAAATTGGTTGTCAACACATTGCTCATCAAATCAAAGAATGGTCGGATTGCCTGATAGGACTCATCTACTTTCTCCATAAAATTGTCTGAAAGCACTTCAACGTCCGAAAAGTTGCGAATGAAAATAAATTGTTTCCTTCGAATTAAATCAATGTTTTCATGCTCTTTTTCAAAACCCTTTGGAGCTGTTTTTACACCATCACCCGCCAGTTCACCCCAAACTGATTTAAACGCTTTTTTATCGATAATCTCCCTAAGTTCAGAAGCATCCATTTCCCATTCTTTTCGAATACGGTACAAATCTTCCTTATTGGGATCCCAAAATCCAGTTGCAATAAACGATTCCCCCGGCTTAATGCAGATATAATATCCTCCTCGTAATGCTGCTCCTGCTCTACTAAGCGAAGCGGAAAATTGTGATTTATAAGGGGTCTTGTCTTTTGAAAAACGTACATCACGATAAATACGAAACACCTTTAACCTTTCGATTTGATCATGTTTCTCCATGGTATTCTTTAGAGAATCAAAAAATAGTTTTACATCACCCTCAATAGCTTTAAACTGGGGTTTATGTTCTGTAAACCATTCTTTGTTATTGTTACGGGAAAGCTGTTTTAGAAAGTCAAATATTTTTGGAGCAATGTGCTTCATGGTATTTTGATAATTGAATTTAGGTTAAAGTTAACCTTTTGAAGCATGTCAAATGGCTACTTTTATGATAGCGACAAATGACTACAACATAAATGGACAAACAACACATTATTAATGCGCTCCATCGCCATAAAAAACAGCCCTATTTAGACTACAGGATTAAAACCAAAACAGAACAGTTTACAGACACTTTGTTTTATACCCTATTTGATATCAACACACCGGTTGAAGAGAATCTTGAACATCTAGGGGTATTGTTCAATGATTTAGTCGATTTGGCCTGCTGGGAAACCGCTAAACCTTGTCGTCAGGTTTGGGAACGTTATGTTGCCAGTTTGCCCAGTATTTTGGAAAATTTAAACCTTGATGCTGAGGCCATAAAAAATTGCGACCCCGCTTCAATATCCATTGAAGAAGTGTATATGGCCTATCCCGGATTTTACGCTATTTCCATTTATCGTTTGGCCCATCAGCTCTATAAAGAAGGCTTTCCGCTTGTGCCAAGATTGATGACCGAATATGCCCATCGTCAAACGGGCGTTGACATCAATCCGGGGGCTCAAATTGGCAACTCTTTCTTTATAGACCATGCCACTGGAGTGGTTATTGGCGAAACTGCGGTGATCCATGATAACGTAAAGGTGTACCAGGGTGTTACATTGGGGGCACTATATGTGTCAAAGTCCTTGAAGAATGTCAAACGGCACCCAACGATTGAAGCCAACGTTACCATTTATGCCAATGCGACTATTTTGGGTGGAGATACGGTAATTGGGGAAAATTCAGTCATTGGGGGTAATGCGTGGGTAACCCATTCCATTCCTGCGAATTCCACTGTTTTTCATACGCCGGAAATTAAAATTAGAACGGCTCATGTCTAATGCTATACTCGACCTAATTGGTAATACGCCATTGGTAGAATCTAAAGTTTTGAATACCAATCGTAATGTGAAGCTTTTCTTTAAGTTGGAAGGGCATAACCCCGGGGGGAGTGTAAAAGACCGACCAGCCCTGAACATGATACGAAGTGGACTGACCAGGGGAGATTTTGACAAAAATAGTAAGCTCATTGAGGCGACCAGTGGCAATACCGGAATTGCCCTAGCCATGATTGCTGGCATATACCATCTTGATATTGAACTGGTAATGCCTGAAAATTCAACTAAGGAAAGGGTCCAAACCATGCGCGCCTACGGTGCAAAAGTAACCCTTACCCCTGCGGATATTGGAATTGAAGGAGCTCGCGATTATGTGTTGGATAAAGTAAAAAATGAAGGGTTCAAAATGTTGGATCAATTTGGAAACAACGATAACTGGAAGGCCCATTATCAAACCACAGGACCAGAAATATGGAGGGATACCCAAGAAAGGGTTACCCATTTTGTGAGTAGTATGGGCACAACTGGTACCATAACGGGTACTTCAACATATCTCAAAGAGCAAAATTCAGACATCAAAATTATAGGGGTTCAACCCAAGGAAGGCTCTAGAATACCGGGTATTCGTAAATGGTCTCCCGATTATGTGCCCAGTATTTACGATTCAGACAAGGTCGATGATATTCATTATGTCTCTGAACACGAGGCCATTCAAATGGCCAAACGACTGGCCAAAGAAGAAGGCATCTTTTCAGGAATGAGCAGCGGCGGGGCAGCAACCATTGCCTTGCGACTGGCCAACAGCATTAAAGAGGGCGCTATTGTGTCCATTGTCTGTGATAGGGGTGACAGGTATTTATCCTCAGATATATTTTAATTCCGAAAACAAAAGTTAGAGCGCACGAAAATCAAAGATGGCTGTTTGGCCCTTAAAGTCCACTAATATAGCTCCCATATAAATCCTTGAAACGAACACCATTTTGAAAACGGTATTTACTCAATTTTTTATGGGATACCAATCCCCACAATAAAAGTTCTTTCAAGAAGTAATGGTCCGAATCTGGAATATCTCCGCCAAATTCCCTAATCAATTCGTTCAGCGGTGGAATGGAATCCAACTTTTTAAGAAACACTTCGTCTGAATCTTCGTCGAACAATTCAAATCCATCAGAATCAAAAAACCAGGCGATTAATTCATCATATGGTGTCGGTTCTCCTTTTTTCTCCAACTTGCTAATTTTTGGGAAATAGTTGGGGAAAATATTTTTTATCGCTTCTTCCAGAAGCGTTTCTGCTACAAACGCGGCACCCTCCTGCTCTCCCTCATAAACCAATTCTATTTTTCCTGTTATAGCGGGAATGACTCCCATAAAATCACTGACACGAACCTTGGTATCCGCTGCACCAGAAAGTAACATTCGACGCTCCGAAGAACTTAATAAGTTTTCGAAAGCAGTGATGCTCATTCGGGCACTTACACCACTTTTCGCATCGACATATTCACTGTCCCTTGCTTCAAAACCGATTTGCTCCAAGACATCCATGGCCAAATCCGGGACGTAAATATGCTCACTTTGACGGGTATCCAATTGGGCCTCTTGCTTTGTGATTTTTTTCGCCGTCTCCAAGTCCTCTGGATAGTGGGTCAAAATTTGGGACCCAATTCGGTCTTTCAAGGGGGTTACGATACTTCCCCTGTTGGTATAATCTTCAGGGTTTGCCGTAAATACAAATTGTACATCCAATGGTAAACGCAACTTAAATCCCCTAATTTGAATATCCCCTTCTTGCAATATATTGAACAGGGCTACTTGAATTCTTGCCTGCAGGTCAGGCAATTCGTTGATGACGAAGATGCAACGATTGGCACGCGGAATCATTCCAAAGTGGATTACCCTATCATCCGCATAACTCAACTTGAGATTGGCCGCTTTAATAGGGTCGACATCGCCTATTAAATCCGCAACGGTAACATCCGGCGTAGCCAGTTTTTCATAAAAACGTTCGTCACGATGTAACCAAGCGATTGGGGTATCATTACCTTTTTCCTTAAGCAGTTCTTTAGCAAAACGCGACATGGGATGAAACGGGTCATCATTAATTTCAGAACCTTCAATATAGGGAATGTACTCATCCAATAAATTGACCATCAAACGGGCCAGACGGGTTTTCGCCTGCCCTCTCAAACCCAATAGATTGATATTATGTCGCGACAAAATGGCTCTTTCCAACTCGGGAATCACGGAATCTTCATAACCCCATATACCAACGAAGACATTTTCACCTGTTTTTATCTTTTCCCTGAGGTTGTCACGTAACTCGTCTTTGATACTTTTGGTTTGATAACCTGATTTTTTGAGTTCTCCGAATGTGCTTATGTTTTCTATTTTCATTCTTTCTGAATCAAGACCGGAGAAACAAGAATCAAGAAGTCTTATGTCTTGGTTCTTGCCTCTTGGTTCTTTTATTTTATTCTTCTCTTTCTATTATTTTCGTAATCTTCAAATATCATTTCTCCCAATCCTTTCAACCCTGTATAAAAGGCCTTGCCTCGATTTGCTTCTGTAAATTCTCGTATAAATTGCATCAAGTAAGGGTCTTGGGCAATCATAAAGGTGGTGATGGGTATATGCAGTTTTCTGGCTTGTGAGGCCATGTTATAGCACTTCTCAACGATATAATCATCTAGACCAACGCTATTTTTGTAATAATCACCATTGGGCAGACGCAAACAGCTTGGTTTTCCATCGGTAATCATAAAAATTTGTTTGTTGGTGTTACGTTTACGACGCAGCATATCCATCGCCAATTGCAGCCCTGCAACAGTATTGGTGTGGTAAGGACCGACTTTTAAATAAGGTAATTCTTTAATGGAAATCGGCCAAGCATCGTTCCCAAAAACCAGAATATCCAAGGTGTCTTTTGGATATCGGGTTGTAATTAACTCAGCAAGGGCCATGGCCACTTTCTTGGCAGGGGTAATACGGTCCTCTCCGTATAAAATCATACTATGGCTGATGTCAATCATGAGCACTGTGCTCATTTGAGCCTTAAACTCGGTGTCTTCGACCACCAAATCGCCCTCATCCAATGAAAAATTCCCGATACCATGATTGATTTGGGCATTCTTTAAACTTTCAGTTATTGAAATACGGTCTAGGGCATCCCCAAAGCGATATTCACGAAACTCACCGGAATGCTCGTCACCTCGACCCAATTTTCCCGTTTTATGATTGCCTGAACCACTACGCTTTATTTTTCCAAAAATCTGGTCAAGGGCGCGCTTTCGCAGCATCTGCTCTAGCTTAGCGGTAATATTTACCTTTCCTCCACTTCGGCCATCACCTTCTTCTCCATCTTCCCCAGTCTCGCCCATTTCACCACCTCCATCTTCAAACTCTTCTCGGATATACCCCTTACTTTTTAAGTCTTCAATAAAGTCTTCAATAGTGTAGTCGTCGTTGGTGAGTTCATACTCTTCATCCAATTGGCGTAACCAATCAATGGCTTCATCAAAATCACCAGATGTATGTGTAATAAGTTCCTGAAAAATCTCAAATAATTTTTCAAAGGGAGAAATATTTGGTGCCTCGTAAGAGGTAAAACGTATTCCTCTTTTCTTTTCCTTAGCCATTTGTTAAAATTACGTCATTCTTTAGCGTGAAAAAATCTTTTAAGAAAAGTTAACGCATTGAAAAAGGGCAAATGAAGGTTATAACAGTAAGGCCTGAAAAGATGTTACTCAATGTGTGATTAAAATGAGGGCAAAGAGATTTAAATCTGGAGATTGAATTTTCACAAAGTCATAAAATACCCTTTTTGGCAAATACCTTTGTTTATACCTTTATGCAGTTACAAACAAATGGTCACTAAGTAAATAGGAATGATATCATGTTAAAAGAACTACTGCCTTCCGATTTGAATGATGAAACCAACAAACAGGTCCATCGGCTTTTTGAACAATTAAATGCAACTATTTCACAACGCAAGGCCTCTCAAATCGCAAATACTGATAACACTATTTTTATGACCTATTGGGATGATAGTCAAATTGTAGCTATTGCTTTAATGGCCACTTACGAAGTAATCTCCGGACACAAAGGGATGATTGAAGATGTCGTTGTAAATCAAAACTATCGTGGGCAAGGCATTGGGAAAAAGTTAATCATGGCGCTGTTGGAAAAAGGAAAAAGACTTCAACTTGATGAAATTCTACTGTTTAGCGGTCATCACAGAAAACCAGCCATACACCTTTATACATCATTGGGATTCAAATTAAAAGACAGTGGACTCTATCGTTTACCGCTTTCCTAAATTATTTTGATGCTGTGCAAGAACTGTTAAGAGGTTTCCTGAATACTTCTCCCCTTTGGAAAAACCAACAATTCGGACTCGAACAATTTAATTTTCCTATTGCGGAACTTTCCGGTCATAACCCTATCGACCTAACTACAAACCTGAGGCTAGGACATCAAATGGAACACGTATTCAAACATTTGATTACGGTATCTGATGAATATGAGGTCCTTTTAAGTAATCTATTCATTGAAGAGGGAAAAATTAGGATTGGAGAGTTGGATTTTATCTTAAGAGAACACAAGACCAACAAGCCCATCCATGTGGAACTGGCCTATAAGTTTTATATCATCAATCCTGAAATTTCTGAACCCATATACCGATTGATGGGCCCCAACAAAAGGGATATGTTTTTTACAAAGTTGGATAAACTCAAGGAAAAGCAATTGCCCCTACTCTATCATAACAGCCTTCTGTCCCACTGGGATGACCATGATATTAATCTACTTGAAATAGAGCAAAAATGCTGTTTTAAAGCGCAACTTTTCGAACCATACGAAAAAAAGACATCTATTCGGCCCTTGAATACAGCATGTATTTCAGGAAACTGGATTCGTTTTGACGATTTCAATACCAAGGAATTTAGTGCCTCACAATATTACATACCAAAAAAACTGGAATGGGTTATCGCCCCTCATCGTAAAGTACATTGGATAAGCCATTTTGAAACCTTGATGGAGGTGAACTTGAGAATGGTCAAGGAAAACTCTCCGATGCTCTGGGTAAAACGACCATCAGGAGTAATGGAAAAATTTTTTGTCGTCTGGTGGTAACGAAGAAGACCTTCCAATGCAGTGTTTTCGATTGGAAGGCCTCTTATCATCGCAATCAACCTAACCTAACGCTTAAAAATATAGCGTGTTATAAAAATACCGTTACTGTCTCCTTTACCTCCTGCGCTTTCTACTGCACTGACCACAAAGGCCAGTTCCCAACCCTCTTCAATCATGGTATTGATTTTGGACGTGATCAATGCGTCATTGGCCGCAATGTTCTGAAAGCGAATACCCCCTAGATTAAAGAAGTTTAAGAGTTTGGTTTCTTCAAAATTTTTGACCCGAATATCGGCCCTATCCGATTTGTTTCGGGTATTATCTTCTTCGGTCTGAATACTGGTATATTCTTTATAATCCTTTTCCTCTTGGGCATTGATGATCCGCGAACGACCAAGACCACTTGGAACGATAGACTCTACACTGGTAATGACTTTGTACTCCTGCGCTGAAGCACTTAAAAGGGCAGTAAACCCTACTACTAACGATAAAAGTATTTTTCTCATGTTATTTGTATTTTATTTATTTGAAAGACAACTTTCGCTGGTTTTAGGTTGCATGGATTTTCGTGTTAGGATTACTTTTGAGAATACTTTAACACCCCTTCCGTCCTTTTCAATTGTAGTGGATAATCCATGTCTTATGTGCATAAGTAGTAGCTCTATCGTATAAAAAAAGTGCCAGGCACTAGTAACCCAACACTTTCACACATCAAACAATCAATTTTTTAAGAAGTAGGATAGCGGACCTTGGATTTTAGAAGCTTATAAATTATAGTTGGTCTCAAATCCTCATGTCGAACGTCCAGTTGCCACTTCATGTTTCCAACTTTGAACCTCTTGAAGTCAATTATCTTCCACAAACGTATAACTGGTTCTATTGACCTCGGTCAACCTAAAATAACCAAAGGCATCATTATCAGAATTGGTTTCGTTTAAGACATTTCCTTTTACCGTAACGGGAGTCGTATCAAAGATCCCTTGCCCTCCCAATTGGTCAATTAAGATTTTGATATAGTCATAATAGGTTCGTGAAATTCCGTACATCTCAATGTCAACGATGTCACCAGCTTCAAAAGCAGGTATGCCATCTTCATCCTCAATCTCGTACCACCAATCAATTTCATTACCATTTACAAATTCATCCTCAGCGTATTCCAAATCGGGCAACAAATCTCCTCTACGCTGAAATTTAAACAAGTAATTATCCCCTTCGGTATCTGGGTCTATAAATGCAACATGCACCTCTAATATCTCTTCATCAAAGCCATCTTCACGGGCCTGAAAAACCTCGGTGATATCAGTTACTGGGGTCATGGTCTCTTTAGCGGTATACACTTCCCCATTATATTCTATTCTTAGGGAATAGGACTGTCCTAAAACAGGTTGAAAACCATTGGTCCTGTAAGAACCGTCATTTTGGTCCATAAAAACGAAAATGGTACCGGTACTATCATTGGTAACCGTCACAGAAGCTCCGGTGACTTCTGTAGTGGTAGCTTCATCGAAGAAAGGCGTTGATGTTCGCAAACGGATGGTCTGAACACGACCGTTGGTTCCTTTTTCCCAATCTAGGGAAGCTTCCACCACTAAACGTTCAGGTCCGGATTGTACTTCCACATCCACAACATCACTACAGGAGGCAAGAAAGGCCAGCCCATACATAGCTAATACAAAACGTGAACAAAAATTTGTCACTTCGGGTATCCCGCAAAAATACGGGATGTATCGAGAAGCGAATTCTGGAATTGAAAACCTTGTTCTCGATGCTTTTTCCTTGACTCCTACTACGCTAAGCATTATAGGAAAAAACTCGAACTGACGGTTTTCTTCTGCTTTTTCCGCTATCGACGTATTTTTTACAAATACCTTCTGAATATATCTTTTCAATGTTTTCATGTCTTAAAATTTGAAGTTATAGGTCAATGAGGGTACGATACCAAAAATGGCCGTTCTTGTGGCCTCGTTCGCACCCGTCTCTATATTCTGCCCAAAGGAAATAGCAGCTGCGTTCCTACGGTTATATAAATTATAAATACTTAATACCCATTCTCCTTTGAAGCGCTTATCGCGGTATTTTTTAGGTGTAAAAGTGATAGAGGCATCAACACGATGATAAGCTGGCAATCGGTTCGAATTTCGCGGGGCATAACTGGCTATGGATAAACCTTCATACTGGTATTGCCCATTTGGAAAGGTCACAGGGCGACCGGTTTGAAAAATCAAATTGCTACCAAAACTCCACTGGTCGTTCAATCGATAACTACCTGAAATGGAAATATCATGGGTACGGTCAAAATTGGTGTTGTACCATTCTCCATTATTGATTCCAGGACCCCCCGCGTCTCCTCCCGGGGTACGTTGTTCCGATTTTGATAGCGTGTAGGCAATCCATCCTGTTAAGTCCCCCTCGTTCTTACGAAGTAATACTTCCAGACCATAAGCACGCATTTCCCCATTTAGGATTTCAGTTTCAATCGTATTTTGGCCTATGAGTTCCGAACCATCAATATAGTCAATACGATTGTCGACGGTCTTGTAGTAGGTTTCTATCTCTAACGAATAGTCTTTATCCAAAAAATTACGAAAGTATCCCAATGCATATTGATTCGATACTTGGGGCTCTATAAAAGGCCCACTGGGCGTCCATACATCCAGCGGTGTTACTGATTCTGTGTTGCTCAATAGATGAATGTATTGTGCTGCGCGGGAGAAACCAGCCTTGATGGAAGCGTCCTCATTCAGGAGATAGGCCAATGAAATCCGGGGTTCAAAGTTACCGTATGTTTGGATGGACTCACTTCGGGAAAAATCCGTTTCCCCTATCGCCTCGCCACGTTGGTAAATGCCCAAAGCCGAATTGTATACTACGGGCAGTCCATTTTCATATTCTGTAATCGGTTGTCCTCCCAGACGGGAAAACGTACTATAGCGCAGGCCGTATTGTGCACTTAATTTTTCGGTTATTTTATGTTCGGCGTTAATGTAAACACCACCTTCCAACGCACGTTTTTGTTCCAATTGCAAAGGATTCACCGGAGAATCCTCTGACGTCGGTTGTACCTGCCCAGGGTCAAAATCGTAGTAAATACCGTTTACCCCAAAATCCAGGGAAAACCTGTCATTCAGATAATACTTGAAATCATATTTCAGGTTGTAATTGGTAATGGAGGAGAGCCATTCAAAATCATCCTGGTCAAAATTCAAGTCGTAATCATATCGACTATAGATGGCGGAAAGGTTGGAAAACAAACGGTCGTTAAAAATATGGTTCCAGCGCAGGTTGCCCGAACCGTTCCCATAGCTATTTTCAAATATGCCCGCAAAATTGAACGCATCACGACCAAAATACCCACTCAAAAAGAGCTTATTGTTTCTATTGATGCTATAATTTGTCTTGAGATTAAGGTCATAAAACGAAACCCGATTATCTTCCCCTGCCGCGGCCAGTAATAAATCCACATAAGACCGTCGCCCTGCAATCAAAAAGGAGCCCTTGTCACCAAATACGGGGCCTTCCGCGGTCAAACGGCTCGAAATGATTCCGATACCACCGGTCAACGCGTAGTTTTTACGGTTACCGTCTTTTTGGCGAATATCCAATACTGAGGACACCCGGCCCCCAAAGCGCGCAGGAATACCCCCTTTATAGAGTTTTACATCTTTGATGGCATCGGCGTTAAAAACCGAAAAGAACCCGAACATGTGAGAGGTATTGTAAATAATGGCCTCATCAAGTAGGACAAGGTTTTGGTCCTGTGCGCCGCCCCGTACATGAAAACCTCCGGTACCTTCGCCATTATTGGTGACTCCGGGCAAGAGTTGCAGACTTTTTAGCACATCTACTTCGCCCAACACTACAGGGGTCTTTTTTATTGTTCCCACATTCATTTTTACCACACTCATTTCTGGCTTTCGGATGATGGCCCGCTCCGGCTCCTCCGCGGTAACCACCACTTCCTGGAGTTCTGTGGAGAATTCTGCTATCTCAACATCACGATTAAGGTCTTGGTCAAGGTTAATCTTAATATTGACATCAGTATAGCCCATATAAGAGATATTGAGTACGTATTCCCCTTCTGGGGCGGTGATGGAGTAAAAACCATATTCATTCGTGATACCTCCGATGGTAGTGCCGGTTAGAAATACAGAGGCCCCAAATAAGGTTTCCCCATTGCTTTTGTCGGTTATGGTACCACTAATCGTATGACTTTGCTGACCAAAGGCCACGATACCCCCCCAAAAAAAGAGCCATAATAACCATACGGTTGTTTTGATTTGGGGTGTCGCCCCTTTTCTTTTGTTCATTTTTTGATTTTTTGATGGTTGTCAAATAGTTACTACACCAGAGACAGATCAAAAAGTAAAGGGTTGCATGAAAGATGATTCGGCAACTATTTCTTACAAATTGTATTGGTTATTTTTATATTAAAGTTAAAGTCAATTGAAAGAATAACTAAGATGGGCCAACCAAATACAAGTGACCTCAAAATTTCTGTTAGGAATCAACCTCTCGATGTTGAACTGAAAACTTCGGCTTCCGTAATCTATTTGGTCGGAGCAAATGGTGCAGGAAAATCTAGATTTATTGAAGGTTTAAAAAGCAGTAAAGCCGTTATCTATATAGATCGTCTTTCTAAATACAGAGTTATTCCGTTTAGGTTTCTTGACTGGGGAAGGTGCGAATATGACCCTGACAAATCTGCTCTACAAAATTACCAGGATATTAAATCTACTCTTGAGATATTTAATCAAGATTCTATTATATCTGAAGAATCAATTACAAAAGGGAAGCGAGAATATATTGACGGAAGATGGCAAACACCAAATCTTTCAGTTGAAATACCTAAACTAAATGGAATTGAATTTAAAGGTATAAACCACCTCTCAGAAGGTACTCGAAAGTTTCACCAACTATTTGATTGGTCCATAAATGATGGATTAAAGAAGGAGAGATTTCCGAAAAATTATGCACAAAGAACCCCTAGGCTGTATGTTATAGGTATTGAAGAACCAGAAATTCATCTTCATCCGAAAATGCAAAAATTGCTACCCTCATATTTAGAAAAATGGATAATCCAGCAGGGGACTCATAAAAATATACCATTATTAATTGTTGTGTCCACTCATTCGCCATTTGTAATAAAAGGAGCTTCAAAATTTAAGAATAGTCAAAAGATTTACGGATTGGAGAAATGTAAACTGATTGATCTTACAGGTAGAGAAAATCAACAGATTGCAGAAACTGGTGTTTCCGGCTCGAAGTCGCTAATTGTAGCAAATAAGATGTTGGGTTCTGGAATTGGTGATTTTTTTCCAAATCCTATAATTATGGCAGAAAATTCTATTATTGAATTGTTAAATAATCTGTCAACAAGTTTGGATTACTCCTTTGAAGAATTCATAATATCACCAAAGGGTGATGGAGATCTTGAAAAGAGAATAGCGAATCTTCAACTAATGATTAAAGTTTTGAAAAGGATGCAAAAGTCTTTTCCCTCTAGAGAATTGTTTGACTTCAAGATAATTGTCGTAGTCGATGATATAGCCAAAGCAGAAGACATAAAACTGAAATACAAAAAAGTCTCAGAATTTGATGTTGAAATTTTCGGACTTGGGCATAAGCAACTCGAAGATATCTACCCAAAAAAATTTATTGATGAATTTATCTCATTAAAGTATCCTAAGAAAAGAGTCTGGGACAAAATCGAACCCATCAACAAGTATTTAACAAATGAACTTCAAATTGAGGCAAGAGAAAAAGGGTTGTTCAAAAAAGAATTGGCCGAATATATCGGCAAAAAAATTAAAAGTCAAGAAGAACTTGAAATGGAATTACCTTCAATTGCCGAATTATTGAAAAAAACTGAGATGAAATAGTTACAAAACGAAGTTTTCCTGCTACCATATATATCTGTCATTTGTTACACTATTGGCGCATCTTGAATAACTTTCAATATACTCCATCGTTTTCTTTAATCGCCCAACCAGTTCCTGAATTTCTTCTTCGGTATAGGTGGGAAAACCCATTCGTATGGCGTTGTGGCCTGATTGAGCATGGTCATACGGTTGCCAATTGGTACCCTTCGACCATTTAACCAAATTGCACCATGCACTTAGTATACAGTTTTCAAGTAGCTACTCATCTGAAGAAGCATAACAAAACCTTTTTTGCCTTAAATGATGTTATCGCTCCAAATAGGCCCACGTAAAATTCGGATGGTGGCCGTTGGCCCTTACCATCTTTACCCAAAGCAGGGTCATATGTTCTAAATGTAATGATTGGGAAAGATGGCCGGTATCCAGTGTTTCATAACCCAAATCGTTGTTGAGGCTGGCAACCTGTTTTTTGGTATGGTCATCATTGCCAGCGATGAGCATTACAGGTTTCACATTGTAAGTCGGAAAGCTCGGATTTTCCAAGTTTTCAAATCCGTAAATGGTGTATGCCTTTACAACTTTCGCACTGGGTGCCCATTCCTGTATTTTTTCGGCTCCGGAGAGCTTACTTTCCAGCCCATGGGAAACACCTGCTCCAACAGGGTTGGTGCAATCCACTAAGGCTTTTCCCATAAAATCCAAAGAAGCTAAAATAGTCTCGGCCGCAGAAAAAGGAGTTGCTAAAAAGACTACGTCCGAAGTGTTGATCGCGTCTTGAATCGACAGGGCCGAAAACTTGGAGTTCCTCTGCTGTGCAGTCAGCACACTTTGGCTTTGGATATTGTTATGGGCAATGATAATATCATGCCCATTTTGTTGAAAGTTATTGGCCAAGGCAAAACCTACTTTGCCGATACCTATAAATGCTAGTTTCATATTGTTTTATTCTTTTGGTGAAATGCTTACTCAGCCCTCAGTTATTTCGAATCCCGAAACTTCGGGATGAGAAATCTCTTTATAAATACAAAAGATGAGATTCCTCGTCGTCCCGATGGTCATCGGGCCTCTCTCGGAATGACAATATGTCCTTGAAACCCACTTCGACTTCATAAGGTAAAAGTTCAAGGTGACAAACTTCTATTTATTCAATTGTTGTACTACCATTTTTGCTGCTGCAGCGCCTGAGTTTTGCTGTTGCCCCGTAATCAAATTGCCATCTTGTATGGCATAAGAAATAAAAGGAGACGCTACTTTAAAGGTGGTGTTGGGTAATTTATGTGCTTCTTCCTGTATCCAGTATGGTTGTATTTTCTGACCGACTGCTTTATCAACAAACTCTTCTTCAGCGCTGGCAAATCCTGTCCACGCCTTGCCATCAACCAGTAAGCTGCCATCCTCTTTTTTAGCCTCAAGTAATAAGGCAGTGGCGTGGCAAACCGCGGCACTGGGTTTTCCGGCTTCATAAAAATGGGCAAAGAGACCTTCTAAATGGTGATTTCCGCGAAAAGTGTACATCGGACCTTGTCCTCCCACCAAAAAAATGGCATCGTAATTTTGGGCATCGACTTCGCTTAGCTTTTTTGTGTTATCCAACACTTTATTGAACCAATCCAGTTGCATATAGCCTAGGGAAATGACATCATGGGCTGAGTACCCACTGGCATCCATCGGATTCGAAAATCCGTCCATTTCGATTTTACCCCCTTCAGTAGAAGCAATCTCTACGTCATAACCAGCCTCTTGAAACACATGCAAAGGATGCGTCAATTCGGCGGCCCAAAACCCTATAGGCCAACCTGTTTGCCCGGAAATAGCTGGGCTACTTGCTACTATCAAAATTTTTCCCTTAAATGGCATACCATGTGCATGCATATATTCTTGAACTTCTTGTATTGAACTTGACATTTACTCTTGTTTAATTGTGATGACAAAATTGAATGATTAACTTACTTCAGTCAATATACTTACCCAATAGAGTGATACTAACTTTTTAGAAAGTATGTATTTTTACTCATGTAATATGGGTACTTGAATGTGGAGAATGATAATTCAAAATGGAAAATTGATAGTTAAAAAGGAGTGGTCGTGAAAATGTAATTCAAAGGATCTCTTATGATTTCGCTCTATATATCGTTAACCAACACAAAGATTTGACAGCAAGTAAACTTGAGTTTGTACTTTCTAAACAGCTATTGAGAAGTGAAACGGCAGTCGGAGTATTGATAAGGGAGGCCGAATATGAGGAATCTAGAGAAAACTTTTGGCACAAGATGAATATAACTCTAAAAGAGGAAAATGAGATTGAATATTGATTACATCTTCTGAGGGAGTGTGATTTAATTTCCAAGGAAACGCCTGGAACCTATTTTAACAAGATATCGGAACTAATCAAAAGCTTGGTAAGTATTGTTAACCACGAAGACAAGTCTTCATCACCAATTTTCAATTTACCATTATCAACTTTTAATCCAATAAATTATGCCAGACTTTATCTACAACAACAAGATCTATTACAATCCAGTGGAGTTTGCCATGGACCGTATTGGTGGTACATGGAAGATGCCGATCTTATGGCGTTTAAAAGAACGGATATTCCGTTTTGGAGAGTTAAAAAAGGACATTCCCCATATTACGGATAAGATGTTGACCAGCCAATTACGGCAGTTGGAGGCTGAAGGGTTTATCTCGCGAAAAGTCTATGCTGTAGTACCCCCTAAAGTAGAATACTCGATTACGGACAAAGGAAAGACGGCCATTCCCATTATTGAAACCATTCGTGATTATGGGTTATCGCTTATGAAATTGGAAGGTATTAAACATGATATGAAATAGTTAACGATAAAATTGATTTGTTATCTTTAAAGGGTATCCTGACCAATACCGTTCAAAATGAAAACAACCACCTTTCTCACTTTTGTTGGCAACCAATGCGGCAAGGCCAAAGAGGCCATTGATCTTTACATGGCTATCTTTCCCCATTCTAAAATAGTCAAAATCATTCCCTATAAAGAGGGCGAAGGTGGAGGCACTCCTGAACTGATCAAATTTGGCGTTTTTACCCTGAATGGAACAGAATATATGGTCTCTGAGAGCAACTACAATCATGCTTGGAACTTTAGCCCTGCTATTTCGATTTATATTGAATCACAGTCTGAAGTGGAGTTGCAAGGGTATTTTGAAAAGCTCTCCAGCAATGGGGGCATGGTCATGGTTCCTTTCGATAGCTACGATACTGGAGATTATGGTTTTGGTAAAAAATATGGGTGGTGCCAAGATGTTTATGGCGTGAATTGGCAGTTTTTGCTCTCTGAATAGCAAATCATGTAAACAACCTTGTTCTTAAAATTTCTAGCAATGAAAACACATACAATTGCCCTTATTTTGGGATTACTCTTCACCACAATTACCAATAGTCAAAACAATGCAAATATGACGGACTCAACCAATGAAAACAAAGCCAAAGGACAATTAAAGACTTTTTTGACCTTTCAAAAGGAAGATGCTGAACAGGCCATGAATTTTTACATCAGTCTTTTTGACAACTCAAAGGTGTTGGATATTAAACGATGGGGGGCTGGAATGCCTTCTAAAGAAGGTACAATTATGACTGCTACCTTTCAATTGAATGGCAGCCTCTACATGTGCAGTGATAGTCCGCCGGTCCATGAATGGGATTTTACCCCTGGCGTGTCCAATTTTGTGGATTGTAAAGATGAAGCGGAACAGGAATTTTTGTTTGAAAAATTGGCTGAAAACGGAAAAGTACTCATGCCGCTCAACAATTACGGTTTCAGTCAAAGGTTCGGTTTTGTCACGGATCAATTTGGGGTATCGTGGCAACTGAACTTACAATGAGACTGAGAAAACTAGGTATTGTAGGCTCAATCTTGCCACTCCGCCTTGGCAGCATTTAAATCCATTTGAAAATCGGGATTGTCCCACATGGCCATTAACATACCATGGGCCAATACCCGTGCAGCTTCTTCGTCACTGGGATAATGAATGCCCATCACCTCCCGTGATTCCCCTATCTCATAAGCCAGGTCTAGAAAATCTTGACGTTTATCGGGTAGCAACTCACTCCAGGTAAAGGCCTGAATATAGGCCCAAAGCGTATGTCCACTAGCAAAAGATGGCGAACCCATAATTTGCAGCGGTTGAAGTTTCGGTTCGAGCACATAAGGTCGGGCCCTTACCAAATGGTACTTTACCGTGAACTCCATAATCCGCATATCTTTAGTCACCCCTTGCATCAATTTTAAGGTTGCAGGATAGTTTTCTACAGTGCATTGCTCCCCCAGTACTTCCCTACCCTCAAACAGCACATCTTCTTTGTTTTTATGATATCCAGGATGGTCTTTTTTGACGTTGATATGCGGCCAATACCCGATAGGTGCCAAAACCATTGAAGTACGATGTACTTGTTCAGGGGTGCGTTTTTCTTGCCACTGCAATAAAAAATCAAGTTCAGCGCGGGTTTGGTCTGAGCTGTTTTTGGGAAAGTCTACACTCTCCTTCAATACCGCTATTTGCTCTTGGTTGAGATATTCAGGATTCATCAAGATATAGGTCAAGGCCAAAGAATTGTATTGATTGGGGGTAAAAGACAGGCTGTCCAGAGCAATTCGTTTGGAATTGGGACCAGACGCCAATCGTTGTAAATCGATGTAGTGGCTTTTGGCTGGTTCCAGTGGATGTAAGGCTTGGGAGTGACCATACCCAACAATTAGAAGTAGAAGGAATTGAAGCTTTCTTTTCATAACGATATCTTTATATTTATTAATCGTTCATTTACGATATACGAATATAACAAAAACAAAAAAGTAATATCGATTCGCGATGGCAAAAGTTATCAACGCCTTATTTTGCCTATCATATTGCTGAACGACCTCAAAAGACCATCGTTCAGTTGATAGTACGTAAAGGTGTCTTTCTGTTCCGTCACAAAAAGTCCGGCTTCTTTTAAAATCTTTACATGTTGTGATATGGTTGATTGGGAATAATCGAACATATTCACCAAATCCTTATTACAGGTAACATTGTCCAATCCCCTCCCTCCATTTTTTTCAGCTAAGTAACGCACCAAAGCCACTCGAACGGGATGGGACAGTGCATTTGCGACCTTTGCCATTTCGTAATCACTTTCCTCAATATACTGACTTGATATTTCCGTTCGTATGCGCATTATCATCGTTTATTTCAAATTTACGATTCTATTATTTCAAATAATACCTATCGCTATACGTTATGTCCATCCTTTGAATACAGCGAAGATGGAATTCCCATGTAACATTTTCCACCGTTGTCCGTGTATTTCAAACTTTTTATACCTGTATGCAACCTTTTATTTTTATCCTTGTCTTTTATACAGCACATCAACCTTTAATTGTTGGAAACCGACGTTCGATTTACACATCAAACCCTTGTCGAGCAATGCAAGACGGGTAACCCCAACTCACAATATGAGTTATATGGTCTCTATGTAGATGCCATGTTCAATGTGGGGTTACGTTTTTTGGGCAACAAGGAAGATGCTGAAGACATTGTGCAAGACAGTTTTATCGACGCCTTTAAAAAATTACACACATTTAAATACGAAAGCAGTTTTGGGGCTTGGCTTAAACGTATTGTCATCAATAAGAGCATCAACCATTTAAAGGTTAAAAAGATACCCTTGGTAGCCATGGAAGATCATGAGTTTCGTCTTGCGGAAGATACCCCTACGGAAGCCGAAGCGATGGACCTAAAAAAGGTACAGATCGGCATTGCGCAGTTGCCCGAAGGGTACCGACAAATCATTAACCTCTATTTAATAGAGGGTTACGACCATGTGGAAATTGGCGAGATACTTGATATTTCCATCAATACTTCAAAATCACAATACCACAGGGCCAAAAAGAAATTAATACAGATCATTAACGAGTTGTAATGGACAATTTTGAAAAACATATCCGAGAGAATGCAGCAAAATTCGATACTGCGAAAGCTGACAGAGCAAAGCTTTGGGCAACTATTTCTGCAGAACTGCACCAAGCGGAACCAAAGGTCATTCCCCTTTGGAAACGTCCTGTGCTGCGCATTGCGGCAAGTGTGGTCATCCTTCTGGGCATAGCAGGTTTCATTGGTCTATCTATTTATGGCAATCCACCTGATGAGGTTCAATATGTCTCAAAAGAATTACTTGAAATTGATATGCACTATAAAGGTTTGGTTTCGTATCAAGTACAATTGGTAAAGAACAATCCCAACCTTTCCGAAACAGATAAAGCTGAGTTTTTATCCTTTATGGATGAACTCGATGCAGAATATGAAATCCTTCGTGAAGAGATGAAAAATAATCTTGACAATGAGCGGGTATTAGAGGCCATTGTGGCCAATTATAAGAAGCGAATTGAGCTTATCGAGAATTTATTACAACAGCTGAACGCAGCTAAAAAATCCAATGAAGATTATGGCTACACTTTATAAAATAGTACCGGCATTGGCTTGTACGCTATTTGTTGTGCAGATAGGATTGGCCCAAGAGCATCATATGTCAAAGACCGTAAAGAAAACATTTCCCTTGACCGATACCGGCGAGCTTATCTTGGAAAACAAGTATGGCAATGTAACGATAACCGGATGGGATAACGATGAAGTGTCAATTGAAATGGAAATTAAGGTCAACCACCGCAAACGTGACAAAGCCGAAAACCTGCTCAGTAGAATTCGTCCTGACATCAATTCTGGTCGAAGCTTTGTTTCCATCCGGTCTGAAATAAATGATAGAAACACCGGATGGTTTGCAGATTTCTTTAATCGTACCAACCCCATCGATTTTGACCGAAGTCATGTAGAAATAGACTTTGAAGTCTTTTTGCCTAAAAAGTCGAAGCTCAATATTACCAACCGCTTTGGAGATGTTTTTATTGAAGACTGGAACGGAGAGTTAAGGGTCTTGATGGAACACGGTAGCTTATGGCTGAACGAAGATTTGAATAAATCGGATATCATTTTAAAGTTTGGCAAGATTAGGGCCAAGAACATGAAGTATAGCAGCGTGAACATTAAAAATGGGGAGTTGAACATGGGCAATGCAAAAAGCCTACGTTTAAATACTAGTGGTACGGAGATGAAAATCGGTACGGTGAACTCCCTTGAAGTCTATTCCAACAAAGATGATATTGTCATCGATGAAGTCGGAACGATTTATGGTAGCCTGAAGTTCACTACATTGACTTTAGAACATTTGGCCCAGGATGTTGATTTGACCATGAAAATCACGGATTTTAAAGTAAAGCACATCAGTATGCCCGAAACAGAAATATCCATTGAACAAGAATCCAGTGATATTGATATAAGAACTACTGATTTTTCACATCGTTTTAATGCCACTTTAGAGCAGGGAGTGCTACGATTACCAAAGTCCTTTCAAAATGTGGCGTCAAAGATGCTCGATAAAAGCAAAAAACTAAGAAAAATTGAGGCCACGTACGGAAAGGGTAAAGCAGGTTCCATTTCAATTAAGGGAATTAAAGGGATTATTACGCTTAGGGAATAATTTCGGCTCACGTGCAACCATTTAAAAAATCCATTGTCTTTATAACTGTCAATCAAAACCTAACATGATGAATCATCAAAAATCAATTTTACTTGTATTGCTCTTTATCACAAGTTTGGCACTACGTGCTCAAGAAGACGAAGAAGAATTTATTCTTTTCAACGATCGGAGTAACGTTGTTCACGGCGTTTACTTCGGTTTCAATTTTGGCTATGGTAGTATCAATGGCGAAGACACCTATCTGGGCGGATTAAAATTTGCGTATGTTGCGAATCGACAATTGGAAATCGGGTTCGCGGGAAAACTACTTTATTCTGCACAAGATGTCTTTAATCCGGCATCACGTGGTAACGATGATTTAGTAGGGGGATATGGTGGATTACATATTGAACCGATATTGTTTGGAAAATCTGCTGTAAGTCTCTCCTTTCCTATACTCATTGGGGCTGGAGGAGTAGGCTACGTCGACCGGGAAGTCGTACGTAATGAAGAGGACATTGATCTTGACGATGATGATGTGGCCGCGCTATTCGTTTTGGAACCAGGAGTTAGTGCGTTGTTTAATATCAACAGGTTTGTTCAACTCGAAACCGGTGTAAAGTATCGCTTTTCAAGCAAAATCAATTTGGTGGACAGCCCTGTAGATCGCATTAACGGTTTTTCTGCTGAAATTGGTGTCAAACTGGGCATATTTAATATGGGTAGAAATCGGTACAAAAAACAACTCAATTAGGATAAAAGTATCAATCTAAAACAATCATATGGAACGAACAATCAACAGAGAACATGCAATCAAAACGATTCGGGTCTTCACTGAAGGAAATCAAGTTTTTACTGGCTATGGCAGGAAAAAGGCTTTTCAATTACCCTTGCGATGGGTTAATGTACACATTTCAGCGTCATAGAAATCAAAACCTATTTCTTGTTTGGTTAGGTGGATACCAAAACAGATTAAAGTCAATTAGTAAACTTTAAAATATCAAAATGGAATCAAAAATTTTATTGGGACTTTTCGCTACAATTCTATTCATATCATGCGATAATAGTGATAGCATAAGAGCCTCTGGTTCAGTGACCTCAAGGGAATACACACTAACAGGATATGATGGTTTGGAAATCAGTGGCGCTTTTGATGTTTTTGTAGAATTCTCCGATATAGAAGAATCACTACGTATTGAAGCGAATGATAACCTTCAAAACAGACTGGATGTGCGCGTTAATGGAAATACCTTGGAGATTGGACCAGAGAATAATTTAAGTATTCGGGGCAACCCTACCTTGAGGGCTTTTATCACAACAAATTCACTTTCAAGAGTTGATTTGTCTGGGGCAAGCACCCTTACATTTGAAAATGAGTGGATCGTAACCAATGGAAGGCTACGATTAGCAGGGGCCTCCAATCTTACTGGAGAAGTGACAGCTGGGCAATTGGAAATACGACTTAGTGGGTCTTCTGATGTTGACCTTTTTGGCACCGTGGACGACCTTAATGCTGATTTATCAGGCAGCAGTGACCTAAAGGATTTTGACTTGCAGGTGCAGCGTTTGGACATTGACCTTTCGGGATCCAGTGACTCCTTTCTTTCCGTTAACGAATCGATTGAAATCGACGCCTCTGGTTCTAGTAGCCTAAACTATCGAGGAAATCCAGAAATTATCCGTCAGAATTTATCAGGAAGTTCAGAATTAAATCAGCGTAACTAATGATTTATTCTAGCGGAGTGTTATTGTAAATGACTTTCTTGATTTTCAAAGCGCCATCGGATAGTGCAAAGACAAATAAGTTTTTTGTCTTAAAGGTGATGGATGGGGCTTTGTTCTCGGGGTAAAATACTCCCGTCACTTCCCCACGCATTACAATTATATCTTGAAATGACTCTATTTCAACAATTCTGTGAGTCATTTTCGCTTCCCCATATTGCCGTTGTTGCTTAAGATATTGTCCTAAAACCTCCTTTCCTATATGCACTGGAGCTTGAGGGGCCATATGCACCACATCATCAGCGTAAACCTTAAGTTGTTCCTCCACAGAGATTTCGTTATCATCGAGAATGGAAAGAACTGCTTCAATTTGTGTTCGAATTCCTAAAGGTTCCTTTGGTTGCCGAATAAAAGTTCCTTCGTACAATAGACCGGTGGGTGTATCACTTAAATCGTGTTGTACTGATTTCATATGGTAACTGTTGGCATCCAACCACTTGTAGGTATAGATTCGATACGTATCGTTCGGCTCCCCTTCAAAGGTAATTTTCAACGTCACATCTCCGTTTTCCGAAACACTTCCCTCGCCTACTCCTGCGCGCAGTTCCCCAAAACTCGACAGATGATTGACCGTTTTGGTTACAGGATTGTACGACCAAAATATATGACCATTGGGTTGGGGTCCGTCAATGATTGAGAACAGGGTATTTGCTGTGTTAATGGATGTCGAAACGGTGTGATGATAAGGGATGGAAATCGTTTCCGTTGCCCCACCCCAATTTTGTGTCCAACTGTTGTCCTTGAGCGTCCATTCTCCAATAAAGTTTTTAAAGGGATTTTGTGCCACCAGACTGTCCGAACCATTGGCCTCATATTTTATCGTTGTCATCTGGGCATAACCCATGGCAAACCAAAAACTTACCAATACCAATACTATTCGTCTCATTCTTCGGATGTTTTATCGTTAGTAATTTATGGTCTTATTTGTGACGTGATTCAAGCACGTTCACCACATCATTCAACTCAAACCCTTTCGCTTTTAGCAAAATCAAATAGTGAAATAAGAGATCCGCACTTTCATTTAAAAACAAATCGTCATTATCGTCTTTTGCCTCAATAACGGTTTCAACGGCTTCCTCCCCCACTTTTTGAGCAATTTTATTGATTCCCTTTCGGAATAGTGAGGCCACGTAACTTGCTTCGTCTTCCTTATTTTCCTTACGGGAAGTTATAATACCCTCCAATTGACTAAGAAATCCAAAATCTTGGGTATTTTCTTCGAACCAACAGGTATCAGTACCCGTATGACAGGTAGGTCCTTTGGGATTTGCCCGAACCAAAATGGTATCATAATCACAGTCCACTTTTAAATCGACCAACTCCAAGAAATTACCACTGGTTTCGCCTTTTGTCCATAGTCGTTGTTTACTGCGACTGAAAAAAGTTACTTTTTGGGTTTCTTGTGTTTTTTTTAGGGCCTCTTCATTCATGTAGCCGAGCATCAAAATATTCTTTGTCTTCGCATCTTGAACTATGGACGGTACCAAACCATCTTGGTTTTTGGAAAAATCTACTTTCATTTTTTTCAATTTGAGGTCATCTTAAATTGTTACTTTATCGTTGTGCGAATGCGGTTGTGAAATCACCAGAAACTCCAAATTATGCTCTGATTCATTTCTAATTTGATGTTCTTGATTCTTTTCAATATACATGCCTTCTGTTTCTTTTACCAAGACAGTTTCTCCGTCAACCTCAAAAACAGCCTCTCCCTTTAAGACAAAAAAGAACTGTTGGGCATGCAGATGTTTATGTTTCACCTCTGCACTATTTGGAGGCATCAATTCTTGTATCACACTCAATTGTGGATGATTGACCAGGTGCCAACCCAAACAATTATCACCCCAACTATATTTCTCACTGTTCTGAATAGTTTTCTTCATCTCTTCTATCATTCCGCTCCCAACAGTTATTGGAATGAGACGGAATCTATTTTTATTGGATTGAGGATTATTGCTTCAACAGCAATAATAATTATATCCGCACTGCAATTCCTTTTGATCTTAGTTCTTGTTTCAAATCTTTAATTTCGATTTCCTTAAAATGAAAAACACTAGCGGCCAACGCTGCATCTGCTTTTCCAATTTCAAACGTATCGGTAAAATGAGATATCGTTCCCGCTCCACCAGATGCTATGATTGGAATATTTACAGCGTCTGAAAGTTTGGCCAAAGCTTCATTCGCGAACCCATTTTTCGTTCCATCATGGTCCATACTGGTAAAAAGAATTTCTCCGGCACCACGCTGCTCCGCTTCCATGGCCCATTCAAAAAGGTTTAGTTCAGTAGGAACTTTACCGCCAACTAAATGTACTTTCCATTCCCCCTGCTGAACATGTTTGGCATCGATGGCAATAACAATGCATTGGGAGCCAAACTTTGCTACAAGTTCATTAATGAGTTCTGGCCGCTTTACAGCAGAGGAATTGACGGAAACCTTATCTGCCCCATTCTTCAATAAAATATCTACGTCCTCAACGGAAGAGATGCCCCCACCTACCGTAAAGGGGATATTCAGTTTTTCAGCGACGCGATACACCAAATCAGCCAAGGTCTTTCTCTTTTGCTCAGTTGCTGAGATATCTAAAAATACCAGTTCGTCTGCTCCTTCATTGGCATAGCGTTGCGCCAACTCGACCGGGTCACCGGCATCACGTAAGTCAACAAAGTTGACGCCCTTTACGGTTCGGCCGTCTTTGATGTCAAGGCAGGGTATGATACGTTTGGTCAACAAAATTTTGCTTTTAGTTAAGAGTTATTGGTTCGGTGTTTTACATCCAGCATCTCGCAAATTATAAATTCGTCAGTCGTCATTTAGCGTATTCAAATCATGCCCCTCATAAAACCCCAGTTGTTTATTGTTCAACTGCTTTACCCAAAAAGCAATCTGTCCGGTATGATACGAAAAGTGCTCCACTACATGAATAATATTACCAATTCCAGAAAATTCGAACCCTTGAACCTGTTTCAAAGTAACCAATCTTTCCAATGAAACCTCTTGAAAACTTGCTTTTACTTTACCAACCGTGTCTGATAACTTTTCAAACAGTTGTTTTTTGGTGAGACCCCCCTCAATTGAAAATTCCACATCCCTGTTACGCTTGTCCTCGGTTTCATTTAAAGATGAAAGGCCATATTGGGTCATATTACCACACAAATGTAAAATCAGATTCCCAATACTGTTCAATGCTATATTGGGCTTTAGCCAAACTTGCTCCTCCGAAACCTTATCCAATGAAATGTTTATCATCCGTAGGCTTTCATCCATACGGTAGCAACTGTTTTCAATAAACTCGGATTGAAATGTATGTAGCTCATTCATTTTTTAAAATGTAGTTTTCCAATTGTTTTAAGGTAATTCTGTTCTCATAGATCGCCTTTCCTATAATCACCCCTTCACAACCTAATGCCTTAAGTTGGGGCAACTCCTCAAAATCGGAAATGCCACCACTGGCGATCAAATTGATTCCGTTTTCTTCAATATCCACAACCCCGCTTCCTCCAATTTCGGTTTTGGTAACACGGGTTTCTTGAAGAAGCTTTTTATATAGGGAAAATGAAGGGCCTTCTAACATGCCGTCTTTAGAAATATCAGTACAAATCACATTCTTGATACCAACTTTTTGGTAGTCTTTTACAAAAGGAATCAATTGTAACTCTGACGCTTCTTGCCAACCGGAAACTGCAATTTTTTCCTCCTTGGCATCAGCGCCAAGAATAATTTTTTCATTTCCATATGCTGCTAACCAGCTTAAAAAAGTGGTTTTGTCTTTAACTGCGATACTGCCGCCTGTAATTTGATTCGCACCACTTTCAAAGGCGATATGCAAATCCTCATCCGATTTCAATCCCCCACCGAAATCTACTTTTAAATCGGTTTTTGAGGCAATTTGCTCTAAAATCTTATGGTTGACAATACAGCGCGATTTGGCGCCATCTAAATCCACAAGATGTAAAAATTTGATCCCATGGTCTTCAAATGCCATTGCGACTTCCAGGGGATTTTCATTGTAGACTTTCTTAGTATCGTAATCTCCTTTCGAAAGTCGAACACATTTACCGTCGATAATGTCTATTGCAGGAATTATACGCATGACAAGTCTGAATTTTGAAATTGTACATCGGAAATGATATATATGGGCATCTTTTTTTTAGTAGTATTAGTAGAAGCAACAACTATTTTTAAAAGCTCCTCTCCTTCTTTTAGAGGCCTAAAAATTTGTTGCTGCTTTTCATCTGTTTCTTCTTCGACAATTCTAAGTTTATTTAAAAAATCTTTGTCTGACTTTCCCTTTAACGTTTTGCGGTAATTGGAAGCAACAGAACTTGAACTTCTTAGTAATTGTCTGAAATAGGAATCATATTCTCTTGTTTTTGGTATTTCTAATTTTCTACCTCCCATTTTAAATTTCTAGAAAGTTTTGAAGGATTTTTGCTCCATATTCCCCTGATTTTTCCGGATGAAATTGAACACCATAAAAGTTGTCTTTCTGCAAGGCAGCACTATATTCTAAACCATATGTACTGGTTGCCACGGTCCGTGCTACCTTCGGAGCATAATAGCTATGCACTAAATAGATATAATCCTCAGTAAGACCCTGAAAAAGGTTTCCCTTGAGATTTTTAATTTTATTCCAACCGATTTGAGGCACTTTCAAATCAACATTGAACTTAATCACCTCAGTATCGAAAATCCCAAGTCCTTTGGTATGTCCTTCTCCGGATGAATTGCACATCAATTGCATACCCAGACAGATGCCCAGCACGGGTTGTTTGAGCTCCACAATGACGTTTTGCAATCCGCTTCCCAGCAGTTTTTTCATGGCACTGCTTGCTTCGCCAACCCCAGGAAAAATTACCCTATCGGCATTAACAATCTCTTGAACACTATTTGTAAGTACCGCTTCGATACCTAGACGCTGAAAGGCAAATTTGATACTTTGGATGTTGCCAGCTCCGTAATCGATAATGACCAATTTCATAGCTACATGTTTGAAGTACTAAATACGAGGTACAAAATTTTATAATTTGTATTTAAAGAATTCCTTTCGTTGACGGTAAAACCATTTTCTCAGGGTCCCTTTTCAACCCCATTTTAATTGCTTTTGCAAAGGCCTTAAATATCGCTTCGATCTTATGGTGCTCATTGGTCCCTTCGGCCTTAATATTTAGGTTTGCCTTTGCCCCGTCACTGAAGGATTTGAAGAAATGATGAAACATTTCGGTTGGCATATCACCTACCATCTCCCGATTGAATTCCGCATCCCAGACCAACCAGTTTCGGCCACCAAAGTCAAGGGTCACTTGCGCCAAGCAGTCGTCCATCGGTAAGCAAAAACCATAGCGCTCCATTCCTAATTTATCCCCCAAAGCCTGATAAAAAACTTCTCCTAAAGCAATACCTGTATCCTCAATGGTGTGGTGCTCATCCACTTCTAAATCACCATCAACCTTGATGGACAGGTCCATTTGACCATGACGGGCCAGTTGGTCAAGCATATGGTCAAAAAATTTAAGTCCCGTATCCATATCCGCATTGCCCGTTCCATCTAAATTCAATTCAATTTCAATGTCCGTTTCTTTGGTTTTTCTATGGATTTTTCCAGCTCTGCGGGATAATTTTAAAAAACTATAAATCTGTTCCCAATCATTGGTTTCCAATACGATATAGCCAGAAAGGTCAGTCTTGTCCACTGTTATTTCGTCAGTCCCTAATTGCGTTTCGTCGTTGATAAATATGCCTTTTGCCCCCAAATTTTTGGATAGTTCCATATCGGTCAGACGATCGCCGATAACAAATGAATTTGAAAGATCATAATCATCAGTAAAATACTTTGTCAAAAGACCGGTTTGTGGTTTTCGGGTAGACGCATTGTCTTTGGCAAAAGTGCGGTCAATTAAAATTTCGTCAAACACTACACCTTCATTTTGAAGGGACTGAATCATCAAATTATGAACGGGCCAAAATGTGTCTTCAGGAAAAGATGCTGTACCCAGGCCATCTTGATTGGTAACCATGACCAACTCAAAATCAAGCTCTTTTGCAATTTTACCCAAATAAGTAAAGACTTTTGGATAAAAAATCAACTTCTCAAAGGCATCCAGTTGTTCATCATCAGGTTCTTTGGCCAAGGTGCCATCCCTATCAATAAAGAGTACTCTTTTAGCCATTGTTCAATGCTAT
>ERZ1740067.386-NODE-386-length-35742-cov-6.503293_pt1 | contig 35742 bp, 29 predicted proteins | sample MGYA00581736_ERZ1740067 | MGnify/ENA primary metagenome ERZ1740067 (study PRJEB43018, sample SAMN04849236) | marine metagenome | isolation source: floating plastic debris | place: Pacific Ocean | collected 2008-08-27 | study: EMG produced TPA metagenomics assembly... | reverse complement strand
TGCCCCCTGCCGCCGAAATTGCTTCGGACACCAAGGTTAACTGACCGGGAACATCAATTAATTCGATCCGCAAACGGGCCAACCGTCGTTCCCTCGCCAGATCGCGCATCAGGATGGACGACAATAATCGCGTGTCGATATTCCCGCCACAGACCACGGCACCAACTTTTCGCCCACGGAACAAAGAAGGATGAGAAAGAATAGCCGCTAATCCCGCCGCACCCGCACCCTCCGCAAGGGTTTTTTGCTGGGTCAGCAATAGGCTCAACGCCCGCTCAAGGCTTTGCTCTTCAACGGTAACAATCTCATCAACAAGCTCAGACACTACTTTTCGCGTAAGGGTACCGGGGTTCGACACTGCGATGCCTTCCGCAAGGGTCATCCCGCCGGTGGGACGATCACTGCCCCGCACCGCATTCACCATCCCGGGGAAGAGGGCCGCCTGTACACCGATGATACGAATGTCTGGGTTCATCTTTTTGGCAACGACCGCCATACCAGAAATAAGGCCGCCGCCTCCAACGGGCACCACCAATGTGTCAAGCGACGGCACAGCTCGCAGCATTTCCGCCGCAATCGTTCCTTGTCCGGCACATACGTACGGATCATCAAAGGGGTGAACGAAGGTTCGCCCCTCTTCTTCACACAAGGTGTGCGCCGATTTCGCCGCCGCATCATAGTCTTCGCCAGTCAACACCACCCGCGCACCTAAAGCCCGGGTCTGCTCCACTTTGACGAACGGCGTGTGCTCCGGCATCACGATGGTGGCATCGATACCCAACAGCGCCGCATGCCGTGCTACCCCTTGGGCATGGTTGCCCGCGGAGGCGGCCATCACGCCGCGACCGCGCGTTGCCTCATCTAGGCTAAGGAGTTTGGCCAGCGCCCCGCGGTCTTTAAACGAACCCGTATCCTGAAAATTTTCCAGCTTAAGATACAGGTCGCACCCCGTCATCACCGACAGTTTTGGAGAGACCTGGCACGGTGTCTCCAAGACTTCCGCCCAGGCGGGCGCGCGCTTTTCGACAATGTCATCAAACACCCCGCTGGGGAGACCCAGCGGGTTCATCACCTCAGGCTCACCGCCCCCCTGGTCGGCGCCCGCGCTGACAGAGATGTCAGACGACGGTGGCATGGGGTATTTCCTTCCACTGGCTTGGTTTCTCGCGTGAGCGGCGTTCTAACTTGACGTAGCGAACATTGTGCAAACGCTCGATTTGCAGGCGCAGAGTTTCAATTGACCGATTAGAACTGTGGGGCGACACTTGCACCCGGGTCATTGACCCATCTTCGATCTCTTCCACCAACAGGCTGCGAACATACCAGCCGCGCTGTTCAATAATGGTCCATATACGGCGCAAAGTGCCGTTCACATTTTCGCACTCAATGGTCAGGGTCTCAATAGTCATCATCTGCCCCTTCCATCATGTCTGCATTGGATTTTCCGGGCGGTACCAACGGCCAAACATTTTCAGACGGATCAATCACCACATGCATGAGGATTGGCCCCTCTGCCGCTAAAAATTTATCGATAGCGCCCGCCACTTCATCCCTCTTTGTGATGGTGAAAGAGTCAACCCCAAAGGCCTTCGCCACCTCGGCAAAGTCCGGATTATCGGTGAGATCAACCTCAGAGAAGTTCCCATCAAAGAACAGCTCCTGCCATTGGCGCACCATGCCAAGGCGAGAATTGTTCAGCACAATTACTTTAAGAGGAATATTATACCGGCGCAGGGTCGCCAGCTCTTGAATATTCATCATGATGCCGCCATCGCCGCTGACATTCACGACGATGGAGTCGGGTTCTGCGACCTTGGCACCCAGGGCCGTCGGCAGGCCAAAGCCCATAGAGCCAAGGCCCCCTGAAGTAATATGCGCCTGCGGACGAGAGAAATTACAGTGCTGAGCCACCCACATTTGGTGTTGGCCCACATCGGCAACGCCCACGAACTTCTCGCCGGCTTGCTCGGACAATTGTTTTAACAGCGCGGGCGCATAGATCCCATCACCGGGTGCATCATAGGGTACAGGATTATCAGCAACCCACTGCTGACACTGGGCGCGCCACGGATCAATTGGTCCCGCTTCGGGGCGGAAATCCGCTAACACGGGCTTAATCTTACACGGCACCGCAACGTCCGCATGCCGCAATTTCGAGATCTCTGCCGCATCGCGATCAAAATGAACCACCCGCGCTTTCGGCGCGAAGGTATCAAGTTTGCCTGTCGCACGGTCATCAAACCGAGCACCAACGACAATCAAAAGATCACAATCCATCACGGCGATGTTCGCCGCTTTGGAGCCATGCATCCCCAACATGCCTAAGAGTTGAGGATGACCCGTCGGCAACACGCCTAAACCCTGCAGGGTACAGACGGCTGGGATGTTAGAGCGTTCGACCAGCGCCCGCACCTCATCCACTGCGCCGGCACGCATGATGCCGCCGCCTAGGTAAAATAGGGGGCGTTCAGCCGACTGAACGGCGGCTTCCGCCCGGCGCAGGGCCTCTTCATCAAGGGGCGGCTTAGGCTTGGGCGGGCGGGGTACCATAGTGGCCTCCACCGCGGTTTGCTGAACATCCTTAGGGATATCAATCACCACCGGGCCCGGACGACCACTTTCGGCAATCTCAAAAGCTTCGGCGATAACCGCTGGGATATCCGCGGGGTCCCGCACCACATAGCTGTGCTTGACGATGGGCATGGTGATGCCAAACGTATCGATTTCTTGGAAAGCGTCCGTGCCCATCACAGGCTGTGCCACCTGGCCGGTGATGGCCACCATCGGGACTGAGTCCATAAAGGCATCGGCGATGCCGGTCACCAAATTCGTCGCCCCAGGGCCAGAGGTGGCAAGGCACACCCCCGCCTTCCGGGTCATACGCCCCACCGCCGCGGCGGCAAAGGCGCATGCTTGTTCGTGCCTGCACAGAATATGTTTCAGCCCCGAGCCTGGGATCGCATCATAGACGGGCATAATCGCCCCGCCAGGATACCCAAAGACAGTGTCCGCACCATGGGCGAGGAGAGACTCGACCACGAGGCGGGCGCCGGTTTTGGGTTCTGGGGCAATCTGTTCTGCGGTCATTTGGGCCGGGGGGGTCATATCGCTATCCAGGCTTTAAAGCATTTCCAGTTTAAGTGGGTACCGGTTGGACGTCCGGAAATGCGTAAAAACAAAAACCTAAGGCCGTTCAAAAAAGAACGGCTTTAGGGGGTTGAAACTATTCACCAGCATTATTGGCGCCTGGCTGCAGCCAGGTCATCCGATCACGGAGGCGTTGTCCCACTTTCTCAATATTGTGGGTGAGGTCAGCTTCCATCATCTGGTCGTAGCGGGCTTTGCCGGCCTGGTTCTCAAGGATCCAGTTATGGGCAAAGGTGCCATTTTGAATGTCCTTGAGGACAGCGCGCATCCGGTCGCGGGTCTCTTCATTGATGACCCGAGGGCCAGAGACCATGTCGCCATAGGCAGCGGTTTCAGAGATGAACTCATGCATTTTCGCAATCCCGCCCTCATGCAGGAGGTCCACAATGAGCTTCAATTCGTGAAGACACTCATAATAGGCAAGCTCTTCAGGGTAGCCAGCCTCAACCAGGGTCTCAAAACCCATGACCACAAGCTCGGTCGCACCGCCACAAAGGACAGCCTGCTCACCGAAGAGGTCGGTTTCGGTCTCATCCCGGAAGCTGGTTTCAAAGATCGCCGCAGCGGTTCCGCCAATGGCGTCGGCATAAGCGAGTGCCTTGTCCGTGGCCGCGCCGGATGCATCCTGATGAACCGCGAAGAGGCAAGGAACGCCGCGGCCCTTTTCATACTCGCGGCGCACAAGGTCGCCTGGACCCTTTGGCGCCACCATGATGACGTCAACATCCGCAGGCGGCTTCACCCGACCGTACAGGATTGAAAAACCGTGCGCGAAGAGAATAGCATCGCCAGCCTTGAGGCCAGGGCGCACGTCATTTTCAAAAATCTCTTGGTGCGCCATATCGGGCGCGGTGATGGCGATGAGCTGCGCTTCTTCAGCAGCCTGAGCGGGTGCAAGCACGCGGAACCCGTCTGCCTCCGCCTTTTTCTCAGAAGCGCCGCCGCGACGGGCACCGATGATTACATCCACGCCCGAATCCCGCATATTATGGGCATGGGCGCGCCCCTGGCTGCCATAGCCGATCACGGCCACGGTGGTGCCTTTAAACGTGCCAGGCTTCACGTCGTCTTTGGTGAAAACGCGCATTTCCTCTTGGGTACTCATGGTCATCCTTCCTGCTGAGTAGTCGTAGCGCCGCGACTCGCCGATCCGACAAGCGCCGCAAATTTGTCAAAAGCCCCGCCGAAGCGAGCCTGAGGTTTAGGGACATGGGCGGCACGACGCGCCTCCCAATCCACATCCGCGGAAATGGTCCGCGCATTCGCATCAATCTTTATAAGGTCACCATTTTGGATGAGGGCAATATTGCCGCCCACCGCCGCTTCGGGCGCAATATGACCAATCACAAAACCATGGGACGCGCCGGAGAAGCGACCGTCCGTCAACAGCGCCACTTTACCGGCCAGGCCCTGTCCCGCGAGCGCGGCGGTCACGGCCAACATCTCCCGCATACCAGGGCCGCCTTTTGGCCCCTCATAGCGGATGACAACGACGTCGCCCTCTTCAATTTCATTGGCCGAAACAGCAGCGAAGCAATCCTCTTCGCAATCATAGACCTTCGCAGCCCCCTCAAAGGTACCGTCTGTGTACCCGGCGGTTTTGAGGACAGCCCCTTCTTTGGCAAGATCACCATACAGAATGCGCAAACCGCCGGTCTTCTTCACCGGCTTGTCCACCGGGCGGATGACCTGCTGGCCATCGGCCTCGTGCCCTAGATCCAGCTCCTCGAACAAGGTCCGGCCGGACACCGTCGGCGCATCTTGCAGAAGACCCAATTCCCGCAACCGTCGACCGAAGACGCGACAACCGCCCGCCTCAAACAAATCCGCGGCCACATACTGACCAAAGGGTTTCATGTCAGCGAGGACAGGCGCCGCGCGAGACAGCTCGTCAAAAACATCAATGCTGAACGGTACCTGCGCCTCGGATGCGATCGCCGCGAGGTGCAACACCGCATTGGTGGAGCCACCGGACGCCACCACCGAAAGCGCTGCATTTCGAAGGCTCGTCTCGGTAACGAAAGTACGGGAATCAGGCCCTTCAAGCGCCCGCTTGGCCACCAACTCGCCGCAGCGATGGGCCTCCTTCATTTTGTCGGGGTGCAGCGCAGGAGGATCCCCGGCCCCCAATGGCGCAAGGCCCATAAAGGCCAGCGCCATCGCCATCGTGTTGGCCGTGAACTGACCACCGCACGCCCCAGCCCCGGGGCACACAGCCTTTTCCACCTTTAAAAGACCAGCATCATCTAAATCACCGCGTGCGTGAGCGCCCACGGCCTCGAACGCCTCTTGGATGGTGACATCCTTGCCATCAATGCAGCCCGGGGCGATGGTGCCGCCATAAAGTACGACCCCAGGAATATCCATTCGCGCCAAAGCGATGGCCGCCGCAGGCAAGGTTTTATCGCAGCCCACCAAAACGATGGCCGCATCAAGGGCATGACCGCGGACAGCCAATTCAATGGAGTCAGCGATCAACTCGCGGGACATCAGGCTGGCCCGCATTCCCTCATGGCCCATGGTGATCCCGTCGGTTACCACAATGGTGCCAAACTCGACCGGATAAGCGCCCCCTGCACGTACCCCTTCCAAAACCGGGTCCGCCAACTCTTTCAAATGCAAATTGCAAGGCGAGACGGAGGAATAGGTATTCACCACCGCGACGATGGGCTTCTCAAAGTCGTCATCCTGCATCCCAGCAGCCCGAAGCATGGCGCGCGCGGCCGCGCGGGATGGGCCTTTGGTTATCGAGTCACTGCGCTTCGATCTAGTCATTTGGTGTTTCGTCTCATTCAAGTTTCGGATCAAAAAAAAACTCCCTTTCGGGAGCTTCGCGTCGGGTTGGTGTTTAGCCGTTACCGATGCCGCTCCCGGAGGGTGCTGCTAATAAGGACGACGACTAGGAGGAGGACGCGTGACGCTATCCTGGCCGCCCCGATAGGGGCCGCCAGAGCATCTAACGCCGAGGCTGAAACCAACTTCCTCATCTCATTACCCTTAAACGGTATCTCTCCGTAAAACTAAGGCGCCCATATCACAAGGGCCAGCCCGCTGCAACAAATCATAAAGCATTTTCTGCCCTTTAGGGAGAAAAGATTGCAACTTTTCTCCCTTTTTGGGCGTTTACCGGGTCGAGGTGTGCGCAGCTGTCGGCTTTGACGGCGTATAAACCTCAGCGCCAATGGGTTTGATGTGCCAAAACTGGCCCTGAACCTCATCCCACCGGCTAAGAAGGTCGGCTGACACCGGTGAGCTAACATCATGGGCATGCTGAGCCACCAGGGCTTTGAGCCGGGACGCTTCATGGTCCCCAAGGCGAGACCATCCCACATGTTCTGGGTTCACAAGAGCCGTGAACCGCTCGTCGGGGTCAAAGACAAAAGCCTCACCACCGGTCATGCCCGCACCGAAATTATCTCCCACGGGGCCAAGGATCACCACCGTCCCGCCGGTCATATACTCGCAACCATTGGAGCCCACGCCTTCCACCACAGCGACCGCGCCGGAGTTGCGGACCGCGAACCGCTCGCCAGCGCGCCCCGCGGCAAGAAGGACACCCTCGGTGGCACCATAAAGGCATGTGTTACCAACGATAACAGAATCCGTACACGCCTCATCGGAATAGGGTTGGATGAGAATATGGGCGCCCGACAGGCCTTTGCCCACATAGTCGTTGGCATCTCCCTCCACCTCGATGCGCAGTCCTTTAGCCCCAAAAGCGCCCAAGGATTGGCCCGCTGATCCGCGTAAAGAGAGCGTGAGATGCCCATGGGGCAACCCTTCCGCCCCGAACCGGCGGACAATCTCTCCGCTGGTCATGGTGCCCACCGCACGGTGGGTGTTTTTCACCGTGTAGGTGAGCTGCATCTTCTCTTCCCGCTCCCAAACCGGACGGGCGTCCATCACCACCTGTGCATCGAGGGTCTCAGCCACCTCGTTCCGCCCCTCCCGGGTGGAGCGCGGGGGCCACGATCCTTCGTCGGCGCGCACGAGCAGCGGATTTAAGTCAAGATCATCAAGAGTGGACGCACCACGGGAAATCTGCCGCAACAAATCCGTCCGTCCAATGATGTCTTCAATGGAGCGCGCGCCAATAGAAGCGAGAATCTCCCGTACCTCTTCAGCCATGAAGGTCATGAGGTTCACCACCTGATCCGCAGTACCCACAAATTTATCCCGAAGGGCATCATCCTGGGTACAAATACCGACCGGACAGGTGTTCGAATGACACTGCCGAACCATGAGGCATCCCATGGCAACAAGGGACAGGGTCCCCACGCCAAACTCCTCCGCCCCCAGCATGGCTGCAATCACAATATCGCGGCCGGTGCGCAGGCCCCCATCCGTCCGAAGGGTCACCTTATCCCGCAAATCGTTCAGGGTAAGGATTTGGTTCGCTTCAGCAAGGCCCAGCTCCCAAGGGCTGCCGGCAAATTTAATCGACGTCTGCGGGCTGGCCCCTGTGCCGCCAACATTGCCGGAGATAAGGATGACATCGGCCTTCGCCTTGGCAACGCCCACCGCAATCGTCCCCACCCCCGCAGAGGCCACCAACTTCACACACACGCGCACGGTGGGATTGATTTGCTTGAGGTCGTAAATGAGCTGCGCAAGATCCTCGATGGAATAGATATCGTGGTGCGGCGGCGGTGAGATAAGGGTCACACCGGGTGTCGAATGCCGCATCTTGGCGACAAACTCGGTCACCTTAAAGCCAGGCAATTGTCCGCCCTCACCAGGTTTTGCACCCTGGGCCACTTTAATCTCAACCTCACGGCATTCGTTGAGATATTTTGCCGTTACCCCAAACCGGCCGGAGGCGATTTGTTTGACGGCTGAGTGCATATTATCGCCATTGGGCATGCGGCGATAGCGGGCGGGATCCTCCCCCCCCTCACCGGACACGGACTTCGCCCCGATCCGGTTCATCGCGACATTGAGCGTCCCGTGCGCCTCAGGTGATAGCGCCCCAAGGGACATGCCCGGCGTCACAAACCGTTGGCGGATGGCGTTGACGCTTTCCACTTCTTCAACCGGGGCAGATCGGCCAAACTTACGGAAGTTGAGCAAGTCCCGTAGTTGGATTGGGTCCTGCTTCGAAAGCGCCTCAGAAAAGGCCTTGTACTCACCATAATCACCCTGCCGCACCGCTTTTTGCAGATGGCTGACGGCTTTGGCTTCATAGGCATGGCTTTCCCCATGGGAACGCACACGGTAGAATGAGCCCACCGGCAAGCGAACCAAGGCCGGGTCCCACGCGTCCCGGTGAAGCTTCAACAGTGACGCCTCAATCCCAGGCAGACCAAGGCCGGACACGCGGCTGCTCATATCGGGGAAGAATTCGGCCACCAAGGTCCGGGATAGGCCAAGCGTTTCAAAATTACAGCCGCCCCGATAGGCAGATAGGACAGACACGCCCATTTTAGACATGATTTTAAGGAGGCCGGCCTCCACCGCCTTTTTGTAATTGTGCACGCAATCAGAAAGCGACAGCCCTTTGAACCGCCCCGCTTCATGGCGACTGGCCAGGGTATCAAGCGCGAGATAAGGGTTCACCGTGGTGGCCCCAACCCCAATAAGAACCGCCGTATAGTGACTGTCCACACACTCGGCCGAGCGCACCGTGATCGAACAACGGGACCGAAGCCCCTCTTCAATCAGTTGGCGATGCACCCCGCCTGTGGCGAGGATCATCGGCACGGACATTTTTTCCACCGATTGGTCTGCATCTGATAGGATCACATGGCTGGCCCCATTGCGGACAGCATCGCAGGCTTCTTTAGCGATACGGGCCAGCGCCGCACGCAACGCCGTACCGGGGGTTCCGGTGATTGCCGGGCTCATCGTGCAGTCAATAGGGGCCACCGCCCCTTCGCCCAAGACCTCGCCCATACGGCTATACATGCCATTGGTGAGAATAGGCCCGTCGAGGACGAAAACATCCGTTTGCGCCTCTTCTTCGGCAAGAATATTACCAAGATTTTTAAACCGGGTCTTAAGGCTCATCACCCGTCCCTCCCGCAAGGGGTCGATGGGCGGGTTCGTCACCTGGCTAAAGCGCTGGCGGAAAAAGTGGGATAGCGGACGATATTGCGACGACAAAACCGCTAGGGGCGTATCGTCCCCCATGGACCCGATGGCTTCCTTACCATCCTCAGCCATAGGACGTAGAATGAGTTCAAGGTCCTCATTCGTGTATCCGGCCCCATACTGGCGCCGGCTAAGATCCGCATCCGCAAATAACCGATCCTCCGGTCCCGTGAGGATTCGATCATCAAGGGCTTCGACATTGGTCAGCCAGTCTTTATAGGGATGAGCGGCGGTCAAATGATCGATCATCTCATCGGAATTGTAGAACCGTCCCTCTTCAAGGTCGACGGCGATCATCCCCCCGGCGGGCACCGCGCCCCGTTCGATCACCTGCTTGTCGTTCAAAGGACACATGCCGGTTTCAGAGCCGACGGCCAGAAGGCCATCGTCAGTTTTCGCATAGCGCAAAGGCCGCAGGCCATTTCGATCAAGTCCGGCAATCGCCCACCGACCATCAAAGGCCGCAACGGCCGCAGGCCCATCCCAGGGCTCCATCACGGCATTGCAATATTCGTAAAGCGCCCGACGCTCGGGGCTAAAAGTCTCCGCCCGCTTGGACCAAGCCTCGGGGATGAGAAGGGCCTTTGCCATCGGCGCTGACCGGCCAGCGCGAACTAACACTTCGAACACGGAGTCTAAAGCGCCGCTATCCGATGACGCAGGTTCCACGACAGGTTTGATATCTTCCCCATGATCTCCAAAGGCGGCTGACGCCATTTTGATTTCATGGCTGCGCATCCAATTGAGGTTCCCGCGCAGGGTATTGATCTCCCCATTATGGGCTAACATGCGGAAGGGTTGCGCGAGCCGCCATTCGGGGAACGTGTTCGTCGAATAACGCTGGTGGAAAATCGCAAAGGAAGAGACGAACCGCTCATCCCGCAGATCGGCATAGAAAAGGTCAATATCCTCCGCCAGGAACATGCCCTTATAGATGACGTCCCGGGGGGAAAGGGAGCAAACATAAAAGTCGGGCAGGTTCAGTGCCCGCGCCTGCTTTTCAATCCGGCGGCGGATAATATAGAGGGTCCGCTCCAACGTCGCTGCGGGCCGACAGGCAGGGTCATAGAACAGAATCTGTTCAATCTCAGGACGCGCGTCGTTTGCCGCCTTCCCAATGATGGTGGGGTCCACCGGCACCTGACGCCAGCCATAAAGATGAAAGCCAAACCGTAAGAGTTCGGCTTCGACAATGGCACGCGCCTTATCCTGGGCGCCATAATCTGTACGCGGCAGGAATATCATTCCAACACAAACGTCGGCGGGGGATGGCTCATTCCCCCCTCTGGCCACCTTATCTTTGAAGAAATCCTGGGCGACACCGACCCGAACACCAGCCCCATCGCCAGTTTTCCCATCAGCCGCCACGGCACCCCGGTGCCAAACCGCCTTCAATGCCGAGATGGCTTTGGACACGACCTCCCGGCGAGGCGCCCCGTCAATGGCCGCAATAAGACCAACCCCACAGGCATCCCGCTCATCATTCAGGTCGTAGAGGCCATGCGCTGCGAGCCTGGCCCGTTGTTCTTGCTTCGTCATATTGTTTTCATCACGCATCATTCAGTCCTCAGAAGGGCTGTCACCGCTATCGCCATGGGCGCCACGCCACTCCTCTTTACATTCTCAACAGATCGGCCCCACCAAAAGGAGCTTTAGGCCACGGACGCGAGACTCGCGTCTTTCGTCTCCGCCTTTGACGGCTTATCCTTGAGTGCCTCATGAATTGAGGAGGCCACCCGTTGCCCATCATGGACGCCCCACACGACGAGGGAGGCACCCCGGACAATATCCCCGGCCGCGTAGACACCCGGCATTGGGGTTTCAAAGGTAGATGGATTCACCTTTACGGTACCCCATTTCGTCACCGGCAAATCCGGTTGACCGAACAGGGTGGGCAGATCCTCAGCCTCAAACCCCAGTGCCTTAATGATAAGGTCTGCTTTTAAGTCCTCAGTCTCACCCGGAATTTCCTCTGGCGACTGACGGCCAGACTGATCAGGAGCGCCAAGGCGCATTCGCGCCACACGCACCCCCGTCGCCTTGTCCGCTTCACCAAGGACCATCTTCGGTGCTGATAACCAGTGGAAGGCAACACCCTCTTCCTCAGCGTTCTGCACTTCCCGGGCGGACCCTGGCATATTCTCGCGGTCACGACGGTAAAGGCAGGTAACGCTAGTTGCCCCCTGGCGCACCGCGGTCCGGACGCAGTCCATCGCCGTATCGCCGCCGCCCACAACGATCACGGCCTTGCCGTCAGCGTTAAGCTCGCCGGAGTCGAACTGGGGTACATCGTCCCCAAACCCTTGGCGGTTCGAGATGGTGAGGTAATCAAGCGCGGCCACGACGCCCCTATTCCCCACACCGGGTACGGAGAGATCCCGCGCCTTATAAACACCGGTGGCAATGACAAGGGCGTCATGCTGGCGCTGAAGTTCTTCGAAGGAGACGGTAGACCCCACCTCCGTATTCGCTTTGAACACCACACCGGCCTCTTTCAGCCGATCGATGCGCCGCATGACCACATCTTTTTCAAGCTTAAAGCCGGGAATGCCATAGGTGAGAAGACCGCCCGCCCGATCATAGCGGTCATAGACGGTAATCTGATACCCCTCCGCCCGCAGACGGTCGGCAGCCGCCAACCCGGCAGGTCCAGCCCCAATAATACCGATAGAATGGGAACGCTCCTGGCTCGGCGCTATCGGCTCAACCCAACCATTCTCCCACGCCGTCTCCGTGATATGTTGTTCAATCGCCCCAATGGTCACTGTACCGTGGCCGGATTGTTCGATCACGCACGACCCCTCGCACAGGCGATCTTGCGGGCAAATTCGCCCACAGATTTCTGGCATGGTGGAGGTGGATGAGGATACAGCGTACGCCTCCTCCATCCGGCCCTCAGCCGCCAACATCAGCCAATCGGGAATATGGTTCCCCAAAGGGCACCCAGATTGGCAAAAGGGGACCCCGCACTGGGAACAGCGGGAGGCCTGTTCCTCAGCGCCCTTAACGGAAAACCCCTGATAAATCTCAGCGAAATCCGTTCGACGGTCGTCCGGCGAACGCTTTTCCGGCGTCTGCCGCGGTGTATCCACAAATTTGAGCATGTCAGACATATATCACACTCTACGCCACCAGGCGCGTACAAATCTTGTGCCTATTTGGCCTTTTCGTTTTCTATTGCGTTTTGCCGACAACCGCCCGTGACTTTGGTCACTTTGCCGTCATCGCTTACCAAAGCCGCAGACCAATAGCGCCCCGCAGACAGAATGTCTACGAGGCGCTATGGTTTTAGATCAAAATGGCGCACCGCCTGGCGGTGCGGCAATTGTCTTTACATTGACTTAGACACTGTAAAGACGACTGCGTCGTCAGAAGCGTCGCCAACACCTTCGGTGTTCTCAGTGGCGATCCATGCGAGGCTAAGGTCGATACCCCAGTCCTCGCAGGCCTTATCAACACTCAAGGAGTAGTCGATTTTCTCATCGCCGAAGGCGCCATCTTCATAGCCGATATGGGCGCCGAGAGAGTATGGTGACTCGCCGAGAGGAAGACCGGCCGAGGCATAGATGTACGTGTTGTCTTCATCGCCTGTATTGTCTTGCTCAGGCACGTAGGCAAGGCCCGCTGTGAGGTCTACAAGACCGGCAGTCCCGGAAATCGAACCGTATAATTCGTAATAGTTCAGATCGTCCGACTCAGGATAAGCGTAGAGAATGACACCTACATCATATCCGATGGCACCAGCCTCGCCGGCGTAGCCACCATAAAGATCAAGTTCTGTAGACCCCTGACCATCACCAAGCTCAACATTCGACGCCCATGTTCCCACATAGAGGCCAGATGAGTGGCCCACATCGAAGCCGCCTTGAACAGCGAAGTTGTTGTCGCTTAGCGAAATCCCGCGGAAGCGATAGTCCGTCGTGAACGCCACATTGCCGCTGACTTCAAAAGCCTCACCAGCACTTGCCGTACCAATATTAGCCACACCGATAGATGAAACAGCCGCAGCCGCCATAAGGATAGTTTTTACTCGCATTAACCCTGCTCCTTAGTTCCCAGATAAAATGACGCGTTCGGAACGCCTCTCCCGTTTGCTTTATTGTGGGGTTCTTCTTTTGGATCGCGGCCCCTTAACGAAACTTCAGGTGAGACAGCCTAAGCTGTCCCACTCGCAACACGCTCCCCTGATGCGGGAGCCGCCGTGGCGGCAGCGCCATAGCTGGCAGCGGCCGTCCGATCGACAAACTCAGGATAGGCCTCAAGGCCCAGCTCACTGACATCGCCCCCTGCCAACTCTTCCTCAGGTGACAGACGAATGCCGAGGGTGAACTTGAGAACCGCCCACGCAATGGCGCTGGTCGGAATAACCCACGCCGCGACACAGACAACGCCCACAAGCTGCGTAACGAAGCTGGCATCATCATTCGTGACGGGCACAACCAGCGTGCCAAAGATACCAGCAACCAGGTGCACCGGGATGGCGCCTACTACGTCGTCAATTTTAAACTTATCCAGCATTGGGATGGCTAAAGTGACAAGCACCGAACCGGTTGCCCCGATAAGGATCGCCTCGCCAATATTGGGGGTGAGCGGCTCAGCCGTGATCGACACTAGCCCCGCCAGCGCACCGTTTAGCACCATGGTGAGGTCAACTTTACGGTAGAGCGCTTTGGTGAGGATCAGTGCCGCCACCACACCGCCCGCAGCAGCCATATTGGTATTAGCGAAGATCTGCGAAATCGCGGTCGCATCTCCCGCTGTTCCAAGAGCCAGCTGCGATGCGCCGTTAAAGCCAAACCATCCAAGCCACAGAACAAAGGTGCCCAAGGTGGCAAGGGGAAGGCTCGACCCCGGCATCGGCATCACCCGACCCCCATCGCCATATTTGCCTGTCCGTGGCCCAATCATCAACACACCGACAAGCGCTGCCCAGCCACCAACGGAGTGCACAATCGTAGAGCCCGCAAAATCCAAGAACCCATTTTGGTCGAGGAAGCCGCCACCCCATTTCCAGGCGCCCTGGATGGGATAGATCAGCCCGGTGAGGATCACCACGAAAATAAGGAAAGAGAAGAGCTTTACGCGCTCCGCCACGGCGCCCGACACGATAGATGCGGCGGTTGCAACGAATACCATCTGGAAGAACCAGTCCGAAGCCGACGCATACCCGCCCGCCTCCGGCGCGATCTCGCTATCATAAAGCTCACCAGGCCCCCAAATCGAGAAGGCGCCGATGAAGTCCCCAACATCCGCATACATAAGATTGTAGCCAACGACATAATACATAATGCCGGCTAGGGCGTAGAGGGAGATGTTCTTTAAGCAAATGTCCGCGACATTCTTTGACCGGACAAGGCCGGCCTCCAGCATGCAGAAACCTGCTGCCATAAACATGACAAGGAAGCCGCCGATGAGAAACATCAGACTATTGAAGATGTACTGAACCTCAGCATCCGGTTGAGCCAACGCAGGCGCAACACCGACACCGATAACACAGGCCGTCATTGCTACGGCTTTCGTCATTTGTCGTTTAATCATAAATAATATTCCTTGAGGCCAGCCCTAATAGATCAGAGCGCTTGTTCGCCTTGTTCGCCCGTGCGGATACGCACCGCCGTCTCGATCGATTGCACAAAGATTTTCCCCGCGCCAATCCGATCCGTGTTCGCAGCTTCTACGAGAACTTCCACCACCCGATCCGCCAGGGCCGAAGGGACAGCGACCTCCACCTTCACCTTCGGCGTGAACTGAACCTCATATTCAGCGCCGCGATAAACCTCGCGATGACCCTTTTGTCGGCCGAACCCACGAACATCGGTCGCCGTCAGGCCGGTCACCGACAGTCCGGATAGGGCTTGGCGCACATCATCCAGTTTCTGAGGGGTGATGATGGCAGTGATGAGCTTCATATCGCCTCCGCTTTTCGCTTGTGGACGATAATCGCGCATTATGTTGCAATGCAACCTGTCTATTGCAGAAATATGACAAAGAAGCTGCAACTTCAATGATTATAGCAAAAAGTGTTGCTAAATTGCAGCATTCTATCTTCGCCACGCTATCACGCTCTATTGCCCAGACCGACTACCCTTGGGACCGCTTTGTCGTGTAAGGGGCGCACTCTTTTCCAGGACGGTCATCACTCCAATGTCTCAAGCGTCAGCCTTTTCCCCTGCGAATGCCGCCGACGCGGCGCGCAACGCCCGCCGCGTCGTGGTGAAGGTCGGCTCATCGCTTTTGGCGCCGCCACCTGGGAAGGAGGGTGCCGACCTTCCCGGCCTCGCCGCGGATGTCCGGTCTCTCATCGATAAGGGGGGCGAGGTGTGCCTTGTCTCCTCCGGCGCTGTTGCCTTGGGCCGCCCAGGTCTGCCCGAAATGGGCAATAGCCTGGCCGACCGCCAGGCGCTGTCTGCGGTGGGGCAAATTCGTCTCTTACGACTTTGGGAGGATGCCTTGCGCGATGTCGGCTTAACAGCAGCCCAGGTGCTGCTGACGCCTGACATTACGGGCACCCGGCGACGGTATCTGAATGCGCGCGCTGCCATGCGCACATTGATGTCGACCGGCGCGGTCCCTGTCATCAACGAGAATGATACGGTGGCGACGGACGAGCTGCGTTATGGTGACAATGATCGCCTAGCCGCCATGACGGCGGGAATCATTGGCGCCGATCTTCTCATCCTCTTTACCGACACAGATGGTCTTTATACGAAAAATCCCTTCGAACATGGCGATGCGGAGCATATTCCGTGCCTGACAGCCGAGGCACTCTCGAGCTGGGATCGCCAAAGTCTTGGCCCTGCCTCGTCCGTGGGAACAGGGGGCATGGCCAGCAAACTCGACGCTGCCCAGCTAGCCGGAGCATGGGGCACGCACACCCTTATTGCCAGTGGCGTCGGCGCCCGCGCCCTTGAGGCCGTGGCAGACGGCACCAAACACGCGACCCTCTGCCTGCCGAGCAAAGCCCGCGCGCCCGCCCGGCGCCGTTGGCTCGAGGGGCTCAACCCCCAAGGAGGCGCCATCGAGGTGGATGAGGGGGCCGCCGCCGCATTGAAAGCAGGCAAAAGCTTATTAGCTGTTGGCATAGAACAGGTTGAAGCCCCCTTTATTGTGGGCGATGTGGTGCGCATCCAAAGCGGTGGCATTGGGATCGGTTTTGGCCTTGCCCGCACCGATGCCCGGTCGATAGAGGACGGGTCTGCCAAGCTGGTGATCCACCGAGATGATTTTGTACTGGAGGATGGAAAATGACAGAAACTGTCGCTGACATTGTGAACGCCATGGGCGCCCGCGCCCGTGCTGCGGGTGTTGCGTTGGCCCCCCTCCCGGCAACCGTCCGGAAAGCCGCCATTGAAAAACTGGCGGACGCTATTGAAGCCAATAAAGACATGGTGCTGGCCGCCAATGACAAGGATCTAGAGGCCGGCGCCCACCTTAGCGATGCGCTTAAGGACCGCCTTGCCCTCGATGGGCCCCGATTGGACGGGGCGGCCGAGGGCTTGCGCGCTGTGGCCGCGCTCGAGGATCCTGTCGGGGCGACAATCGCCGAGTGGACGCAACCGAACGGTCTAAAGATTGGACGGGTACGGACGCCTATCGGCGTCATTGCCATCATTTATGAGGCACGCCCATTGGTGACCGTCGACGCCGCCGCCTTGTGTGTAAAATCCGGCAACGCCGCGATCCTGCGGCCTGGGTCCGACAGCCTTCACACCTCAAAGGCCCTAGGGGATCTCATGGCCGACGCCTTTACGGCAGCCGGCCTGCCCGAGGGGACGGCCCAAGTGGTGCCCACCGCGGACCGCGCTGCGGTCGGCGCGATGCTGTCCGGCGCCCATGGCACCATTGACGTGGTGGTGCCGCGAGGCGGTCGCTCCCTTGTGGAACGGGTCCAAACCGAAGCGCGCGTGCCGGTGATCGGCCACCTTGAAGGGCTATGCCACATCTATGTGGACGCCGAGGCCGATGATACCGTCGCCACGGAGATCACCGTCAACGCGAAAATGCGACGGCCAGGGGTCTGCGGTGCCGCGGAGACAGTGCTGAAAGATAGAGCGCGAGCTGAACACATTGCAACCATGGTCGCAAGCGCCTTGATGGACGCCGGATGCACTATCCGCGCCGATGCGGCCGCGCGCGCACTCCAGGACGGGCTCGAAACGGCAACCGATGATGATTGGAAAACGGAATATCTCGCCCCAATCATCAGCCTCGCCATCGTAGATGGTGTCGAAGGCGCCATCGCCCACATCCGGGAGCATGGGTCGGGGCACACCGAAAGCATCCTCACCCAGAATGAAGCCACCGCGGCTTATTTCTTGGCCCAAGTGGATAGCGCCATCGTGATGCACAATGCCTCCACCCAATTCGCCGATGGGGGCGAGTTTGGCATGGGCGCGGAAATTGGCATCGCCACCGGCCGCCTCCATGCGCGCGGTCCCGTCGGCGCCGAGCAACTCACCACATTTAAGTATGTGGTGCACGGAGAGGGGCAGATACGGCCTTAGAGGCCGACCTTGATGTGAGCTTTCCTCACCCTGAGGAGACCTCGTCCTTCGAGACGCCGCCCTGCGGCGGCTCCTCAGGATGAGGTCGTCTCGAAGGGCGAGGAACGCGCTCGAACGGAACGCCAGCCCCCCTCAAAAACCCCCGCCCGTTCGAAATCCACCGGACGACCGGCGGGGGCGGGGCGAAGGGGCCCGGCGGCGATAGGGTCGCCCGCCATAAGACCGTCCCGACGACCCGCCAATGGGGCCATTAAAGCCGCCCCGGCGAGAGGCGCGGGTGGCCTCCACCGCGACATCCCATAGAATATCTTGAAAAACGCCCGGCATGCCGTTGCTCTGAGCCCGCCGACGCCCCCCAAACCCATTATGGCCTTTGGCCCGCCTCACCCCTTTGCGAAGGGTAGACAGGGCATTCTGTACACTCACCGACCCCCGAATAAAGCGATAGTAAAGGTCTTCGAACTGACTTCGGCGAAACCGGGCATAGGGACTATCAAATCGTTCTTTTTTAAACAGCTGGCGGAGTTTTTCGAGTTTCCCCAAATCCTCTCGCAGGGTCTTAGGGCGGCGAAGGGTTTGCCGCGCCTCTTGGCCAAGCACGGTTTCTTCGGCCTTAAGGCGCACCAATTCATCAACCAGCTGATCATCGTCTTGACCCACCGTCTCCGCTGCAAGGGCACGGAGGTCAGGAAAGCTAAGGCGCTTAAGCCCGTCCTCCAACAGGCGCCGTGCCTTGACCGCCGGCCCCTCCTCGGCGGTCAGGGCCGCTTCATGGCGCAAAGCCACCGCGCGATGATGGTCCTCCGCATTGTCCATATTGGCATCAATCTGCGTTAACTTTTCCAGCAGATCCTGCGCCCTCTGACCCAGAGCCGCCGCTCCCGCCTCCACCAAAGCCTCTTCTTCAAGCGCTTCTAAGGCCTCCTGGGTTTGCGCGGCTTTTTCCTCAATGCGCTCCGCATGGGTGGCGAGCCGTTCAGGTAACTGAGTAAGCCGATCATAGTTCAAATAATGCTGATCATAGTCGCACAACCCCGCCACCCAATTGTCGAGGGTACGAAAAAACGGCAGCGCCTTATACTGAGGGGTGCGGAACCGGCGCGCCCAAAGGTAAGAGAAAAGCGGATCCTCACGATACGCCGCTCCCTTCTCCGCGGCGTCAGCCTCTGCCAACTCACGCTTCTGCGTGGCCCGGGCCGCCATCGCGGCCATTTCTTCGTTGGCGATCTCCGCAGCCTTATAGGCTGGGTCATCCCGCAACGCCGTCTCAACGGCGGTGACCTTCTCGTCATAGGCCTCAACAGCCGCCTCATGGTCCGTCTGCAGCGTACGCCGTCGCTCTTCCAACGTCTCAATCTCGGTAGCGGCCACCACAAGCGCCTCGCGCTCCCCTTGGACATAGGCCTCATGCTGATCAATAAGGGAGACGGCCTCTTGGTGCAGGCGGTCAAGATCATCACGCATATCGTCACGCCGCATGAGATCGAGACGAATCTCCGCCAAGGCCCGATAGAGGGTCAGTTGCTCATCTTGGAGGGCAGCCCGCTGTGCGTCGGTCTCCTCCGCCTCATCCATGGCGTCACGCAGGGCGGCGCGGACATCAGCAATCTCTTCATCAAAGCGAAGTAACACATCTGGGCCGTCAATATATTTCTTTTTCTTACCCATCTTTCCTTATGCCCCCTACCATTCCAGAATTGCGCCGCCGAGGGTTTCCACTGTGTACAGCGGTTCAAGCTGGCCCGGCTGCTTGAGCCCAATCACCGCATCTTGCACGATCTGGTCGTCTTGTTTGTCAGCGCGCACCTGATTGTAAACAGCTTCTGGAACGCGCTGTCCCCAACGGGTGACGCGTTTCGTGGCTTGATCTTCCTCACTGCGAATAGTCACGGGCAGAGCGTTCCCTCGCGGGCCGATGGCCTCAACGATAAGGTAATAGTTCCGACCGCCGGGCACATTATCGGGGATACGGTAGACACCAGACTGTTCCCCAGGGCGGGAGACGATGGTCACCTCGTACCGAAGCGCCAGGTCGGTTTGCAGCTGCTCAAGGTCTTTCACCGCCGCACGCGCGTCCCGAGCCTTTTCGCCCGCCACCGCCGCTATGCCATCTTGGTAAAAGGTCTCCGCAAGGATCAGTGCCTGTCGGTCCTCCGTTGACGTTTCAATCGCCTGGCGAAGGCGTTCAAGGTCGGCGGGCAGGGTTTCTGTCAGTTGGACCCGTTCTGCCGCTGCCCGGGCCTTGGCAGGTCCAGCAATGCCAAACTGGTAACCGCCCAGAGCGACAATCAGGGCAGCAATGACGCCCGCCACGGGCTTTATCCAACGGTCGCGGGCAATATAGGCCTTTGCAAGCGCGACGGAGAGAGAGGGTTTGGGCGGCGTATAGACGAACCGCTGTTCCTCAAGGGCCTTTACCCCCTCCTCCAGAACATGGTCCGGCACCTTTATACCTTGGGCGTCATAAATCTCCCTCAGGCGGCGGATGAGTTTATCCTTACGCGCACTGGCATCCAGTTCGCGGGCAAGGATGTCCTCCTGGTGACGCAGCGTATCCACCACATCCATGGCGAGGAGGACATCATCGAGGGGTTGGGAGGAGGTTGTGTTGGACATGAAACGTTGATGTTTACTCGTCATCCCGGTTCGTCCGTAGGACGAGACCGGGATCTATAGGGCGGGAATGTCGGTAATTGTGCATAGGAGTTGACACCCAAGCTTATGGATCCCGGACAAGGGCTCACGCCCTTTCCGGGATGACAGAGAACATGATCAAGATCGCGGCACCAATGCTAACCCTGCCCCTTCTTCAATCAGCTTAGTGAGGCGGCGTTTCCCATCTTCCACCGCATCGCGGATCTCCTCTGAGTTCCGCGTCGCCTCAGCGCGCATTTCAGCGATGATCGTCTGCGTATGTTCCTGGTACGACACAACGGAGTCCACCAGCATTTTCACCGATGCCGCAGAGACCGTAGGCCCATACCCCGCGCGGGTCGCGGCCTCCTGCACCTTCCCGCCAATCTCAGCTAAAACCTCAATGGATTGGTTCACCCCGTCCTTCATCGCTTCCAACGTCTGCGTGCTTTCATGCAGGCCAAACATGCCGGTAAAGCTGGCGGTGAGGGCCGTCAGCACCACCTCATTAGTGGAGAAAAAGCTCACCGACTGGGCATAAACCCGTTCCTTCGCGGTGGTTGTCTGGACCAGCCGTGCCATGATGACTTCGGACGTATTGTAGGAGACGGTGATGTTATCGGACAGATCTTTTGCAATCTGATAGCGTTTTTCCTCCGCCTGCAAACGGCGCAGCTCCTCGTCCCGCGCTAGCTCGAGCGTGGCGCGCTCCGCCGCATCTTCCCCAGCATAGCCCGCGACCTTCGCTACCGCGGCGTTCACGCTATTGCGGGCTTCATCAAGCTTGGTCTCTGCTACCTTCTGAACTTCCAACGCCATCACTTCGGACTGTTTCATCGCCCCACGAAAATCGAGATAAGCCTCTAAGATATTCTGTTCCCGCTCGATTTGGTTGGCCGTCTCCTCTTGAACCTCAAGGTAGAGGTCTTTGATTTTCCCAAACCGTGTGGCGATGTCCCCGCGGGTCATCTTCATCCAGGCATTGGCAATCCGCTCCATGGTGGAGATTTTACCATCGGCATACTGATCCACCATGTCCTTGGCGTCGTCACGGATGGAGTTAAACGCACTGGTGATCCCCTCATAGCGCTCACCGACGGTGATGCCCGCCACCTGCTCCCGCACCACATCGTTAAAGAGGCTCGCTTGATCGAGGGTTCGGGCAATGGCCGCTACCCGGTCGGGATCAAGGTCGGTGATTTGCTCAAGGAGCGCAACGATGGGCGCCGCGCTTCCCCCACCGGTTGCGTCGGGGACCAGGCCAAGGCGCCTTAGGCCCCCCATCGCGCGGTCAAGATATTGAAGGGCAGAGGGGCTAGAGGTCTCTGACATGGGCGTCTCCCGGATAAAGTGTCTTTGAAAGCAACCTAAGCCCCAAAAGGCGAACCGCAAGGTGAAAGAATAGCTGCGAGAGTTTGGCGCCGAGGGCGCCTCCGCCTCATATAAAGAAAGCTTTATATCCTCTACCGACGCTGCTATGGGCCCATCAGAATTCAACGAAAGAGGCCCCCGATGGACCAGGATTACGTCGTCAAAGACATCTCCCTTGCCGAGTTTGGTAACAAGGAAATCGAAATCGCCGAGCATGAGATGCCGGGCCTCATGGCCACGCGCGAGGAATTCGGCGCCGCCCAGCCGCTCAAGGGCGCGCGGATCGCCGGCTCCTTGCACATGACCATCCAAACCGCAGTGCTCATCCAAACCCTGGAGGCTCTTGGCGCTGAGGTCCGGTGGGCAAGCTGTAACATCTACTCCACCCAAGACCATGCCGCCGCCGCCATCGCCGCCAATGGCACCCCAGTCTTTGCCGTTAAAGGTGAAACCTTGGAAGAATATTGGGACTATGCCGATCGGCTGTGGGAATGGCCGAACGGTGAAGTCGCCAACATGATCCTCGACGATGGGGGGGATGCCACCCTCCTCATCCTCCTTGGTGCCGACGCGGAGAAAGACCCATCGGTTCTCGACAATCCGTCCAATGAAGAAGAAGAAGCGCTGTTCGCCACCATCAAGCGGCGCTTGGCGCGGGATCCTGGCTTCTATTCCAAGGTCAAAGCCTCCATCAAAGGCGTCACGGAAGAGACCACCACCGGCGTGTTACGGCTTTACCAGCGGGAGAAGGACGGCACCCTGCCCTTCCCCGCCATCAATGTGAACGACTCGGTGACCAAGTCGAAGTTCGACAACAAATATGGCTGTAAAGAATCTCTCGTCGACGCCATTCGTCGGGGTACGGATACGATGATGGCCGGTAAAGTGGCTGTCGTCGCGGGCTATGGCGATGTGGGCAAAGGCTCTGCGGCCTCCCTCCGCGGTGCGGGCGCCCGGGTCATGGTGACCGAAGTTGATCCCATCTGCGCGCTACAGGCCGCTATGGACGGGTACGAAGTGGTGACGATGGAGGATGGTGTGCCGCGGGCGGACATTGTTGTCACCGCCACGGGCAACAAAGACATCTTCACCGCCGACCATGCACGGGATGTCAAAGACATGGCCATCGTCTGCAATATTGGTCACTTCGACAATGAGATCCAAGTTGAAGCGCTCAAGAACTATAAGTGGACGAACATTAAGCCCCAGGTGGATATGATCGAAATGCCCGGCGGTAAGCGGATGATCCTTCTCTCTGAAGGCCGTCTTGTGAACCTTGGCAATGCCACCGGTCACCCCTCCTTCGTGATGTCGGCGAGCTTCACCAACCAAACCCTGGCGCAGATCGAGCTGTTCCAAAACAATGCAGACGGGAAGTACGACAACAAAGTGTACGTCCTGCCCAAGCATTTGGATGAAAAAGTGGCTCAGCTCCACCTCGACAAGGTGGGGGCAACCCTCTCCAAACTATCAGAGGAGCAGGCCGATTATATCGGTGTGGGGCAGAAAGGGCCGGTTAAGCCTGAGACCTATCGGTACTAAGGGCTGATCCAGAGCCTAACGCGATGTGTTCGCCACGGCTTGTCCGTGGCGTCCACGCCGCAAAAGGGGATAGGCTCTTCTTATGGATGCCACGGACAAGCCGTGGCAAACGAAGCTTCGGATGCTCCCGATGAAACCCATTGTCATTGTCTGCCCCCCAAACACACGCTTTTCCGCCGACGGCGCCTCGGCCATCGACCTTAATGTTCGGGACGCTTACCGGTTTTCGAGGCTTAAGGACCACCTTCACATCATCGGTCCTGAGGTCGAGACCCCCTTCGAAGACGTCAATTTCATCCCTGTACCCCGCGCGGGCGTTGCGGATTACGCCGCCGCCGTTCTTGATAAGATCAATGATATCGGCCCCGGCCTCGTCGAATTCCGCCAGCATATGCGGGTGGCCAAGCGTGTGGCGAGGGGGCTGAAAGACACCAAAACTCTTGTTTTCCGTCATCGACAGCTTACGGGACCGAAGGGGCGCGCCAGCCGTTTCTTTCGCACACGGCGCCTCCGTCCGTTTACGCACTTCACCTTCGTCTCTCATTTCGCCCAAGAGACCTTTGCGAAAGACTATCCCTCTCTCGCCCATCGCAGCGGTGTGACATGGAATGGCCTTGATACCGAGGCGGTGACCTATACCCCTGAAGCCAAGGAGAAGATCGTCGTCTTCGCTGGCCGGGTCATTCCCAATAAGGGGGTGCTAGAGTTTGCCGAGGCCGCCGCCACGGTCCTCACCGATTTTCCCGACTGGCGCGCCATTGTCATCGGTGAGCCTGATGAGGAATTTTCAACCTATGGCGAGGCGGTGAAGCTTTATCTCAGCCCCCTCAAAGGGCGAGGCGAATATTGGGGATACAGATCTTTTGCCGAAACGATGGTCGCGTCTGAGAAGGCTGAGATCGTCGTCGTCCCCTCAATATTGGAGGAAACCTTCGGCCGCACCGCGATGGAGGCGATGGCGGGCGGAGCAGCGCTTATTTCCTCCGGCCGCGGTGGGCTGAAGGAGGTCAGTGGCGATCACGCTCTTTATGTGGACGCCATCACCCCTCAAACGATTGGCGAGGCCCTCCGCATGCTTATCAAAAAGAGTAACCGTCGCCTCAAACTGCAAAGGGAAGGCCGTAAACGGGCGGAAGACTTGTTCGATATTCGGAAAACCGTCAGTGCCGTAGACGATGTGCGAGAAAAGGTGATGGGATGAGAGGGCCAGAGCATCGTGCAGAAAAGCGATGCAAAAACAAAAGACGATAGCGGCGACGTGAGCACAAACGAACGCCCTTTGCTATAAGTCAGTGCCTTTCCTAAAATTGCTGCCGTGCCTTAATTGCCGCGGTCAGCGTGCCTTCATCGAGATAATCAAGCTCACCCCCCACCGGCACGCCGTGGGAGAGGCGCGTGACCTGCACATCCATCCCCTCAAGCCGATCGGCCACATAATTGGCCGTCGTCTGACCATCCACAGTGGCCGCTGTGGCTAAGATCACTTCCTTTACATCCGCGGCGCTCACCCGCTGGGATAGGGACGAGATATTAAGATCGTCCGGCCCCACCCCATCAAGGGGGGAAATGACACCCCCCAACACATGGTAACGGCCCTTATGGGCCCGCGCCCGCTCACGCGCCCAAACGTCTGCCACCTCTTGCACCACGCAGATGACGCCATTGTTCCGCTCTTCATCAGCGCAAATACGGCAAGGGTTCGTGCTGTCCCAATTGCCGCAAATCTCGCACGCCGTGACACTGGCCGCCGCCGCCTCCAGCGCATCCCCCAGGGGTCGCATCAGTACGTCTCGTTTCTTTAACAGATGCAACGCTGCCCGCTTTGCCGAACGGGGGCCAAGACCCGGCAACTTCGCGAGTAGGGTGATGAGATGGTCAAGTTCAGGACCAGCGGGAGTTTTTGCCATCAGCCTTTACACCATGGGTGGTCCATCCGCGCAAATGGAAGAAATCTTATTCTAGGCGGATGAACTATCCCCATCAAAGTGCGGCGCATCGTCCGGAACAGCATAATAATCGCCCTTACGGACCACGAAAATATGCTCGTCCAGCGCCACGCCTGTGGGGCCGTCCACCGTTCCTAAGGCAACGGCCACCCGGCCTTGGATATCGTTCTCACGACGCCAGAAAAGCGACGACCCGCAGATAAGGCAGAACCCACGCTCGGTCCCGTCTTTGGGATACCATGCCAGGCTCTCCTGACCTTGCTCTAACACCAAATCATCCTCGTGGATATTAAAGGATGCCCAATAATGCCCAGACCATTTCCGGCACGCGGTACAATGACAAGCTGTCTTTTCCTGCAAAGGACCGGCTGTTCGATACTTCACATCACCACAGAGACAGCTCCCCTTTAATACCGCGTCACCCTTTACCATTATTCATCCTTATACATTCAAAAGAAGTACGCACCGACTTTCATCGGAAGACCACCGTCTTCACCCTGTTTAGCAAGATACGGCGCTCCACATAATATTGTACCGCGCGGGCAAGGGTTTGACGCTCCACATCGCGGCCCGCTTCCACCAACGCATTCGGCGTCATGGCATGGTCGACCCGGGCCACCTCCTGTTCGATGATGGGCCCTTCATCAAGGTCTGGGGTGACAAAGTGTGCCGTCGCCCCGATGAGCTTCACACCCCTCTCATGGGCCCGGTGATAGGGCCGCGCGCCCTTAAAGCTCGGCAAGAAGGAATGGTGGATATTGATCACCCGCCCCTCATAATCGGCGCAGAACTCTGGCGTCAGCACTTGCATATATCGGGCAAGGACCGTGAGTTCCACCTGCTCCTCCTCGATAAAGGCCCTGAGCTTTGTTTCTTGCTCTTTTTTCGTCTCTGCACTGACAGGCATATGGTGAAAGGGAACGCCGTAGAACTGGGCCACGGGCTCAACATCAGGATGGTTGGAAATCACCCCGCGAATATCCGCGTTGAGAGCCCCCCGCTTTTGACGGTGCAGCAAATCAACAAGACAATGATCCGCCTTTGACGCCATCACCAGTACCCGCATAGGGGTGCGCATATCGTGTAATTGCCAGTTCAAGGACAACCGACGGGCGATGGGGGCAAAGCCCGACCGCAGCTCCTCTAACGTGGCATGGTCTCCAGGGTCAAACTGCACACGCATGAAGAAAAGACCCGTGATCGTGTCGTCAAACTGGGCAGACTGCAGAATATTACATCCAGCCTCCGTCAGATAAGAGGAAACCGTCGATACGATCCCCCGCGCATCGGGGCAGGAAAACGTGAGGATGGGAGCATGGTTTAGGTCGATCATCGTGCGCTACCGTCGTGATATGTCATCAACGCGGCGCCTTAGCCGAAAGGTCTATCCCCCCGCAACAAAACACGCCGCCTGAAGTTGATCACACTTCGCCACCGCCTCGGCGCGGGACATTGGCCCCAACAGGGCCCGGTAAAGGGTACGGCCATCGCGATAAAACGCCCTCACCGCCCCATCAGCTCTCCCATTCGGCGCTCGGTCAAGCCGTTTTTCCGCCCTCTCCCAGGTGGAGAAGGCCCCAAGCTGGACGAAGTGCGTGGCTGACGGCACGCGCGAAAGCGGCTCCTCTGCCATCGCCTCGGTGAGGGCTGCGGCCATCGGCGCCGCGTGCCCCACAATAGAAATAGGAGGAAGGGTTGGCGCCACCGCTACTAGCTGTGACGGTGTAGACGCAATGACAGGCGCAGGATCAGCTGCCGGCATTGGGTCAGGCTCTACCGGCGGGGTTAAAGTAAGCGGCTGAGCAGAGGCCACGTCAACATTATCGTCAACGCCAAGCGGAGGGCTGTACGTGTCTTGAGCCACCGGCGCGCCCCCCAGAAAAAACCCGCCCCCTTGCGGCTCCAAATCGTCCTCCATCCCAAGGGACGGTGACCCCGCCAAAGAGGGCTGATCGCTATGATCAATTGACTCCGTCAAACTGGCACCAATGAGGGGGCCTGGCCCCTCCCCCATCGGCATCATGGTCCCCATGCGTAGGAGTTCGATCTCCATCTTCATGCGAGAGATTTCAAGCTCATAGAGGCGAGTGCAGTCGACACGCCTTGCTCTTTTCCCCAAAGGCACAACTATTCGGCCGTAAAGGGCAGAACTTTCGCGGGAAAAGAAGTCCTGGGATCCAATAACGCCCATATCCACATAAGGCCCACCGGATGCGACAGCCGATTGACAACTGGTTCCATCCGCACCACGAACAATATCTTGACCAGATACATTGGGCGCCGATGGCAATGAGACACTATTTTGATTGTAGACGGAACTTTGCGATGGAATAACGATCGGCTGGCCCGGTGCACTGTTCGCCTCCTGGGCTTGCGCTGTCCCAGAAGCAACACCACACAACAGGCTGATCGCTAATACGCGTAGCGGATGAGACGATATTTGCCACATACTTGGCCTTTAACCCCCGCGCCGCCCCCGCGATAAGCGCGGGAGGTTGCACATACATAAAACTGCCTTGATCGCTCACCGCTTAAGGGGGCCACCACAAAAACCGATGTTGACGCTCCCGGTGCCAAAGAAAGTTGGCGTGAGGAGTACAACACATCATTCACCGGTTCCCAATCAAGATTGAACACATCCATCGTGAAGCGACGTGCATTGACATAAGGGTTCCGAAGGTAGACCCGAACGGATCCCTTATCCCCGAACGTGACCACGTCGGACTTCATCGGCGACAGACTTTGGGCAGCGACGCCAACGGGCGCCGTCAAACCTAGAGCAAAGAGGAATGCTATTTCTGCGCCGCGCATCGGACCGTCGTCGTTAAGCTATAACTGCCAGATTCGTAAATCCCGGAACTTTTGGTCGCACTTGCGTTCACGGCCAAGGTGGTGACACCAGCCCCGAGCGCCGTTGCGGTGGTGCCGGCCACGCTTGACGCCGTCGTCGCGCCGCTAGCGTCATAGGTCGTTCCGAAAGTGGTATTGGTGTCAGATCCCGCAGGCGCGGTATCAAACCCGGTTGGCGCATCCACGGTCACCTCGAATGTCGAGCTGCTCGCCGTGACAGTCGCCGCACCGGGGCCGCCCCCTGCCTCAGTACTGGCCAACAGGGTATTTGTTCCGTTAACGGCTAATGTACCGGGGGAGTCCGCAACCACTGTACAAGCATCGGCGATGTTTCCATTAAAAATGACGTCCGCTGTCTGCGCGTGGCTCGTCCCACTCGCTATCATGACGGCCGAAGCTCCAAAAATCGTCAGACCAGATCTTATGTTGGTCATGGGTACACCTTTCCTACGCCACTACTTTGCCGAGATGCGCCAGGGCCACACACGCAAAACGGGTACTTGATAGGGAGCGTTTAACCTAAACAGCTAAAGGGACCGTAAATTAACCGTAAACAGAGCCGTAAGCGGATCGTTCAAATTGAATAGAACCGCTGGCTGCCAAGATGGCACGGCTACTGATGTGAATGTCGCGGGTGCTCTCACGTCGCATCGAATTGTGCCGATACAGTCACCTCGCCCTTGGCCCGCATAGATCCTTAAGCGCATGAGGCGCCTCAACATGGCCCAGTGAGTTTTTTTAGGCGCACCCATTGCGCTTACACGAAAAAACGTATATACATTGGCTATCTGTTGCATAGACGCGAAGGACTCCCGGCCCGTGGCCCAGGACAAGAAGACAAAGAAGAAGCTTAAAAAAGACAGTCAGCTTGTCATTCGGATGAACGCCCGCGACCGGGATGATTTTGTCGGCCTATGTGAAGAGCTGGATACCAGTGCCGCCAGGGAGGTGCGCGCCTTTATCAAGAGCTTTATGCGAGAGCATGAAGATATGAACGAGGCCGACACCACCAAAATTGCGCACAAAAAGTAGATGGAGAACGGTCATGGCGACAAAAAAAGTCAAAGCCCTGAAAAAGGAAATCAAATCCCGGAAGAAGCGTATCGCGACCCAGGAGTCTAAGCTGAAGAAAGCCCGCCGGGCCCTAAAAAAAGCAGCCTAAGGACGGGTCTTTCAAGCTTGCCGCCCATCGCAGTCTTTTATTATCCATAGGCACAGAGCTTATTTTACTTGATGCAATAATAATATGTGCAAGGATAATAAAAGAATAAACTGCTATGGGCGGCGTTATGATGCGGCTGGTACATTACCCCCTGACAGACCATGATACGCGCTATCAGCGGCGCCAGGAAAAAAGGCCTCAACGGATAAACCTAAAGCGTCTGCAATACGGGCAAGGGTTGTTGCATATAAAACGCCTTCGCCATTTTCATATGCCCTCAACTCTTCCAATGGCAGTCCCGCGCGATCAGCGACTTGCCGCACGGTAAGGCCCGCCGCCTTGCGACGAAGGTGAAGTTGTCGGCGGATATACCGGTCAACGGAACAATGCACAGCATCTGCCTGCTGATGGTCTCCCCCAGGAAAAAGAATAATAGTGGCCGTTTCGCTCGCCTGATCTTTTGTCATTTCTACGGTACCCTTTTTGCCATGCGCGCCCGACGGCATGACCAAAGGTCCTGTCCGGCTTAACGCGACATTTTTTTCACCTCCCAACCCTGTGGCGATCCTGGCGATACGCCTCCAATATGGCGTCTTCTAGGCCACCACCTATAGTTTGTAAATATTTTATGACAATTTATGCGGGAATGTGCTTGGCGCAGAATGCGATCTGTTTGAATCACTTCCTCGTCCTTCGAGACGCCGCCTTTGGATTAGTTGATTGGGCCCCTTCCCAATCGACGGACCGTCCAGAAGTACGAGAAACGCATCTCTCTTATTCCGATTGCAGAGGAGAGGCTTTAGGGGGTCTCCCTTTTATCCCTTTTCCATTTGGACAAGAGATGAAAGCCCCTCGCGATAGGTTGGATACCGCAACGCCCCCCCGAGAAGGGACTTTAGTCGATTATTCCGCAGCCGTTTATTATCCGCATAAAAGCTGCGCGCCATTGGGGAGAGATCTGCCTCATCAAACGGGACCGCTGGTGGCGGCGATATTCCCAACAGAGACGCCGCATAGGTGATCACATCCTGCGGCGGGGAGGGGAAATCATCCGCAAAGTTCACAATAAGAGGCGCGCGCTCATGACCTGCCAACGCCAGCAGGCCCGCGACAATATCATCCCGGTGGATACGATTAAATATCTGCCCCGATTTAATCACCCGCTGGCTCAATCCCGACCGGGCACCACGGGTGCCGCCTCTAAGGCTTGCCAACGCATTGCGGCCAGGCCCGTAAATCCCCGCCAACCGACAAAGGGTGAGTTGCATTCCGGCACGTTCAGCCACCCCCTGCCATGCCCGTTCAGCCGCCAGGCGCCGGCGCCCCCGGCCAGTGGTGGGTACACAGAGCGCATCTTCGTCAATCCAGGCGCCATCATAATCGCCGTAGACGCCAGATGAGGACAGATAAAGACACTGGCTACCGCGCGGGACCTCCTCTTCGGATATGGCCATAAGAGCCGGGCAGCCATCATCCGTTGGCGCTAGGGAAATGACAAACAAATCCGTCTTCTGGATAAGGGATGGAGGTAATGGGTCAGGGGCGGTCCATAGGTGCGGCTCTATCCCGAATGATCTGAGGGAAGATGCTTTGTCTTCACGCCTCGTTGTGGCCCAAACAGTCCATCCATCCGCCACAAGCTGCTCGGCAAAAGGCATCGCGCTATAGCCAATGCCAAGGATCCCGGCCCTAGGCATTGGGCGCCCTCAAGTGGTGTAAAAGGCCATCACTGGCCTCTTCAAGCAGGTCGATCACGTGATTAAATCCATCCACCGCCCCATAATATGGGTCTGGCACATCGTCGCCGACGCCAAAATCAAGCATCTTTGATAATGTTGCCTTTCCATCGGCTGGCTGAAGATCTTTGAGGTCCCTAAAGTTACTTTGGTCCATCGCCAGGATATGGTCGTAAATGTAGAAATCGCCAATATCGACCTGGCGGGCCCGCAGCGCGCTTAAATCATATCCCCGCGCCTGGGCGACCTCGATCATCCTTTCATCCGGTGGATGACCCACATGCCATGCCCCCGTGCCGGCACTATCAAGATCAACGGATAAACCGTGAACGGCCGCCTTCACCCGAAATATCCCCTCCGCCGCCGGAGATCGGCATATATTCCCTAAGCAAACAAATAGGATCTTGTACGCTTCTGTCATCGCGTTAGGTGACCCCCGTCGTCTGACGATAAAGGCGCGCTGCCCGGGCGAGCGCGCGCCGCGGCAAGGTATGAAGGCCAGGACCACGGGCCGATGCTCCGCGTCCCTCCTTGTGGGCGTCCACCGCAAATACGATGCCGCCCTCGGCGTCCCGCTCCTGCTCAAACGCCCTCAGCGTTTCAAGGGTCTGCGCTGAGATGGTTAGGTCCGCCGGGTCCGGCCATTCTTCTTCCTCAAGGGCGGCCCAGAGCCGCTGTTGCTGAGGTGTCATTTCCGCAAGCAAGGCAGGGTCCGTCGCCTGTTCCCGCTGCAGGTCCGCTTGAATGCTCCCCCGCGCTTTTGAAGCCTTCAGACCCTCCACCCCCAGAGCGGAAAGCCCAGTCGCCAACCGCCCGATACCCGCCACTGGGTCCCGCAATAATCGGGGGTAGCTCACAAGCACATGCGGCTTGTCGGCTATATAAGTGAGTGCCCGGACGGTATACACCTCCCACAGGGCCAATCCGACAGACAAGGCAAAGGCATTGCGCCGCTTAAGAGAGCCAGCGACCTCAACCGGGTGCCGGGCAACAAACACCGTCTTAGGGGCGTGGAGCGCCGCCTCAAACACCGGCATCAATAGGCACATGCGGGGCTCCTTAAGAGCCCAGACGGCGCGACGATTAAGCTTCGCCATCATCCCATCAAGGGCGGGGCGGAGGGATTGAACCACGCTGGGGGGGATGGCGCCGGCGTCAAAGCCCGCTACGCGCCACCAATCGGCATTCGCGCCGTGAAGGAAACCATCGCATAATTGTCGCGCATCAATCCGCTCAAAAAACCCCTTCGGGTTCTCCCACGAAGTTGCGATCAACTCCTCAGGATACCCCACATAGGCCCCCATTGCCGCCAGGGCACCGGTTACCGCCGATGTGCCTGAACGGTGCATCCCTAGAACAATGATCTCACCCCGGGGGGAGGCGGCAGCAGCGTTGGGTTCCATTGGCAATCCTGTTGCAAGACCCCTTTTTTAAGAGCGCCCACGCCGCGGAGCAACCAGGGTGCGAAAGACAAAAGCGATGACAGGGCGTGAGCTTAGAATCACCTAGAACAGAACTTGAACAGGCGCTAAGGCGTTCTCATGGCGACGCACCCCCCCGTCCTATTTGAGGAAATGGCCCCCGCTGCCCTGAAACGGGTGCGGGTGCTGCTGCCCCTGCCCGTGGGGGACGGTTATGACTATGCGTTACCGCAAGGGGTGACAGCGACCCCTGGCCAATTTGTCCGGGTGCCCCTCGGCCCCCGGGAAGTGATTGGGGTCATCTGGCCCGATACCCCCGACGAGACCGTTCCAGACACGAAACTCCGCCCCGTGACGGATGTGTTTGATGCCCCGCCCCTATCGTCAGACGTGATGGCCTTTGTCGACTGGGTCGCGGGATATACACTTTTTTCCCGAGGGGTGGTCTTGCGCATGGTGATGCGGTCGGGGCAAGCATTGGCAAGTGTGAAACCTCAAACCGGCTACCGCCTCGCTTCTGGTGCTCCGCCACCTGAAAAAATGACCCCCCAGCGGGCCGCGGTGCTGGCGGCGGCTCCAACGGCGGACGCTCCCCCCCTGACGGCAAGGGCCCTGGCCGATACCGCGGGGGTCAGCGATGGAGTCGTCCGGGGACTTATCAAATCAGGAGCCCTCACCCATCTTGATATTGATCCTGATCCACCTTTTTTACCGCCCGATCCTACACGGGCGGGGCGCGCCCTCTCCCCCGAACAACAGGCGGCGGCTCATTTTCTGAAGGACCTTGTCAAAACTGGGAGCTACAGCACGACCCTTATCGATGGGGTGACAGGCTCGGGAAAAACCGAAGTCTATCTTGAAGCCATCGCGACTGCCCTTGAGGTGGACCCCACCGCCCAGGTTTGCATGCTGCTGCCGGAGATTGGTCTCACCCTACCCTTTCTCAAGCGCATTGAGGATCGGTTCGGCGCACCTGCCGCCCACTGGCACTCGGACGTATCTGATAAAGGGCGTCGACGGGTGTGGAAGCGCGTGGCTGACGGCTCCGCCCGCCTCGTGGTCGGCGCACGGTCCGCGCTTTTTCTACCGTACAAAAACCTTCAACTGATCGTTGTCGATGAAGAGCATGAGGGCGCTTATAAGCAGCATGATGGCGTTCTGTACCAGGCGCGTGATATGGCCGTCGCCCGGGGCGCCTTGTCGGGGTTTCCGGTCATTCTCGCCTCTGCCACACCCTCCCTTGAAACCCTCGCCAATGTAGAGGAGGGCCGGTATGGCATTGTCCACCTTCCTTCACGGTTTGGGCCCGCACGCCTGCCAGATACTGATATTGTGGACCTACGGGCCACACCGCCGGAACGGGGAGAGTGGCTGTCCCCCCCTGTCATCCAAGCGGTCAATGACCGTCTTGAACGACGTGAACAGTCCCTTCTCTACCTTAACCGGCGAGGCTATGCCCCCGTTACCCTCTGTCGGAAATGCGGTGAGCGGATGACCGCGCCAAAGAGTGATACGTGGTTGGTCGAGCACAAATATTCCGGGCGGCTTGTTTGTCACCATACGGGCTATTCCATTCCCAAGCCAAAGTATTGTCCCCATTGCGGCGCGGAGGATAGCCTGACCCCGTGCGGCCCTGGCGTCGAACGGGTGGCCGAGGAGGCCGCTGCCCGTTGGCCCCAAGCGCGGGTTGAAATTTTCTCCTCTGATACCATGCTTGGGGCGGGTGCTGCAAAATCCCTCCTTAAGCGGATGACAGAGGGCGAGATCGATATTCTTGTCGCAACCCAGGCAGCGGCAAAGGGGCATAACTTCCCAAACCTGACCCTGGTCGCCGCTGTCGATGCTGACCTTGGCCTTGCGGGGGGAGATTTACGCGCGGCGGAGCGCACTTTTCAAACCCTCAGCCAGGTAGCGGGACGGGCCGGACGGGCCGAAAAACCCGGCCTTGTCATGCTCCAATCTTATCAGCCCGATCACCCGGTGATCCAATCCCTTGCAGCGCAAGACCGGGACGGCTTTGCGGCAGCAGAACTCGAGGGACGCGCTGGCCTTGGCTTTCCCCCCTATGGGCGCCTTGCGGCCCTTATCCTATCGGGGGACAATGAGGCGCGATTGAACGAAACCGCGCGCATGCTGGCTGAAACTGTCCCCCAAGCCCCGGGTCTTGAGATTTGGGGACCCGCCCCGGCCCCCCTTTACCGGCTGAGGGGGACTTACCGTATACGGTTTTTGGTAAAAACCGAGCGCGGCATCTCAATCCAGCAGGTGCTGAAAGCTTGGCTTACCGAGGTGAAGATGCCGTCGTCGGTCCGCACCACAGTGGACATCGATCCCTATAGCTTCACTTGAAAGGGGGCGGTGCTAAAAATCTTTGCGTAAACCCAATTCGCCGACGAAGTTCTCATTCTCAATGGTGAACCCATCAACCAATTGTGAGACATCAACAAAATCACCGTCGATCATCCCGCGATAGCGGGCGTTCATCACAATCTCCATCCCCTCGCGGGAGCGGAACGACGCGCCCAGCATCAACTGATGCGCAAACGTCATTTTGCTTTCGTCAATGATTGAAATACCATCCGGCGCAAAATCAATGTCTACTTCCGCCAGACCGACACCGGCACCAATATAAGGGGAAAGAGCACGCTTCTTACCAAAGGGCAGATCGAATATCGCGTTAGCAAAGCTTGTTTTCGTCCGCACACGCCCAATATTACCAATCAAGACCTTGTCCGCATCAATGCCCAAGACCCGGTAGTCAGCGTCAAGGTCCTGGTTCGCCATCACGAAGGAGCGGAAGACATCCACATCATGCTGGAGGTAGGATACTTCCCCCTCGATCCGGACGGCCTCAGAAAGGTTAATACCTGCCACCAGATTGGTGATGCGGCTAAAGTCGAACTCATCGGTATGACGGGCGAAGGTGTCATAGCCGAAGGCCATGTCCCAGGGCATGGTCAGCGGTTTTGTGATGCGCTCGCCGTCGACGAGGTTTTTGAGGCCCCCATAATGGGTCCCCCCATCAGCGAACGCCGCGGCTACATAGGCCCCCCGGCGGGGACCAGCAGGGATATTCACCACAAGGGCGCTATGGTCAGGGGTCCCTTCAACGACCCCTTCGAACCCCATATAACCACCGTTCCATTCCGACATCGAAACGAAATGATAGCCAAGCGGAATGGTGGGGGCCTTTTGGTTGGCGAGACCATTATCATGGAAAGTGGGCGAAGTGGATTCTTCGGCGACCGCGACACTCGCGATCATCCCGCCAATCAACCCCAACAATGATCGCGCGATCTTTCTCATGTCCAACGCTCGTTTTCCCCGACACATGCATGG
>ERZ1740067.385-NODE-385-length-35764-cov-7.529726_pt1 | contig 35764 bp, 22 predicted proteins | sample MGYA00581736_ERZ1740067 | MGnify/ENA primary metagenome ERZ1740067 (study PRJEB43018, sample SAMN04849236) | marine metagenome | isolation source: floating plastic debris | place: Pacific Ocean | collected 2008-08-27 | study: EMG produced TPA metagenomics assembly... | reverse complement strand
GTTAAAGGTTAAAGGTGGAATGCTTTTCACATTAGGCCTATCGCTCCAATTAATGATGCCATGCATCGCTGATATTCAGATGTGAGTTGAGTCTGTAAGAATTTCTGATGAAGCGTCTTTTGTTCGTTTGAACCTTGTATTGGTTTTTGATTTTGGATTTGAATCTGACTACTCTTCTTCGTCTCCCTCAGGACTGGGCTCTTTAACTACGATCAAACTAGCTTTTGAACCCGTAGAAAGGTTCCATCGATTGTTATGCAATACCTTACCGGCTTCATCCGTTACAACGACCTGAGCTGTGTTCGGCCCTGATGAACCTTGGTTCAATGCCTCAAAATCCAGTCGATTGAAACCCTCTAGCAAATCAACGTTAATGCCCTTAAACGCGCCGGATAACAACAGATTGTATTCCACGACATTTCCATTGACATAAATTTTAACACGGTCACCATCGATATGCTCATGATCGCGTGCTACGATACCGATAAACTTTGCGTTTGTCTTGAAATCTCCAAGATATTGATCACCAAAGTGTTTGTTTGAGCCTTTCTTTTCACGTTCCCCAACTTTAGGGTCAATTTTCATGTCATAACCTGCCTGCCGTAACGTCCGATCAGGCAACATTTTAATTGGATTGTCTTTAGAGACCAAATCATCGTCTAAAACAGAGGGAAAACGAAGTACCGTACCTTGGTTACTGGGCAGGATATCAAGGTTATTTTGTCGGCCAATTTCCAAAGGTTTGGTCGTGGGTAAGTCCCCCTGGGCCCATGTACCTATAGGTAAAACCAATACTATAAGAAGAAATACAAAACGGTTCATCGCTATTTCTGTCGCAAAAGCAACTTAAAATTAACAAATACCCTGCCAATGATTTTATAAAGCGCTGTTAAATTCGATGTGTACCATAATACAAGGTTAAAGTCATCATAAATCGCTAAAAGAAATTGATGTTGGAATACTACTTGATGAATTTCGGTTTTAACTAAAAACACACTAAAATGAAAAAATTCTTATTCTTTGGAATATTACTTTGTGTAGTGGTTTCAACTGCCCAAACAGACGTATCAGACAGATTGATTATTAAAAAAGGTACATGGAACTTAACTGGAGATTTTTCGTTGGGTATTAATAACAACGAATCTGAAAATGAAGATAGTTTCTCTACGAATGACTCTAGATCAATTAATTTCAGATCAGCGGTTGGTCATACCGTCTCTGACAACTTGATTGTTGGTTTAGGATTTGGATATGGTAGAAGAACACAAGATTTGGATTTTTCAGCGAATGACGGGGCTTTTAACAATACAGAAAATACCACAAATACCTATTCGGTTTTTCCCTATGTAAAAAAATTCTTTGGACTAAGTAAAAGTCTAGCCTTTTTTATACAAGGAGAGGTACGGTATGATAGGTCGGAATTAGAACAAGAAACGATGAATGTTGGGCAATTCAACAGGGACAATAATACAGATTCTTTATTTGTGGGAATAAGACCTGGTATGACATTTTTTGTTTCTAAAAAATTCGCTTTCGAGACCAATTTTGGTTCTTTAGGATATTCAAGGTTTAGTTCAGAAGCAAATAACGGAGATTTAGAGTCGAGTAGTACTGGTAATAGTTTCAACTTTGATTTTAACCCTTCTAATTTGTTCTTTGGCCTATCCTATTATTTTTAACCGTCATAATTAAGACAAATTTAAGCCCATTTTTTAGTAGGCTTTTTTTAATCCAAAGAAAGGGTGAAGCACGCGAATCCTCAAAATAACGAAGTGATATATCAACCACGAAAATCCGAAAGTACCGATAACCAGTAAGGTGGCTTTGGCCATAAAATTCCATTCCATATCGATGACGAAATACGCTAGGATAACGGTAATGGTTTGGTGAAGAATATAAAAAGGATATACCGCTCGATTGGCATATGCAAGGTTTTTATTGGGCCTATTGAGCCACTGTGCGGCGTATCCAAAGAGTACTAGAATCCACGACCAAAGGTTGACCACTTTCAAGAAGGCTTCCCCTAAATGATGTGGCAGCTCGTCTTCTTCAATAAATAACCAACGACCAACCATCAGGGTAAAGCTTATTATTCCTATCCAAAGGGCTTTTTTCTTTATAGTGTTCAGACTGGTCCAAAAGACTTGTTGCGTTGCCATTAATAAGAATCCGTAAAAGAACAAAATGAGATAAAATGAAATGGTAAACCAATCTCCAACCAAAGCCTTTGTCGAAGGGAAAAAGGGTTCTACAAAGCTTTCCAGTAGAAAAAGGGGAATGATAACGATATACAGACCGAAAGGTTTTTGTAGTTGTCTTTTTGTCCATTCCACCAGTTTTGAAGGTCTGCGTTTCAGTCGAACAAATAGTGGACCCAAGAGTAAGGAAAAAAGTAATAGGTAAGGTAAGAACCAAAGGTGGTGCCAACTGATATTTCCTTTAGGATAAGTGCCGCCGCGAAATAATTCGGTTTTATAAAATTGAAAAAAGGAACCAGTAAAATCACCATCCACAATCCGTTCAATATAGATTTGAGGGGGTACGATCAGTAACATACCAATGAATAATGGAATTCCCAGTCTAAGATATCTTTCCCACGAAAACTGCTTTAGACTTCTTTTCGACAATGCGTAATAGGTTCCCATTCCTGAGATGACGAATAATATGGGCAATCGCCACTGGTTTAAAAAAATCATGGGCCATCTGAGCCAATCGTAAATGACATTGTTTTTGATATGCCAGCCCCAAGGCACAAAAAACATTCCTACATGATAAAAAATAAGGAGTACGAATACGATGACCCTGAGCCAATCTAAATCGTAGCGTCGAATAGTACCTTCCATTTCTTTATTGTTTTGCACAAAGGTTGAGTAGAATCACGGAAGGGCCTAACAGGCGGTCGTCTGATATGTTCGGAATTACAATTGTGGAGAAAAAGACCCTCTATTAGTCCTTTTTTTGCTTTACATAAGACGAAGGAGACGTACCTACAAACTTTTTAAAAGCAGCGTAAAATGCTGACTTTGAATTGAATCCAACAGAATTTCCAATGGCCTCAACGGTTAAATGGCTAAAATCGTGATGTAATAGCCGTTCTTTGGCCATCAGCACTCTTTTTTGATTAACGTAGTCGTTAAAGTTGAGGTTCAACTCTGAATTAATGGTTTTTGAAACGACATTCGAATTGACTTCAAGCCGTTCGGCAAGTCTTTTTAACGATATGCTCGGTGACAAATAGTAAGCATTTTTTTGAACTTCAAATTCAATACGTTCTATGTTCAAAGAATCAGTGGTTAACGTTTCATAGCGGTCCGTCAACCATGAATTTCCGAAGAATCTTGACTCTGAGAAAATGAAAAAACTACTGATGTAAGTAATCATCGTCATTGACAATACGATGTAGTGATCGCCTGCATCATTTTCATAATTTAAATAGACCACAAAAATCAATAGTAGTAAGAGTACTAAAAAGATGATGGTATTTCGGGTAAAAGCATATTTATCAATACGGATTTGCTTGCTTGAGTGTTTTCTATTTTTTCTGCTCTTTACAACCAATCGAATGGATAATCCCAAATAAAAAGCAAAACTAAATAGCAGTAGCCACCGAAATTCATCTTTAATGATTTGATAGTGATAGGTAGTGTTCTCAGGAACTTCAACCATAGGGAGATTGGGATGATAGGCATCTAAATATGCATTCAACTTTACCGAAAGTGGACTTAAAAAATACCCAATTTGAGTGATAGGATAAAGCAAAGGAAGCACGAAATGTGGCCACTGCTTTTTTAAACGAATTGGTTTACGTTCCAACAAAGCATATGTGAAAAAATAAATACTTGGGGCAATCAAGAGTACCAGGAATTCCGAAGAGTCATTCCAATGCAAGGTGTGCTTCATCAGGCCTGAATAACATAAATAGGTATCCGTACACACCAGCGCTTGAAAAAGTAAAGACCATCCAAATATGCGAACTGGTGAACTTGCCTTAGAGCGAAGAAATATAACGAGGGTCAAGAAATAGGCTTGGGCAATCCCCAAAAACATGAAGTGGGAGACCAAATTATGCCTAACAGGAATTTGTTCGATTATGGTCTCTAAGTATTCCAATTTCTTTCTAAAGTATCGGTACAGAGACAAGATACAACTCTTTTGTCTTCAGTTTCAGAGGCGAACCGCTATTGCTTACGGTGTAGAAAAGACCTTTAAAGTAATTGAGGCGTATGGTTTAGCTGATGTTGTATTTGTCCAAATCATAAAGACTTTGGCCTTAAAGTACTTAGTCTGAAATATAATGTACCAATTTCTCAGGGCCTTCCAGTAGCACACGAACGATTTGCAGGGTGCCATCAGTTTTGGTGTCGATATGCCATTTTATAAGCGAGATTTCACCATTTTCTAGCTCAATACCAGTAATGCTCCTCGGGTGCACACAACTTCCGTCATTGAAAAAAGGTATTTGACCGGGTTCTGGAAATCTGGGGCGATGGGTGTGTCCTGTTATCGTTATTCGAAGGTCATGTGCTAAAATCCATTTCTTTATCCGTTTTTCAATACGGATGAGTTCTTTATAATTTTTTGCAGGAGTTGTTGGGTCGGCAATACCTACGACCTGAAGGGGTTTCCATAGCACTCGAACCAAAAAACGTCCTATTCTCCAAAAATTATAGTTCCACCAATCGGCTTGGTGCCCATGGCAACAAAATAGCTCTTGACCCGTTTCTTCATGTTTTAAAATAAGACCTTCATGGTATATAATATTTTCGAAAAGCGATACTTCTTTACCCTCTATAGGCTCAAAATAATTTGAGAGGTACTTTGTGACATAATTGGGGTCGCGATAGACCATATCATGATTCCCCCATACCATATGCAATCTGTCCTCTAAATGGTACTGCTTTAGAAGGGTGTATACGTTTTTGTGTGCTTCAAAAATGGCTCCAAAATTCAGATTTTCCCAAAGCTCATCACCATCGCCAAGTTCACAATATTGAAATCCCTCCCGATAGTAATGGCTCAGCGCATGAAAATAAATATTTCGATTATTGGCAAAATCATCGGCAAAACTATTGTCTCCCCTGTGGCAGTCACTAAAGAAGATGAATTTTGATTCATCATTAAAAGGGATGGTTTTTGCCTTGGTATATGCCTTGTCCAATCGGTTTTTCGACGACATAGGTAAATATGCAAAAAATGTCCAATATCACCTAAAGAATACGTTAACATAAGACAGCCGAGCCTTTTTGTAACTTTACCTAAGAAACATCGACATATATTGTTATGAACGTAGATTCAATAGTAGAAGCCCCGCTCATCCAACTTGTTAGTTTCAATAAGTTGTTAGCGCACTATGATGAGCAATTAAATAGTAAGGATGAATTTCTTGTTGCAAGGGCTCAATATATTTTGGATGCTGTATCGCCTTACCCTGAATTACGCCAGGGGTTTAGTGACCTATCCATAATTGAAAAGCATAAGGAGGTTATTCAAATCATTCTTTCCGATACGTTTTCTCCTGTTTTGACCAGAAATGAGATAAAAGCGGCTTCAATACCTTTTGCGAATCTCATCTTCAACTCATCCAAGCGTTTTAACCAGATTTTGGAGGATGCTGGAGACGATTTTGAGCTTGAAATTCGAAATATGCCCGATAGCCTTCAGTACATTATGCAGTGCACGGTTATCTTGAGTTTTTATTACGGGTTTCAAATGGATTTTAAAAGACCATTGTTTTACGATATTCCTGATGCTAAAGGGGTGATGCGGCATTATCGTATTTTATACAATGCCGATTTCATGGAAATCGAACCTACTGATCAAGCCAAAGAGTTGACCCAAGAAGATGTAGACGAGCTGCTTGACAACTTTGATGATATTGAATTGTGGAAGAATAAAATTCCTCCGAATAGCTTTATATCTAAAGGATTTGTGATTTCCAACATGTTTGACGTAACTGCTGAACATTCCATTTCGGAAATCAAATCAACGCTTATTGGAAGAAATAAACGGGGGAGTGAAAATTTCATGGATAGTTTTCAGGATACCTTTCGTTCCCTTTTTAACTTAAAGACCATTAATGTTGGGTTTACGGGGTATGACCCCAATACAAATCGCTTTTTAAAGATTCATGGTAAGGGTATTGAGAGTTTTATTTTAAAAGGAAAGGAAATGGAGTCGTGTGATACGATGTTGTGTTCATATTCATACGATAAACTTTTAAGCGAGAATGCATTTTTTGCCATACCCAATGTAGATAAGTATTACAACAAATCCGAAGGTGGCCAGCCCTATAAAAATTTGTACGATCAGGGTGTGAAAAGTGCCATCTTGGCGCCAATTGCCGATGATGGCAACTTATTGGGCGTATTGGAATTGGTTTCTACCAAGGTCAACGAATTGAATAGTATCAATGCGAATAAATTGGCTGATGTCATGCCATTTATTGTTTCGGCCGTTTTACGGTCTATCGAAGAAGAGCAAAATTTGATTGACGCCATCATTCAACATGAGTGCACAACGATTCACCCTTCAGTATATTGGAAGTTTCAAGAGGAGGCCAAACGGTTCATGAATGATGAATTGTCGGGTGAGCAACCCTTGTTCAAAGAAATCGTTTTTAAAGAGGTATATCCATTATATGGGCAAATCGATATTAAAGAATCTTCTAAGGAACGTAACTTGGCGATTCAACGTGATTTGATGATTCAGTTATCTGAAATTCAGACGGTGTTGAAAATGGCGTATAAAAAATTGAAATTGCCAATTTATGAAGAATTGATCTTTAGGGTAGGTAATCATCTTGAAGAGATAAGAGACACGCTCTACACACACAGTGAACAAGCTATTTTTGATTTTGTACAAGAAGAGGTAAACCCCGCTTTTCATCATCTAAAACGAGAAGATAAAGAGGTTAAGGCCCTCATTGAGAAATACGAGGCTCAAATTGATGCCAGTACAGAATCGTATTATGACCACAGGCGCAATTATGATGAAAGTGTTATGGCCATCAACATGAAGTTGGCTAGCTTATTGGATAAAAAGCAAAGTGAGGCCCAACTCATGTTTCCGCACTATTTTGAACGGTATAAAACTGATGGAGTAGAACATAACATGTATATCGGGAGTTCCATTGCCAATGATAGGACCTTTGACGAGCTCTACTTAAATAATTTAAGGCTTTGGCAGTTGCAGACCATGGTCGAAATGGAGAACAAGCATTATTCGTTGAAGCCCCATTTACCCGTTGCTTTGGATGTTGCTTCACTATTGTTGGTCTATAGCACCCCATTGGCCATTCGTTTTCGAATGGATGAAAAGCGATTTGACGTTGATGGCACCTATAATGCCCGTTATGAGATCATTAAAAAACGAATTGATAAATCCACCATTAAAGGAACCAACGAAAGGCTTACCCAAAAAGGGAAATTATCCATTGTATACTCCCAAAAGAAAGACGAGCGGGAGTATTTACGTTTTGTCCGTTTTTTGAAAGCTAAAGGCTACTTTACCAAAAATATTGAAATTGTTGAGCTCGAAGGGCTTCAGGGGGTCACTGGATTAAAGGCCATTCGGGCCGAGATTTTGTACAAAAAGGATTCCAGTTCTGAAAAGACCTATACTTACGATGATTTAATGCAAGAATTAAAAAACTAATTATAATCTTGCCGCCCCGCCAAAAAAGTGAAATGCGATACCAAAGGCTATTACAGAAACGATAATACCAATGATAAATATGGTATATGTCAATCGTAAGATTTTGTACTTTCTATCCAATACCAATCCTAAAAAATAAAGGTCTTTGGTTAAAGAAGAATAGATATACTGGTTGTCTTTGACCAATTCTTTAATGGCCCATTCGTAATCGGTCAGGTTCATTTTATGAAAATTGCCAAAAAAGAGAAGGTTTACCTTTTTTTGTTCTACATCCTCTTTGGTGAACTTGCCACTAGTGACATTAGGTCTTGTCGCTAAAACCGCCAAAACCATAGAAATGACACTAAAGGTGATAAAAATGACCGTAGGGTAAATTAAATATGAATTGGAAGGGTTGTCCAACTTGGGAATAAGGTTGGATAGTGCCACTGAGATGATGATGGCATTCACGGATAATAATATGTTTGCTTTGGTATCGGCAATATCACTTAAGGTCAAATGATTCTTTAAGGTAACCCTGAACAAAGTTTGAATACCTCTATCAGGACTCTCGCTTTTATATTTTGCCTTGAGAGCCTCTTTTTTGGCAATGTCTTTTTCGGTCTTCTTTTCTTTTACCAGTTGCTTTAGATTTTTTTCTTTACCTAAATTCCAGCGCTCTTTGGCATATTCAGTATGAAACGTATGTTCGTTTCTGAACATCTTTATATTGATGTCACGCCACTCTTTCTGGGTATAAGTAGCTATTTCCAAAAGGTCTAGTTCTTCTTTGAGAAAGTCCGTAGTTTCCCAATAACTTTTTTGAGCAAAATGTGAAGCATCGGCATCGCGAATAATTTCTTCATGTAGATGCGTAGGTTGGTGGTGACGCTTTGTCGCCATGATGAGATTTTTAACTGCTTCGACACTTTGCTGCTTAAGTCCTTCTTTGGTCAAAAAATCATCTGCAATTGTACAGCTCGTTTTTTCATGATCGTCGGTTCCTCTTGTATACCCAGTATCATGAAACCAAGCCGCCAATAAAAGCCGTTCATTTTCATCATCATTTAGTTGATAGTGCTCCAAAAGCTCTTTTGCACTTTTTACCACCCGTTGGGTGTGCTTGAGGTTATGGTACAAAAATTTGGTGTCCAATTCGGTTTGCAAGAGATTCGTAACAAAATCTTCAGCTTTTTGAACGATTTCCGACATAGTTGTATATTGAATAATCCAAAATACAAATTTTTGGAACGAAGCTCCGAGCATGAAAAAAATTTACTTAGCCACCGCAACCCTATTTCTTGTTTCTAGCTGTGCTACCTATAAAGTGAAGTACGCTGAAACCGTATCCCAACAACCGCTTAAAAGTCCTGTGGTTGAACCTATTCACACCTTTTATCTTATTGGTGATGCAGGTAAGTCTCCTATGGGGGAATTGAACCCGGTGTTGAAAACCCTCCAATCGGAATTAATTGAAGCTCCCAAGAGCAGTAGTGTCATTTTTTTGGGGGATAATATTTACCCTGCAGGAATGCCTAAAAAGGAGGACAAAAAGGCTTACCAAGAAGCGAAAAACCATTTGGATGCACAAATCAGTACGGTAAAGGAATTTGGTGGGCGAACCATTTTCATTCCAGGAAACCATGATTGGTATGCCAATGGTATAAAAGGACTGAAAAGACAGGAAAAATATATAGAGGACCACCTAAAAGGTAAGGATGTATTTCTACCTGAAAATGGATGCCCTCTTGCAAAAGTTGAAATCAATGATGAAGTTACGCTTCTTGTTGTCGATACACAGTGGTATCTAGAGGATTGGGACAAACATCCTGGTATAAACGATGATTGTGACATAAAAGATAGGGGCAAGTTTCTTGATGAGCTATCAGGTCAAATCAAAAAGAATCGGGGTAAGACCACACTTATTGCACTGCATAACCCAATGTTCACCTATGGGTCTCACGGTGGAGAGTTCTCTTTAAAGCAACATATTTTTCCAACAGGGGGAGGAGTTCCTTTACCGTTTTTGGGAACATTGATTAATGTGTTGCGAAGAACAACAGGGGCTTCCAATGCAGACCAATCCAATAAGATGTACAATGAACTTAAGAAACGTATTCTGACCTTGGCCCAATATTCCGATAAGGTCATTTTAGTTTCTGGTCATGAACATACCTTACAATACATTGTCGAAGAGAATACCCCACAGATTGTGAGCGGTTCTGGTGCTAAAAAAGGGGCTACACGATTATTGAACGGAAGTCAATTTTCTACCGGGCAAATGGGCTATGCCATTTTAAAAGTGTATCCCAACGGTTCTTCGCAAGTCAAGTTCTTCGGTGTTGAGGGTGAGGTTAAAAAAGAACTATACACAACTGAGGTGCTTCCTCCAAACCAAACCCCAATGGACTTTAAAGGGGAAAGTAGTTTTCCTCCATTTATGGACGCGTCCATTTATACCGATGAAGAAGTCGCCAAAACAGGTTTTTATAAATGGGTTTGGGGCGACCGGTACCGAAAATATTACAATACAAAGGTGAAGGCGCCCACGGTAACCCTTGATACGCTTTATGGCGGCCTCACCCCGGTTCGAAAGGGGGGTGGAAACCAATCAAAATCACTTCGCCTGCAACATAAAGATGGTCGGCAGTTTGTGATGAGAGCCCTCCGCAAAAGTGCAGAACTCTATTTACAGGCCATGGCATTTCAAGAAAAATATGTGGTGGGAGAGTTTGAAGATACCTTTACGGAGTCAATTCTTAAGGATTTTTATACCGGCTCACACCCTTACGCACCCTTCACTATCGGAGCGCTTTCTGATGCGGTAGATATTTACCATACCAACCCCAAACTATTCTATATCCCTAAACAAGAGGCACTGCAAGATTTTAATCGTGAATTTGGAGATGAACTGTATATGATTGAAGAACATGTTTCCGACGGGCATAATTTGGAAAGCTTTGGCAGCACCAAAAAGATTGAAAGCACAGATGATTTGATTGATAAGCTAAGAAAAGACGAAGCATATCGAATAGATGCCAAAGCGTATACCAAAGCCCGACTTTTTGATATGCTGATTGGTGATTGGGACCGTCATGTTGATCAGTGGCGCTGGGCACAATTCAAGCAGGAAGATGGAACAAAACTTTTTCGCCCGATACCAAGAGATCGCGATCAAGCCTTCTCTATCATGGGTGATGGTGCATTGATGGGTTTTGCTACCCGAGCTATACCTGGATTACGACTATTTGAGGGTTTTCAGGAGGAATTGCGGAGTGTTAAAGGGTTTAACTCCTCGCCCAAAACCTTTGCACTTGATATGGCCTTATTGTCTGAAACAACTTTGGAAGATTGGGAAGGTCAAGCGGAGTTTTTACAACAAAACCTGAATGCTAACGTGGTTGAAAAAGCTTTTGAACAATTTCCAGAAGAAGTTCGGGATGAAACAGTTGATGAAATACAACGAATTTTTCTAGAGCGAAAGGAAAGTCTAGTTGAGGTGGCAAAGGAATATTATGGCATATTGAACAAATACAGTGTGGTCACAGGCACTGACAAAGATGATTATTTTGTTATTACTGATACCGGAAAGGGAAAGCTAGACGTCAAGGGCTACCGCATCAAAGGAGGTAAGAAGGCAGACTTATTCTTTGATAAGGAATTCACCCCCGAATTCAACAAAGAAATATGGGTGTATGGCCTTGACGACGATGATATTTTTGAAGTAGTTGGAAATTTAGGTAAAATCAAAGTTCGTTTGATTGGAGGGCATAACAATGATATATATAAGATAAACGAAAAGGCGAGGAACATTCATGTTTATGATTTTAAGGGTAAGAAGAATACCTACGACGAAGCTTTTTCAGGTAAGCTTCATAAAATCAATGATTACGATACAAATACCTATCAATTTTTGAAGGTTAAGGCCAGTACCAATCAGTTTTTACCTTCAATTGGCTTTAATCCAGATGACGGATTTCGACTGGGCTTTTTGAATACGTATACCTTCAACGGATTTCGACAGAACCCTTTTACCCAGCAACATACCATAAATGCAGCCTTTTATTTTGCTACAAGCGGCTTTGACGTTGGCTATTCAGGTGAGTTTGCCAATGTTTTTGAAAAGGTCAATTTGGAGTTGGAAGCACGATTTACCAGTCCGAATTTTGCCATTAACTTCTTTGGTTTTGGCAATGATACGGATAATGAAGATGAGATAAATCCGTTGGAACTCGATTTTAATAGGGTTAAACTGAGGCAACTCCACTTTTCCCCATCCTTAGTTTGGCGGGGATTTTTGGGTTCTAAGGTAAAGGTTGGAATGCGTTATGAAAATTTTGAAGTGGAAGAGACCGAAGATCGGTTTATTGCTGACTTTTTTGCCGATAGTGGTAGAGACCCGCAACAAGATTTCTTTGGCATTACTGCTGGATATGAGTATTCAAATTCAGATAATGAAGCATTCCCAACAATGGGTATGGCAATTTCTTTGCAAGGGGGATATACCATGAATCTAGGGGATTCAGAACGGGCATTTGGGTATTTTATCCCTTCTTTATCATTTGATTACAAACTGGTTTCAAGTGGTCGATTGGTTCTTGCTACAAAGCTAAAAGGACATTTTAACATTGGTGATGATTTTGAATTTTATCAAGCGGCCAGTATTGGAGGAAATAATGGATTACGAGGATTCCGTTTTCAACGATTTACAGGTAAAACAGCTTATTTTCAGAATACAGATTTACGCCTGAGCTTTCGGGAACGTAAGACAGGCCTTTTGCCGGTTAGCCCAGGAATCTATGGCGGATTTGATTACGGTCGCGTATGGGTGCCCGGCGAAAACTCTGATACATGGCATAATTCATACGGGGGCGGATTTTTTATTAATGGAGCTGATATCTTATCGTTTAATGCAGGGTTATTCAACAGTTCAGACGGAATGCGATTCGCTTTCGGTCTTGGATTCGGATTTTGATGCATATATGGCAATAATCGAATGGCTATTTTATAAAGGAATAACTATAGAGTTTTCTTCCCTTTGTTTTCGATTGTTCATCGGCAATAAGAAGGGTACCTTCATCCAGAAAGCACACCGATTCGATTTGTGTGGAATATTGTAAATCAATGGCCTCAATACTAGGGGAAGAGAAATCGTCAAGGTCAAATTCGGTCAAAAGATAGATAAAGCCATACCCGATTAGCGCAATTGTTCGACCATCTTTTGAAATATCGGCTCCTGTGACCGAACAATGATTTTGATTTGTGCAAAGGGTAAATTCCCCAAGGAAATCAGCCTCGTATGTACCTTCAATATCAGGAACCCTATACACCAACGTTTTACCAGAATAGGGTCTAGAACGATTTTTTGTAAAAATGTATAAGTATCCTTTCCAATGAAAGAAACCTTCTGCATCAAAAAGGAATTCACTTTTTTTTGGAGGAAATTTTGTTTGTTCCAGATATGAAAATTCTATTTTCTTAGCCTTTGGTGTTTTTTTGGTCAATTGGTTTTTAGAAATACTATAAATAATCAGGTTATCTCGGTTGTTATCGTTGTTTCCAAAATCACCGATATATAGCGTCCCGTTTTGGGCAATGGTCAAATCTTCCCAATCGGTATTCTTGGCATTTTCAATTTTCAATTTTTTAATAAGATTTCCCTTGAGGTTCAATTGGTAAAGCACATCTTTGTTTCCGTTGTCTTCGATACCCCAAAGATGTTCTTTGTAGTCTACATCAATTCCTGAGATTTCGGATAGATTGGATGGAAGGCTCCCCAAATAATCGAGCTTACCAAAATATGGCTGCTGTGAACACGCTTGAAGCATGACTACAAATCCTAATAAAAAAGAATATCTATTCATCAGCCTCTTTTATGGGCATATAGATAAAGGATTTCCAATAGATATCATCGTTACCCATGGGCTTATTGAAAAATATTTCCACTGGTTTTGGAATTACTTCAATATCGTTCTTCTTCGCATAATCGATTAAAGCGTACCAAGCACGGTCAGAAGTGATATAGTTTCCATTGTATTCGGCTTTTAATGCCCTTTTTGAAAAGATTCTTTTGTATTGAATATCGGTTCCTATGGGCAATTTTTCAGAACGAACAATAGGTTGTGCAAAATTATAATGGAGGCTGTCATTATCCATGTCCCAGCGGGTTACTTCAATCATGGGTGGACCATCCAATCCAACATTATGACTGTATAGCTCACCGGTCAGAAAAGAAAAATTTTTCATCATACCACTAGCTTTTTGCAATTGTGTTACTTCTATGGGTATATAGGCTAGGTATTTAGAAGGAATATCTTCCTCCCCAACAATGGTTACTTTGAACTTATCAATATGGTTATTTAAGGTTTCCATAAAATCAAGTACCGTTTTCTTGCTGCGTCTTACAAAATCATTTTCTTTAAAAGGAACCTGTATTTTGTTTATTAAACTGTTGTTTACATCTCTAATATTGACCAATACCTTTGATGTTGAATCAGTAAGCCGTTTAATTTTCCAATGATAAGTATGTGTGGAATCTCCAAATTTGACTTTCTGTGAAAGATGATACAAATCACCTTGTTGTTTTATTTTATCGACCGTATCCAAGGTTTGGTCCCAAAGTTTTAAGGTTTGGTTAATGGTACCCGGAATGGCATTGACTTCAAATCGAATGGTGTAGTCCGAAGGTTTAATGAATAGATACCACAACAGCGCGCTCATTACAATAAAAAGTAATCCGTAACCTATTTTCTTCATCGTTTGATCAATCGTTGAGGGCGACTTTGTTTTTGTTTTCCATAGAAAGTTTGTCAACAATAAAAGCGCCTAAGTTACGCCCTTGTTCCACACCGACTTCTACAGCAGCGCGATAATGTATGCCCCCGTACATTCTACTGATGGCAGCTTCATCAGCAGCATCTTTAAATGAAGGATACGAACGAACAGGGAGGCCAAATTGGACTTCAGTGTTATCGTCAAAGGCAAAATCATCTCCGTAAATACTGGTCAATGCTACTGCAGCTGCTCCAGATACTACACTATGACCGCTTGTATATTCTGGAAAGGGAGGGGTCTGTAAGACAGGCTCCCAATTTTCATCGATATGGTCGTTGATCAATGTTTCGGGTCGTATCAGATTGCTTCTGTACTTCTCATCCCAACAACTTATAAAGCCATCGGCTATTGCAATCGAGGTTTTCGTGTACGTGTAAATGGTTTTGGCCATATCGGCGTTTGTTTTTTTTGCGGCTATTTTGGCAATTCCAATCCAATGTGCTCCCGGAGTGATTTTTTTTTTAGCGAACATCAAGTGCCCTCGGGTTACCGAAACATAAGGGTTACAATCCCAGAACTGGGCAATGGCCACTTCTTCAGATGAATCACCTTTTACCGTTATTTCATTACTGATATCATATACCTCTTTGACTTCTTCGAAAAAATCAGAATTTTCATCCATAGAAAAGGGTGGTGGTGGCGTTGGCTTGAACTGACTTGAGGAATCAATGGCAAAGGGCCGTATTTTACTCCAATGTGGCTCGATACCATCCATATAGGCTGGAGGTGTCGGTTGCCAGCGTGAAGGCTCATCGGTATCAACTGAGAATTTGGGCATGGTGCGTGTTTGCTTATAGTTATCTTTCTCCATCCATTCGGCGATGTGTTTGGAAATAGCAAGACCATAGGTCTTTGATGATTCAAAAACTCCTTTGTTGGTGTTGCTCCATGCGGTATATATACTATCTCGGTAGGTGGTGATCATATCTTCAGAAAAGATAAGCATTCGGCTAAGGTCAATGTAAGCAACCAATGCGGCCAACTCAAAATTGATGTTCTCTGATTCTGGTTCGGGAATGGACTGTAATCCGCTCAATTGCCCTGCAAGCGATTGATATCTTTCATCACCCCTTGCCATAATTTCATAGGCACCAATATTCGGATAGGTGTAAATTCTACTAGCGACCGGAGGCGAGAAAATATCGTGAACCATTACTTCTGTTACCTTATCTACGGAGGCATGAAAGTCTTTGGGTGTAATTTCAATTGGTCTTTTTTCTTTCGAACAGGAAAGGATAATCAAGTTTAGAATGCTTAAAAAAAGTACTCTCGCCATTTCAATGTTATTTTGAATTGATTTTGTAAACTTCGATTTCATGGTCATTGTAAACAGCCAAAAGGTATTTTATTCGGTTTAGTATAAAAGTATCCAAATGTCTAAGGGATTTTTGAGTAAAATCAAGTCCTAACTGATTTCCTAAGATAATTTCATTTTCATTTTTTATCAAAGCCCCTGGGAAGGAATCAAACCTTCCATGATATGGCTTTACACCAAAATAATTACCCCCGGCGAGTACCTCGGCTTTACCGTCATTATCGGTGTCTAAGTTTGCAAACGCCATAATGGGTGCCGTTTGCAGTTCATCAGCAAAGGGGACAAACTCAAAACTGCCACCGTTGTTTTTTAAATACCCGGAAGCCAAGGTGTTTACCTCATGGAGTTGGGCTTTTTCCAGTTGTTCTGAGGTAAAAATCTCGTGTATCGATTTTCCTGCAAACGAAGAGTAAGAATTGAATTTTTTCCGTAGGCTTACAATTTGAGCGGTTAATGCATCAAGTCCTTCAAGGGTATAATACTTTTTGTTTTTTTCGAAGGCTGTAATGGTTTCCGTTTGTCCATTCCCATCAAAATCCAAAAAATACAATCTTAAAGGATATTTATCAGAAGCGTTAAACTTACTGTTCAACCCCCAGTTGCCCAATAAGTAGTCCATGTCGCCATCATGGTCAATATCAAAAGGATGAACACACTGCCATAGCCCACTTATCTTTGGCATTGATACCACGGATAACCGACCCTCATTATTTTTAAAAAGTTTGGGTGACATCCATTCTCCTATCACCATCAATTCGCTATAGCCATCCTGATCAAAATCATTCCATATGGCATCAGTCACCATACCATTCACTTTAAACTTCTCATCAACTTCAAAGCTACCATCTTTATTAATCAACAAGTATGATGTTACCAGCTCACCAAATCTTCCTGTATTCATATGACCTCCAATAAAAATATCCAAATCACCGTCGTTATCGAAATCATAAGGCTTGACCACTGACGTATTTTGAAAGGTTTCGGTTAAATCATAAGGCTTATAAGAATCGAGTTGGTTTAAATATAATCTGTTCTTCAAGGCTTTGGCGGTACCATAGAAATCACCACCTCCATTACCTATAAGCAAATCATTTTTTCCATCATTATTGAAATCTGCAATACTGGCTGTAATATTTTCAGTAACTGAATCTTCTTCTATTTTGGGTAGTGCCCTTTTAGTAAAAGCGCTATCGGTTTGTTCATAAAACGAGGTGGAGAAGAATTTTGATCCTCCAAAAAAAAGATCATTTTTTCCGTCTCCAGTTAAATCCCCTTTCGCGAAGGCCGGCCCTCTATCAGAAATTCGATATGGAATCAATTTTTCGCGGTTGAAATCAAGATAGTTGTCTTCAACGTGGGAAAAATTGATTCCGAGTTTTGTTGAATCTTTAATAAATAGGGTGCTAACGGAAGATTTTAAAGTGTCATAAACAAAAGTTTTTGTCTTGGAAGGTGAAACATTAAGGGTTTGATTGGCATTAACTCCGGTCAAAGTTTGAGCGGTTCTATCTGGCCAGATTATTTTAAGGGAGTCTAAAACCATCACATCTCCTAATCCAAAATGTATGAGAGGTTCAGAGGATGACTGAAAACCCTTAATTGGGAACAGTTCTTTGAACTGCAGTTCGCCTTTATGATAGGCATATACTTTTGAGCCTATTCCATATCGATTTTTGACGGAGTAAGACAAGCGTATTTTTAAATAGTTGGCCTTCTTATTGGTTTTATTTAAATATATTGATGCGTAGTTGTTCAAATTGTTTACAACGAGGTCTAAATCACCATCATTATCCAAGTCACCATAAGAAGCGGAACCTGAAATCAGTGTGTCGTTTGAAATCCAGCTAGATGACTTATCCTCAAACTGAAGGCCACCATTTCCGCTGAAAATAAAATTTCTTGTTGCGCCGGATGGCATCAGTTCCAAAGCTTCTTTATCAACTAATTTGGTATTATTGATTTTGTCCTGTATTTTTTCACTGGAAACAAATTTTATAAAGTCCAGATTATTAGGTCTTTTAGGGATGCCATTAGCGATAAAAAGATCCTGGTTTCCATCTTGGTCATAGTCCCCGAATAAAGCACTCCAACTCCAATCGGTAGCGGCCACCCCGCTTAGAAGAGCGGTTTCCATAAATTTTCCATCTGGTTGGTTGATATAGAGCATATTGCGTGTAAATTGGTAGTGGTAGCCAAAATCTTCAATTCGCATCTTTTGAATCTGTAGGTTATCATCACCTTCTGAAGCTTTTAGGGCCAACTCATCTTTAGGAAGCATATCCAATGATATCAAATCGGGTAGCCCATCATGGTTGATATCAGCCACATCGTTACCCATAGAAAATCTTGAGGTGTGACCGAAGTTGGTTTTTAGACTTTCGGTAAAGGTACCATCTCCGTTATTCATGTAGAAGTAATCATCTTCATGAAAATCATTACCTACATAAATATCGGGATATCCGTCTATATTGAAATCAGAAACGGCAACACCAAGCCCATAACCGTTAATGCCACCAAAAATGCCTGCTTCTTCACTTACATCGATGAATTTTCCCCCATCATTCCGCATTAGTTTATCACCTGTCTCGTAGTTTCTCCTACGTCGTAAATCAGCTTTTCCATAAGATTCTACAGTATGAACTGCATGATTCAATAGGTATAAGTCTAAGTCGCCGTCTAAATCATAATCAAAAAATGATGCGGATGAACTAAAGGACTCAAAGTCTAATCCGTACTCTTGAGCCTTTTCAGAAAAGGTAAGATTTCCGTTATTGATATAAAGTTCATTGTAGCCACCGAAGCCATTGATGCCCACTACAGCACATACATAAATATCGAGTAATCCGTCTCCGTTGACATCGGCCATAACGGTACCGGTATTCCAATCACTTTCACCCGCAACCCCTGCTTTTTCGGTGATATCTTCGAATTTAAGATTACCCTTATTAAGATAGAGTTTGTTTTTTACCTGATTACCTGAAAAATAGATATCCGGGAGCTGATCATTATTGATGTCCCCTATAGCTAAACCTCCTCCATTATAAAAATAGAGATAATCTAGAATATTTAGGTCTTCGGTTTCTTCAATTGTATTGGTAAAGTCAATACCTGTCTTATTGGGCGAAGGATTGTCAAATAATTCGCCTCCTTCTGTGCAGCCCATCAATAATAATCCTAAAACATATATGCTCCTTTGTTTCATTTTAGGGCAAAGATTTTAGGTTTCCCTTCATTGATGGCAGCAATCAAAAATTCATTCCCTGTTTTATCCTTAATAGTTTTAAGGTGCTTAACCTCATCCCTCACAAAAAATCCACTTTTATCGTAATTCTGCCATTCGAAATTAAGGTTGCCATCACCTAAGAGTACATTACCGTAGTTAGCATCCAGTCTAGAGAATTGGGGTTTGTACTCAAAATTATTTCCTGCCATAATCAGGTCTAAATTGCCATCGTTGTTCACATCAGCACAGTTGACATCACAGACACATGAAAATTGAACCCTGGGAGGTAATTTTTGAATTTTAAATTGCCCATTACCTTCATTAATGGCCAATACCGAGGCTGATACCACACTGTTTTTTACAATTGATTTTTCTATGATTTCTTTTGGAAATAGTTCTTGAATAGTTCGCTTTGCATATTCCGATGCCTTTAAATTTTCTTTTTTAAGGGAAACTAACTGATTGGTAACTTCCTTTTTTTGATGTATGGGATAGTCTTTTCCGTTTTCTGTAATGGTTACCAATTGTTCTATGGTGCCGTTGCCGTCGAAATCATTGATCCATATCTTCATTGGTTTGCCTTGACTTGGTTTGTAGTGAAGGTTCTCGCCTTGATTACCTAAAATTAGGTCAAGGTCTCCATCATCATCCAGGTCAGCGGCTTCAACTGTGCTCCACCAGCCTGATAACTTATCTAAAGAGGAGGCCATTCGTTGAACCCTTCTTCCTGAAGTGCGGTGTATTTTTGGCACGTCCCATTCTGATACTGTGACCAAATCGTCTTTACCATCTCCATCCATATCTGCCCAAGTGGCATCGGTCACCATACCTTCATCTTTTAAATCATAACCTCTTCTTTCCGTGGCATCTACAAAGATGCCTTCTCGATTTTCAAGCAAGAGATGGTCTGGGTTCAGACCATATACCCCAACAACACTTCGAGACCCAATAAACACATCGGTATCGCCATCGCCATCATAATCATTAGGAGAAATTACCGACACATTTTTCAAGGTAGTTGGAATGTTTTGGTCAGATGCCGTAAAGTTACCCTTACCATCATTGAGGTAGAGTCTCGTGCGATAGGTATTATTTTCACCTACTTCATTGCCTCCAGAGCCTACCATTAAATCCATATCACCATCATTATCTGTATCTAAAAATGCTGCGGAAGTATCTTCATATATTTGGTGTTCTACAAATATGCGAGATGATTTTTTTCTAAATTTTCCGCCTCCCAAATGAAGATAAAGCTGAGCAGCTTGGTTTTTAGCCCCTCCAGCAAAAACATCTTCATTTCCATCACCATCAATATCGCCGATGGCTAGAGCTGGACCTTCTTGAGATAATTTGCTATAAATCAATCCTTCATAATCAAAATCGTTATATGGATTTTCGGAATGCGCCAGTAAAGTACTATTATCTAATTCTTTGATGAGGGTTTTTGTATCTAATAACAAGGAAGGGTAATAGGTGTCGAATGCATCTTTTTGATTTAGTTCTAATTGCTGATTGGCTTTAACTTCAGTCAACACCATCGTTTTTGAATTGGGCCATACCACTCGAATTGAATCTAATTTCTCTGTTGTTCCAAGACCTAAGGTCATTACATAGTCCACGGAAGATTGAAATCCCCTTGAAGGAATTAATTCTTGGTTGACAATGTTTTTACCAAAGTAAAATTTGACCAATGACCCAATGGCAAATGAATTGTTTCCCTCTCCATTAAGCTTTATTTGAATATAGTTGTGCTGTAGTTGTTTGTTGGTATTGTTACGATAGATAAATGCATTGGTGTTCACATTATTTATCACCAAATCTAAATCACCATCATTGTCTAGGTCAGCATATGCTGCGCCATTTGAACGTGTGGGCATATCGAAGCCCCAATGTTTGTTTGCATTATCAAATGTAATGTCGCCATTATTCTTGAATGCAAAGTTGGGTTGAGGTTTAACGGGCATTTTGTTGATTATTGAATCAATGGATTCCTTTTTGCCCGTCAACGCCATTTTCTGAATGATTTCATTTGCAAAGAAGTCGACAAAATCTAAATCGGTAAGGTCATGATTGATTCCATTGGTCACGAAAATATCTTTAAGACCATCGTTGTCCATATCAAAAATGAGTCCTGCCCAACTCCAATCGGTTGCGTCAATTCCGCTATAATAGGCAACCTCGGAAAAGGTACCATTGCCGTTGTTGAGTTGAAGCGTATTTTGGATATACTGCTGATAAAAATCTTTGCTCCGTTTCAAATCATAAATGTTATAGCCTTCAAATTCCATAACCGATTTGACACGTTGTTCAGATTCAGGAAGCATATCGGTAATAAAAATGTCATTATATCCATCATTGTTGATATCGGCAATATCTATACCCATAGCGGAGAGGCTCAAATGCTGCGTGTAGTTTTTTATTTCTTCTTTGAAGGTGCCGTCATGTTGGTTAATATACAGATAATCACGTTCATAAAAATCATTAGAAACATAAATATCGGGCCATAAATCGTTATTAATATCAGTGACTAACACACCCAAACCAAAGCCAATTAAGCTACCATAAATGCCTGCTTTTTCGCTGATATCAATAAATTTCCCGTCATCGTTTCTTAATAACATATCACCAACTCCTCTGAAAATATGGGGAACACCCTGCCAATCTTGAGCCCTTACCTTACGTTGTTCGGCATATCCCAAGCTACTAACGGGTATGTTACTATTATTTAAGATGTACACATCTAAATCTCCATCCCGATCAAAATCAAAAAATGATGCATGGGTAGAAAACCCAGTCTTGGCTAAGTTGAATTCTTCAGCTTTTTCTGTAAAAGTCAAATCTCCGTTGTTGATGTATAAATCATTATTATGGTTATTACCTTCCAAATTACCGGCATTGCTGACGTAGATATCTAGAAGGCCATCAGTATTGATATCGACCATAGTTACACCCGTTGACCAAGGTTTTGTGCCTGTAATACCAGCTCTTTCTGATATGTCTTCAAATTCGAAGTTTCCTTTGTTCAGATATAATTTATTGGGAACCATGTTACCTGTGAAATAAATATCGGGAAGGCCATCATTGTTAATGTCACCTATCGCCACTCCACCACCATTATAGAAGTTTCGATATTTAAAGATGTTAAAGTCTTTTTGATTATTCACTGAGTTAACAAAGTCTATCCCTGATTCTTCTGAAGGTACAAGGGTAAACAAGGTTTCGGTTTTATTAAATTCAAGTTGTTTTTCTCTATCATACTTACAAGAAATTATGGTTGATATGAATATGATAAGAAACAATATTTTATGCTTCACTTTGTGTGGTATTTATTATTTAAAGCGAAAAGCTTCAACTTTATTTAGCAATGGCCATTGAACTTGTATAAAGATTGAAATAATCAATATGTCAGAGTTTTAAAATGCCAATATAGCCAATGTAATATGAAGAAATTGCTAACAAAAAATTAATGGAAAAAATTATATAAAATTGAATCTGACATCATTTCGTTTTTTAAAAAATCTTAATTGACTTGAAATATTTAATTTGAAGTCAAGACTGGTTTGAGGTCAATGCCCTATTTATAATTATGAATAGAAAAACCCGCTCTAGAGCGGGTTTTTTAATAAACTTATATGTCTTTTATTTTTTAGTAACCAGGGTTTTGAGTCAAATTTGGATTAGCCAAAACATCAGCAATCGGAATTGGGAAAATTTGACGTGTTTCGTCTGTTGCATCTTTCAAATTCCAAGCACGTAAAAATTGACCAAAACGAATCAAATCTTGTCTTCTCGTTTGTTCTTGATACATTTCACGTCCTCTTTCCGCTAATAAATCGGCTGCATCAACCGTACCTAAAACGGAAGCTCCGCGACGGGTTCTTAGTTCATTTATCATTGCGGTTGCATCGCCACCCATTCTAAACATGGCTTCTGCTTTCATTAAAAATGCATCAGCATAACGGTATCTTACAATATGTCTCCTTCTGTCACCGCCTTCTTCATTGGGATGATATTTGAACATTCGGATACCAGAAGTCTCAAGAGTAGAATTATCGGCTGGAGAAGTGAATTCAGCTTGTTCTGTTTCTCGAGTGAATACTAATGGTACGCCACCAACATTATCTCGGGCATCCAATGGGGTTCCGTCTTGTTCGTATTGTTGATTTATCAGAAATCCCAGACCAATCCCTAAATTATCTTCGTTAGCAGTTGATGGATCATGAACTACACCACGACGTTCTTCTTGACCATCTCCTGGATAATTGGTTTCAGAAGGTCCTTCGAATAAGTCATAAAATTCAGCAAGGGTGGTAAAACCATTCCAACCTCCACCATCGTTAAAACCAGGAAAATTTTGATTATAGTGTAATGTAAGCCATGTTTTGGGTCCAGCATCAGCAGGTGACCACCAAATGGTTTCAACATCGTTACTTGGTCTAAAAATATCAAAGAAATCTCCAGGAGCAGCGAGTTCGTAACCATCAGCGGTAATCGCATCCACGTTGTCAATAACAACTTGCATGTCAGCTGCGTCGGGCGAGCTACCAAGGTATACGTGTTTGTTTAAATGAAGTTTAGCCAATAAATGACGCGCAGCCGCTTTGGTTGGAGTTGATTTCATATCTATTCCATTACCTGCTGAAACAGAAGGCAAATCAGTTATGGCAGCATTTAGGTCAGCTACTATACTGTCAATGGCTACCTGACCTGTTAATACTGCAGGAATAGCACTGTTTGGTAAATCAATATCCCTGTATGGGACTTGTCTCCACATATCCAAAATCCAATTCATCGCCCAAGCCCTATAAAAACGTGCTTGAGCTTTTTGAATATTAATGTCGCCGCCAGCGGTAACCGTACTTTTTGGACTGATTACACGAGTAGCATTAATAGTAATACTATTTAGCTGTTGCCAAGCCTGTGTAATATCAAAAAGGTCTGGGGCCCAAGTTTGCCTATGGATGGCAAGCCATCTACCATTGTCACCCCAGTCAGTTCCTCGGGTAGGAACAATGTACTCATCGCTGGATACCTCGTTTAAGGCGAAAAGTCCATTCTGATTTCCCAAATCCCCTCCAGCAATAGTGTTGGTAAGGTTAGTGACTTCACTTTGAACATCGGCTACACCCGCAAAACCATCGGTTATCAATGAATCTGTTGGTTCAATCTCCAAATCCGTACATGAAAAAATCAACGGAATGAGAAAGAATAGACTTAAAAACTTAATACTTCTTTTCATAATAGGAATTTTTTTAAAATGTAACGTTGACACCCAAAGTAACTGTTCTAGGCCTTGGGTATGCTAAATAATCTATAGCGGCGGAGGGAATACCTCCCGTCGATCCTGGTATATCTGTTGTACTCACTTCAGGATCTGGCCCGCTATAATCAGTAATCAATAGTAAATTTTGACCGGTAAGACTCAAGCGTAAGCTTTTCAGAGCCCCTTCACTGCTTAAAGGTACATTGTAACCAATAGAAGCCGTCTGTAGCCTTACAAAATCCCCTTTCTCAAGGAAGAAGGTACTTGGGTTCTGGCTAGACGGAGCAACTCCACTATCTATAACACTCTGTAAATTATTTCTACTACCTACCTGAGGTAAGGCAAAAAGTGCATTAGCAGTATTGTTGTAAACATGAAAATCAAACTGCCCGGTAAAAAATAAAGATGCATCCCAATTTTTATAGCTAGCCGTAGTTGAAAAACCTGCGTTCATTGTAGGCAGACCGTTCTCATCTTGGATAGAAGGATCAGTGTCTACATTTAAATCTTGGTCAACATTCCGTAAGTTGTAAGTAAACAGAGAACTGCCATTGGTTAAAATCTGAACAAAGGCATTTGATAATCCTTGACCATAAACTTGTCCTGCTAGTATGTCAGGACCATCATAGTCAGTGAGCTCATTTTGATTATAAGCAAAATTTAAATTTGCATTCCAATAGAATTGATCGTTTTGAACAATATCATAATCCAATCCTATTTCGACACCTTGGTTAACAATCACGCCATCAACATTTTGAAAAGCAAATGGCGCTGTGGCTGGCTGCACTGCCGGAAGATTTAAAAGAATATCACTGGTTTCTCTTCGGTAAAAGTCAATTGTTCCAGTTAAACGATCATTTGAAAAACCGAAATCAAGACCTAAAGCATACTGAGCAGTTTCTTCCCATTTCAATTCTGGGTTAGCGAAAGCAACTTCCAATGTAGCTGGTGCTGTAATCTGAGAATTTGCAGAAATACCGAGTGCGTCGGCATTCAAACGACCCCAACGTGTTCTATTCAAGAATTGTCCGTATCCGAGTCCATCTTGATTACCAGTAATACCCCAACTCAATCTTAATTTTAGTGTTGAAAAGGCCTCGTCATTAATAAAATCTTCCTCATTTAGTTTCCAAGCAAAGGCTGCCGAGGGGAAATAACCATATTGGTTGTCACCACCAAATCTAGACGAGCCATCTGCTCTAACCGTTGCAGTAAAAAGATATTTATCTTTTAAGGTATAATTGACTCTTGCAAAAAATGATTGTAATTCGTCGGTGAAATCAAAAGTGTCAACAGTTAACGCATCTATTGGAATGCCGTTAAAATCTGCAGTAGTAATGTTTGGTTGAGGAGATAAGTTTAAAACTCTAAATTGACTACCTAAGTCAGGTTGATCTTCGAAAACCCCTATTCCATAGGCTTGATATCCGCTAACAATATTCCTTGTATCTTCAAACGAAGAACTAATTACATTAGATATTTCATTAAGATTTTTAGTGCCAAAACCCTGTCCCAATATGTTCTGACCTGAACGATTAAAGTCTTGAAAAGAATATCCAACAAGCGCGTCAAGATTTGAATTTTCAAATTCTTTCGAGTAGTTAAAGGTAACTTCTACAAGGCGGTTTTCAGTTTCCAAATTGTTCAGAGCAGCACGTCCATTATTTTCAGCACCATTGTTCAGCGCAATAATTTGAGGGCCTACCACTTGGGTTCTCTCAGATTCCGAGGTATCATAACCTAAGTTTACTTTTGCGGAAAACTCGTCTGTGAAACTGTATTCCAGAGATAAATTACCCAAAAATCTATTGGTATTCGCTAAGTCTTGATAAAATGCGAGAAGATTGGCTGGATTTCTGTCCGGTGCTGCACTTAGCGAGGGACTGGCCGCTAATGTTGGATTAGAATATAATGAAGCAGCAAGTAAATCACCAGTACTACCAGAGGTTCTACTTACAAAAGGTGCCTGATCATTGATTCTAGAAACAGTTGCCTGCAAACCCACTCTCAATTTATCATCAAAAAACCGATGATTTGCATTAATTCGACCTGTAATCCTTTCTAATTCCGTATCCTCAATGATACCAAATTGTTTGGCATATCCAAAAGTTGCTCGTACATTTCCTTTACCGTAATTTAGGGCATACGATAAATTATTGTCAGTTGAAGCGGTGGATCTGAAAATGAAGTCTTGCCAATCTGTTGCCCCCCCAAGGTTTGCCCCTCCTGCATCAATAAATTCCTCTGTAGTCAAAAGGTCGTATGTTTCTCTAACCTCAGCAATATTAAGGTTAGTGGTAAAGTTCCATTGTCCATTCACTCCAGCTCCTTTGCCTGATTTAGTCGTAATAATAACGACACCATTAGCACCTCTGGAACCGTAAATTGCTGTTGCAGAGGCATCTTTTAAAATACTCATGCTTTCAATGTCATTCGGGTTCAAGAAGTTCAATGGGTTTCTGGGTCCACTAGAACCGGCGCCGATATCACTGCCACTTGCCGACACCGCTTCGTTCGTTACAGGCACACCATCAATAACGAACAAAGGGCTGTTATTTGCTCTTACAGAACCTGTACCTCTAATTCTCAGGGTAATACCGGCTCCTGGTTCCCCACTAGTTTGGGTAATCTGAACCCCTGCCGTTTTACCTTGAATTAATTGTTCGGGTGATGAAATAACACCTCCATTAAAATCTTCTGCACTTACAGAAGCTACTGCACCTGTTGCATCCTTAACAGTAGTCTGACCGTAGCCGATAATTACGACTTCATCTAAGGCCGTGGCATCTTCTTGAAGTGTAACATTGATAGTGGTTTGCCCATTCACCGAGACTTCTTGAGAGGCGAACCCAATATAGCTGAATACCAATGTGGCGTCGCCAGCGACATCATTTAAGGTGTAGTTACCGTCGAAATCTGTTTGAGTACCATTGGAGGTACCTTTCACCACGACACTCGCACCAGGGAGTGGACCACTAGAATCCGAAACCGTACCCGATACTGTCTGGGCTTGAACAGCTGCAAAGCACACAAACGCGCCAAGAAGCAACAAGCTTTTAAGTAGCGTAATCTTCATAAAATTTAATTTTAAGTTTAGTTAATTTAAATTCAAGAGTTAAACATATGTAAAATTGTATTAAAGAATGAGCACCCCAATTTCACAAAAAACAACGAAAACGATTTCGTGTTGATAAATTTATGGATATTGAGGTATTATAAATCAAAACAACTTTAAATGTACAATTCATAATTATTTGCATACAAAATATGACATAATGTATAAAATTGCATCAAATATAAGTTTTTTTCATCCTAATAGAATTTCTATTGTGCTTGGTTTTGAAGGATTTTCTTGTTAAAAACCAACTAGAATTTTTAACAGAAAATGGATATTCCTAATTTCCAAAACCGCAATGTTGGTAGTCAAAATGAAACAAAAAATCACACTTAAACACATCGCAAAAGAATTGGACGTATCTATTTCTACCGTATCAAAAGCTTTAAAAAACAGTGTAGAGATTAGTAGGGATACCAAAGAGCGGGTTCAGGCCTTTGCGCGGTTGTATAATTACAAGCCCAATAACATAGCCATCAGTTTAAAAAATAAACGCACCAAAAATATTGGGGTGATTATTCCAGATATTGTACATCATTTTTTTACAACCGTCATTCGAGGTATTGAGAACCATGCCAATGCGAAAGGGTACAACGTTATTGTTTGTTTATCGGATGAGTCTTTTGACAAAGAGGTGATTAACATGGAAATGCTTGCGAATGGCAGTATTGACGGTTTTATCATGTCACTCTCCGCAGGAACAGAACAGAAAAAAGATTTTAATCATCTTAGGGAGGTTACCGAACAGGGCATTCCCATAGTTCTTTTTGATAGAATTACCGAAGAGATTGATTGTGATAAGGTGGTTATTGACGATATTCAAGGCGCATACATGGCCACTAAAAAATTACTTGAAGAGGGTAGAAGTAAAATCGCATTATTGACTACTGAAGACTTTTTTAGTGTAAGTAGAAGTCGAAATAGAGGATACCGGAAAGCATTACAAGACTTTGGCATGAAAGTAGACGAGAGCTTGGTTTTAAAACTTCCCTATATGGACATCGATGAAAATACCATTTCTGATTTTCTAAATACCATTGATCCTGACGCCATTCTAAGCGTGAACGAGATTTTTGGCATTTATGGCATGAAGGTAATTCAACGAAAAGGAAAGCAGGTGCCCAAAGATATTTCTATCATTGGGTTCACCGATGGTCTTTTGGCAAAGCACGCCAACCCTGGTATTACGTCAGTTGCGCAGCATGGTGAGAAAATGGGTGAAATTGCAGCCAAAATGCTCATAGATCGTGTCGAAAGTGAAAATGACGAAGAACCCTTTGTCACTAAAATTTTAGAGCCCACCTTAATTGAACGTGATTCGACAAATAATTAAGTTTGTCAATCAACTTTCCAACTACAATAAAATGAATCAAGAATACATTAGACCTGATGGATGGTCTATCATAGAAGAAGGTTTCGATGCAGAATTGGTAAAGAGTTCTGAGAGCTTATTCAGTTTGGGGAACGGGGTAATGGGACAACGCGCTAATTTTGAAGAACAATATTCCGGAGATACCTTTCAAGGAAGTTATATTGCTGGGGTGTATTATCCTGATAAGACCAGGGTAGGTTGGTGGAAGAATGGTTATCCTGAATATTTTGCCAAAGTTTTAAATGCTCCCAACTGGATTGGTATCGACATTTCTATTGATGGTGAGCCATTAGATTTACATTCCTGTAAAGAAATCAAAAGTTTTCGTCGTGAGTTGAATATGAAAGAAGGCCGTTATGAAAGGTCTTTTCAGGCAGTGATGCCAAATGGTATTGAAGTCAAAGTAAATATCACACGGTTTTTGAGTTTAAGTATTGATGAGATTGGGGCCATACGTTACGAACTTGAAGTTATGAATAGGGATGTCAAGGTAGAATTCCGACCCTATTTGGATAGCGGAATCAAAAATCAAGACAGCAATTGGGACGACAAGTTCTGGAATACTACCAATATCTCTTCTAAAGGAAACAGGGCTTTTATTGAAGCCCATACCATGAAAACCAATTTCGCCACCTGTACATTTATGCAAGCGGAAGTAAAGGTTGGACAAGAACTATGGTCTTTGCAAAAAACAGAGGAAGCCGAGGTCAAGGTGGTACATCTTTATTCTGGAAGCGTTGCTAAAGGTCAAAAAATCACCTTGACCAAGTTTGGGGGATACACCACTTCACGTTACCATGAACCCGAAGCTCTGATTACTGCTGCCAATAACGCTATGGATAAGGCTACCAAATTAGGATTCAATACTTTATTGGAGCAACAAGCCAAGGCCTGGGGTGAAATATGGAATATGAGCGACATCACCATTGAAGGTGATATCAAGGCACAACAGGGCATTCGCTTTAATATTTTTCAGCTCAATCAAACCTATTTAGGTCAAGATTCCCGCTTAAATATTGGTCCCAAAGGATTTACAGGTGAAAAGTACGGGGGTAGCACCTATTGGGACACCGAGGCGTATTGCCTTCCTTTTTATATGGCAACGAAAGGGCAAAAGGTGGCATGGAGCTTATTGGAATATCGTTACCATCATTTGGAAAAAGCAATCGAAAATGCGCAAAAACTTGGTTTTACCAATGGAGCGGCTTTATATCCCATGGTGACCATGAACGGTGAAGAATGCCATAACGAATGGGAAATCACCTTTGAGGAAATTCACCGTAATGGTGCAATTGCCTTCGCCATATATAATTATTATCGTTTTACAGGTGACTACAGTTACATCCCTGAAAAGGGATTGGAAGTTTTGATCGGTATTGCCCGCTTTTAGCAACAACGGTCCAACTGGTCGGCCAAGAAAAAGAAGTACGTCATTCTTGGGGTTACAGGCCCAAATGAATATGAAAATAATGTCAATAATAATTGGTATACCAATTACCTAGCACAATGGAGCATCCGATATGCTCTAGAACAGATTGAAAAAGTCAAGGAGGGCTATCCGACAGATTATGATCGGGTGGTGGCACATACTAAAATAACCGAAGCGGAGTTAGAGCAATGGAGGGAGGTCGCAGCGCTTATGTTTTTTCCAAAATCAAAAAAGCATCAGGTCTTTTTGCAGCAAGATGGATTTTTGGATAAAGAACTGATTACGGTCGAAGATTTGGATAAGACACAGCGCCCAATCAACCAAAAATGGAGTTGGGATAGAATTTTGCGCTCCCCTTACATTAAACAGGCCGATACGTTGCAGGGATTCTATTTCTTTGAAGACCATTTTTCAAAAGAAGATTTAGAGCGGCACTTTGATTTTTATGAGCCTTTTACTGTACATGAATCCAGCTTGTCGCCCTGCGTGCACAGTATTCAAGCCGCTAAATTGGGTAGGATGAAGCAAGCGTATGACTTCTACCTACGTACCTCTCGATTGGATTTGGACGATTACAACAAGGAAGTTGAAGAGGGGCTGCACATAACCTCTATGGCAGGTACCTGGCTCAGTATTGTCGAAGGTTTTGGAGGAATGCGTACCATTGAGGATAAGTTGAACTTTTTTCCGCAAATTCCAGAACAGTGGAAGTCTTATTCCTTCAAGATAAATTTTAGAAATCGCATTATCAAGGTCATCGTGGATAAAGATGGCAACCAATTTGAACTGACCGGTAAAGAAGAAATGACGATTCGGGTGAATGGTGACCGCGTTGTTTTAATACCCGGAGAGACCGTAACGGTATGAACCAATCGCTAATTCGATCTCTTTTGGTATTATGCCTTGCAATGAGTTCTTGTAATTATGAGGTATCCGAAAAGAAGGTAACTATGTCGAAAGAGCGAAAGAAAGTAGTCTATCAAGTGTTCACACGTTTGTTTGGAAATACCCAAACGACGAACACACCATGGGGTACTCTAGAGCAAAATGGCGTTGGTAAATTCAACGACTTTGACGACACAGCATTAGCTGCATTAAAAGATTTAGGAATAACCCACATATGGTATACTGGGGTACCCCATCATGCCGTCATCAATGACTACACCGCCTACGGAATTTCCAATGATGATGCCGATGTGGTAAAGGGTCGGGCAGGGTCGCCCTATGCCGTAAAGGATTACTACAATGTGAATCCTGATTTGGCCGTCAATCCTTTAAAACGATTGGAAGAGTTTAAATCGTTGGTCGAGCGCACCCACAAAAATGATATGAAGGTTGTCATTGATATCGTACCGAATCACGTTGCCCGTAATTATGAAGGAAAAACGAATCCTAACGGGATAAAAGATTTTGGTGTCGATGACGATACCTCCGTTGAGTATGTCCGTAGCAATAATTTTTACTATATCCCCAATACGGAGTTTAAAGTGCCTGAATGGCGAGACGGGTATACACCATTGGGTACTGGCCATACATTATCAGATAACAGGTTTGAGGAGATACCAGCAAAGTGGACGGGTAATGGCTCACGTTTACCCCAACCCGATTTCGATGATTGGTATGAAACGGTAAAGATTAATTATGGGGTGCGACCCGATGGAGGTAAAGATTTTGAGGAACTACCGGATGCTTATCGCGATTTGGATTATACGTTCCACTTTAATTTTTGGAAGGATAAAGACCTTCCCGATTCTTGGTATAAATTTCGTGATATCGCATTGTATTGGACCGAGTTGGGTGTAGACGGTTTTCGGTTTGACATGGCCGAAATGGTTCCGGTCGAATTCTGGAGTTTTATGAATTCTTCCATCAAAATGAAAAATCCTGATGCCTTTCTGTTGGCCGAAGTGTACAATCCCGACCTGTATCGCGAGTATATCAACAAAGGAAAAATGGACTACCTCTATGATAAGGTAGAACTCTACGATAGTTTAAAGCATATTATGAAGGGATACGGCTGGACGGACCATATCCATACCGTACAGTCAGGTCTTCAAGATATTGAACACCATATGCTTCACTTTTTGGAAAACCATGATGAACAACGTATTGCAAGTCCAGAGTTTATTGGTAGGGCCGAAATTGCGAAACCCGCTATGGTGGTGTCAGCGACCCTGAGTAGTGCGCCAACCATGATTTATTTTGGGCAGGAAGTAGGTGAGGACGGTTCGGAGGATGCCGGATTTGGGAAACCTTCGAGAACCTCTATTTTTGATTACATCGGAGTGCCTGCCCATCAGCGATGGATGAACAATAAAAAATTTGATGGAGGACAATTAAGTGATCATGAGAAATCACTCCGCAACTTCTATAAACGACTTTTGAGATTTACCACTCAGAGTCCTGCACTAATGGGAGAATACCAAGAAGTTCATTATTACAACAAGGAAAATACCGAAACCTATGACCATAGAATTTTCTCTTTTGTGAGATGGTCAGCAGAAGAAAGACTGATTGTTATCTCAAATTTTGATACGGAGAAATCATATGAGATGGAATTCAAGCTACCCCCAGAAATGGTTTCTACATGGCAACTTGGTAGTGGAAAATATGATGTAGAAGAACAGTTGTATGGGCGGTACAACCCAACTATGTCAATTAATGACGGAGTTGGTAAGATATTATTGAAGATCGCACCGCTTGAATCCTTTGTCTTTAAAATCAAATAGCACCCTTTGAAAAACAATATTGAAGAATATTGAATCGTAACAACTTTGTATTTTTACTTTTTAAAATGGTCAATGATGAAAAGTGACGTGTTATACTGTTTATTGATACTATTGATTATGGGCTGTGAAACCCATAGAAAGCCATTGGTCATAGGGCATCGTGGCGCTATGGGATACGAAACCGAGAACACATTGGCCTCTATTCAAAAGGCATTGGACCTTGGTGTCGACATGATAGAAATAGATGTGTTCAATATTCGAAGTGGTGAAACTGTGGTTTTTCATGATGAACGACTGGAGCGTTTGAGCAATGCTGGTGGGAATATTGAAGAGTATTACGTATCGGATCTTAGAAAAGTTATTTTGGATGGTAATCATAAAATACCGCTGTTGCAGCAGGTATTGAAATTGATTGACAATAAAGTTGTTTTGAATATAGAGTTAAAAGGTAATGATACGGCCAATCGAGTCAATCATATTACAGGGGTTTACATTGAAAGAATGGGTTGGTCAAAAGAAAATTTTGTGATTTCAAGTTTCAATTGGGATGAACTTCGTAAAATGCGTGAATTGAATCCAGATATGGCCATAGCTGTTTTAACTGAAAAAGACCCGTTGGAAGCGCTTGATGTTGCAAAAGAGCTTAACGCAGTTGCCATTAATCCCTGGCACCAAACGTTGACCGCTGAAAACGTAGCCAAAATTCAAGACGAAGGATTTAAGGTCTTCACCTATACCGTCAATGAACCAGCAGATATTGAAAAAGTAACGTCATTGGGGGTTGATGGCATTTTCAGTGATTATCCCGATAGGGTCAATTAATGTTCGATGTCATTGTTGTTGGCGGAGGTGCAGCTGGCTTTTATGCAGCCATACAGACAGCTATTGCCAATCCAGATTTAAAAATTGCCATCTTCGAACGGGGAAAGACCGTTTTAGGAAAGGTCAAGGTTTCTGGTGGTGGCAGATGCAACGTCACCCATGCCGAGTTTGACCCGAAAAGGCTTTCAGAGTATTATCCTAGAGGAGAGAGAGAACTGTTGGGCCCATTTCATAACTATGCTTCTGGAGATACCATGCAGTTTTTTGAGGATAGGGGAGTTCCCTTAAAAATAGAACCTGATGGGCGCATTTTTCCTGTTTCGGATAATTCCCAAACCATTATCGATTGTTTTTTAAAAGAAGTAGAATCCCACAACATAGCGTTGCTAAAGAATAGCGGCATGAAAGCACTGAGACCGTCTGATGAAATCAGCAATGGTTGGTGTATCACAACGGCGAACAAACACTATCATTGTCAAAAACTACTGGTCGCTACTGGAAGCAATCTTAAAATTTGGGAGGTGTTGAAAGGTTTGGGACACACTATAGTTCCCCCAGTTCCTTCATTATTTACCTTCAATTGTAATGATGAACGAATCAAAGATTTGCAAGGCCTTAGCGCTATGGCCAATGTTGAGGTCATGCCAAAGACCCATTACAATCCAAAAATTGTTATTGAACTGAAAAGTAAAGTAGAACGTGAACCCCTATTTACCGCAGAAGGTCCTCTACTTATAACACATTGGGGCTTCAGCGGACCGGCAATTCTTAGGCTTTCTGCATGGGGGGCAAAAACGCTTAAAGAGTTTCATTATATTTTCAGAATACGAATCAACTGGGTGCCCGAATACACATTTGGGACTATGGTTGGATTTTTAAGTGAGATCAAAAACCTTGAGGGCAAAAAGACCGTATTAAAAACCAAAGTGGTCGATTTGCCCAATCGACTCTGGCAAAGATTGGTAAAGGCCTCTAAAATCAATAGCAAAATGAAATGGGCCGATTTGAATAAAGTCCATATCAATGACTTGGCAAGCCAACTGACCCAAGGGTCCTTTAAAATTGAGGGTAAAAGTACTTTCAAAGAAGAATTTGTTACTGCTGGAGGGGTAGACTTAAAGGAAATTAATTTTAAGACCTTCGAGAGTAAAAAGCTTCCCAATCTGTATTTAGCTGGGGAAGTCATCAATGTTGATGCCATTACCGGTGGTTTTAATTTTCAAAATGCCTGGACGGGTGCTTTTATGGCGGCTCAGGCCATGGCAAGGGGTACGTAATTATTGTAAGAGGCCGGCGACCCAAGCTGCCAAAACGCCTCCTGCAATAGGAGCAATCACAGGAATCCATGCATAGCTCCAACCATTACCACCTTTATTTTTCATTGGTACAAGCGCATGAACGATTCTAGGTCCCAAATCTCTTGCGGGGTTTATGGCATAGCCCGTAGTGCCCCCTAGACCCAAACCTATAATCCAAACCAATAGGGCCACCGGCAATGCACCTAAAGATCCAAGGCCAATGATGGTGTTATCAGTTGATAAGGTCGCGTCGGTAAAGTATAGAATGGTGAAAAGCAATACAAAAGTTCCAGTAAGCTCGCAAAAAAAATTAAGCGCTGTGTTTTTTATGGCTGGGGCAGTACAAAAAACCCCTCGCTTTGTGTCTCCGTCCTCTGTGGCTTTAAAATGTTCGTAATGGGTCATCCAGACTAGTAGGGCGCCGAGTATGGCACCAATGAACTGGGCAAGAATAAATTTGGGAGCATCGTAGATGGAAAACTCACCTGCAACGGTCAAGCCAATTGTTACGGCAGGATTGATATGAGCTCCACTGATAGGGCCTGCCACAACAACCCCGATATAAACGGCCAAGGCCCAACCTGTCGTAATTACTATCCAGCCGGATCCATTACCATAGGTTTTATTAAGGGAGACATTGGCGTTAACACCACAACCTAAAAATATGAGTAAGAAGGTTCCGATGATTTCGGCGACGAAAGGTGTCATTGTAATTTTGGTTATTGGTTATTG
>ERZ1740067.384-NODE-384-length-35766-cov-42.637311_pt1 | contig 35766 bp, 31 predicted proteins | sample MGYA00581736_ERZ1740067 | MGnify/ENA primary metagenome ERZ1740067 (study PRJEB43018, sample SAMN04849236) | marine metagenome | isolation source: floating plastic debris | place: Pacific Ocean | collected 2008-08-27 | study: EMG produced TPA metagenomics... | reverse complement strand
TCATGATGCTCCATCCCAATCAAGAATGGGCGCCCCAAAAGCCCGGAAAGGGTCAATTGCGCAAGTGGCTCGTCCCTGCCGACTGTTTGGATCGACGTGGCAAGATCCAATTGCCTATGCTTGGCAAAAGTCCCGATTTAACGGCATGTACCCTCGCGCAGATGTAGCTGAGCCGCATCACGCTGGAATGCGCTCAGTCAGGCGGCATACGCCAGCGGACTTCACATCACCTTCAAGCTCCAGCACTAAACTGAAACGTGCTGGCGGCAGATCCAAAAGACGGATATTGCCATGACTGAGATTGCTGATCGCTCATCCGCGCGGGATGTTCCACCGCCGGAGGTCGCACCGCACGCGGCGCCGGGCGCGGCCTTAGGCGCGCGCCCGGAAGCCCTGCCAAATCCAGCCGCCAGCCAGGCCCGACTGACCGATTACGCCGCGCTTGGCGAACGCCGCCAGCATACCTCGCAACAGACCGTCACGCCCGAGCGCAGGGCAGAAATCGATGCATACGTCTCAAGTCATGCGCGTGCGACCGAGGGCGACCGACGTAACACGGATCAAGTTGGCGGCACCCGAGTTGGTGAGGCCCTGCTGGGTCGCTCGGATCTGGGTGAACTGACCCCGGAAGAGCGGGAATATATGGCGCAGGAGGCGGTCGGTGTCTGGTCAAGATACGGCGCGCGTGAAAATATCACCGAAGCCGTTCAGGCAGTCCAAAGGGATGCCGCCGCTACCCGAGCACTTGCAAAGGCGCTGTCGGAAGAGGCCGCTGCTGCCGATTTTGACGCGCAAGACAACCCGCCTGTGATCGCCTCAGACACAAGCGGGCAGACATGGCAGGAGCGGCGAGAGAGGGCCAAAGCTGCTCGCGCAATTGCCAGCCGAGAGGATTTCGTCGACCATATCCGGCAGACAGCCTTCGAAGCCGATCCCTTGACCGCGGCGCGCGCCTATGAGGGACGCGAGGACATCCTCGGGCGCGAAGTTATGAATATGTCACCTGACGTTCAGAGGGATGTCCTGGTGGCCGTGGCCAACCGTCAGATCAACGGTGAAGGCGCCGATCGTCTGGTCTCATCGATGTTTGTCTACGCACAATCGGGCGACATGGAGGATCCCCAAAACCAACGGGCCTTTGCAGACGCACTTGCAATGACGGCGCAGCCTGCAACGCATCCAACACCGACGGCCGAACGGCAGATCATATCGAACCGTCTCGCAGCCGTCTTGGGTGAGGGTGGCGCGCACAATCTGCTTTTGTCGAAAAACGTGCAGCCGGAGGTGCGGGGCTGGGCGCTTGAAAACGTCATGGGCAACGGCGCCTGGAACGCCGATACGCTTTCGGACGCCTGGGAAAGCGACATTGTAACAGCAGCCTTCGGAGAACAAACGGCCGCGCAATATGCCGCGCGCGGCACCGAAGGACAGCTTCTGACAGATGATGCGCTCCTCAATACGGTCGGTCAGGCGATTAGCGAACGCCCCAGCGAACTGCCGCCCGAAGATGAAACGTCAGCGGCGCGAGAGGCACGCCTGGCCGCAGGACTTGATCATCGATACTACGGCAATGACACACGTGCGGCGACGATAGCACGCAACATTGAGGAACTGGGCGGCGGAGGGGCACGTGTGTCAGTCGTGCCGGTCTCGGTCACATCGAACGAATTCGGTGTCGCGGCCTTCAACGTTTTCCGGGTAGAACGTGCCGACGGATCGGTTGGATTTGTTGATGACCAAGGCCGCAAATACGACGATTTCGACGACTGGACCGGAAACGAGGAACTGCCGCAAGGGCAGATGACCTATCCCGCTGGGCTCGAACCCGGTGCTGCGTTGATCGATCCGAAAGCCACACGCGGGGTGGTGGACACCAATTGGGAGCGCTTTGGCCAGGTCCTGGACTGGGCGGCCGTCGGCGTGGGCGTGGTGGCCGGCGCAGCTATCGTGGTTGGAACAGGTGGAACGGCAGCCATCCTTGCCGCCGGTGCGGCCGGAGCCTACACGGCCGGGACTGCGGGTGCGGATCTTTATGAAGATCACCAACGGGGTCTCGATGTGCTTGACTTCTCGAACCCCGAAAACCGCTCACGCTGGTTGGAAGTCGCCGCAGGCACCCTGTCGGTCGGGGCGATTGGCTCCGGCATCAAAGTGGCCAATGCCGCACGCAATGGCGCGCAGGTAAGTCAAACGCTCAGCCGGACGGCCGCAGGGCTCGCTGTAGCGGCCGATACGGCGGATGCGGTGGCTATGGGGGATCAGGCGCTGCAGATGGTCCAGAACTGGGATCAAATGTCCAACGCTGATCGCGCCATGGGGATGCTTAACTTGGCCTTCTGGGGTGGCATGGGTGTTGCGTCAGCGCGCGCAGGTGGCGGTGATCTACGCGATGCGTTTAGCTTTACCCGGCTCGACAACACGTTCCGCACCGGCACGCCCTACCCCATGACCGAAGTGTCGGGGCTTGCCCCGGGTGAAATCCGCGTCGCCTACAATGAGAGCGGCGGACGCGCACGCGACATCCGGATCGAAACAGGCGGTGACGTCGCCCCCGTCGATTTGGCCCGTCACACCGAAACAGCTCGCCAAATCGAAGCCGCTGGCGGTATGCACGACCGCTTGCGCGCAATCTTAGGTGATGAGCCCCCCACCATGGGCACCGCCCCGTGGGAAGCGCGGCTTGAGCTGCAGAAAATTGATGCCGAAGCGCGGGCCATCGCGGACGAATTGACCCGGCCCGATCTCAGCCCGGATCGGGTGGCTGACCTCGAAGCGCGGCAGAGGGACCTCAACCGCGCGATCAACCGGCAAACCGAGCGTATCAACGATATCGGCGATGCCGGTCGGGGCTGGATTGGTGCGCCATCGCGGGGAACCGAACAGGCGGAAGCCCTTGGTTGGGCGGATGCACCTGACGGCTACGCCTGGGTGGGCGGCGATGACGGCCAGCCCGTGTTGTTCGGAAATGACGGCAAAATCCCGGTGCATGAATTTGACCCGATCCGCGGCGAATTCACAGAACGCTACCGCCGCGGCGAATCCGGCAGCCTGAACCCGGAACTCAATCCACCACCCGGAGCGGCAAACCGGGCTATGGGTCTCGAGCCCAACAATCGGATCGAATACGACAATGGACATGCATTTGAAACCAACGCAGAAGGACATGTCTCTCGCGTAGAAGCAGACCTCACCGATCAGCCGCCTTGGGTACGCGATTCCCGTTCGCAGGCCGCTTATGGCAATCTTGGCCAGCCGGCGCGCGACTTTGACGGCGGTCACCTGATCGCGCGGATGTTTGGTGGATCTCCCGACCGCATCAATGTCGTGCCCATGGATTCGACGCTGAACCAACGCGGCCCCTGGCGGCAACTAGAACAAAGCTGGGAAGCAAGGCTTGATGCTGGTCAATCTGTCCAGGTGGAGATCGACGTGACATATCCACCGGGCGGTGGCACAGTGCCGCAGAGCTTCCGGGTGGTCGAGACCATCGACGGCGTGACAGGCGCACCGCAAACGATCTGGAACACATCAAACGGACAGAGACCCGGAGCAAGATGATGGGCGACGCCAAAGAAATCTACTCAGAGATCGGACGGCTACTGTCCTCCATGGCGCCACCGGAGGCTGCCGTCATGGTTTTCATGGGCTTTCAATATGTCGGCCACGATCAAGGCGGCCCGCATTGGATCCGCGAGGACGGCAGCATCGGACGCTTCACGCGCGAACTGCGGATGCCCTTAAACGATGTGGACGGGATCAAGGAACTCATGTGGGAGTTGGGTACGAAAGAACCCTTCGTGTCGGACGAGCCCTTCACCCATTACAAAATTGAACTGACGCATGACATGAAGTTCTCGATCGACTTTGCGCATATCCCCGAAGAACAATCATGGCCCAACGTCTTCATGAAGCCGGTCGGTTCGCTGACAGAGGACGAGGCGAAAGCGCTATTTGTGCCCCATGATCACTGGCTGATCCGCAAACGTCTGCTTGAGGGCGAGATTGGAAAAGACGAATTCGATGCGGAGATCACGCGCCTCGAAGGCGCATTCGACACTCGGCGCGCTGCACAGTGACGTTTCAGAATTTCAACCGGGACTGCTACGTCTATTAGATAGCAAAGCGCTCGCCTTCTTCCTGAAGGTTTGGTGCGCTCCAGGGGCTTCATTTTTGGGAATGCAGCTTCACATCATTCGCTCTGGCTTCTGGAGTCAGCTCAAATCCGGCATCGGGGCACTGAAAGCTGGTTCTGTGACCCGAAGGCGCCTTGCCAAAAGGGATCGGTCGAGAACCTAAACAAACGCGTGCGCCGATACCTGCCACGCGACACCCAGCTAGCGGCCGCTCTCAAATCGCAATATGAAGGCTATTTGCGACCGCCTGAACCGGACCCCCAGAAAGTGCCTGGGATAGCAAACCCCAACTGAAGCCTTCAGAGAAGAGATGATGAAACTGAGATAGCGGAAACTGTCGCGACGACCTTTGAGACTTCACTGATACAGCGACGTTGGACCATCCCGTCAGCAGTTAAACCTTGATGTTGGTTGCGAGACGTAGATCGCGCCCTGCACCATTGTAGGAGCACCCATCGGAGATTTTCGGCAGATCTGGGTGCAATGCACACCGCGACCTCTCGAGTCTTTGGTGAGTTAGACCGGAGAGGAACCGAGATCACAGAATAGAGCCGAGTTTGAATTTGATCCCAATGAATCCGACCACGTGACTTCAAGCGACAGCCATACTTGCCAATCGGTCCAAGTAAGTTCGGCCCCACCAGGCAATGTCTTCCGAGAAGACGCTTCTGGACTGACTGAGATAGCGCTCTTTTCGTTCGTCGATCGGCATGGAGATTGCCTTTGCGATCGCTGCGGCAATGCTGTCAGTGTCGAATGGATTTACGGGCAATGCGTCCTCCATCTGCTCGGCGGCACCGGCGAATTGCGATAAGATCAGCACGCCGGGATCTTCGGGGGCCTGGGCGGCGATGAATTCCTTTGCGACCAGGTTCATGCCATCGGCCAAAGGTGTGACAAGGCAGATGTCTGCATGCCGATAGAGCCCCGAAATGACATCTCGGGACACATTGCGGCGCACATACCTGATGGGCGTCCAGTCGAGATCAGCATGAGAGCCGTTCACGGATCCGGCGATTTCGTCAAGTTGCTGACGAATATCCTGATAGGCGGTCACATCCCCCCGGCTGACCGGAGCGATCTGCAAGTATGTCGGGCGCAAACCTTCGGAGTTGTAAAAATCGAGATATCGACCGAACCCCTCGACCCGCTGGATCAATCCCTTTGAATAGTCCAACCGATCGACACCGAGTATCAGGGGCCCTGCCGTCTTGACCCGCTCCGCCACATCCGCATGTGCGGTTCCAGCAGCTTTCGCGATGGCATCGGCATCAACGCCAATCGGGAAACTGTTAATAGCAAAGGTCCTGTGCTGTCGTTGTACACGACCGCCTGAAATCAGCAGTTCCACCTCGCCGGTCTGACGCAAGTATTCCCGGCAGGCGGCGACGTCGCGTTGGGTCTGCAAACCCACAAGATCAAATGCGGCCAACCAATCCGGCAGCATCGTATGTTCGGGCAATGCATTGATATCTGTCCTGGACGGGAAAGGAATGTGGAGAAAAAAGCCAATTTGATTTGTGACTTTCCATTCCCGCAGCTTCGAGGCGAGCGGCAGGAAATGGTAGTCATGTATCCAGACGATGTCGTCCGGCTTCAACATGTTCGCGATCAGGCTGGCGACACGACTGTTAACATCATAGTAAACCGCAAACCAGTCAGCGCGATGGCGCATCAGATCCCGACGCGAATGGAACGTGGGCCAAAGCGCTGAATTCGCGTAACCATGATAGTACTTTTCATGCTCAGCATGACTTAGTTGAAAAACAAAGCGGTCGTAGGCACCCGCACCGATCTGCTTCAACCCATCTTTTCGGCTGTCTGAAGGGTCATCCGCACCGATCCAGATCCCGCCACGCTTTGAAAGCAACTCGTCCAGAGCAAAGACCAGCCCACCGGCAGGTGCATCATCCTTAGGGATGCGGTTCGAGATCACCACAAGCCGCGACATCAGCCGAGCCAATCCCGCAGAAGGGCGCGGACGGCGCGTGGTGAGCCCAACTGAATATCAGCCGTAGGATGAATTCCGTTCACGCTGATTGCGATACCCCCTGCTGCTTGGCAGAAATCCATCGCGGGCCGGTCGGTTTGATCATCCCCCGCGAAGATCGGTCGGTAGCCTGCGAATGGATTGGCCCGCATCAGGGACTCGATTGCACTGGCCTTGTTGGCGCATTTTGGGCGGAGTTCTATGGCCATATGTGACTCCTGAACAGCCAGCCCCGTCGTCTCGTCGGCGAAGACCTCGGCCGCCCTGCGCACCGACAACTCCCATTCCGGCGCTTGCCGAAAATGGATTGCGGCGCCGGTTCGTTTCAACTCCACACCGACACCCGGATACTTCAACCCCACCTGCCGCGCCCAGTCGTGAGCACCGGCCGTATCGGTATCGCATCCCGCCAAACGCACCATCGTTCCATTCTGATCGCGCATCTCCGCACCATGCCCCCCGATGACGATCCCGACAAATGCAGGCAGATGCGTTTCGATGCTGCTGACCCCGCGCCCCGAGACCAAAGCAATCCGACCGCCCAGGGCATCGCACAAGTCATCTAAAAGGGCTGTCAGATCCGTCGGAACAACAACGCCGTCAGGTGTCGGCGCAATATTCACCAGCGTACCATCAAAATCCAGAAACAGACAGGCCCGCTGCGGAACTGGTAAATGAGAGTGGTTGGTGTCATGCACATGCATCCGTGATTGTCCTTCCAGACGCCAATCATTCTCCTGTGCAACTGTGCGCCGCACATCCGCAGCGATCCTCATATCACAGACAGTGCTTGAAGCACATTTATTGAACGACAACGCTCCATATGCCGCCTGATGCAACATCCAGTCTGGCATGACAGCAAAGCGATGATGAGCGGGCTACCGACGCGCCCCTACAAAAATGGGGGACTACCCCATCGTATCCAGAAATCTAACTCATTCGAGCCTGAAGCGACTTGAGGTAGAAATCGATCTTCGTCTCGAACACTACCAAACAAAGACAATTGAAACGCGCTACCGGTGTACTCAAAGCGGCATCACGTTCATTCCGATATTCCGGACCCAAAATCTTGGTGGATTTTGAGCAACGAGAAGCTGAGCCACGCGATGCCCCTTGCTGCTGCGTTGAATGGGACACTACATATGTTAGAAATTCCCACGCGTCCTCCTCTATCAACGCAACCCCGTCAAAGGCCAGAATGGGCGCGCAGCAATAGACATCGGCGCAGCGGTCGATTGTCTTAGGATAGATTTCGCGCTTAACTCTGAAGGCCGCATAAATGCCGTGTCCGCTGATCCCCATCGCTGTGGTCAGATCCTTCATGAAGCTTGCCGCATAGCATTTCATCCAGCAGGCACTCATCGCGGCCATCAGCGTCTGATCTTTATCACGGGTTGGTGGCCTTCCCATTCCTTTGTATCGCCCACAACAAAAGTCTTGAACGGTCGCTGAGCTCTATTTGTGTCGTTCATTGCACAGGTCACAGAGCCGATCCATGCCCTTAAGTAAGCCCGCGCAAAGCGAAACATTCCCCATCATTGAAATGCCAAGGCGGAGGGCGCATCCTTCGCCTGGGCAACGCGGGTGAAGGATATGATTGGCAGATGATTGTTGTTTATAGCGGCAAGCATTGCCCGATCTGCACGCGCTATCTGCGGGAAGTGGACGCGATCATCGAGCCCCTGAATGAGATGCGGGTCGAGGTGGTCGCTGTCTCCGCAGACAGCGCGGAACGGCTACAATTCAGATCACCGAAGCGTCCCCTCGGGTTTTCCAGCTGGCTATGGCCTAACAGTCAAGCAGATGCATGCGCTCGGCCTTTACATTTTCAGCCATCGCCACGGCAATGATGTGGTAGGACCTTTCGCAGAACCTGGCCTGTTTATGGTGAAGGGGGATCGCGAGTTGCGCACCCTACGCCCTTAACCCACGTAATAATGGCAGCCGGGAGACATTCAAAACCGTGTTCGGGGATCGCCATTGCGATAAGAACTGGTTCTTAACGTCTTCACACGACTTGGCCGGAACGCGCGTCATCGTTTTGGACAGTGCCTCTGACACGCGCGCGCCCACAGGGTTTCGAGGCGCTTGCGATCCACTGGGTCAGCTCTGTTCACGGCGTTTGGATTGGTTGGAACGCAGTATGAACGAGGCCATTGACCAACCCGTCATCGTGATCCTGCATCACCTGGCGCCGCCATTGCGGATTTCCGATGATAAAGCAGCGCTGCAAGAGCCGGATGCCTTGATTGATCTGCTCGCGGCCGATAGGGACGTGCGTCAGGTGATAAGTGGGCATATCCACATGACATTCACGACCCTTCATCGGGGCATACCTTTCACCACCACGACGGTAACTGCACGACCGTGTCCGAGGGCTTTGGCCGCGCGCAGAAGCAAAACCGGCGCGAAGGCCCGGCGCTGAACAGGTGGGCACTCTTTACAAGACAACACGCGCTCGCAGACCTTCTCCTGTTTTCCTGCGAACGGTGATCCTGATCCAGAGGCCTTATGTCGTCTCACCGATCCTGAGCTTAGCCGATAGTTCAGTTTTTTGTATGGCTTCTGTTGTATCAGAATGCATAAGCCAGGATGCGGCGGCTTTACCAATTTCGAACCGCGGTGTGACAGTTGTTGTCAGAAGTTTTGGCAACGCTGAAAGGAATCCCAGTCCGTTAAAGCCCGCCAATGCGATTTGTTTCGGTATGGATATTCCCTCAGCCAAGCAATGCATAATGCCTCCGGCGGCCAAATCATCGTTCGCGTAGTAAACTGCGCCTGGTGGGTTAGGCTGCCCCAAAACCTCATCGGTAATCTGGCGCCCAACCTCCATTGAGGTCGCTCCCTCGGGGGATCTATTGAACACCAGACTGGCGCCAGCTTCCCGGATAACTCGAGAGAACGCGTCAAAGCGCTTGGTCGCGCGAAGATCTGCGCCGCCCTGGCTACCGACATACCCAAATGTTCTGTAGCCTCTTTCGATCAAATGTTTGGCCATATCTTCGCCCGCTTTAGCGTGTGAAAAACCAAAGCAGGCGGAGATCGGATCTCCGTCTATGTCCATGATTTCCGCAACTCGCACACCCGTCTGTGCGATGATTTTCCGAAGCGACGCGGTGTGCTCTAGTCCTGGCAGAATCAACCCACGCGGCCGCCATGATAAAAGGTCGAAAACGAGGTCTTCCTCGGTTTCGAGTGAGTATTCGGAAACGCCGAAGACAGGGCGGAGACCGCTCTCGTTGAGCGCCTCGTTGACACCGGAAAGGACCTCGGTGAAGACCCGGTTTTGCATTGTGGGAACTACAACGCCGACAATAGGATTGTCGTAGGTGGCATTTCCGCCAGCAAGGCGATTGTGGACATAGCCGATTTCTCTGGCGGCTTTAACCACATCATTTCTAACATCTTTTGAGATGTATCCGGTCCCACGCATGACGCGAGACACGGTCATTTGGCTGACCCCAGCGATACGCGCGACGTCGTGCATCGTAGGTTGATGTCTTTGCGAACTGGTGGCGCGTCGTTTGGCCATTTCTTCCCTTTTCTCGAATCCGCGCTTGACGAATGTTTATGTAAACATCTACGACTCTGGCAATGTGTTTACGTAAACATGCGCAACACATCATCGAAACAAATAGCGTCGGAACAGCCGACTGGGAGGAATCATGAAGACTCTGTTTTTGACAACGGCACTCGCCGTTGCATCCGCTGGTGTAGCCTTTGCCGACACGTATCGCCCCGAGTGTTTTGCGCCTGCGCCGGACACGTCCACAATTTCCTACGATGCAAAAGATGGCCCCTACAAGTTGGCCTTCGTGAACGGATTTGCGGGCAATGATTGGCGTATTCAGGCGATTCAATCTGCCAAGGCATGGGCAGCGCGTCCTGAGAATGCCGAAAAAATCGACGAATTCACTGTCGTTTCCGTGGGCAATGATAGCGCAGCCCAAATTGCCGCAATCGATAACTTCATTGCTGCTGGCTACGACGCGATCACCTTCATCGCGGTGAACCCGACGGCTTTCGAGCCTGTAATTCGCCGTGCGGAACGCGCTGGAACCATCCTTGTCCCGTTCGACAATGTGCTCGACACCGACAAAGTGGTGCAGGTCAACGAGAGCCAGCTTGCCCTTGGTACGCTGAAAGCCCAAACGGTCATGGACTTACTCGGCGGTGACGCTGACAAAATCCTTATGGTCAACGGCCTGCCCGGCAACGCCACGGACCGGGACCGCCGTCTTGGCATGATGAGCGTCCTGGAGGGCGTCGAAGGGCTTGAGATTGTAGAAGTCGTGGGCAACTGGGATACGGGCACAAGCCAAAAGGTTGTGGCCGACGCGCTCGCCACGCATGGAGAGTTTGACGCGGTAGTCTCTCAACACGGCTCTGCGGGTTCGATCAACGCGATGCAGGCTGCCGGACACCCCATCGTGCCAATGGGTGTAGACGGCGAGAACGGCGTTCGGATGCTGATGAGTGAGCTGGATATACCTGGCATTTCCGCCAGCCAGGCACCTGCCATGTCGGCCATCGCACTCGAAGCCGCTGTCGCACTGCTAGAGGGCAATGAGTTGCCGCAGACGATTTTCTTGCCCATTCCGCAAGTGCAGTCGGAGGCTCTCGAAGCCGGCGTAAACTACTTTCCAGATCTGCCCAAGAGCTTCAACACTGGCACTGGATATGCAGAATGCTTTGCTCCTTTCACGCCCGAAGAGCTTCTGGGCCAGTCGCCGGACAACACCTAAGCGACACTGACCCATGCGGCGGCGCAAGACTCGCGTCGTCGCCTTGCCTAGAGTGCACCCATGTTTGATACGAAACCCCCACTTTTGGAGATGCAGGGCATCTCTATGCATTTTGGGCCAACCAAGGCGCTTGATTCCGTCGACTTCACCTGCGAACCCGGCGAAGTCCATGCTGTCCTTGGCGAGAACGGCGCTGGCAAGTCGACGCTCATGAAGCTGATCGCGGGTGTGCTGCAACCAAACCATGGTGTGCTGCGTGTAGACGGTAAAGAGGTCTCACTTGGAAGCCCAAAGGCGGCCTTGCGGCTTGGTCTTGTGTGCATGTTCCAAGAGCTATCACTGGTTCCTGATTTGACTGTGCGCGAGAATCTTTTGCTTGGGGCACCTGGCGCAGGGCTCGGTTGGCTGAACAGCGAAGGTTTGAGCAAGGCACAGGAGGTGCTGAATCGTATCGGCGGGGAAAACATCAAGATGGCAGCCCGAGTGGCGGACCTGACGCTGCCTCAACGCCAACAGGTAGAAATCGCTAAAGCGATAATGAAAAAACCTCGATTGCTGATCCTGGATGAGGCCACATCGGCGCTCAATGCGTCGGTCGTAGAGAAGGTCTTTGAGCTCGTCCGCGAAGAACGTGACGCGGGTACTGCGGTTCTGTTTATCTCTCACCGATTCCACGAAATCGAGGCACTGGCCGACCGCGTGTCGATTTTTCGGAATGGCCAACGGGTCGCGACATTCATGAATGGCGAACACGATTACGGCGAGATAATCGACCTGATGGTGGGCCAAAAGATCGAAGAACTTTTTCCGCAAAAGATGCCAGTCCTGAATGATGCTGAGGTTGTTCTGGAGGTACTGAATTTCTCATGGGATACTCAGGTCAAAGATGTCAGCCTGAGTGTTCGGCGCGGCCAGATTGTTGGTCTCGGCGGATTGGACGGGCAGGGCCAAGCCGCGTTTCTGATGGGGCTTTTTGGTCTGCTTCGCAAGACCGACGGCATGACTTCGATTGCGGGAACACGAATCGAGATCGCAAGCCCCAAGGCCGCGAAACACCAGAATGTGGCTCTCGCCTTTATCCCCGAAGACCGCAAGACAGAGGGGCTGATTCTGGATCAGAGCATTCAAGAGAACCTCGAGCTTGCGGCGCTTGGTCGCTCGGACCTCGACGCTGGTGACGCAGCACTCTACGCAAGTTCACTTGAGCAGCTGGCCCTGAAACATGGTGGTTTTGGTTTGCCTGTCTCCTCGCTCTCAGGTGGCAACCAGCAAAAGGTGGTATTGTCGAAATGGCTCGCGCTAAAACCGCGTTGCCTTCTGCTCGCCGATCCGACGCGCGGCATCGACGTGAAGACCAAAACTCAGATCTACGCGATCCTGCGGCAGCTGGCCGATCAGGGCACGGCGATTGTCCTTCTGAGCACAGACTACGAAGAGCTGATCCAGCTCTGCGATGAAACCCATGTTTTCTTTGATGGCGCTGTGGTGGCTTCACTCAGCGGTGACGAACTTACACCGCAGAATATTATCGCCGCCACACTGAACATGAGTGCGCAGGTGGAGGCGGACCGTGCTTAACTACATGCGCTCCAACCGACGCGAGGTGATCGCGGGCTTTGTCCTTGTCACGCTTCTTGCAACCTATCTAGGAACGCATCCACGCGGGGCGTCGACCTACGTAATGACGATCTGGGCTAACCAGTGCCTGATCCTGGGCCTTGCGGCCTGCGCCCAGTTTTTTGCAGTCGTCGTGCGTGGGATCGATCTGTCCGTGGGCGCGGTCATGGCGCTGACGAATTGCATCGCCTCCTATCTGCTCGACGGATCGGCTCTCGGCATAGCATTTGGCATGGTGGCGGTGGTGGCCGCGGGGGCGTTTTGCGGGTTGGTCAACGGGCTTATCATCGTCTTTGGACGCATTCAGCCCATCGTGGTTACCTTGGCGACGGCATCGATCTTCGTCGGCCTCGCGCTCTTGCTTCGGCCCACGCCTGGGGGGGCAGTGAATTACGATCTCGCCGATGCAATGACACTTGATCTGCTGGGAATTCCTACGGCCCTAATCTTGACCACAATCGCTGTGGTGGGGTTTTGGTTGCCGTTTCGTCGGACTGGCCTTGGTCTCGGCCTCTATGCGCTCGGATCCTCTGAACAAGCAGCGTTCCAATCGGGCATTGATACGCGGTTCATTCGGTTGGCAGCCTTCACACTTGCAGGGCTCTTTGGTGGGCTCGCAGGCCTTTTCTACAGCTTCGTCACAACCACAGGCGATGCCGGGATTGCGGCTGGTTTCACGCTGAATTCAATCGCCGCAGTCGTCTTGGGGGGGGTACTTTTGCGCGGTGGTGTGGGGACGTTGGTCGGCGCGCTTGCCGGCGCGTTCATCCTAAAGACCATCGCGTCGCTCATGTTCTTCTCCGGCATCCCATCACTGGCACAACCTCTCTTCGAGGGCCTTATCCTTGCGGCGGCTATCGCCATTGGCAGTGCGGATATTCTGCGCGCGCGCAACAAGTTGGAGGTCTTTGGTTGATGTTGCGCCAAATCTCCATCGATAGCCTCATGCCTTACTTTGGTGTTGTGGTGCTCATCATCGTCGGCAGCTTCTTTTTCCCGCAGATCCTCAGCGCGGACTACCTAACCCAACAACTACAGATCGCCGCGTTCCTTGGTCTTTTGGCGACTGGCGCCACAATCGTGATCCTGCTTGGACACATCGACTTGTCTGTGCCTTGGATTCTGACTGGAGCCGCAATCCTGTCGACCGCCTTGGTGGGGTCCGGCAACCCGGTGCTCAATGTTTTGGCGGTCCCGGCAGCTTTGGCCTTTGGAGCTTGCATCGGAGTAGTGAACGGGATTGGGGTGGCGATCCTGCGCATTCCCTCGATGGTTTGGACGTTGGCCGTCAATTCGATGCTTTTGGGCGTGGCTGTTCTCAATACGGGGGGCTTCAATCCCAAAGGAGAGTCGAGCACGCTTATGGTTACGATGGCCTCGGGCGATGTCCTTGGGCTGCCGATCAGCTTTCTCATCTGGATCGCAATATCGATCGCGCTGGCTTTGTTCTTGGTACGCACACCCTTTGGTCGGTACCTGCGTTCCATTGGCTTTAACGAAAAGGCGACTTTCCTGTCCGGCGTGTCTACACCGTCCGTCGTCTTTGCGGCCTTCGCAATTGCGGGCATGTGCTCGGCCTTGGGCGGTGTGATGCTGGCGGGCTATGCGAACCAAGCCTATCAGAGCATGGGCGACCCGTTCCTGCTTCCCACGATCGCAGCGGTGGTGATCGGCGGCACCTCAATCCTTGGCGGTCGCGGTGGCCTCTTTGGAACGATCGGTGGAGCGCTATTTATCACATTGCTGACCTCGATCCTGTCAGTCATGCAGATTGATGATGCCTGGCGGAACATCATCTTTGGGGTCATCATTTTGGCGATGCTCCTCTTCCAAACCTTGCGCAAAGGGGCAACGGTATGAGTGTCCCGCGTTTCATCAGAGTCGAACCAAAATTCGATACCTTCTTGAATACCACGCGCCCGCCTGACCTGATTGCCCATGGGTTTACTTGGACCGAAGGGCCGGTCTGGTTGGACGGAGCGCTCTACTTCAACGACATCCCAAACAAGCGGATGATGCGTTGGACCGAAGCGACAGGAGCCCAAGTGGCGTTGGAGAACAGCGAATTTGCCAATGGGAACACGCTTGATCTGGCCGGTCAGATGGTGTCGTGCGAGCACGGTGGTCGACGGGTGATCCGACGGACTGACCCCCATGACGCCGCAGCGGTCGAAGTTGTCGCCGACCGCTTTGAGGGCAAACGCCTGAACTCTCCCAATGATGTCATTGTGCGGTCAGACGGCTCCATCTGGTTCACTGACCCGCCTTACGGCATCAATTCCGACGTCGAGGGTTACTCTGCCGAAAGCGAGATCGGAGGTTGCTATGTTTTCTGCGCCACGCCAGACGGTGGGCTCCATGCAGTCGCAACGGATTTTGAGAAACCCAACGGTCTGGCCTTCTCTCCGGATGAAAGTCGGCTTTATGTAGCAGATTCCGGGGCGATCAAAGGCGCAAGCTTTCCTGGCATCGACTACGAACTGCCCCACCACATCCGCGTCTTCGACGTGAACGGCACCGGCCTGACAAACTCCCGTGTCTTTGCTGTCGTGGCTCCCGGTGTACCAGACGGCTTCAGGGTAGATCAGGAGGGGTTTGTCTGGACGTCTGCCCTTGACGGTGTGCATTGCCTGTCTCCCGAAGGCGCACTCATCGGGAAAATCTGGCTACCTCAACAGACATCAAATCTCTGCTTTGGTGGAGCCGATGGTCGTACGATGTTTATCACATCATCAGACAAAGTTTATCGCGTCGAAAGCTCTCGTCGGGATGCCAGCCACGTACTAAGTCAATGCGAAAGGAACACCTGATGGCTATGAACGTTGCTGTCTTCGGTCTCGGCTCCATGGGATTTGGCATGGCAAGTTCTTGCCTGAGAGCCGGATTGCGCGTGCACGGCTTCGACATTGATGCCGCCCGGGTTGCAAGCTTCCTTGCCGAAGGAGGTAAGAACGGTGCAGTGTCCGAAGTCGCTCCGCTTTTGGACGCGGTCGTCGTCGTGGTTCTGAACGCGGCGCAGGTTGAAAGCGTGCTTTTTGGCGACAATGGCGTCGTGCCTTCTCTGCGCGAAGGTGCCGTGGTCTTGTCCTGCGCTACAGTTCCGCCCGAATTTGCAAAAGAGGCTGAAAAACGTTGCGCTGAGAAAGATTTGCTTTTCCTGGATGCGCCAATTTCGGGTGGGACGGTGAAGGCCGCTCAGGGCGCTCTCGGGATTATGGCATCGGGAAGCGAAGCGGCCTTTACCGCGGCCCGGCCCATTCTTGACGCGACCGCTGAAACAGTTTTCCGGCTGGGGGACGCCGCGGGTGCAGGGTCCGCCATGAAAGCGGTCAACCAGCTCCTCGCCGGTGTGCACATCGCGACCATGGCCGAAGCCATGACCTTTGGCATGACCCAAGGGATTCGCCCGGACACCTTCGTCGAGGTCATCACCAAATGTGCCGGCAATTCCTGGATGTTGGAAAATCGTGCGCCTCACGTGGTTGCCGGCGACTATACACCCCACAGTCAGGTCAACATCTGGCCCAAGGACCTCGGCATCGTACTCCAGGCCGCAAAGTCGGCAGGCTTTCACGCGCCGATCACCGAAACGGCCCTACGGCAGTACAAACTCGCGGTAGAGATGGGGCTGGGCAAACAAGACGACGCCGCCGTAACAAAGGTCTACGCCAAGGATGCGGGCCTGACTTTACCGAAAGAAAGCGAATGATACTGGGCTGTATAGCTGACGATTTCACCGGCTCGAGTGACCTCGCCAACACGCTCGCCAAACAAGGCATGGCAGTTACACAGTATTCCGGTATCCCCTCAAACCCGGCGGCCCGAGGCGTCGAAGCGGGGGTCGTTTCGTTAAAGTCGCGATCCATACCGGTTGAAGATGCCGTGGCCCAGTCCTTGGCGGCACTGGCTTGGCTAAAAGAACAAGGCTGCGCTCAGTTCTTCTTCAAGTACTGCTCCACCTTCGATTCGACGCCGGATGGTAACATCGGCCCGGTAGCAGACGCTTTGGCAGACGCCCTTTCCGCTGACCGAGTGATTGTCTGCCCCGCATTTCCCGGCACCGGTCGATCAGTCTATCAGGGCCACCTATTCGTCAATGATGTTCTTCTCAGCGAGAGCGGCATGCAAAACCACCCGCTGACCCCCATGACCGACGCTGACCTGCGGCGCTGGCTGACCCCACAAACTCGGTACCAGGTTGGCCATGTTCCGGCGTCCGCAGTGTTTGCAGGCGCGGAGGCCATCACAAAGGCACTCGATACCGAGCACGCATCGGGCAAGAAACACATTGTGGTCGACGCGATCCGTGATGAAGATCTGATGGCAATCGGAGCTGCTGCCGCAGATCTTCCGCTTGTCACAGGCGGCTCCGGCGTGGCTTTGGGCTTGCCTGCGAACTTTAGCTGCCAACCGGGCACGCCCGCTTGGCGGGGCCAAGACGGCCCTGCTCTGGTCATCTCGGGTTCATGCTCTATCGCGACGCGTGGACAGGTGAACTTTCATAAGGACCGTCACAACGCGCGCGAGCTATCTGCAGAGGACATTGTGAACGACGAATTCTCGCCGCAAGAGGTGCTTGATTGGGCGCTTAGCGCGGGAGGAATTCCCCTTGTTTACAGCTCTGCTGATCCAGAGGTTGTGGCCGCCGTACAAGAGCGTTTCGGTCGCGACGCTTCCGCAATGGCCATCGAAGGCTTTTTCTCAGATCTCGCCCGTCTTGCCGTGGCCTCAGGGATCACACGCATTATCACGGCGGGCGGCGAAACGTCCGGTGCTGTGGTAGAAGCGCTCGGCCTCGAAAGCCTTGCCATTGGGCCGGAAATTGACCCCGGCATCCCCGCACTTCGCGCAAGTGAAAACCTGGTGGTCGCGCTCAAATCCGGAAATTTCGGCGCGGAAGATTTCTTTGAAAAAGCCGCCAAGGTCTTAGGCCCGTGAGCGAGCACAAACTGCGCGAAAACCTTTGCGAGCTGGCAGCATCTCTCTTTGACCGCTGCCTGACGCATGGCTCGACTGGGAATATTTCAGCGCGTACCGACGATGGAGGGCTACTGGTCTCTCCGACAGGGACAAGCTTTGGTCGGTTGGACCCTGCACGGCTGAGCCGGTTTGATTCCCACGGCAGGCTTGTCGATGGTGACCCACCGACCAAAGAGATGCCGCTGCATCTGGCATTCTATGAGACGCGCAGTTCTGCAGGTGCCGTCGTGCACCTGCACTCGTGTCACGCTGTCGCGTTGTCGATCATGCCGGATGTCGACGAAGACAACTTCATACCGCCGCTGACACCCTACGCGATTATGCTGCTCGGGCGGGTGAAGCTTTTGCCTTTCTTTGTTCCAGGAGACCCGGCCATGGGCCAGGCGGTGCGGGGGCTTGCCGGAAAACGCTCTGCGGTCATGCTTGCCAATCACGGGCCTGTGGTCGCCGGAAAGACGGTCGAGGCCGCCTGCAACGCGATCGAAGAGCTAGAGGCAACAGCGCGTTTGGCCCTTCTCATGCGCGGTGTTGATGCGCGCGTTCTCTCGCCCGAGCAGATCGACTGCGTCATCACAAAATTCGATGTGGATTGGTAAGCATGATCAAGTTTTCGGCAAATTTGGGGTTTCTGTGGACTGACTTTCGGCTGCCTGACGCAATACGCGCTGCTAAGGCAGCAGGCTTCGACGCCGTTGAATGTCATTGGCCCTATGACATACCGGCGTCGGAGGTCCGCGCGGCATTGGAGGAAACTGGCTTGCCTATGCTGGGATTGAACACGATCAGAGGCAGGCTTGGTGAAAACGGTCTTGCAGCACTTCCGGGTCGAGAGGACGATGCGCGCGCTTCGATCATTCAAGCCATCGACTATGCCGAAGCCGTGGAGGCGCACGCAATTCACGTTATGGCGGGCTTCGCCGAAGGCGCGGAAGCGCAAGCAGCTTTTGAGGGCAATCTGGCGTTCGCTTGTGAAAAGACGGACAAGACGATCCTGATCGAGCCGCTAAATCGGCACGACGCTCCCGGATACTTTCTGAAAACAACTGATCAGGCAAAGGCGCTGATCGAGCGCCTCGGGTACCCTAACTTGCGTCTCATGTTTGATTGCTACCATGTCGGTCGGACGGAAGGGGATGTGGTCACACGGCTGACCGAGCTAATTTCGATCACCGGCCACATACAATTCGCCTCTGTCCCGGATCGTGGACCACCGGACCGCGGTGAACTGAACTACGATTACATCTTCAATTGCATTGCTTCGTTGGGATGGACGACACCATTGGGAGCAGAGTTCAAACCCGGAGAGCCCAATGAGACGACACGTTGGATGAAGTCCTTTTTTCGAATGGACGTTTGCTAGTTTGCAGCAGCATCGGATGCAGATATCCAGCTTGCTATATAGTTGTCGGCTGTTCTTAACTCGCCGACCTTCGAATTCGGTCACCTAAAGACAGCTCCAACAATCGGGCTTTGGGCCAAGTTAATTTCATCTTTTTGTTTTCGTCCTTTGGGGTCAGGTCTCTCACCCTGGTCACGCTTTTCTTCGCGGTCATTTTGGTGCGGTTCGGTTGGCCGCCCACTTGATGCAAGCGTTGGATCTGTCGCAGAGCGTCCAGCTTAGTCTCACGTTTCGAAGGGCGCATCAGCCATTTTCTTGGGTTTTCGCTGACCTTACCCGGCGAGGGACGATCCCATCATCGATCTTTGAAGGTTCAGTTCATGCGTGAACGTCCGTCAAACCCGACCTAATTGGTGCGGGAAGCAGAGGCTAGTGTCCATCATCGATAGCGGACTAAATGAGGCATTCTATGAGCAGGCGTAAGAAGCGGTTTCAATGCATTGGCCGCGCAGGCCAAGAGGGTCTTAGAACTTGATCCTTACTCTGACCATCTGTTTGTGTTCCGGGGGCGGTGTGGCGACTTGCTCAAGATTGTATGGTGGGACGCGCAACACAGGTGCCTGTTCAGCAAGCAGCTTGAGAAGGGTCGATTCGTCTGGCCTGCTGCAAAGGACGGCAAAGTGAATGTTACGCCTGCACAATTGTCGATGCTTTTGGAAGGGATCGACCGACTGATGCCGCAATAGAATGGCGAACTTTGAAGGTAGGACAAGGTAACAACGACAGCACTTTGAGTGCTTTCGGGATTCACGTCTTGTGCCTGATCCGATATCGGATCGGCGATGCTAAGGGACCTCGATATCACGCCAGATGGCCCTGCCAAACTGGGTGCTGTAAACAAGATGTTACCCGACGAAGTAAAGTCGCAGGTCCTTTTGATCGAGAAGTTCAAGCATCAACTGGCGGGGCAGAACCGCCTTCGCTTTGGCTTGCCCACCGAGAGCCTCGATCAACTCAATCTGATCTTTGAACAAGACTAGGCGATTGCCGAGGCCGCATCTGATCAGACGCAGTCCAAAACGCCGACCGCTGAAGACAAGACACCACACCAGCACAGCCGAAAGTCGTTCCCTGATCATTTGTACAAAATGATAACCTGCCTTCACCCGGCGAAGACTGCGCGCGCTGCTGCGACGCACCCAAGATGCTTGGCGAAGATATCATTGAAGGAATAAAATGCCTTCCCCGTACGTCTCTGTTTCAAAAGACGGTGTGCGACGATGCACCGCGCCAGCAGCCAAGGGAGGACAACATGGCGCTAGATGAGGAAAAGAAACGCTCGGTTCACGAGTTTTTCGCGGACAATCCGGAGAAAGCGGACAAGACATTTTTCGGGCGAATTTCAAACCCCGACCGGCGAGGGTTTTTGAAACGTACGGGGCTGGCGACAATGGCCGCGATGGTCGGCACGTCGATCCCGTTCCATCGCAATATGCCCATCGGCTTCGTGCCTGCGGCGATGGCGCAGCAGAATGTGCTGGTCGGCAAGGATGGCCTGACGCTGCTTAACGATCGCCCAATCAATGCCGAAACCCCACCCGAGTATCTGGACGATGCCATAACGCCCACCAGCCGCCATTTCATCCGCAACAACGGGATCCCGCCCGAAGATGTGGACCCCGCCAGCTGGACGCTGACCATTGACGGGTTTGTCGACACGCCAATGGAACTGACGATCGCCGATTTGCGTGCGCAATTCGAGGTCGTAACCATGGCGCTGACACTGGAATGTGGTGGTAACGGACGCGGCTTTTTCAACCCGCCCGCCAAGGGCAACCAATGGACCTACGGCGCGGTGGCATGTTCCGAATGGACGGGGGTGCGCCTGAAGGACGTGCTGGAAAAAGCGGGCGTTCAGTCGAATGTTGTCTATACCGCGCATTACGGCGCTGATGGCCACCTGTCAGGTGATCCAGACAAGTTGCCGATTTCGCGCGGCGTGCCGATTTCCAAGGCAATGACAGACAACGTCCTTATCGCTTTCGAGATGAACGGCGACGCGTTACATCCAATGAACGGCGCGCCGCTGCGCCTTGTCGTTCCGGGCTGGCCCGCATCTACAGCACAGAAATGGCTGACACGGATCGAACTGCGCGATCAAGTCCATGACGGCCCCAAAATGACCGGTACCGCCTACCGCGTGCCCGGCTACCCGGTCTCAGCCGGTCAGGACGTGCCGAAAGAGGATTTCGTCATCATAGAGCGGATGCCAGTAAAGTCCCTTGTGACCTTCCCGGCCAACGGTGCCGATACCGGAATGGAAACCGAAGTGCGTGGGCACGCCTGGTCCGGCGACCGGACGATCAGTAGGGTCGAGGTCTCGACCGACTTCGGATCGACCTGGATCGACGCCGACCTTGACAGCCCCGTCAATGACGGCGCCTGGCAGAACTGGCGCGCCAATGTGACATTGCCGCAGGCAGGCTACTACGAGGTCTGGGCACGTGCGACCGATAGCGAAGGCGTCATGCAACCTTTTGCCATCGACTGGAACCCCAAGGGCTATCTGAACAACACCATGCACCGCGTAGGCATTCGCGCAAGCTGACCAAGATCGGGGCGGCGGATGCGTCACCCCTCAACTCGTCATGACCGGAGTTTATCATGTGCTTCGCAACCCTGCGAAATCTCTCTCTTATTGTGCTCGGCCTCGGGCTCGGATCGCCCACGCTGGCCAATATTGACGCAGCCGTCGCAAAAGCTGACCCCGCCAAGGGGGAACGTGTCTTCAAGAAATGCGCCTCCTGCCACACCGTCGAACAAGGCGGCAGGAACAAGGTGGGGCCAAACCTATATGGCACCATCGGCGGTCCGGTAGCCGCAGTGGACGGCTTCAAATATTCAAAGGCGCTGACGGCATATGGCGGTGAATGGACGCTCGAGCGTCTGGATGCGTTCCTGACCAAGCCAAAAGCCGAGGTCAAACGCACAAAGATGAGCTTCGCGGGACTTCGAAAAGAAGAAGATCGCGCAAACCTGATCGCTTATATGAACACATTCTCTGACACCCCGCTGACCATTGACACAGCAGAAACGGCCGTCCCCGCAACAGAGACTGCCGCCGAAGACTATGAGTTCGGCGTGTTGCACAATGCTCCGGGGGTGGAAGCCACCTATTACGCCTGTATCGCCTGCCATTCCGAGATGATCGTCGCTCAACAGGGGCTGACACGCGACGAGTGGGAAGAGATGTTCGAATGGATGGTCGAGGAACAGGGGATGTCGGAGCTAGAAGAGCCTGAACGGACCGAAATTCTCGACTATCTATCGACGCATTACAACACCGACAGGCCAAACTTTCCGCGTCCCCTCGGGAACTGACGATGCATTCGTTTGCACGCGCTGTCCCTGTGGTCCATGGCACCAGTTTGACGGCCTGGCAGGTGTTCGGTGATGGGGTGATAATCGGCGCGAGCACGACGACCTGCTCAAAAGGCAACTTGGCCCGAACCGATACAGGTTCGGGCTTGCTTTTCTCGGGCCTGCGGTCGCTTGCGCGCCAACCCATGGTTTTGGCTAGCTTACACAACGCTCCGCATCTGCGATCGTATCCGCCAGTGAAGCCGTCATCTGCGCGTTTGACTGCTCTCGCGTCGCCAGCTTCAAATAGGCGGTGATGGCTTCGAACTTGCGCTGATCCATGCCAGCGGCGACAATCACATGCCCCACATTGTCTGCCGTCGACCATGTCGCGACCTGATTGTCGCCCGGCGCGACTTGCCTCTCTGGATCAAGCGTGCCGCGGAAATAGGACAGCCGACAGCCGTTGCGCCCCGCATAATGGGTCACATGTCCGCGATCCAGCTGTCGCATCACGACCGGCGTCAGGTTCGCATTCACAAGGTCAGGCGCGTCGTCACTCTGCCCCGCCGCGACCCGGCTCAGATCATCTGCGTCAACAGCAAAGGGCTGGGCCGTAAACTCGGCATGAATGTCGAACACCGACGGCGCGGCAAAAAACTGCGGGCCAAGCATGACGGTCAAAGCAATGGTCGCCGCAACAGCCCCGCCGATCAACCACCTTGCCGGATGCCGGTTCCGGTTCGCCGGTGTCTCCACCTGTCCTGCGGATGTCGGCTGTGGTTCAGGACGCAAGGCACCAAGACTTGCTGACACGCTGGCCACATCAGTCAACGCCGCTCTCAATGCAGGTTCCGACACAAGACGCGCGTCCATCGCGCTGCGCTCAGCCGCGCCCAACTCGCCGTCGCTATAGGCGTTGATCAGTTCCCAGTCCTTGTCGCTCAACGTGTTCATTTTCTACCGCTCTCCACGCCATCCCGCACGTCCGTCCCGTCGACCAGCGCCAAAAGCGCCTTCCTGGCACGGCTGATCCGGCTCATGACCGTCCCGTTCGCCACATTCATAACGTCCGCTGCCTCGGCGTATTTGAGTCCCATGATATCCACAAGACAAAGCACCTCGCGCATATCCGCCGGCAGCTTTTCCAACGCCATGCGGATCAAGATATCCCGCGCCGCATCAGATGTTCCTGCTTCATCAGAAAAACGTTTCTCGGCCGCCAAGTATTCCCGGCGTACGCGTCTTTTTCTAAGTTCATCATAGTGCAGGTTGCGGATCACCCGGAACATCCAAGGGCGCAAAGCGTCAAGCTGTGTAGGCCGGTTCTCGGTTCTCAGCGCGCGCTCTATGGCGTCCTGCACAAGGTCTTCGGCATCGTCAGCAGACGCACAGATCGCTGTTGCATAGGCCCGGAATTCCGGGAGAAGCACTTCGATTTGAGTGAGCGACGCCATGACGGCACTTTGGCTTAACTTGGAGGTTTGGTCAAAGTGCCCGTCGCTGTTTTTGACGACGAAGTCGCTCCAAATCGATCGCGGAATAGACCATGGCTATTGCGTCAGCTATACAGTGGATTTTCCTTCGTGCTGATAAGCAGCCATTCATGCAGCATCGGTCAATTGGGCTTAAAGCCTTCATTCGAAGAGTTAAACCAAGTGTTCTGGGTCTGGAGGGCTTTGTTGCACAAGTACCCATGAGAATTCACGCAGTGAATCCAGTATGATAGCTGGAAGGGAGTTCTGAGGCGCAGTTGTTTGGCAAAGCCGCGGCCGTTTAGGCTCCGATCGCTTTGCCGTCTTGCGGGCCAGTGAACTGATAAATCAGTTCCTTGCCTGCCGGGTAGATGTAAACGTTGGCCTTTGCGTCGCAGGCAAATCAACTTTGTCGAACTGTCCCCCGGAGCACCGGCATTCGAGGTCTGAGGCTTGGGGACAACGATCGTGATCCCGGTCTGTTCACAGGCGAGGATTTCATCGCTCTTGTAGTATCCCTTGTCCGCAATGGCCTCGATCTGATCAGGGGCCATCGCATCGCGCGCTGCCGTCTCCATCATAGACAATGCGTCCCGGTCACAGCCATGCATGTTGGCTTCATGTGCGACGATCAGATGGTTCTCGGCCTCAACTGCGGTTTGCACATTGTCCCCAACCGCGCGGGCATGCGGGACCTCGTTGCCATGGAGCGCGCATCAGGATCGCTCAACGAGATCTGCGTTTCGCCTGTTTCATTCATGCGTTTTGGAACAATCTGTCGCGCGCAGCTTCCTTCTGCAGGTGCTCCAGCTTTTGCAGGGTGCGTTCCATACGCGCCCCCGGCCGGGACCCCGTGCCCGTCTGCTCAAACACCTCGTCAGCGCGATCCAATTCAACCAGACAGCGTTTAATGGATTCGTTGATGTCGCCCAGCGTATGACACATCGGACCGCAGCATCGCCCAACGCCGATCCATGCCTTTATATACCGGCCCACGGAATGCCTACGCATTTCCCGACAAAAGCAGATCATCCTCAAGACAAAAGAGACCAGTTCTAAAATGACTCCGGACAAGGCGCCTCAGCCACTCGGGTCTCGCCAGCCATTGACGATGGGATAGCGGCGGTCGAGCCAGAAGGCGCGTTTCGTCAGGCGGGCTCCGGGAGCGGACTGGAAGCGTTTGTATTCGCTGATGTAGATCAGGTGTTCGACCTTGCGGGCGTTTTCGGCGGAGTATCCGGCCGCGACGCAATCGGCGATGGAACCGTCCTCGTCCACGAGGATTTCCAGCAGCCGATCAAGCTCGGGATAGTCGGGCAAGCTGTCGCTGTCCTTTTGGTCTTCGCGCAATTCGGCCGAGGGGGGTTTGATGATGATGCGGTCGGGGATGACCTCACCCTTAGGGCCCTTCATCCAGGCGCGATGGTTGGAATTGCGCCAGCGGCAGGTTTCGAAAACGCGGGTCTTGTAGAGGTCCTTGATCGGATTGTAGCCGCCCGACATGTCGCCATAGATCGTGGCATAGCCCACTGCCACTTCGGACTTGTTGCCGGTGGTCAGAAGCATTTCACCGAATTTGTTCGACATCGCCATCAAAAGAAGGCCCCGGATGCGACTTTGCAGGTTTTCTTCCGTGAGGCCGGGATCCGTGCCATTGAAGAACGGCGCAAGGCTGGCCGTTGCGGCCTGTCGTACATCGCTGATGGGCAGATAGTCATACCGCGTGCCGAGGGCCTTTGCACAGGCTTCGGCGTCCTCAAGGCTTTCGGGCGAGGTGTATTCGGAGGGCAGCATCACGCAGCGGACGTTTTCGGCACCTAGCGCATCGGCCGCGATCGTTGCGACCAGAGCAGAATCGACACCGCCCGACAAACCAAGCAGGACCTGCCTGAAGCCAGTCTTCCGCATGTAGTCGCGAAGGGCGAAGACCATGACGCGATAATCTTGCTCCCATTCGTCAGGTTGATGGGCCTTTTCGCCTTCAACCACGCGCCAGCCTTCGGGGCGGCGTTCGAGATCGACGGACGTTACGGTCTCCTCGAAGTTCGGGAGTTGCACGGCAAGCTTGCCACCGGGGTTGAGTGCAAAGCTCGCCCCGTCGAAAACCTGATCATCCTGGCCACCGACCATGTTGAGGTAGATCAGTGGCAAGCCCGTTTCGATGACGCGGGCAACCATGTGGTTGAGGCGCGTTTCAAACTTGCCTCTATAATAGGGCGAACCGTTAGGGACGAGCAGGAATTCCGCGCCGGTCTCCTCAAGGGTTTCAGCCACATCCGAATGCCAAGCATCTTCGCATATAGGAGAGCCGACGCGCGTGTTTCCGACGCTGTAGGGGCCGCCAAGGGAGCCCGCATCAAAGATGCGGACTTCGTCAAAAACCGTCTCGTTGGGAAGATGATGCTTCAGGACGCGGCTGCTGATCTGGCCGCCCCTGCATATGAGATAAGCATTAAAAAGCTCGGTCCCTTCGCGCCAGGGGCTGCCAACGGCAAAGGCGGGACCATCAGCGCAATCGGTGGCCAACTGGCGCACGGCCTCCATCGCGGCCTGCTGAAATGCGGGTTTCAGCCAAAGATCCTGGGCGTTGTAGCCAGTGATGAACATCTCCGGCAACGCCACAAGGTCTGCGCCTTCTGCCTTGCCTTGTTCCCAGGCCAGGCGCACCTTGGCCGCATTGCCTTGGATGTCCCCCACCACAGGGTTAGATTGTGCCAGTGTTACTCGAAAACGATCCGTCATTTGGTGCCTTTCCGCACGATCCCGCTGTTGATGTAGCAGAAAAGCGGCGGAGAAAAAGGGGCCGCCCGTACGAGACCTACGCGTCTAAAAACCGTTGTGTGCGTGCGGTTGGTCTTCTACGCTGATCTTGATCCGAAACAAGGCTGCCCGCGCGGCCGATGTGCGTGAAAAGGATTTGGGGGCCATATGAAACGCTTTGCTGTCATTTTGACATTGTGTGCTGCGCCATGTGCAGGTTTTGCACAGGATGGGGAGGTTCTGACCAAGCAATATGAAGATGGCGGTGTCTATGAAGGCACCTTCCGAGGCGGCGTTCAGCACGGGACGGGCATTTACCGACTGCCCAACGGGTTCGAATATGAAGGCGAATGGGTAGATGGCGAGATCAAGGGTTCTGGTGTTGCACGTTTTCCCGACGGGTCGGTTTACGAAGGCAATTGGGCGAAGGGAAAGCCCGAAGGCTTTGGCAAGGTCACCTGGGCCGATGGAGGCACGTATGAGGGTGATTGGACTGATGGGCGGATGACCGGAGAGGGTGTCGCGCTTTATGCCAATGGGGTACGCTACGAAGGATCGTTCCGGAATGCCAAGCATAACGGCAAGGGAGTCATGCAATCCCCGGGCGGCTATGAATACAAGGGCGACTGGGTCGACGGGATAAAGGAAGGATCCGGCGTTATCACCTATCCCGACGGAGCGGTCTACGAAGGCGCGGTCAAGAACGGAAAGCGCATGGGTCAGGGCAAACTGACAATGCCGGACGGTCTTGTTTATGAGGGCCTGTGGGCGGACGGACAGGTGACCGGAGCAGGCGTGCTGACCCAACCCAATGACGAGGTTTATGAGGGCGAGTTTGTCGCTGGTCGTCGCGAAGGCAAGGGCAAGATTACCTATGCGAATGGCGACATCTACGAAGGCGATTTCGAAGATGACCGGCGCCACGGACGTGGTGTTTTCACGGCCAGCGAAGGCTATGTTTATGAAGGATCATGGATTGCGGGCCAGATTGATGGGGAAGGCAAGATGAGCTATCCCGACGGGTCGGTCTACGAAGGCAATTTCCGCAACAATGTCGCCGATGGTGAGGGCAAGATCACCTACGAGGACGGATCGACCTATTTAGGCCAGTGGAAAGCGGGCGTGATCGAGGGCACAGGAACGGCAACCTATCCCAATGGCCTGATCTATGAAGGTGAGTTCCTGAACGCCAAGAATCACGGCACGGGCATCATGACCTATGCGGACGGTTACCGCTATGAGGGCCAGTGGCAGAATGGGATGCGTCACGGGCTGGGAAAGGCCAACTATCCAGATGGCACGGTCTACGAAGGCGGCTTTGTCGAGGGCATGCGACACGGGTCGGGCAGGCTCACGATGCCGGACGGCTTCAGCTATGAAGGCGAATGGGCCGAGGGCGACATCGAAGGCACGGGCGTGGCCACTTACGCGAATGGCGACATCTACGAAGGTGCCTTCGAGGATGGAAAGCGTCAAGGCACCGGCACGATGCGCTTTGCCATCGGCGAAGAGGCGACCGGGCAATGGCAGAATGGGGTTCTGCAACAGAATGACGGTTAACGGCCTGACCCGCTGCATTTGGCTTTGATCTGGACAAGCGCTGCCGGGCCGAACACTTTGCCCTCAAAGAATGAGGGGCCATCATGACAACAGCGTTTTTTTGGGACGAACGTACCTTTTGGCATGGCGGTGGGAATTATGCCTTCACCATGCCGGTTGGAGGACTCGTGCAGCCCTTGGCCGCAGGCGGTTTACCGGAAGGCCCTGAGACGAAGCGACGGTTGAAGAACCTCATGGATGTGACAGGTCTGACCAAGGAGCTAGCTGTCAGATCTGGGGATGGAGCAACGCAAGAAGACCTTTTGCGGGTGCATCCTGAAAGCTATTTGACCGAGTTCAAGCGGCTGTCCGATACAGGTGGCGGAGAGCTTGGCCTGCGCACGCCATTTGGGGCGGGCGGGTTCGAGCTTTGCCGCCTGTCGGCCGGCTTGGCGGTGTCGGCCGTTGAGGCGGTCCTGAAGGGTGAGCACGAGAACGCCTATGCCCTCTCACGCCCGCCGGGTCATCACTGTTTGCCGGATTTTCCAAACGGTTTCTGTCTTCTGGCCAATATCGCGATTGCCATAGAGGCGGCGAAAGCAAAGAGTCTTTTGGGCAAAGTCGCGGTGCTGGACTGGGATGTGCATCACGGCAACGGGACGGAAGCGATTTTCTACGATCGCGACGATGTGCTAACGATCAGTCTGCATCAGCAACATAACTACCCTCTGGATACGGGCGATCTTGCGGACCGGGGGCGCGGGGCTGGCGAAGGGTGCAACATCAACCTGCCCTTGCCCGCCGGGGCAGGTCACGCGGCCTATCTACACGCGATGGAGCGTGTCGCCCTGCCCGCGATCAGGGCGTTCAACCCCGACATTATCATTGTAGCCTGCGGGTTTGACGCGAGCGCGATTGATCCTCTGGCCCGGATGTTGGCCACAGCGGACACATTTCGGCAGATGGCCTTGATGACAAAGTCACTGGCAGAAAGTGTCTGTGACGGAAAATTGGTTCTGGTGCATGAGGGCGGCTATTCCGAAGTATACGTGCCCTTCTGTGGCCATGCCACTCTCGAAGCCTTGTCCGGTAGTCGTATCACAGCGCCCGACCCATTCGAGAAGACCTTTGACATCCGCCAGCCCGGATCGCGCTTCGACGCATTTCTGAAGGCGGAAATCGACCACATGGCAGGTGAGTTGGGCCTCTAGGCCTTGAAAGATCGTCCAGCGGATACGACATCCAAAACAAGTTATGTAAAAAGGCGTAACATATGCCCGACCCCAATCCTGCAGCCCTCGACTTTCTCCTGTCGCGCCGGTCGCGTCCTGCAAAAACCCTGCAAATGCCAGTGCCCTCGCGCGATGAAATGGCTCCGATCCTGACAGCCGCCGGGCGCAGCCCGGACCATGGCAAACTGGAACCCTGGCGCTTTATCATCATCGAAAAGCCTGCCATGGCAAGGTTGTCTGAAGCGGTCGCAACACGCGGAGCGGCATTGGGTCTTGACGACGATCAGATCGCGAAAGGACGAGGTCAGTTTGATCAGGGACATCTGGCCGTTGCCGTTGTCGAATGCCAGAGGCCAAGCGAAAAGATCCCTGCGATCGAACAAACCTATTCCGCAGGCGCGGTCTGCCTCGCCCTACTGAACGCAGCACTGGCGAGCGGTTGGGGCGCCAATTGGCTGTCGGGCTGGCCTACCCATGACCCGATCTTCGGGCGAGAAACGCTTGGTCTTGCCGACAACGAACGCATCGCCGGACTGATCCATATCGGCACGGAAAGTGCGGCCCCACCTGAGCGACCCCGCCCGGATATCGACGCACTGACCACCTGGGTTTCGGAATGATCGTCCACTCCTTTCTCTCTGCGCTCGGGCAGCTTTTGGACCGGCGCTTTCGCTGGGTGCTGCTGAAGGGCATTCTTCTGACGCTAGCGTTGCTTACTGCGGCCCTTGCTGGGCTTTATTGGTTGGTGGGGTGGCTCGTCGGCGACATGCTGACGATCCCCTTGATCGGTGAGGTCGGCTGGGCGACAGATACGCTCAGCTGGGGTGCCGTGGTCCTGGGCATGGTGCTGTCGGTCTTTCTGATGGTGCCGGTGGCCTCGGCCATGACGTCGCTGTTTCTCGACGAGGTCGCGCAAGCGGTGGAGGATCGGCATTATCCGCATCTGCCCAAGGCGGAAAGCGTCAGCTTCTATGACGGGCTGCGCGACACGATTAACTTTCTGGGCGTGCTGATCGCAGCCAACATCGCGGCGATCTTTGTCTATCTGCTCCTGCCCTTCAGCACAATCCTGATCTTCTGGGCACTGAACGGCTTTCTGCTAGGGCGGGAGTATTTTACGCTGGCTGCCATGCGTCGGGTCGGGCGTGACGGGGCGCGCAACATGCGCCGTTTGCATGGCGGAAAGATCTGGTTGGCCGGAACGCTTATGGCGATCCCGCTTTCAATCCCGCTGGTAAACCTGCTGATCCCAGTTCTGGGGGCTGCAACCTTCACGCATCTCTTCCACCAGTTCAGAGCGGTGGAAGTGCCCGGTCAAACCAGCTCATATCGCTGAGCGTGATGATTTCGGCGAAGATGATGCCGGCTACAATGCACCAAATCACAAGAGCCACCCAGGTTGTGATCCAGGCCTTCCGCCTGGTATTGTGAATCTCTGGCGCGCCAGCGTGCGTGCCAGGTTCGACCTCGCCCAGGTCGCCCTGCGTTTTCACCTTTATTGGAAGGGCGATCAGAAAGACCATCCACCAGATCACCGCATAAAGTACGAGGGCCGAGGTGATGCCCATCAGACCTGCTCAAGCTCGACCAGGCAGCCGTTGAAATCCTTCGGATGCAGGAAAAGAACGGGCTTTCCATGCGCACCAATCTTCGGCTCTCCATTTCCTAGAACGCGGGCACCGGTTTTCTTCAGATGGTCCCGGGCCAGGATAATGTCATCGACTTCGTAACAGACGTGATGAATCCCGCCCGACGGGTTCTTCTCCAGAAATCCGTTGATCGGGCTGTCCTCGCCCAGCGGGTAAAGGAGTTCGATCTTGGTGTTTGGCAGTTCTATAAAAATCACCGTAACACCGTGATCGGGCTCGTCTTGCGGGGCGCCCACATTCGCGCCAAGTGCGCTGCGATATTGATCCGCTGCGGCCTCCAGATCCGGAACAGCGATGGCGACGTGGTTCAAGCGACCAATCATGGCGGGCTCCTTCAACATTTGGGTTTGGGCGTGTGTGCCAATGCATTGGGGAACGTGCAAGGCCCCCGGGGCACATTAACGCGCTGTTAGCCGCAGATTCGTAGCGTCGGATCAGCTTACCCGGAGAGATTCTATGGACCCTCACGACCCGTTTGTTCCGAATTATGTCGCCCCGACGACCGCGCGCCCACTTCTTGGTCTGACCATTCTTGTGATCGAGGACAGCCGTTTCGCCTGCGAAGCGATGCGACTTTTGTGCCTGCGCAGCGGTGCAAGGATCCGGCGGGCCGACAGCCTGAAAGCGGCGAACCGGCATCTGAAGGTTTATCGGCCTTCGGTCACGATCATCGATCTGGGCCTGCCCGATGGCAGCGGTGCGGATCTGATTGCGGATCTGGTCACGGCGACACCACGCCCGGATGTGATCATCGGGATCTCGGGCGACCCGGCTGGGGAAGAAACGGCGCTTGCGGCAGGTGCGGACGGGTTCATGGCCAAACCGATCACAGCGCTTGCAACGTTTCAAAATGCGATCCTGTCGTTACTGCCAGCGGATCGGCAGCCCAGTGGGCCGAGACCGGTCACAGATGAGATGGTTGAGCCCGATCCGATCGCCTTTCGAGATGACATGGCGCATATTGCTGACGTTCTGGATGAACCCGCAGATGACAGCGCGCTGGACTATGTGGCGCAGTTTCTAGGCGGCGTGGCCCGTAGCGCGGATGACAACGCATTGGAAAAAGCCGCCAAAGCTCTTGCTGAAAAACGCGCGAGCGGAGCCGCAGCCACCTCCGAAAAGGCAATCATCGCCGGGCTGGTACAAGAGCGCCTGACCCACAAGCTGGCGATCTGAGAGCTTGGGCAAGGTGAAGTAGGCTCCACCTTGCGGCTCAACAGGTCGCCACAGATCCCTTTTTGTCCGGGCCAGAAATTGGCGGCGTCCGCGTACTCATTGCTTTACAACAAGGAATGAGGGCTTACCGTCCGCCCCAGCCCTCAATCCTCTTGCGGTATCACCCGGAGACCGAGTTCCATCAACTGCTCGGCTTCGGGTTCTGACGGAGCATCCATCATCAGATCTTCGGCCCGCTGGTTCATGGGGAACAGGATCACCTCGCGGATGTTCTGTTCGTCCGCCAAAAGCATCACGATCCGATCGATCCCAGCAGCACATCCCCCGTGTGGCGGCGCACCGTACTGGAATGCATTAACCATTCCGCCAAAACGCTTTTCGACCTCTTCGCGCCCATATCCCGCGATCTCGAAAGCCTTGAACATGATCTCCGGCTTGTGGTTCCGGATGGCTCCACTGACCAGTTCATATCCGTTGCAGGCCAAGTCGTACTGGAAGCCGAGAACTTGCAGTGGATCGCCATTCAAGGCCTCTATCCCGCCCTGCGGCATCGAAAACGGATTGTGTTCGAAGTCGATCTTACCGGTTTCTTCATCCGCCTCGTAGATCGGGAAATCCACAATCCAAGCAAAAGCGAACCGGTTCTCATCGGTCAGACCGAGTTCGTTCCCAATCTCGACCCGCGCCCGGCCCGCAATGGCCTCGAAGTTTTTGGGCTTCCCACCGAGGAAGAAGGCTGCATCCCCCACGCCCAAATCAAGCTGCTTGCGGATGGTTTCGGTACGTTCCGGACCAATATTCTTGGCCAGCGGACCGGCAGCGTCTAATTTCGTCGGTCCAAAGACCTCACCCAATCTCTGCAGCGCCAATTGGAGGTCAAGTCTATCCCCGGAAGAGACAAGTTGGACAAACTCCTGAACCTGTTCAAATCGTTCTGGAGTAGTTGTCTCCTTGATTTTCTGCAGCTCGATTTGATCGACTTCCCTGTTCGTAATCCAATTGTCGATCTCCACCAATAGTGGAGCATGGTAGTCTTCATTTTCAACTTCCCGCCAGAAAATATACCCCATCCCCGGCAGGCCCTCCTTTTGGGCCCAGGCGTTCATGCGGTCGCAGAACTTGCGCGAGCCGCCGCCCGGCGCGGGGATGGCGCGGATTTCTGTGCCGTCTTGTTCGAGGATTTTCGCGAAGATGGCGAAACCACCGCCCGCAAAATGCTCGTTCACGACTTGCATCTTGATCGGGTTCCGCAGGTCAGGCTTGTCCGATCCATACCAGAGCGCGGCGTCGCGGTAGCTGATCTGCTCCCAGACCTGGTCGACCTTGCGACCGCCCCCGAACTCCTCGAAAACCCCTGTCAGCACAGGCTGGATCGTGTCGAAGACATCCTGCTGCGTGACAAAAGACATCTCCATATCGAGCTGATAGAAATCCGTTGGTGAGCGGTCGGCCCGCGGATCCTCATCGCGGAAACAGGGCGCGATCTGGAAGTATTTGTCGAAGCCTGACACCATAAGCAGCTGTTTGAATTGCTGAGGCGCCTGAGGCAGTGCGTAGAATTTGCCCGGATGCAGGCGCGAGGGCACAAGGAAATCCCGCGCGCCTTCAGGCGACGAGGCTGTGATGATCGGCGTCTGGAACTCACGAAATCCGGTGTCCCACATGCGCTTCCGGATTGACGCGATCACATCCGAGCGCAATGTCATGTTGGCCTGCATCTTTTCGCGGCGCAGATCGAGATATCTGTACTTCAAGCGCGTCTCCTCGGGATACTCCTGATCGCCAAAAACCATCAGCGGCAGTTCCCCTGCCGCGCCCAACACCTCAAGATCGCGGACGAACACTTCGATCTCGCCCGTCGGAATCTTGGGATTTATTAGGCTTTCATCGCGGACCTTCACCGCTCCATCGATACGGATGCACCATTCCGAACGCACTTTCTCCATCTCATTGAAAACAGGGCTGTCCGGATCGCAGAGCACCTGAGTGATGCCGTAGTGATCGCGCAGATCGATGAACAAAACGCCCCCGTGATCTCGGACCCGATGCACCCATCCGGCAAGACGAACAGTTTCGCCCACTTGGGCAGAGGTCAGTGCGGCACAGTTATGTGTGCGGTAGGCGTGCATGTCAGTATCCTTCGGGCGTGTTTGAAGCTGACGTACACAAGCAGCGCCGCCTAGAGTCAAGCCCGCGGCGCCTTTTGTCTTTCTGTTCGGGGATGGCCTTCTTTTTGCATAGGTTCCAACGATCGGCTTCGGGCGTGTTCGACCCCTCAGAAACTGAAATGACATGCTCCAGATGCCCCGAATGGCGACCTCCGAGATGACGGACATCCCTCCTTTGGAAAACCGTTTTACGGAGGCCGATATCGGCAGACTCGCAAAAAAATTGCTCTCCGGCCGTGATGTCAATAGGGCACCGCCTGCCAAATAGTGCCTTCATCTTGAAGTGGCCCCGATGACCTTCTGAGTTATCGACAGACCCTGTCTCGGACACTGATTTGCGGGCATTGCGACCCCAGGCGATTTCGTTTTGCCGAGGTTCAGTTCGCGCGGGGCCCTGTAAGTCGTTCAAAGAATGAAAGGGGTACGGATATGACCCAGCCGACACGCAACATGCTTGTAGCACTTTTCAGACATTTTCGGCGATACCCAGTGCGTCATGTCGAACCAGCAGCCCTTTAGAAAACGGCTGTTTCATACGCAGGAATGATCGCTCCGGATAAGCCTCTCAGACGCGGGAGAAACATCTTTTCCAAAAAGTCGATTTTTTTTGAACCGTTCTGCGCAGCAGTACGACCAACGGTTGTCTCGACGACTTGAAGCGCACTGAACGAGGTTCGTGATGGGTCGGCGCAGATTTTTTTGAAGCACTTTATGGATGGAGAAACCAATGCCACGCTTTAACTTTTTCAATCTGATTTTTGGTAACGGCAACATTCACGGCACGGACAAGAACGACCTCATTATAGGATCGTTCGGCGATGATGAAGTGAGCGCCAAAGGTGGGAACGATCTCGTTTTTGGCCTGTTTGGCGATGACAAGCTCGCAGGCGGGCTCGGTGAAGACACAATGCTTGGCGGCTCTGGAGAAGACACTGTCGAGGGTGGTGATGGAGAAGACTACCTCGATGGAGGTTCCGGCGACGACACCATTGTCGGCAACAAGGGCAATGACCAGATGTTCGGCGGCAACGGGGATGACCTCCTGGTCTGGAACAACGGCGACGGCTCGGACCTGATGGATGGCGGCAAGGGTTATGACGTCCAGCAAGTCAATTTCGACACCGATCTGGTCGACGACGATCTGCAGAACGACGATGTGGCCGAGTTCTCCGTGACCGAAGAGGGCATCCAGTTCGCCCGGATCGAAGTGAACGGCCAGACCGAACGGGGTCTGTTCCAGCTCGATATCCGCAACACCGAAGCGCAGGAGACCAACTTCGGCGGCGGCAAGGACAAGGCGGTCATCACCGGCGATGTGCTGAACGAGATCAAGCTCGACCTCGACGGCGGCGACGGCGTGGATACGCTGGATCTGTCGCAAGCTGCCGAAGCGGTCAAGGTGAACCTCAAGAAAGGCACTCTGGACGACTCGCATATTGAGAACTTCGAAAACGTCACCGGTACGGCCTTCGACGACAAGATCGTCGGCGACAAGCAAGACAATGTCCTGTCCGGTCAAGACGGCGAGGACAAGCTATTCGGCAAGGGCGGCGACGACACCATTGTCGGCAACAAGGGCAATGACCAGATGTTCGGCGGCAAC
>ERZ1740067.383-NODE-383-length-35770-cov-7.204872_pt1 | contig 35770 bp, 33 predicted proteins | sample MGYA00581736_ERZ1740067 | MGnify/ENA primary metagenome ERZ1740067 (study PRJEB43018, sample SAMN04849236) | marine metagenome | isolation source: floating plastic debris | place: Pacific Ocean | collected 2008-08-27 | study: EMG produced TPA metagenomics assembly... | reverse complement strand
CCCAATTTTAGGTGTTGAACAAGTCTTCGCACTTTTTTGACCGATGGATAAAAAGTGTACCCTGTACTGGCTTTAGCCCAGCCGCCGGCCATTCCTATTTTTAGAATGCGATTGGTATTTTCTTTTGTGAAGTTGTGACAGGTCATTGGAATATTTCCCTTTTCCACCTCGGTAATCTCAAAGTTATCAATACCAAGTTTTGAAGAGAGGTAATCTTTAATGGCCGACTCATATTCCTCTTTTTTCAACACACTTTCTGAAAATAAAGTGTATTCCAATAGGGCCTCTTTGTCGGAGAAGGGCAGGACGTACATGAATCTTGTGTTCCCTTGTTGGGGAATGTCAAAATCCATAAAACTAGCTGCTTTTTCATCAAAAACAGACCGGTCAGTCTTTACAAACCATCCGAGGAAATGCTGCTGTAAAACAGGGTACTTCGATTCACGTTTCACTTTTTCATAATCAAACCGACTGTCAAAAACATGATGCCCGTGATAGCCTCCGTTTTTTCCTTTGACCAAAACATTATCTTCAGTTTCACTAAGACTTATGACCTCATCTTGAATACGTTCAACGTTTGGATAGATATTCAATCGATTGATAAAGAATTCATAAAAATCAATCCCCCTAAGCATTTTGTAGGTATACGGGGCAATGTCTGGTTTGATATTTAAATTTTCGGCGGCGACGTGAACTTTTGGCCATGATTTGAAAAGAATTTCATCGAACTGACCTTTGCCTCTTTCCCAAAAACACCAAGTGCGGTCATTTTTGTTTTTAGCTTCCTTTTCAAGAAGTAAAATGGATTTGCTTGCAAAGAAGGGGTCTTTGGCCAACGAATCAGCCAAAAGCATTCCCGAGGCACCAGCACCAATAATGATATAATCGTAAGTGGGCATTTTTCAAAGGTACACAATGTGTTTACGTCAATTGTTTATACTTAAAAAAACAAAATAACGTAACTTCAATATTAAAGTTATAGAATGAAATATTTCAAATTATTACTGATTTTTCTATCGATTGTAATTTCCTCTTGCTCTGATGATGAGTCTTCAAGCCCTGATACCGGCGGACCTTTAATCGAGTCTGAGTTGGTTGAAACGTTGTCCGTTGAGGTAAATCCATCTGGTTATGCCCCTTTGACGGCTCAACTTAATTTAGAGACGAATCAGGCTGTTTCTGTTGAGGTTTCAGTACTGGGTAAGAATGGTAATACTTCAACAATTACCAAAAGATTTGATGGTATGGGAACCACCTTTGAACTTATCGTTCTCGGATTATACGCGGATTATGAAAACCAATTGGACATAAAATTGTTGGATGGTTCAGGAAGCACTTTGGAAACCCAGAACATCTTGGTTCAAACAGCACCTTTGATTGCAGATATGCCGCAGATTACCATTGATGTGCCTTCAAATTCAGATGAACCTATATACAATTTTGTGAATTACTTTGGTTTTGTGGATATCACTAATTTTAGACCACAGCGTCCACTTATTTTTGACCAATTCGGAGAAATCCGTTGGTATTTGGATTTGTCTTCCCACCCAACACTTTTCGATTTGTTTTATGACAACGGAATGACCCGACTACTAAACGGAAACCTTTTGTTTGGTGATGGGCAGACCGGAAGTATTTATGAAATAGATATGTTGGGGCGTATTGCAGATTCGTGGGATTTGCAGGGGAATGGTTTTCATCACCATGTAATTGAAAAACCAAACGGTAATTTGTTGGCGACCATAAATGATGCCACCAAAGAAACCGTTGAAGATGTTATTATTGAAATTGATAGAAGTTCTGGACAGTTCATCAATACTTGGGATTAAAACAATTCGCTAGATAATACAAGAAGGGCCTGGCCTACTGACCTTGCTAATTTAGAATTTGACTGGTTTCACGCCAATTCAGTGGAATACAGTTCCGATGATAATGAAATTATAGTATCGGGTAGAACGCAAGGAATAGTAAAGCTTAGTGCACAAAACGAGGTCAGTTACATTCTGGCTCCGCATCGAGAATGGAATACTTCGGGAAATGGCACGGAATTATCCCAATTTTTGTTGACTCCGCTAGACGCCAATGACGAGCCCATTACAGATACCGATGTGTTGGATGGGTCAGAAAACCATCCAGATTTTGAGTGGTCATGGTACCAGCATTCTCCCATTCTCATGCCTAATGGCAATCTGATGGTTTTTGACAATGGAGACAATCGCAATTATACCAATTTCGGACCTTACAGTAGGGCTGTGGAATATGAAATTGATGAAATGAACAAAACCATAAAACAAGTATGGTCTTACGGTAAAGAAAGGGGAGAAGAGACCTATGCGCGTATAGTTTCAAAAGTGAGCTATATCCCAGAAAACAACTCAATTCTTTTCACCCCTGGTTCTGCCGTTACCGGGAGCTCCGCTGCAGGTAAGGTGGTAGAAGTAGATTATGATACCAAAAATGTCATATTTGAGGCGACTATCGTTCCGCCGAATTCAGTATTCAACATTAGTTTTCATAATGTGTTGCGTATGGGACTTTATGAATGACGGAATAGCTAACCATACTAGTCTATTATACTATTGTTCCAGTATTTTTTGAAGTTTATTTGGTGATAGGTATTCAAAATAGCGGTCAGTCACCTCAAAATTTTCATTTAAGAGAACAATTGCCGGAAGCGAAAAGGGGTAGTTTTCCCTTGAAGCCAAAAGTAAGGGTACCTGATGGGTTGGATTTCTGGACCTTCCTATTTGCTCATTAATGAATATTTCTCCCCCAAATTGAATGGAATCGGTGGATTCTGCGTCCATTTTTACAGCGTAGTAATCCTCATTTAATCTGGAAATTACTTTGGCATCTTGGAATGCAGCCTTGTCCATTTTTTTACAATAACCGCACCAATCGGCAAAAAAATCAATAAATACTTTTTTGGGTTTGCTGCGCAAGGAATCTTCCAGCTGTTCAAAAGTGAGCCATTGTATTTCGGTTTGCTGCGCGCTGGTTTTGACAGATACGAAAAGGGTCAACCATAACCATAGTACCATCGTTCCTCGAAAGGAGTATGTTCCCATACTATTTGACAAACCCAATTTCAAAAAAACACTTGTTTTAGTTAAGCTGCCCAAATTTCAGGCCAAAAAAGAACGCTCGTGGTTGGTCAGGACCATAGATGTAATCAGAATCCCGCCCAGGGCCGATGTCAAAGTCGTCTTGAAAGCTATCAAAAATATTCGTGACCCCTCCTGACAGAGTCACCTCAAATGCATCGTTGAAATCAAAGTGCGTTTCCAGTTTGATGTTCAAATCAAAAAAGGAACCGGAATCATTGAGCTCCAAAAATCCGTTATCACTGATGACCCGAGGCACGGTCATATTGCCAGTGTATGTTCCTGTAAGGTCCACATTGAATTTTTTGCTCGGAATCCAGGTAGTATTCAAATACCCATAAAAGTTAGGGACCCGAACAAATTCATCGACGATGATATCGGTTTCTCCTGGCGTACCATCACTTTCAAAAAGCAGTTGTGGTTCATCCCATTCAGTTCGTTGTAAGGTACCCCCTAATTGAAAACGCCATTCTGGATTTGGTGATAGCCCCAATTCGAAGTTGGTGCCGTAAACACTCGCTCCTTCACCGTTTCTAACTTCTTCTAAAATGGAACCGTTGTCTAATACTGCGCCTGTGCTGACCAAAGTAAAAGGGTCTTCTAAAATGGTATAGAAACCTTCTAAAAGTACATCAAACTGCAATAGATCTTTGGTTTTTGAATAATTCAAAGAACCCGTAAAAGCGTTTGAAAACTCCGTATTCAAATCGTCTGATAAAATGACAAATTGTGGTTCGCCGCCTACACTTGAAATATGTAAATCTTCATTAAAAGCCTGCGGTGCACGAAAACCTCTTGCGTATCCTCCCCTCAGTTTGAGCACATCGCTCAATTGGTACGATAAGGTCAATCGTGGCGAAAAGGCGGTCTGACTTAAATCGACGTTTCTGGCGATGCCTCCAATCGTGTAATCACCGTTGACGGATACATTATCCAAACGACCACCAAATAACGTCGTAAACCTATCCGAAGGTTTCCATTCGTATTGTGCATAACCACCAATACTGTTCACGCTTTGATCGATAAGACGATTGTAGCCGGGAATTTGATCTTCTGTATTACTGTGGTTGAATTCTGCGCCAGTCGTCAAGACATCGTTGTTTTTAAAGGTCTTTGTGAACTGCAGGCCATTGACCCAAGCCAAATCTTTGGTCGTACCAAAGGCATTGTTGGCGGTAAGACTGTCCTGCCTTGTACGTGCTCCTCCCAAACCGCCATAGTAGCTATCGCGATTGGTATATGAGGCTGAAGTATATATTTGCGTTTGTTGGGTACCGTCTTTACTGTTAAGTTCATAGTCTGCCCCACCGATAAAGGTGTCATGATCTAATTCCTCGGTGATATCTGTGAATTGTGGGGCCAATTCCAATCGATCTCCACCCCTTCGATATTCTCGAATGGCGTTTAAGTTCAACGAAATGCGACTTCTCTCCGTCGGTCTTAAAAAAGCCTTGGCACCCACTGTGGTATTCCGTAATTCAACCAATTCGGTAAAGCCATCATCATTGGCATCATAGGCCTCACGATTTCTATACGCGCCAAAAAGGGTAACCCCACTTTTTAGATCATCAGCAACTATTGAACTATTGAAGTTTACGATGCGATCCAGGGCTTCACCTCTAATAACGGCAAGATTGCTTCCTATTTCCCAAGTATTTAAAATCGGGTCTTTGGTGATAATATTTACGGTACCTGCAATAGCATTGGAACCATAAAGTGCTGAACCGCCGCTACGCACTACCTCAACACGGTCGATAATATTGGTTGGTATTTGTTCCAATCCATAAACGCCCAAAAGAGAGCTAAAAATTGGTCGGCTGTTTAATAGTATTTGGGTATAGGCGCCATCAAGGCCATTTAATCGCACTTGGGTAAAGCCGCAATTTTGACAATTCGTTTCAACACGAACGCCTGGGGCAAAGTTCAATCCTTCCGCAACGGTTATAGATTGCGTGGCAGTTAATAGTCTTGGCTTTAAAGAAGAAACCACGACCGGGGTACTTTTGCGTTCGACTCTATTTCGCGTAGCACTGATGACCACTTCGTCCAGGCCTAAGACATCTTCAAAAAGGAGGAAATCAACGGTCGAATTTGCCCCTTGGGTTAAGGTAACTTCTTGGTTGAGGCTTCGGTATCCTTGCGATTGAGCAACTAAGATGATGGTTCCCGAAGGCACTTTTAATTCGTATGTACCATCGATAGCAGAGGTGGTTCCTATATTGGCACCCTTGACAAAAACACTGGCAAAGGGCACAGGCTCACCATTTGAGGTGACAGTGCCAGAAATCATTGCATCCTGAGCACTTATAGAGCTATATGAAGCAAAAAATAGAACAAAGAGTACATTTTTCAAAACGATAAATTTAGAATTGACCCCAGCAAAAATGGCGTTATGTAGCTCGGTAGTGTAGATACTGAAAATCATCAAATTAAAATTTAGACAAAGCTAAAAATTTATTTTTATAAATAAAAAATGTATTTTTGAATAAACTCTTTTTAATGACACGTGCAGAGGAAAACTATTTAAAAGCCATATTTCATTTGGAGGGAAATAATTCGCAAACTATTTCTACCAATTCTATTGCCGAAGAAATGGCCACCAAACCTTCTTCTGTTACAGATATGGCAAAAAGGTTATCGGAAAAAAGACTTTTGAACTACGTACCCTACAAAGGCGTTTCATTGACACAAAAAGGGCGTACCGTGGCCTTGGCCATTGTCAGAAAACATCGTTTATGGGAAGTCTTTCTCGTAAAGAAATTGGATTTTACTTGGGATGAGGTGCATGAAGTGGCAGAACAATTGGAGCACATTAAAAGTGAAAAACTTATCGATAAGATTGATGAATTGTTGGATTTCCCGAAGTATGATCCCCATGGTGACCCCATACCTTCAAAAAAGGGGGAATTTCATGAACACGATAAAAAATTGTTAAGCGAATTGCCGATATCGACAAAGGGTGTCTGCGTTGGCGTAAAAGACTCCTCATCAACTTTTTTAAAGTTCTTGGATAAGAACAATATTGCCCTGGGGCATATAATTGAAGTCCTGGAACATGAGGAATTCGATGATTCTATTGAAATCGCTATCGATGGTCGACAATTACATATCAGTAACCAAATTGCCTCTAATTTATATGTCAAAAAGCAGGACTAATGGAACAACTAATCACTTATTTTGAAAATATTGACCCTGTATTGGCGGCCTTATATGCCACCCTTTTTACCTGGGGCCTGACGGCAGCTGGGGCCGGATTGGTTTTTTTGTTTAAAAATCCGAAGCGTGCCTTGATGGATGGTATGCTAGGTTTTACAGGAGGGGTTATGGTCGCTGCCAGTTTTTGGAGTCTTTTGGCCCCAGGTATAGAAATGAGTGAGGGCAATGGTTTTGTAAAAGTGATACCTGCTGCTGTCGGTTTTTTGTTAGGGGCACTGTTCATTTTTGGTTTGGATAAAGTGTTACCCCATGTACACATCAATTTTAAAAGAAGTGAAGCCGAAGGGGTCAAAACGCCTTGGCATCGAACAACACTTTTGGTTTTGGCGATAACCTTACATAATATTCCTGAAGGACTGGCCGTGGGGGTATTGTTTGGTGGGGTGGCGTCGGGTTTCGAAGGAGCCACTATTGGCGGTGCCGTAGCCCTTGCATTGGGTATCGGGCTTCAAAATTTTCCTGAAGGTTTTGCTGTTGCCGTACCGATGCGTAGACAAGGATTGAGTCGATTTAGAAGTTGGTCGTATGGTCAGGCCTCCGCTATCGTGGAACCTTTAGCGGGAGTATTGGGGGCATGGGCCGTATTGACCTTTGAACCTATTTTGCCCTATGCCCTTTCTTTTGCTGCAGGGGCTATGATATTCGTGGTCGTGGAAGAGGTGATACCCGAAACACAACGTGACCGATATACCGATATTGCTACATTAGGTTTTATCGGCGGTTTCATTATTATGATGTGCTTGGATGTGGGGTTGGGGTAAAAAAAGATTTTAAATAGCATTGTCACCCTTAACACTAGGGTTGACACCAGTTATTGATATGTCTTAAATGGACTGTTGTCCCTGATGATAGCATTTTCACTCCTTCCTATTTTCAAAAGCTATCTTGGCCAGTTTTATAAAGATTAACAAAGTCCATATTCCCAGAAAAGGACCTAAATCTATCAGACCAGAATCCGCTGGAGGATTTGGGAATGTAATTAAATTTAGTGCCAAAAGACTTCCGGATAAAATACAGGTTACCAAACCGATACCTTTTCCAAAGTTTCTGTTTTGAATTAGGTTTAGTCCAAACAAAAACCATGAAATGGTGATAAAAACATCAAATGCGATGTCCATTCCAGATTGTACTCTATTGGCCCCATGAAAGCTTGCTTTGGCCATGGCAATGGCCACTTCTGATTTTGCAGATTCCATAGCAGTTTTATGCCAGACAAGATTCGCTTGCTGCACAATGATAAAAGTGCACGCTATTGCCGCGCCGATAATTCCAAATACATAACCTATTTCCAATGTGATTGTTCGCAATTGACGTTTTAAAAAATTGTAAAGCCCCATGAAAGCTATAATCCAAAGAAGAGGAAAAAAAATACCAAAGAGTGTGGCAAGAAAATCGGGTATAAAAGGTAATACAGCAGCACTGAAATACAGGAAAATTGAAAAAATACCAGCTATGGCAGCGGTCTTTTCTATACGGCTATTGCTGTTCTTTTCTCTAGTCATGAATATCATTTTGAACAATAATACACTAGAGCGGCAACTACAAGAATAGCGGATAGAAATAAGTGGTGAAATTTATGGTATTTGTGGTCAATGCATATGATTGAGCAAATTCAAGGTTTGCTTTTGGTATTTTTTGGATATAGGGATTTTGTAGTCTTCTTGGTTTACGGTCAAATAAAGAAAGCTTTTCTTGTTATCGATACGTTTAAAGTAGTTCAGATTTACCATAAATGATCTATGTACTCGTATGAACTGGGGAAGATGGTATAACTGTTTTTCCAAAGAGGAAATAGTTATTCTCACGGGAACAATTTTTATACCCTCTGCAATGATTGAAATATCAACATAGTTATCATCAGCCTTGAAAAAAACTACATTTTCCAAGTAGAGGCAAAAGGGTTTTTTACCGGCTCCCTTGAGTTCAAATCTCGAATTGCCTTCTTCGTTTCGTGGTTTACCTGCTATCGCTTCCTGGTATAGGTTCTTGGCATAAAATGATAATGGCACATATATTAAAATGAACATCAAAGTACCACCAGTGACGAGTTCTAAATACTCTAGTGTATTCATGCAAGTCCAATCACATAAATATCCTCGATACACTAAAATTACATGTACAAAAACCAAAAATTTTAATAGGAGAGTTTTTGCGCTCTTTTCGATGATGGTTGTTCGCTTGTTGGTCGTTAAGAACGTGCACATATAATCCAGTAAATAGCTTACTATAATCCATAGTAGGCTAAACGATAAAATCAATAACAATACCTCGAGATAGTTATTGAGGTTGTTATGGCTCATTCCAAAAGGAAGTGTTACCGCAAGAAAAATCAAGATAAATAGTGCGATACCAACATTGATTCCCAATCGTTGGTTGTTATCATAATAAAGCCAACTAAAAAATTGGGAGTGTGGTATCATCATACTTTTTAGGGTAATGGTTTTTTACTACTTAAATACGGCTGATTCAATTTAAAAAGAAAAAGTGACTCTATTTGATTTTAAAAACCTTTATTCAAATGAATAAGAGTAGCTGAATTTTCAATAATGATGAGTACGGCAGTGGGCTTTTCCCTAAATTTCGATTTACACGATTTTACTATGATTTCTCATCTATCTACAGCACTTTCATTTTATAAGAAATCGAAATGGAGTAAGTACATTGATGTCTGCAAAATGAACCTTATCGATGGATTTATTCTCATAATGACGTTGCATGTGGGGTGGGGTAAATCAAAAATCAACGACCACACCAATACTTGGAATAATTTGTCCCGTATCGCTCTCAATAGCAACTAGGCTTCTGGGTTCAAGCAATGAGCCATTAACATCTCGGTTCAGTCCGAACTCAGTTGGTTGTGGTATTTGCTGGCTCAAGATGTTTTGCGCCTCAACAAATACATTTAAGGCCAACTTTTTGAAATTCCATTTTTTGTCTATTCGAATATCCAATTGACTAAAAATGTCAAGTTTTTCGTCACCTAACCTTGAATAATCCAAAACGACTTCCGGATAGCTTTCTAGGGTAGTATCAAGATCAGTGGGTACGAAGGGTGTGCGGCCTGCGAAGCGATAACGGGCACTGAACTCCCAGTTTCGTTTGAATTTGTAACCTCCAACGAAGGATATGAGATGACGACTATCCCAGACAGAAGGTAAGAATTCGTTTCTATTGAAACCGGTAAACTCGCTGTAGAACCAAGTATAGGCTAGAATACCGTAAAAGTTATTGGTCAATTTTTGCTGAAACTGTAGTTCTGCCCCGTAACTTCGCCCACGGCCGACAGTTTCAATATCCTCACTTCCCAAGACCTCAAAATCTGCGCCTTTATTCGCTAATGAAACCCCATCTAAAACAGATACAGGGTAGTCGTTATATCGCTTGTAGAAACCTTCTAATGAAATTGTTGAAGAAGGACTAAAATAATGCTGGATGCCCAATACGTAATGGTCGCTCAGCGTATATTGCAAATCTTGGTTCGCAAGATTTCCGTCATTATTTCGAAACCCTAAAATAGTGTAAGGGGGCAATTTATAGTAACGACCCAAGGATCCGTTGATTCTCCAGTTTTCTTGAAACTCATACGACAATGAAAGTCTTGGGGAAAAAGTAGATAGTAGATTATCCTCTGTGGTGAAGGTATCGTCATCCATCCTAAAACCAAGGGAAACGTCTAATTTATCTTTAAAAAAGGACTTTGTGACATTTGAAAAAAGGCCGTATTTGAAGAAATCGATAGCGGTATCAAAGGCCAGCCCTCCATTCAAATCTATTGTGGAATTTTTGTAGTCTGAATACTGGAAGTTGAGGCCCGAAGTCAGTTTCCAACCGTTAAAAAAGTTGGTCATGGCGTAGCGCAATTTTGTCTCTGATTCGATGGCATCATTTCGAAATAGCACGCCCGTTTCATTTTCTGGGTCTTCAAAACGAGTAAAATCATTAACTAGGGTATTGTTGCTTAAGGTGGTCTCCATAAAACCGCTTCCATTCCTAAAGCGATTTTTCCATGTCAGTCCAATAGCGTTTGTACGTTGTTGGATAAAAGGAGCCTGTTCTAGGGCGGCCTGTTGTTCTGCATCGAACTCTTCAGGTGCTTCTACTGAAAAATCATCTATGGAACCAACACCAATGAAACTAATGTCATTGTAGGCATCGATAACGTGATTGATTTTGTATTGATAATCCCAATAATCTGGTCGAAATGGAAGACCAATTACTTCAAATATGAATTGTAAATAGCTTCGCCTGATTGATGCTAGAAAGGTGGTCTTTGACTCATTCTTGGTACTTTTAAACAAAGGGCCTTCGAACGTTAGTGCCGCCTCGCTCGAACTTACTCTAAAATTGCCTGCGAACTCACGAGTGTTACCCTTACGCTGGCTAAATTGTAATACTCCTGACAGGGGGTTATCATATTGGGAACCAAAGGCGGATGTCGATAAGGTGACGTTATCAATGAAGGAGACGTTGATAAGGCCAACAGGGCCTCCTGCGCTTCCTTGGGTACCAAAATGGTTGATATTGGGAATTTCCATTCCGTCTAAGTAATATACCGTTTCATTTGGGGCTCCTCCTCTTATGATGAGGTCATTGCGAAAGCCTCCTATTGATGGCGACACTCCCGGTAGCGTTTGCGCTACTTGAACCACATCATTATTACTGCCAGGATACGTAGCGATTTCAACAGCGGAAAGCGATTGGGTCGATAAGGGGGTTTCCTTTGGACGGCTGATGACATTGGCATTGCTCACCACTACTTCGTCAAGTTGTTGTGCCGATTCTTTCAATGAAAAGTTAAAGTTCGGATTGCCAATGGAGCGAACCAAAATGTTAAATTGTGTCTGTGTCTCATAGCCAACATAACTGGCGATAAGGTTATATGATCCGGGGGTTACATTTTGAATACGAAAGTTACCGTCAAAATCGGTTTGTGCCCCTTTTTCAGTACCTTCAAGATAAACTGATGCGCCAGCTACTGGCGCACCTAAGTTATCCAGCACTGTTCCAAAAATATCTGTCGTAACTTGGGCTTCACCTATCAATGGTAGAGAGAAAAAACAGATGATTAAGAGCGTAATACAAGATATGTTACCTTTCATTTTGTTTGATATTTAAATATCAAATATTAAACAAAAAACTATTAAATAATATCAATTAAATATAATTTAGTGTTAAATAATTGTATATGACATCTATTGGGTTAGTTAAACAGTTGGTTGATCTAGTCGAGGAATTTGAAAAAGTCCACGATTACTCTGCTTTAAATATCACGACTTTTACGAGTTGGCTAAGCGTAAGAATCGCTGATCAATCCGATAATACCGAATATAAGATTACTGGTTATGGTTTGGAACCAGAATTAGCTGCCCATGTTGGCCGGCTGAGCCGCTACGCCAACAATTATATAAAAGTCACATTGGAAGAATTGCCCTTCGCCACCGATATGGAGTTTACATTTACGGCCATCTTGGACAAAGTAGGAAAGACCGGTAAAACAGACTTAATCCGAATGATGGCCTATGACAAATCTTCTGGAATGAGCGTGATCAATAGGTTAATGAAAAAGGGATTTGTGGAAGAGTTTCCCAATCCTGAAGATAAAAGGGGCAAGCTCATACGCTTAACGGATAAAGGAAGGGCCGCAGCTCAAGAAGGGTATGAAAAAGTTCCTATTGCAGCTAATATGGTAACTAAGAATCTTAGCACCGCTGAAAAACATCAATTACTTTATTTGTTGAAAAAGCTTGATGATTTTCATTACCCGATTTATTTGAATGAGCAGGAAAGAATGTTTCTTTGATCTTTAGTGTGTAACTAATCCACCAAAATCGTTTCTCCGACTTTAGTGGATGTATTCCAATGATGTTGGATGCCCGGTTGGGGTGAATTTCGACATACGTTTGCACGATTTCGTTTTATCCGTATTTAAGATGGAATTGCGAATGCCAAAACAAGGTCTTTCATTTTTTTCTCTCTGTTAGGATCATCTATCACCCAACCATTCAATTCTTCTTAACTATCACTTCTTTAGGAATCCTTTGAATCAAAGCGTTTCACTCGTAACTAGAAGTTGTCATAATAATTATAGTCTTTCACGATCATTCCATCTTCAATCGTAAAAATTGAACATACGGGCAAGGTAAATCTTGAACCATCTGGTGCAGTACCTGTAGAAATGAACTCTACAATGACATTTTTACTACCAGAGGGGTAAATGGCAATTAACTCATCCTTAATATCTGGGAAAAGCTGGTTCATTTCAGTATAATGTTGAACAATGGATGCCCGAGACTTTGTAACTATTTCAATCCCATATTCCGGGTCTTTGAATTCGGCATTTTCGATATACAGGTTAGCCATGCCCTCCCAATCATGATTGTTAAAATGTTCGAACACCGATTGTGCGATTTTAATATTAATCTGAGACGTGTTTTGTTGATTTTTTGGGTATTCATCACAAGAGATGCACAAGAATATCGTTGTTACCGTTAAAATAATTTTTTTCATTTTTTTTTTGATTAAGGTGTTATGATTACTATTTCAATTCTATAGTCATGACGGATGTCAAGATTTTTTTTGGACACGCCCTCATCTTTTCTTGGTGATATACGTCAAGACCTTTTCAAATTCCAATTTCTCATGATGTAAACCAATGGCAGTATTACCGAGCACAAAGCGATTATGGTAAGAGATTGTGAAATACCGATTTTTAAACCGCCGAAATAGTCTAGAAATGATATGGCATTAATGTTTGCATAGGTCATTAGAAAGAATGTTAATTCAAAAAGTTTCTTCCCTTTTGATACAAGTCCCATTAAGGCAGATAGAAGGACTAAAAAAACGCTCCCTAGTAGAATTGATACTGCGGCCAATACATTATTTAGAATTAATATTTGTCTGATCACTAACGGAGAAGAAAGGACACTCAGTAAAATGATGGCAGCAATCAATTGTGCGTTCAATAATCGTTTTATCGGGGATTTCGATGAAGATGATAGATAGTGTACGTCATGCGCTTTATCCTTGGTCATCAAATCAGAGAGTCGATGTACCTGTAAGAACCATAATATGGGAAGAACGATTTTATGGGCGATATCCATTGGTAAAAAACATAATGCTCCCATACCTAAAATATTTACGGACCAGAGCCAGCGTTTCCCTTTTCGCAAGAGCATTAGCAACTCCATTTTAACCAAGGGTAGTATCCCGAAATTGGGTTTTATAGTAGGAAGATTGTTAAGGGTAATATTGCCTTTAGAAAATTTTGATTCCAGGCTATTTTTTAACTTCTTATCATTTGCTGGGGCAGCCTGGATATTGAATCTGTGAAAAAGAGGAGTGATGCCCAAAATGAGAACGAAACCCAAACAAACCCATAAAATACGACTAACCAAAAATGAGGTTGGGAAATTGAATCCTGAAAATGTAAACTTTTTGTTAGCATTCCCTTTATTAATAGTGTAGCCAATATTTAGTCGTTCCTGTTGGTCAGAACCGTTAAGTATGCTTACTTTTTCCTCAAGATGGTTCGCTACAATCTTATCGCCAAAAACATCAAGGGCAAATCCTAGTTCTGTTTTGGGCTTGTAGACCAGTAGGGAGGTGAAACAGAAAAAAAATACTACATTTTGAAGGATGGTATATTTTCCAAAAACGACCTCAAAAACAAGGGAAAGTACTGCGATAAAAAATATCGCTGGCACGGTTAAAACGAGATATGGTTTTATAAAGTGTACGAGTTCAAAGCTATAGTCGTGACCATACATGAAAAACAACGCAATATTCATTGAGAAAATGATTCCTAGGATAGTGAGTAGTAATAAAAAATTACTGATAACCTTTGCGAACAGGTATTTTGAATTACGTATTTGGGTCGCGGCCATAATTTGCCCTACCCTGGTTGATTTATCTTTTTGTATTTCTCCATTGACCAAATAAAACCCCATCAAAGAGAGCAAAATACTGGACATCATGGCAGAGACATAGCCCAACCAAGCCGAGTTGTATTCCCCCACATAATCTGATATGCTAATGGTAGAATAACAGGCTCCTGGCGCGGGCACAAAAGTGTAAGCTATGGCTAGGCTGGCACATAGGGTGATTAAAAAAGTATAACTGCGTATACGTTTTACGAAGTCATATTTTATCAAAATAGTGAAATGCTTCATGCTCTGTGTTTTTTGGTCAAATAGAGATAGGCGTCCTCCAAATTTGCCTTTTTCCGATGTGTCGGTTGATTTCCATTCCGAGTAATGTAGCGTACTGCGATTTGAGCTCCTTTTCTTGAAGTACTGACCACCAAATGATTTGATTTAAATTCTGGTAATTCTTCTTTAGAAATCATCGTTTCGTATACCATGCCGTTAACTAGGGCAATCAATTCATCAGGATTATGGTATGCCATCAGACCACCATCTTTCATCACGGCAACCTTATCGGCGATTGAATCAATGTCAGAAACAATATGCGAAGAGAGGATGACCACACAATCATTGGCGAGGTCTGAAATGAGATTGCGAAACTGTACCCTTTCTTCGGGATCTAACCCCACTGTGGGTTCGTCGAAGATGACGACCTTTGGGTCATTGAGTAGCACTTGGGCAATACCAATGCGCTGCTTCATACCACCAGAATAGCTTCCAATGGGCTTTTGTGCAACATCGTTTAAGTTAAGACCCTCAAGCAGACGATTAATTTTTTGTTTCAGACCAAGACCACCCACCCCTTTCATAGCCGCGATGTATGAAAGAAATTCAATGGCATTGAGGTTGGGATAAACCCCAAAATCTTGAGGTAGAAAACCCAATTGTTGCCTCATATAATCTGGGTCTTTAACAATATTGTTCTTGTTAAGGCAAATGACCCCTTCGGTAGGTTTATTGATTGTCGCGATCATTTTGAGCAAGGTCGATTTGCCCGCACCATTGGGTCCTAAGAGCCCCAGGATACCTTTTTCTATCGTGAGGCTAAAATCCTTTAATCCATATTTATTTTTCTTGTATTTCTTTGATACGTTCTGAATTGCTAGTTCCATCTGTATTGGGTTGATAATTTTTTCAAACGTCTTAGAATGGCTTATAAAATGAAAAAAAGAATGATGAACTGAGTTCGTTTCGTGATGAACAATTAAAATTCCGTTTACCACCAAACCCATGGCTTTTGTCAGCTTTGGTGTGACTTATATCATTAAAAAGTAGGTTTTATGATATCAAAAGGTACTTTTGGTTCATTCATTTAACTCGGTCACATGTCAAAACTGGATCGTTGGGTAGATTATAAGTTCGCGCAGAACCTTTTTGTGTGGGTTTTTATTTACGTTATTCTTTTAACTACGATTCAAACGGGCAGTAGACTGCTCACTGCCTTGTTTGCCATTGCCTTGTTAGCGCCGCCCGTATATCTAAACAACCTATATGTCTTGCCCATATTGCGCCGGTCTTTAGCAAAAGGCGCTGTCTTGTTTATCCTTAATCTGCTGGTTTTCACAAGCATTTCAGTAGCTCTTTTAAACTGGGCAATTGATGTTTCTTATCGAGCCGAAAGGTTTCTGAACTTTGCGGGCATACTCTTATTGGCCTTACTATTTGCTACGGCCCTTAAACTGGCCAGAGATAGTTTTGCAAGGCGACAAGAGGAAAAATTAGCGGAACTCAAACTTTTAAAAGAGCAACTCAATCCCCATTTTCTTTTTAATACCCTTAACAATCTATACGGACTCTCCGTAGCAAAATCGGAAAAACTGCCTAGTTTGATGTTAAAATTGTCGGACTTATTACGCTATAGTCTCTATGAGACCAAAGAGGATTTGGTTCCGTTGGAAAAGGAGGTAGCCTATTTGGAAAATTATGTGGCCTTAGAGAAGATCCGACTAGAGGAGCATACAAAAATTGAATTTCGCAAAGAAGGAAATTTAGAGGGTTTTGCCATTGCACCGATGCTGCTTATCGTTTTTGTGGAAAATGCGTTCAAACATTCAGGAACGACCAACTATAAAAACAACTTTGTCAACATAACCTTAAAAATTCAAGAAAACCACTTGTTCTTCAAGTGTTTTAATTCCCAAGATTTGAAAGATATCAAAGAAATGGACTTCAAAACCCAAATGAATGGTCTGGGATTGAAGAATGTAAAAAAAAGGCTGCATTTGATTTATCCTCAAAAGCATCAGTTACAAATTACCGAAGAACAAAATTCATATTTGGTGGACTTAACAGTAGAATTATGATATGAAAAAGATAAGCTGTCTTGTTGCAGATGATGAGCCCATTGCACGCCAAATATTGGAAAATTATATTTCAGAAATCCCCTATTTAACCCTAAAGGGAAGTTGTATCAACGCGTTTGAGGTCATCGCTTTTTTTCAAAACGATTGGGTCGATGTGCTCTTTTTAGATATTAACATGCCCAAGCTTTCGGGTTTAAGCCTATTAAAAACCCTTAGGAGAAAACCACATGTTGTCCTTACTACTGCATATCCTGAATATGCAGTTCAAGGGTTTGAACTATCCGTCACGGATTATCTGCTTAAACCATTTTCATTGGAACGTTTTTTACAGGCTATCTCTAAAGTTCAGTCGCTTGTAGAGACGTCTAAGACCCCAGTTTTAGATAAATCAGTTCCAAAACAGGAACATGGGGAATCAATTTTTGTCAAAAGTGATAAAAAACTGGTGAAAGTGAAGTTAGATGCCGTAAGTCATATTGAAGCCTACGGCAATTACATAAAATTGTTTTCAAATGAAATGATTTTGACGCCGATGACCTTGACCGAACTTATGGGTAAATTATCAGAAAACTTTATAAGGATTCATAAGTCATACGTCATTAATTTTAATTTTTTAAAAATGATTGACGGTAATCAGGTCATTTTAGAGAACAACGTGCGATTACCGATTGGCAAATCGTTCCGTAACGATTTGCTTGAAAGGATTACAAAAGAAAATTGAATGTGACGCTCAGTTATTAAAGGCTTCACTGATTGCAATTTGAAATATGGTATGACGGTAAATACTATTTATGAATCCGCTGATAAGGCCAAGTGGGATGAATTCAACGGATTCGTTTTAATGGTGCAGTTGTCTGTTTGAAGACATATCAAAACTGAAGCCCTGAGGTGTCATCGACCCGTGCTACAATTCCCCAACCAAAGAAATAGTTTGAAACTCCAACTAAAATTTCATTTTCACCCTGCTGTAATGGAAGCGTAAAGGAAGTATTTTCAATGGTACATCTTCCCCGTGGTGCCTTCATTCCCGGTGAACCGTAGTAATTTTTGTTTTGATGAACAGGTTGGCCGTTGATAAACACCCAAACTTCATCACTAAAGCCCATTTTTATCAATTTCTGTTGATCGCTATCTGAGGTTATTTTCGTTTTCAACCAGGTAAGCCGTCTCTGACCTTCTTCAGTAGCGCCAAATACCTCTGTAAGATTGATTATGCCGCGATGTTTGGCTGTTACAGTGCTCCACTTTTTGGTACTATTAAAATAAGTTGGGTCAATAATGGCGAAGGGGGCATTGTCGTTTTGCTTCATGATATCTTTTCCGGTAGCAAATGCAATGGGTTCTTGAACTTCCCAATTCCTTAAATAATTAGGGTCGTTATAGGTAGGGTCATAACCGATACCGTGTGCCATATCTTCTATTTCGTTAGGAATTACTTTAAAATTTGCATAGATAACATCACCGTTTAAACTAATTTTTCCCGTTTTGGTCAGCCCCTCTAAAACAGGAACTTTGAGCGCGGCCCTTTCCATATCATTCACATAGGCCTCCATTTGATTTTCAGAGATGACCAATTTGATATGATTCCATCTACCTTCCGTTAAAGCTGCACCCGCCTGATATTCATCGGTAATGTCCCAAAGGTTGACACCATCCATAAAAGCCGCATATTGTAAGGTCGTTCGCGAAAATGGGTTTAATGCTCCAAAATAACGGAGATAGAAAAATTCAGAATTTCCTGTGCCCTCATCAAGGTGAAAATGAATTCCTGGAAATCCTCGACCCTTTAGTTCTACATCGAACTCTATTGTGCCGACAGAGAAATCCATATCCTTCAGCACAATTTCAAAGTCGTCGTCATTGGAACTTTTTACTGCCTTGGTTGATTTATAAGTCATAAATTCAACGTTATCCGTTTTCGGAATCCAATGCTCCGAAGTCATGGGAAAGGATTTTTGTTTGAATGATTTTTGTGCACTCAACCCTAAAGCAAGAAAAAAGGTGATTATAAGTAGCTGTTGTTTTTTGAACGATGTGCTCATTTTGATTGATTTTGAATTTGACAATTGTTTTGATTGTACCGAAATTAAGTACCTTGTTTATAGAACAATGAACACCTGCTGTTCAATCTTGTTTAATTCTGTTCAATATGCTTTTTAGGAAGCACTATTTTTAGTTTTATGGATAAAAGAAATTTTATAGTGATACAACGATTAGTGCAGCAGATAGAGCAGCAACTAGGCTGGGGCAGTGGTCAAGAATGGAGTAACAAAGATTTTGAGGTTCTTAGCGAACAAATTTTTGAACGAACCAAGAAGCGACTCAGTGTGACTACCTTAAAACGAATCTGGGGTCGGGCTGAATTGGTAGCAAACCCTAGTTTGGGCACCTTAGATATACTTTCTCAATTCGTTGGAAGGAAAAATTGGAGGGAGTATACCCAAACTCAAAATCATAAACTTTCGGTACGAACATCACCCATTTTGAGAAAAAGGGCATGGCAGGTTTTTCTTGTTGGCATAATGATTTTAGTTGCTTTATTAATTCGTTGGTACACCTTCGATTCTTCAGAAATACAGAAGAAAGGGCCTCCGATGGATAAAAGGCTATTCGCTTTTGAAAGTAAAGTGGTCAGCACCGGTTTGCCCAATTCGGTCGTTTTTGCTTATGATGCTTCATCTGCCGATTCCAATGCGCAAATTCAAATACAGCAAGACTGGGATGATAGAAAGCGTATTGAAGTAAGTCAAAAAGACAGTATCGCTACTTGTATTTATTACCGCCCTGGATTCTTTAAATCGAAATTGGTAGTAAATGAATCCATTATTCTGGAAGATGATGTGTTTATCACAACGAATGGGTGGTTGGGAATGATTGATAATGACTCCATACCCATTTATCTTGACACAACCGAAATTAGTGAAGAGGATGAAATAGGTGTTGATCTAAGAACGCTTTCGACTTATCAAATTGACCCAAAGGTCAATGGCATAACTTCGAGTCTTTACTATATAAATGATTTTTCAGAGGTATATACAGACGATTTTAACTTGTCACTTGAGATAAAAAATGAAACGGACAACGCCTTGGGAGGTTGCCAAGAAATTGAGGTCTATATGTTATACGACGGGGGTGCCATTGGCATACCCTTGGCCCGAAAAGGTTGTATTTCGAATTTGAATTTGATGGCTTTTGACCGATATATTGATGGTAAAAAGAATGACCTATCGGCCTTTGGTGTTGAATTTGAATCCTATCAAGAATTATCTTTTGGTGCAGAGGATGATGTTTTTAAAGTTTGGGTAAATGAAGATTTGGCCTATGAAATGCCCGTAGATAACCCAGTCAAAGCGATTAAAGGAATCTCAGTTCATTTTATGGGTACGGGTGCAATCAAAAACGTCGTCTTAAAGAATACCAATAATATTAGTTATCGATTAAACGAAAACTTGGTGAACTAGGAGATACCCTTTACTTCTTTTAATACTCGATTTAGGCTCCTAACCGTAATACCCAAATAGTTGGCAACATCCTTTTTCGAAATTTGTCTAAATACTTGTGGAAATTGCTCCAATAGCCTTTTTAGAATTTCAATAATGGAATGAGTTTGATTGTATGAATGCCGTAAGGCCGTGTATCGAATTTTGCCGGCCATCAGTTGAAGAAGTAAGCTGTTAAACTCAAAATTGTTTTTGGTTAAATCCTGAAAAATTGCCTTCGGTATTTTATAATAAGCGGTTGGGACCAAGGCTTCGATGGTACAAAAACTGATATCCCCAGTAATTAATTCGATTTCTCCAAAAACCTCTCCCTTTCCAAAGAATTCTTGAATGAAATCATTACCGGTATCTTCGGTAAGATAACATTTGGCCAGCCCTTCTTTTATCACATAAACGGAACGTACATTGGTTTTTTGGGTAATGAGCTTTTCTCCTTTTTCAGCATGATGCTCGGTAATCGACCCATTAAGACTGGAAGATTTTAGACGAATGACATAATTCAAAAAGGTGTTATTGACGCGTATCATTTTATGTGCGGGACAAATGTCCTTTCGAGTTTTAAAAAACCGTTTTTTCTTTGAAGGTCAAGTAAGGTCAAACAAGATAGCATAAGTTGCAATGAAAAACAGGCATCCCATCTACAATCTCCGTTTTGGGCTTTTGTGCTTAAGTTCTCTATTGTTTTCCAGTAGTTATAATCTGCTCATCCCCGAATTGCCGGCTTACCTCTCAAAGTTGGGAGGGGCTCAATATATCGGGTTGATTATTTCGCTTTTTACTTTGACAGCAGGACTTTCAAGACCTTTTAGTGGGGTTTTGACCGATACGGTCGGTCGTAAACCGGTCATGATTTTTGGGGCAATAGTCTGTTTGGTCTGCGGGTTCCTATATCCGTTTTTAGGAACCGTGTCCGGTTTTCTTTTTCTCAGGCTTTTACACGGTTTCTCCACTGGCTTTACCCCAACGGCAATAGCAGCTTATGTCTCAGATATTGTTCCCTCAAACCGCTGGGGAGAGGCTTTCGGCATACAGGGTGTTTTTTTTACGAGCGGATTGGCCCTTGGTCCTGCATTGGGCAGTACCATAAAGCTATATTATTCATACGATATCTTATTTTTCAGCTCCTCGGCCATGGCCCTCTTATCAATACTATTGCTCTATCGTCTTCGTGAAACATTACTTGAAAAAATACCTTTTGAGTGGCGAATACTAAAAATTTCAAAAAATGATATTATATCGAAGGCTGTATTTGTTCCGGCATTGATCACCTTTTTAGCCTATTTCGCTTTTGGAATGGTACTGACCTTAATACCCGATTGGAGTGACTATCTGGGCTTTCAGAACAAGGGAAGTTTTTTTATGGTCTTTACCCTTGCCTCCCTGACCATACGATTTTTAGCAGGTTCGGCATCGGACAAAATGGGCCGTAAAGTTGTTGTGCAAATGGGCCTGTTCTTATTGGTGGGAGCGCTCTTCCTCATGGCATTTTTGCCGTCAAAGGTGGGTTTGTTATCGGCCGCGCTAGCCTATGGACTTGCTATGGGCATTTTATCCCCAGCGTTGAATGCCTGGACCGTCGATTTAAGTCCAAGTAGCGAACGTGGAAAAGGCATTTCTACTATGTTCATTGCGCTTGAGGCTGGTATAGGATTGGGAGCCCTTTTGTCAGGATGGTACTATCAAGATAGCTTTAAAAACATTCCACACACGATGTTGGGTTGTGCGTTTTTAGCGGGTATTGGATTGCTATTTTTGGCATACTTCAAAAAACGAAGTTGAGCTTGGTTACTTTATATTTGACATATGAGAACTATAGTATTCATAATCGTCTTGGGAATGATGTTATCAAGTAATGCCCAATCTATTGAGCAGCTTCAAAATGAAATAAATCTTCAAGTCTGGAAACCCTTTAAAAATGCTTTTGAAACCTTAAATGGTAAGGCATTGAATGCCACTTATGCAGAACAGGTCTTAAGAGCAACACCAGATGGTATCGACACCCAAAATGTATTCAAGCCGAAAAATTTAGAACGCTTTGAGCAGAACAAAAAGGATGGGCTCTCCATAGCGTTGGATTTCTGGTTTGATAGTCGAAGAACCAATTCAGACACTTCATATGAAGTTGGTTTTTATAGAATTGGTTTTACTGATAAAAATGGAAACACCGATTTTACGTACGGTCAGTTTCATATCGTCCTTAAAAAAATCGATGGGCAATGGAAAATCACTCAAGATTGGGATACGACGAACATCAATGGAAAAATCATTGGGGCAGATGATTTCGCAGCGAAGGTGCCACTAGAATTTTAGTTCGTCGAGTAACAACCCATAATCGTATTGCAGATCTTCGTGCAATAGGGCAATTTTCTTTTCGATATAAACCAATTGCCGTTCATACAAATTCATCAAGGTAGTATTTCTTCTGATAGAGGGTCTAAAATCCTTTAATTTTTCGCAGAAGTGCAAAAGCAATACCACTTCGGTCTCTTTGTTACCAGAATATCGAATGTATTTTTTAAGGTTTCGAAGAATCTTACGGACACTTTTCTTAATGTAGAAATAGCTGTTGGTATTGATGTCAGAAAACTGAGCATCAATTTCACTTTTTACGGTCTCAATATAGCCTTCTTCATAATCCGCTTCAAAAAGAAGGTAAGTAAGCAGTTCTTTATTTTCTTTTTTGAATCTAGACAGTCGCAGACAGAGTTCCAAGAGTTTTTCAGGATTTCGATTTTGCAGCTCTTTTTTGAGTTGGGATACGGTTGCAGCTTTCATTTAAATTAATTCCTGATTTTCTATAAAACTAAGTCCAAATTTCACAACATTATAAAAATGATGATTTCATATTATGAAATGGCATCATGGTAACCTTTTTATCATCGAAAATAAGGTAACTTACGCCCCATCCATAACTTAAAAACTTCTATTAGATGAAAATTGTTAGTACCGTGAATTCTGACACGCGTATTAGGAACGTATCGACTTTATCTGCTCTTTTATTAGGGCTGCTTTGTATCTTATTGGTTAACTGCAAGGAAGAGGCGAATGTCAAGGAAATTGAGGAATCAGCAAATCTTATTCACCCAGAAGATTGGCCCATGATTAAACCTCTACCGCTTGACCCAGGCATAGAAGCGCAAATAGATGAAATATTGCCAAAACTGACTTTGGGACAAAAAGTAGGACAGGTTATCCAAGCAGATAATGCCTCTATAACCCCAGAAGAGGTTAAGGAGTATCGTTTGGGCTCCGTATTGAGTGGTGGGAATTCTGCTCCCGGACCATTGCCCTATGCAAGTACTAAAGCATGGTTGAAATTGGCAGATGAGTTTTATCATGCATCCATGGATCCTGAAGGTGTTGAAATTGCTATTCCCTGTATTTGGGGAATTGATGCGGTTCATGGGCATGCCAACCTTAGTGGTGCCATTGTTTTTCCGCATAATATTGGCCTTGGAGCCATGAACAATCCTGATTTAATAGAACAAATCGCTGAGGTCACAGCCCATGAGCTTACCGTCTCCGGCCATGATTGGACTTTCGCCCCAACTTTGGCAGTACCTCAAGATATACGCTGGGGAAGAAGCTACGAAGGCTTTTCTGAGCGTCCGGAGATTGCAAAATCGTATGCTGACCGTATAGTATATGGTCTACAGGGTCGTTTTGGTGAAGATGATTTCATGGGAGATGGTAGAGTAATATCCAGTGCCAAACACTTTCTAGCAGATGGGGCAACGGAGAATGGGGTAGATCAGGGAGATGCCAAGATTGGTGAAGAAGAATTACGCGAGGTACATGGAGCAGGATACTATAGTGCCATACCTGCAGGTGTCCAAACGGTGATGGCATCATTTTCTAGTTGGCAGGGCAGAAAATTACATGGTGATAAAGAACTTTTGACTGATGTTTTAAAGGGACAGTTGGGATTTAATGGTTTTGTTGTAGGGGATTGGAATGGGCACGGTCAAGTACCCGGCTGTACCAATACGGATTGCCCACAGTCGCTCAATGCAGGATTGGATATGTACATGGCTCCTGACAGTTGGAGAGGGTTGTATGAAAGTACTTTAAAGCATGTGAAAGAGGGGACCATTCCCATGTCCCGTTTAGATGATGCCGTACGTCGAATACTTAGGGTTAAAATTGCTTCGGGAATTTTTACCAAAGGAGCTCCAAGTACCCATAAAAATGCAGGAGACGAAAGTCTATTAGGATTACCGGAGAATAAAGCTATTGCAAGACAAGCGGTTAGAGAATCCATGGTTTTGCTCAAGAACAATAATAGCACACTTCCCATCAATCCTTCAAAGACCATTTTAGTGGCTGGTGATGGTGCAAATAGCATTTCTAAAGTATGTGGTGGATGGACCTTGTCTTGGCAAGGAACAGGTCATACCAATGATGAATTCCCAAATGGCGAGACGATTTTGAGTGGTATTGAAGAGGCTGTCAATGAAGCAGGTGGAAAAGTAATCTACTCAGCAGATGGAACTACAGATAAAAAAGCAGATGTCGTCATTGCGGTCTACGGTGAAGACCCCTATGCAGAGTTTCAAGGAGATCGAGAAAATCTTGATTTTGTTCCCAATGGTTTTGATGTGAACATTCTCACTGAATATAAAAGTAAAGGAATCCCTGTAGTATCGGTTTTCCTATCCGGTCGCCCTATGTGGGCCAATCCTGAAATTAACGTATCTGACGCGTTTGTCGCCGCATGGTTGCCAGGAAGTGAAGGCGGTGGGATATCTGACCTACTGTTTCAAAGAGACCCTTCCTATGACTTTAAAGGTCGTTTGTCTTTTTCTTGGCCTGCCACTGCAGTATATTCCAAAGACACTGCTCCCTTGTTTGAATTAGGGTATGGTCTTACCTATGCTAGTGATATCATGGTTGATGAACTTTCTGAAAGCTCAGGTTTAGAAAACCTAGAAATAGTATCCACTGGAGAGTTTTATCAAAAAGGTGCGCCTGTAGCCCCTTGGGGTCTATGGTTGAACTCTGATAATTTAGACAAACAAGTTGCCAGTTATCCTACTTCTGTTGGTGGATTGATTGTGACTAAGACCGATTACCTGGCTCAGGAAGATGCTCTTAGGATAAAATGGACAAAAGCCGATTATGATCAGGTGCGTCTCAGTTCTGCGTCATCTAGTGATATGGCACGTCAATCCAATGGAGCGATGGAATTGGCTTTCTCCGCAAAGTCCTTTAATGCTGAAGATGCAGAGGTTCAAATAGGTATGTGCAATCCGGATGTGGATTGTGACAAAACGCTATCTATAACTATTACCGCCAAAGACTGGAAAGAATATCGAATAAGTCTCAGTTGTTTTGATCATCTTGGTGTTGACATGACTAAAATTAGTTCTGCATTTATCATTACGGCTGGTGATGGTGTTGATATTGGATTGGGGAATATCCGATTGGAATCAGATACCGATGCCAAACCAGGATGTGATGGTAAATAATTGATTGGAGGGTCACTGGAGTTTTTATGGCAGCATAATTACCGTATCAACTCACGAACTGCATCTCGTGCAGAACGTGCTGCGGTATGAACTGAACTCCAGTCGTCAAATTGGGTATACGAACAACCTGCAAAGTATAGTTTGTCATTAACGGATTGTGCCATTCTTCTTGAAATCGAACTTGAGGCATCGTCTTCGAGATAAGATGCTTTGGCAAACGGTTGCTCGTTCCAGTTTTGCGCCAAAATACCTAGAAAGGTTTCTGAGGCTTTTCCGTCAAAAACGTCATCCAATTCTTGAAGAACATAGTCGAGAAGGGCATCTCCACTAAATTGTTGGTATGTTTCTGCTTGTTTTCCTACGGAGAAAAGTCCCAATACATGATCATCAGAGTTTTGTCCATAGGCAGCATCATAATACAAACGTTGACCTTCAGGGGTCGCACTGTCGTCAAAGTAGAGAAAGGTTGGATAAAACTGTTCTGAAAATTTCAAAAAGACTTTCATCCCACTCCAAATGTTTGCATCAGCAATGGCATTTTGTTTGTTGTTGGGAAGCTCTGGAATAAATTTTACTTCACCCAATTGCAGTAATTTCAATGGTACCGTCACCACCAATTTGTCGGCCTCATACTTATGACCTTCACTATCTAAAGCCACGACTTTATCTCCGTTATAATCAATGGATGCAATTTTGGTATTGAACTGCATCTTACCTTCAATATCGGGAACAATATATTTTTCGAAGAAATCAAACCAAGAGGAACCAATAAATTTTTTGTCTTCATCATCGTTCACAGCTGACCCTACTTCTGTTATCGTCAAGTTTCCATTGCTGTAATAGCCTGAGGTGTCCGATTCGGAATAGGGGAGCAAAGTGGTATCGATGCTTATACGTTCGTCGTTGACGATGGCAGGCAATTCACTTTCTGATACATGTAGCCACTCGGCACCAAGTGGAATGGGAAAATCGGTAAAGTTATTGTTGGTCCGAAATCGACCTCCATAAGAGGTATCAGCTTCCACTATTTTGTAGGATATGCCTTGTTGTTCCAATAGATAGGCCGTCGCCATTCCGGCGGCACCGGCGCCAATAATTAAGACGGTACCATTGAAATCACCTGCAATAATAGGAGCCTCATCATCATTGGAACAGCTTTGAAGTACCGACTGAAATGGAAGTGAAATTCCAAATAAACTACAAGCGGCAACAAATTCCCTACGGTTCATCAACTTTCTTTTTATGGATTATGAAACAAAATTGGGACATCCTTTTTTTGAAATGTCCAAGGCGTTTAAAATTGTAAGCCTTCGCACCTCTTTTTTAAGCATCAGGACTTCCAAAATGTTTTTTAAAGGATGATGGAGTTTGTCCGGTATATTTTTTGAATAATGCATTAAATGTCGATTTTGATTTAAAACCACTCTCCAAGGCAATACCCATAATACTGTATTGGTTGTAATCAGCATTCACCAATTTTATCTTTGCCGAATTAATTCGATAGCGATTGACAAACTCAAAGAAGTTCTTGTTTTCTTTTTCATTAATGATTTGTGACAGATAGCCCGGACTTATGGCCAATTTTTCAGCCAAAGTAGAAAGTGTCAATTCGGCATCCGAATAGACCGATTCATCATCCATCAATGTTAAAAGGCGTTGGTGGTACTCCTCCGTTTTTGGGGACAACTTCTTGGACATGGAGTCATTCGTTTTAGGGTCTTCAAAAGGAACCACCCCGAAAAGGGGATATTGCAAAATCACAAAATAGCCCATCCCAAATAGAAATAGTATCAATCCTAAAGAGACAAAGGTATAGGTGCCATCATTTTCGTAACCCAAAATGAACTGAAAATGACTGAGAAGCCATATGATCATAATGACCAAAGCTGTGGTCATCAGGTTTCGCAACCAACGCAGACTTTTTCCTGAGATGGACGAATAGTTATTCCGTAGAAACTTTTCATACTGATTGATTTTTTGAATGGCCAAAATGGGTAAAACGATTCCTGTAAGTAGACCAATCGATTCTTCTACAATGAGTAAGAAATGCTCAGCGGAATCAATAGTATTTTCAATCAAAAAAAGATTGAGGGGAATATAGGTCAACTCGGTCACGACCTCTAACAAAATGGGTAGGTACCATAAACGTTCCCATCGATTCATCGGGCCTTTGGGTTCAATTAACAACTGAACAAAGAAATAGAGACCAATGGGAATTGCGGTTCTAATATAAATGGGTGCATATAAGATAAGCAGCGGTAGCTCTTCCTCTTGATAGGAATAATAGAAAAAATCATAGCACACGATGATAGATGCGCCAACGAGCGCCATGGCCAGAAATCGATTACTCCTTGTTGCAAGACTTTTTTTAAACAATAGAATGGCCGCTAATACTGCCCCTTGAAGGCCAGCCATTATATGAATAGCACTTAAAAAACCGTATGTGTAATACTCCTCGTATGACATTATTTCACCAATCAAACATAAGAAATCTTATCAGCTATTTCCCCAGTTCAAGGGAAGGTGACCCGACCATAAATGTTGGTGTGGAAGGGATTGTGCTGTGACCCTTTTCCTATTAAGGGAAAGGAGCTTTACATGGTTAACTCCGAAGATAAGAAGCCCCATTTACATCTATAATAGTACCCGATGAATATTCAGCTCCTTCAGAAGCCAAAAACAAAACGGCATGGGCGACCTCTTCGGGTTGTGCCATGCGTTGAAACGGCGATTCACGTAACAGGTTTTCTCGTTCAGCGGGCGTTAAGGTCACGGCAGCCATTTCGGTTTCGGTAAAGCCCGGTGCGACGACACCAAGATAAATATGATGGGGTGCTAACTTTTTGGCCAATGATTGGGTCATGGCGTTCAGGGCGGCCTTACTTGCCCCGTATGCCGGCTTGGTGGGCTCACCGCGAAAAGCACCTCTTGAAGATACATTCACTATTCGTCCCCCCCCTGTTTTTATCATGGCTTGCGCAGCGCAATAAGTCATATTGGCAGCGGCAAAAAGATTGGTTTTAAAGGTATTTTCCCAAGCATTGGTCCAATGGTTAAAATCGACCTGGTCGATTTCATGAAATATGGAGATACCGGCATTGTTGACCAAGACATCCAATTGCCCAAATATTTCTATAAAATCATCAATCAAAGATTGACAATTGGCCTTTTCAGAAATATCGGCTTGAAACAATCGATGCCCATCACCTGGGAGTTCAGCCCTTGTTTTTTGGGCTTCTTCTAAATTGCTTCTAAAATTGATACCTACTTGGGCTCCCTTTTCGGCAAAGGCTAGGGCTGTGGCTTTACCTATACCCCTTGAAGCTCCGGTAATCAATACTTTTTTATTTATAAAATTCATGATTTAAGTTCTTTGTCAATTAAGTCAATCAGGTTTCTAAGCTGTTCTTCAAATATGATATAATAGTCTTCATTCAAACTAACCCCTGTCAGCGAGGCAAACACCATGATACTTTCCAATTGTTCGTTTTTAAGTAAAAACAGATTACTTTTTTCTTCTGAATTTAGGGGTATGCCATAGGCTTCATTGGCACCAAGATCGTTTACCATCTGCTTTATGGAACCATGCTTTTCAAGAAATGTATTACCTTTTTCAATATAATCGTTTACCCTTTTTTCTTGCGCGCGTACCCGTTCTAAATTACCGCTGATAGAGGCTAAAATATTTCGAATACTATCGTTGGCAATATCCTTTAAATTACCCGTGGAAATAACCTCTTTAAGGGTTCCATCCTTGAAATAAAAATCCATGTCATTGCTCAAAATGGGGACTAAAATCTTAGATAGGCCCTTGTTGGTAATGGTAGAATCAGGGTTGGCATATAATTTCAATAATTGCTTTAAACTGGTAAGAAAATCGTTGAGAACTTTTTTCTCAAGTTGTAGGGTATGGAGGTTGCCGGCCATCTCCTGCCGGAGTAGGGAGAGATAGTTCAGCTCTTTTTCTTTGGTCTTTTGTTGCTCACTCCAATTATTGATCTGTAACGCAATTAAAATACCAATGACCACGAGTACGATTTCACCAATGGCATAGAGTAAGTACTTCGAAAACTTATTTTCGGAAAGTAGCTTTTGTCTTAGTTTTCGAAGCATCGAAATCATATCATTCTGTTGCTTTGGTTAATACTAAAAGGGCTTCGATTTTATCACGGGCCACATAATACGTCTTTAATAAGTGGGCACTTGATATATACATGTCGTCAATATGGTTTTCAAAGCGAAAGTCTTTGAGCAAGTCCTTGTTTTTTTTAGGTAAAATAGACCGACCCACGTTGAAGTCTTCATTTTCAGCATCGATATTTCTAGCAGCAGCCTCACCTATGAGAAAAATCAAAGAACGGTCGAAAGCGTTGCTAATTGACCCTTCCACTTCTCTAAGATTACTATAATACCGTTCCCAATCCAAAAGGGTATTTTTTAATTCAGTGTTATTCAATTGGGCAAAACCACCTGAGTTTTTTAGTTCTTCCATGACAAAAAAACTTGGATTCCAAGTTGGTGTTGAAAGTCCTTTGCTAATAAGACGGTTCAATTCAATTTCAGAGATGACCGGATTCGGGTTTTGCAAAAGTTTTAGTATTTCGTTGTTGGATTTCTCGACTGTTTCCAATCTTTTGATATCTACAAGTAGTTCGTTATAGTTCTTTTGGAATTCATTGTGCAAATCCTCGATAAGTTGGACTTCTTTTTCATTTGCCTTTCGCTCTTCATTCCAATTATTGATTTGTAGCGCAATTAAAATACCGATAACCACAAGAATAATTTCTCCTATCGCATAGAGTATATATTTGCTGAAACGATCTCTATCGAGCAATGATCGTCTGATGTTACGAAAAAACTTAATCATGACTTTCTGTTAATCGAATGATTTCGTCCATCATCTGTGACAAACCTTCTTCCCTGACCATGATTACATTATTGTTCAGGTCACCAATTCTTTTGAACAGAAAGTTTTGATGTTGAACACTAAAGAGTGCCATTGCATTTTCCGGTTCAATATTTGCTCGCGCCCATGGACCATATTCATTAAATAAGAATTGCATACCAAAGGCCTCCTCCTCTAGATAATCACCCAAAACATCTTTCCAAGCAATGAGGTTTCGACGTAAGGTGTCATTGGTAATCAAATCAAACGATGAAGAATTCAACAGTGCCTCTACCGTACCGTTTTTTGGATTGAACGATTTGTTTCTCCAAGCCAACCTGTTGTAGAGGCCAATACTATCGGCATACATCTTATTCGTTTCGGTCACAACAGGGTTTTGGGCGTCAAACTTTTTGAGGATTTCTTCTAAACGCCTACCGGCATGAAGGCTAATTTTGTTAAACTCAACAATACTGTCTAACTGCTCTTTATTTGATTTAAAGTCGAGATTAATTTCTTTAAGAAAGGCCTGTTCTTTTTTTTCCTCTTTCTGACGTTCGTTCCAATTATCAATCTGTAGCGCAACCAAAATACCGATGACCACCAAAACAACTTCGCCAATGGAATAAAGCAGATATTTGCTAAATTTATTTTCGGAAAGTAACTCCTGCCGGATTCGTCGAAAGAATTTGCTCATGGGTTCAGGTGTTTGAGTTCTTCATCAAGTTGTTCTTTAAGAAAAAGGGCACGTTGCCTGATGCCTTCCCATCGAACAATCTGTTCTTGATTGCCCCCGAATTTTAAAAGTATCATTTTCCAATAGGCTTTGTTATTCATAAGGTCTTCTATGTTGAGATTCTGTAACTGGGCTATTTCACCAACGTTTATTCCCAGCATGGCCAATCCCTCTTGATTGAGATACACATGTTCTACCAGTAAGGGTGTTATAAACTCATCGGTAATCTGTCGTGTGGTACCATCGGTATAGGTTTCTTTGGCATTGCGATAGTAGTTGAAAACGCTCTGTCGCAGCGATTCATTTTGAATAAAGCTCATATGGCCCGATGAAACGGCCTCATCAAAAATACCACTGTTGCTCTTAAAATATTGATCAACAACAAATTCATACGATTTTCTTATAAATACATCCTTATCCACCGTGTTGGGTGTTTTCAATTGCCTTATCAAACTGTCCAATCGCCCCAAACGCTCTTTTGAAAGCTGGGTATTTTTTTCAATTTGTAAAATGTCTAAAGCTACATCGTTTGACAAATTGGTGAGAAGGATGTTCTCTTTATTTCGCTCTTTCTTCTGCTCGCTATAATTATTGATTTGAAGGGCAATCAGAATACCGATGACCACCAAGATGATTTCACCAATGGCATAGATCATGTATTTGGAGAATTCATTTTCAGAAACCAGTTTCTTGCGGATATTGCGGAAGAATTTAATCATGGCTCAAAGATTTAGTTCTGCCCGGATGAGTTGAACTGTTTCATCTGTAAGTGCCAAAATATTTTTTAGCTCCCAGATATTGTTGTTTTCCGCAAACGTTTTTGAGGTTAATCCGCTGTGCATTATGGCTATTTGATAGGGCAAACGGTAATCAAAATCTAATGCTTTGGCCATTTGAGACTGGTTTTCAAGAACATTTTTTAAGGATAGGGGGCCGGCCAGATAGGCATCCTCCATAATTCTGAGGGACATTGATTCTCGTATACCTTTGTTTTTTAAGTGGTCGGTCTGTGCATTTTTAAGGGTTACCAATTTATTTCGTAAGGCTTTGGGCATGAAACGGATATCTCCTGTAGATTTAAGTACCTCTATGGTATAGGTATTGAATTCGATGGTTCCAAAGGAAAAATTAACCTTATTGATATTGTTAAAAATTTCTTGGGGGGATAGATTATCACGTTCATAACTTTTAAGGTAATCTTGATAGGAAGCTATACTCTTTTCTTGACGTTCTAAGTTGAGTTCTATTTGATTATTATCTAAGGTTAATTCATCAAGAAGTTGTTGGTAATAGGTGATTCTCAATTCGTCTTGATTTCTTTTTTCATTCCAATTATTGACTTGTAATGCCAATAGAATACCAATCATAACCAAAATGATTTCGCCTATTGCATAGACTAAATAGGTGGAGAGTTTATTCTCCGAGAGTAGTTTTTGACGTATTCTTCGAAAAAGTTGGATCATTTGAAATTGGTCTTTAATTCGCTATCAATAAGTTGATTGATCAACTCAATATCCTTTTTTAATGTTTCGTAATATGTTTTGCCAGTGGTTCGAGTAATCACCTGATATAGGATAAAGTTATTTTCAAGGGACATATTATCAAAAACAGGTTTAATGTCTGATTGCTCAAATTTGGATTTCCCCGGTATTTGATCGCCTACCAATTTAAAAATCGAACGCATACTTACAATTTCATTGATTGATTTTGAAATATCGTTTTTAATGTCCAAACCCTTGGATTCTTGTTGTTTGATGGTTTCCAGTGACGTTTCAAAAGAGGCAATTTTTTGCCTTAGGCTCGCATTTCTTACTTGTTTTAAATTTCCTGAACTGATCAAGTCTTTCTGTACTCCGGTAGTTGGGGTATAGACGACCTCATAACTTAAGGATGCCCCTAAACTTTGGGCGATTGATTCTGGCGTTATCGTATCTAATTTTTGATAATCAAAAAAGGTCAATATTTCGCCTAACTGTGCGTCGAGTCGATTACAAGAGGTAATAACCCCGTTTAGTTTTTCAAGGTTTATCGCAAACTCTGATTGTAAACTCTCTAAATAGATTTTTTCTTTTTGCTTCTCCTTGTTTACATCATTCCAGTTATTGATTTGAAGGGCAATGAGAATGCCAATCACTACTAAAATGATTTCACCAATAGCATAGAGCAGGTACTGCGAGAACTTATTTTCTGAAAGTAGTTTTTGGCGGATTTTTCTAAAAAATGTAATCATTGTTCTGAGCTTTTCCCTTTCAAGTATGGGAAATTTTTGGTAGATACTTTTTGTTGGTTTTTTGGAATAGTTTAATCACGTAAGATAGGTTCTAAATGATTTTTCTCTCCGGTCAACTCCCAATGCCCCAGTGCCATGGGGATATTTCCAATATGGTTCAGCGAGTCGAAAAAATTCTTGGTTTCGAAAGGTAAATTTTTTAACTCTTGAATTCTGGCATAATCAGCCATGGCAGCCTCCATAAGATACTTTCCAGTAATATAACTAGTTCCGTATCCGGGTTGCCGTAAGTAGAGGTGTTGCTCAAAAATGAGCAGTTCTTTTTCGGTTTTCATCCATCCTCTGGGGGTATATTCAGAGTGTATGCCGCCGGCTTCTTCCATGGTCATTTCATTGGCATGTGCATAGAGTGAGCCCAATCCACGGGCGGCACGCTGGGCTATCATGATATAGACGATTTCACGACTTCTAGGGGAATCATCATACAAACCGGCATTCATAAACATTTCTTCTACAGCAGTGGCCGTACCTTCATTTCTTGAATCAAAGATGTTATACAATAAAGGGCCCCTACGTATTTCGCTTTTATGGGGTTCGTATTCCATTCGTGCCAACTCAAACCAATGGTAAAAGTGCGAATAGAGCGGGCGCTGGTCGTAATGTGCCGTAATCCAAAAAAAGTTGCGTCGTTCTTTGGGAACATAACTGCCCAATTGTGCTCTAAGTGCCGGTTCAAAATAGGGCGTTACGGTTACCATATCTTGCTGGTCTAGAAAATCAATCAAACTTCTTGCAGACGCGTCTGCCATCTTATCATATGCCTCAGGGGAGTCTGCGGCAACCAATTCCGGCAGATTACGGTTTCGGTGCTCTTCTAATTTGAGGGAGGCCCATGCCCGTGCCAATTCCCTTTTGAGGATCATGACCTCATTTTCCCAGGTTAAGGGTACCAAATGTACATTTTGCAAATACCAAGTATAATTCTCTTTGCCGATTCCAGAAGGTCCTGTTTTGGTTTTGGCTTGGTCCTCTAACCAAACGGTCAACCCATCGGTGGAAGAGATGGCCTGCATTATGGCGTTGACCAAAGGGGTGTTCTCACGAACCCCTTCACGGTAAAGAATGGTTTTTAAGGCAATACTTTGATTTTTTATATCACGTATGCCCGCAATACAAAGGTCTTTGGCATTTCCGGTAAGGTTTTGTCGGGCCTGCTCGTTTAGTACGGGAATAACGTTCAAATCTCGAATAAGCCGCTTACTTTCATCATCTGAAAGTGGAAATTCATACGTCCAAAGTTCGGTGGTTGCATGATGGGTTGGCCCCTCATGGGCAGGCACATCGCTTTGGGCCGTCCATAAAGATTTGTAGAAAGCGGGGTCGCGTTCCCAAGGTTTTAATAGGTTATGGTTAAAGTCATAGCCATTCATTTCGGCCCAGACGATCATCCAGTCCACTTGATTTTCAATAGACCATCCCGTGGTGTCGATTTGCTGGAGATTCTGTTGTAGTGCCTTAAATTCAGGCCAACGTTTTTGAAAAGTTGTTTTGGTATAGTCGGGGGCACCGTCGAGGTTGGGAGGATGTTCAAAAGAGCGCCATTCATCAAAAAGGGCCACTAAATCATTGTAGTCATTCGATGTAAATGTGTTTTGTTTGATTTCGCTTTCTCCCGACACATTTTTTTTACAGCTTCCAAGGATAAACATCAATATTAGTAGCGATAAAGAAAAATACTTCATAAAAACAGGTGCTTATTATCATTTTTAAATATACCTATTAAATGTCGAGTCTGGTTGTTTGAAGAAATTCGACTTTCCATTACCTTTAAATACTTTAAAATCTGAGATTATGCGATTGGTCCTTTCCATTATTTTAACCTTTTTATTTCTACAAATTTCTAAAGCGCAAAAGCCCAATTTTTCGTATTTGGATGTTTTTGATTTACAATATGCCCAAGACCCTCAAATTTCACCAAATGGAGATTGGGTAGTGTATCGTAGAATGGGTTTTGATGTGATGAAAGACCGGGCTTGGGGAAATCTTTGGATGCTAAAATCAGATGGTAGTCAACATCAGAAGTTGACCTCAAGAGAGGTATCCGAGAGTGGTCCCAAATGGTCACCCGATGGCGATAGAATTGTCTTTACCAGTAGTACGGATGAAGGCTCGGAAATCTATATCTATTGGGTTTCCTCTGGAAATTTGGCCAAAATATCCCAACTCCCCTTTTCACCCAGTTCCTTGACCTGGTCTCCTGACGGTACGCAATTGGCTTTCTCGATGAATGTAGAAGCAAAGGCGCCTATCATCGCAAAGATGCCCAAAAAACCAAAGGGGGCAAAATGGGCCGAGGACCCAAGAATCACGGACCGTGTCTATCATTAAGCTGATGGGAGAGGCTAT
>ERZ1740067.382-NODE-382-length-35783-cov-7.358234_pt1 | contig 35783 bp, 32 predicted proteins | sample MGYA00581736_ERZ1740067 | MGnify/ENA primary metagenome ERZ1740067 (study PRJEB43018, sample SAMN04849236) | marine metagenome | isolation source: floating plastic debris | place: Pacific Ocean | collected 2008-08-27 | study: EMG produced TPA metagenomics assembly... | reverse complement strand
CCCGGCAATCCGGGCATCGATGCGCAGTAAAAGAGACGATTTCATGGCCCGCGCCCGCATGCTGCAAGGCACCGGATCGAATGTCGGCAAGTCGATGCTGGTGGCCGGTCTGTGCCGGGCCGCCCGGGCCCGAGGGCTGTCGGTCGCGCCGTTCAAGCCGCAGAACATGTCGAACAACGCCGCCGTCACGGTGGACGGGGGCGAGATCGGGCGCGCGCAGGCGTTGCAGGCCCTGGCCAGCGGGCTGGCGCCGCATACGGACATGAACCCCGTGCTGCTCAAGCCCGAGACGGAGGTGGGCAGCCAGGTCGTGGTGCAGGGCCAGCGGATCGCGACCGTCAAGGCGCGGGAATACGCCGCGCTCAAGCCCACGCTGATGGCACCGGTGCTGGAAAGCTTTGAGCGGCTCACAGCGCAACACGATCTGGTGCTGGTCGAAGGGGCTGGCAGCCCGGCAGAGGTTAACCTGCGCGCAGGCGATATCGCGAATATGGGCTTTGCACGCGCCTCGGGGACGCCCGTGGTGCTGGTGGGCGATATCGACCGGGGCGGTGTGATTGCACAGATCGTCGGCACGCAAGAGGTGATCGACCCCAAAGATGCCGCGATGATCCGCGGCTTTGTCATCAACCGGTTTCGGGGGGATCCGCGCCTGTTTGACGACGGGTACGAACTGATCACCGATCACACCGGCTGGCGCGGGTTCGGCGTGGTGCCCTGGTTCGCCGACGCCTGGAAACTGCCCGCCGAGGATGCGCTGGACATCCGCACGCCGGGGCGGTCGCAGGGGTTGCACATCGTTTGCCTGAAACTCAGCCGTATCGCCAATTTCGATGACATGGACCCGCTGGCGCAGGAGCCCGGCGTGCGCGTCACCATGCTTGAGGCGGGACGCGCGATCCCGGGCGATGCGGATGTGGTTGTGATCCCGGGCAGCAAGTCGACACGGGGTGATCTGGCCTATCTCAAGGCGCAAGGCTGGGATGTGGACATCCGCGCGCATCTGCGCCGCGGCGGCAATGTGCTAGGGATCTGCGGGGGCTACCAGATGCTGGGCCACCAAGTCGATGATCCCGACGGGATCGAGGGGCATCCCGGTGTGGAACCTGGATTGGGTCTGCTGGACGTGTCGACCGTGATGACGGGGGACAAGCGCCTGACCGAGACGGCGGCGGTGCATGTGGCCACCGGTACCGCGATGCGCGGCTACGAGATGCACAAGGGCGTGACGACAGGGCCCGACCGCGCGCGCCCCTTTGCCCGTGTGAACGGCGTGGATGAAGGCGCGGTCAGCGTCGATGGGCGGATCGAGGCCAGCTATCTGCACGGCATGTTCCGCGACGATGCGTTTCGCCGGGCGTGGCTGGCCCGTTTCAACGTGCGCGGAGAGGTGGACTATGCCGCGGGCGTCGAGGCGACGCTGGACGCCCTTGCCGCGCATCTCGAGGCGCATTTGGACGTGGATGCGCTTTTGGCTTGTGCGTCCGCGCCGGTCCGGCAAGTCTGAGCCATGCCGCATATCACGCTCGAATACTCCGCCAACCTCGAGGATCAGATGGACATTGCGGCCCTGTGCACCGCACTGCGCGATGCGGCTGTGGCCAGCGGGATCTTCCCCCCGGCGGGCATCCGCGTCCGCGCCTTTGCCGCCACTCACGCGGTGATTGCCGATGGCGATGCGCGGCACGGGTTCATCGACATCAGCGTGCGCATCGGGGCGGGGCGGGATGCGCCCACACAGGCGCGCGCGGCCGATGAGATCTTTGCGGCGGCGCAGGCCGTTACCGCAGATCACATGGCGGCAGAGCCGTTCATGCTGTCGCTGGAGCTGCGCGAGGCTGCGACCGAGACGGCGCGCAAGGACAGCTCCATTCGCCGGTTCCTGCCGCCCGAGACGCACTGACGCTCAGATATCGAAGGTGTCGAGGTCTTCGGCCACGGACCAGGGGATGTCGCTGCGGACCGATGCGGGGTCAAAGGCGCCGTCCATATGCCGCCGGAAATGGGTGAGCACGACGCGGGCGGCGCCGGTGCGTGCCGCCAGGTCGAGGATATCCTGCGGCGTGGGCGACAGCGCCTTCATCTCGTCGCTCGCAGGATCGCTGTCGAGGCGGTAGCACCAGTGCAAGAGCAGATCGGCGCCTTGGGCCAGCTCTTCGAGGGCCGCGCATGGCCCGGCATCGCCGGAATAAACGAACCGGCGCCCGTCCGCCTCAACCGCAAAGCCATAGCAGTCGAGGAAGGGTTGCGCATGGGGCACTGCGCAGGTCGCAATGCGCCAGCGGCCATGATCCGCGCTGTGATCCGCCCCGATCTCGGTCACGTCGGGGCGCGGCCACGGGCGGGGCAGGGTGCCGCCACGTGCAAGCCAGACCTCCCGGCTCTGCGGCAGTTCCGTGCGGGCGCGCAGGTCATGAGCAAAAACGCCCTGCGGCCCAAACAGACGCTCCGTTATCTCGGCAATCGGCGCGGGGCCAAAGACCTTGAGCGGTGCGGCACCCTCATCCCAGGCGGCATGCACGAGGCGCGCATAGTCCATCATGTGGTCGCTGTGCAGGTGGGTGAAGTAGAGATGCGTGACATCGCCCGGCAGCTTGCCCGCACGCAAGAGGTTGTCGACAACCCCGCCGCCGCAATCGAACAGAACGGTATCGCCCCCGACCTCGAGCAAATAGCCGGAGGAGGCGCGTCTTGCATAGGCTTCGGGCGAGCCCGAACCGAGGATCGTCAGCTTCATGTCGCGGGCGGGGGCGTGGCCCCCGGCGCACCAAGGGTCAGCGCCCGTTCCAGCCCGCCATGCCGTTCGATGAGCGCGGCCTGATCGGCAAAGGCCTGTGCATCGGCGGCGTGGGTATCCACCATCGTCTCCAGCTCTGCCCGCAATTCGGCCCGGATGGCGTCATGCGCAGGATCCGTGGCGAGGTTGTGTAGCTCTTCGGGATCCGCCGCGAGGTCGAAAAGCTCGTCTTCAAAACCGACATAGTGGATCAGCTTCCACGGCCCGCGGCGCAGCATGTAGGCGCCCGAAACCGCCCCGGCGGCGTGGTATTGGCTGAGGATCGGGCGCGCGGGCTGCGGATTTGCGATGATGTGGGTCAAGGGCGTGCCCGTGCCACACGGTGCTGCGCCGAAATGGTGCGGGATGGTGGCGGAGACATCGAGCAGATCCACAGCGGTGTCGCAGGTGCCCTGCGGCACGTCCGGTCCGGCCATGATCAGCGGCACCGCCACGCTTTCCTCATAAAAGGTCGACTTGCCCCACAGGCCCCGTGCCCCCACGTTGTCGCCGTGATCCGAGCTGTAGATGACGGTCGTGTTGTCCCGCAGCCCCGCCGCGTCAAGCGCTGCCATGATCTGACCGACATTGTGGTCAAGCCAGGAGACGAGCCCGAAATACGCGGCGACCGCCCTCTGTCGCTCTTCTGCGTCGTGAAACTTTGCCTCGCTGTCCATGAAGGCGTTCTGCCTTTCGACCCACGGGTGCCGGGTGTAGCCGCTGTCGGGGTGCAGCTTGGACGGGGGCAGGCGGTCATGCGGGTAGAGGTCGTAAAATTCCTGCGGTGCCACCAGCGGGAAATGCGGTGCCACCAGCCCGACATAGAGGCACCATGGTGCATCCCCGCGATCCGCTGCCAGCCAGTCGCAGGTGCGCGCGGTGACCGACGCGTCGTAGTCGGTATAGGTGCTCGTGCCGGGGCCGATGTAATCCCCCAACATCCGGCCCGTCCCGATCTTGCGCGTCGCCTCGTGCCGGTGTGCGGTCCAGACCATGCCGACACCGCCCGCGACCATCATCGGGATGTGCATCGCATCAAATCCCACGTCGTCGCTGGGGTCGCGGTAGTGCAGCTTGCCGATGCTCTCGCACCCTATACCCGCCTCCTGCAGCGCATGGCCCCATCCGCGCGGGGTTCCCACATAGGGCATCGCATTGTCCCACAGCCGCGTTGCGTGTACCGGTTGCCCGGTGGCAAAGGACGCACGCGCAGGCACGCAGATCGGACTGGGCGTGTAGGCATTGGTAAAGCGCGTGCCGCGCGCGGCGAGCGCGTCGAGATGTGGGGTTTGGGCAACCGGATGACCAGCACAGCCCATCGCACGCGCCTGATGTTCATCCGACAGGATCACCAGCAGGTTGCCGCCCGGCATCTCAGAAATCCCGGCGTTCGGCGGCGTGTTCGAGCTGGTCCAATATGGAGTAAAGGTGGGCGATGTCCGCCTCTGACAAGCCTTCGAGCAATATCTTTTGGCGCGCCTGCATATGTGGCAACACGGTGGTGTGCACCTGTCCCCCGGCCTCGGTGAGGCTCAGGATGTTCTGGCGCTGATCGCCCGGGTCGGGCGTGGAGTTGAGGTATCCCTTTTGGATCAGTGATTTGACCGCGCGGCTCACCTGCGCCTTGTCCATTTGCCCGTCCCGCACCACCTGCGCCATCGTGCTGGTACCGTGATCCTGCACTAGGATCAGCACCCGCCACTCCGACTGACCGACATCGGAATAGGTCCGCAGGATGTGCTGTGCCTGCGCGTTGACCTGCGCTTGCAGCCGGGTCAGGCGGAACGTCACGAATGAGCGAAGGTTGAGCGGAGCAGTGAGAGCGGTCATGCGAGTCATATCCACAGCCAAGTCGAAATTGGTTGACGGGTCAACGGTTTTGGGCGTCCATGGCCCGTGTCGCACCATATCCCGGTTTTGCACCGGACCAAAGCAAAGGTCGTTACAATGCGTCCCAATATACTGCTGATCTCGGCTGACCAGCACCGCGCGGACTGTTTTGGCTTTCAGGGACGCAAGGTGAAAACGCCGCATCTGGACGCGCTGGCGGCCGCCGGTACCGTGTTCGACGCCTGTATCACGCCTTGCGTCGTCTGCCAGCCTGCGCGCGCATCGATCCTGACCGGCCAGTTGCCGCGCACCCACGGGGTGCACGACAACGGCATCGATCTGGACCCGGCCATCGGGGAAAAGGGGTTTGCAGGCATGTTGGGGGCCGCGGGCTATGACACGGCCTATTTCGGCAAGGCCCATTTTTCGACCTACCACACGTTCGAGGCGACGGGCACGCCGGAATGCCTGAAGTCATCCGTGCGCTATCCGGAGGATTGGCACGGACCCTATATGGGTTTTGAACACGTTGAGCTGATGTTGGTCGGCCACAACTGGTGGGCGCCCGAAACGCCGCCGGGTGGGCAACACTACGAACGCTGGTTCCATGTGGACGGGCGCGGCGACGAAAAGATCAAGGCGATGTGGGAAAACGGTGGCGACACCAAAGGGGCCGCGCAGACCTGGCATTCCAAGCTGCCGGTGGAATGGCACAACTCTACCTGGACCGCCAATCAGGCGATCGACTGGCTGGCCCAGCCGCATGCGGACCCCTTTTGCGCATGGGTGAGCTTTCCCGACCCGCACCATCCCTTCGATGCGCCCGAGCCTTGGTCGCATCTGCATGACCCGGCAGAGGTCGACCTGCCCGCGCACCGCACGCGCGACTTCACCGGGCGGCCCTGGTGGCACGAAAAGGTGCTGACGGCCGAACCCCAGGGCGCAGGCGCGGACATCCGCAAAAACTACAGCCGCATCCCGCCGCAAAGCGATGCGCAGCTGCGCGAGATCATCGCGAACACCTATGGGCAGATCGCACTGATCGACCACAATGTGGGCCGCATTCTGGACGCTCTGGAGGCGCAGGGCCTCGCCGAGAACACGATTGTCATCTACATCTCGGACCATGGCGACTGGCTTGGGGATCACGGCCTGATCCTCAAAGGGCCGATGCATTACGAGGGCCTGCTGAGGGTGCCCCTGATCATCCGCGGCCCGGGTGTGCCGGCTGGTGAGCGTGTGGACGCGCCGGTCTCGACCCTCGATATGCTGCCCACCTTTGCAGAGCTGGCGGAGACCGCCCCGTTGCATCCAATCCATGGCGCGTCGCTCTGCCCGCTCTGGCAGGGTCGAGGGAGGCGCGACCATGCCTACAACGAATGGGAGCTGCTGCCGACCCGGGCGGGTGTCGGCCTGTCCTTGCGCACCGTGCGCACCCGTACGCACAAGTTGACAGTGGACATGACCTCTGGTGCAGGTGAGCTCTATGATCTCGTGGCCGACCCGCACGAGCTGAAAAACCTGTGGGACGATCCCAATGCCGTCACCGCGCAAGAGGCACTGATGGCCAAGGCACTCGCACGGCCTGACGACATGCGCCCGATCCAGACACAGGTTGGTATGGCTTGAGGCTGGGCAATCCACTCCGCCGGAGTGACAGCCGCAAAGGGCGCGCCATTCCGTATTTGGAAAGAGAAGAAGTCAGGACCGTGCACTCGACCTTGAAAGCGCGCGTTAACCTTAATGACGGTTAAGGTTAACGCCCGTCGAAAATTGTCCCTGCGCACACGACCTGTTAACCTCACTCATGTTTCGTGATCCTGCGGTACAGGCTGCCGAGCCGATGACCGCAAGAGGAGAAGCCCCGCTCACCCACCTGCGTTCCGCCTGGCGGTCGGGCCGGTGAGTGGGGTGGACCTGCCGCGCGCGACGTCCCGTCTTCTTCTCTTTCCAAATACGGAAAAACCCACCATCGCAGCCTGAAATACGTTTGCCATTGGGCACTGGACGCGGCGCACGCTTTGCGGAACGATGCAGACGAACACTGCGATGGACAGCTCACATGACCAACCCGTGCATTATCTGCGTCGCAATAACGGGCTCCGTCCCGCGCAAGGCGGACAACCCGGCCGTGCCGATCACCGTTCCCGAGCAGGTGGAAAGCACCCATGCCGCCTTCGAGGCCGGTGCCAGCATCTGCCATGCGCATGTGCGCAATGCCGATGAAAGCCCGAGCGCGGATCCGGTCAAGTTCGCGGCGCTCAAGGAGGGCGTTGAAAAGCATTGCCCAGGCATGGTGATCCAGCTTTCGACCGGGGGGCGCTCGGGGGCTGGCAAGGCCAGGGGCGGCATGCTCCCCTTGCGGCCCGATATGGCGTCGCTGTCCGTGGGGTCGAACAACTTTCCCACGCGGGTCTACGAAAATCCGCCCGACCTGGTGGCATGGCTTGCCGCCGAGATGCGGACCTACGGCGTGAAACCCGAGATCGAAGCTTTCGACCTCAGCCACATCCTGCGCGCCGCCGAAATGCATGCCGCGGGCGAGATCGTGGATACGCCATATGTGCAGTTCGTGATGGGGGTGAAGAATGCCATGCCAGCCGACCGGCACGTGTTCGAGTTTTACGTGCAAACGGTCGAGCGGCTCTTTCCCGGCGCGCCGTGGTGCGCGGCGGGCATCGGACGCAATCAGATTGTGCTGAACGAATGGGCCGTGGCGGCGGGCGGCCATGCGCGCACGGGGCTCGAGGATAATGTGCGGCTCGACAAACACAGATTGGCGCCATCGAACGCAGCACTTGTCGAACGTCTGGCCGAGATCTGCGCCAAGCATGACCGACCGGTGGCGACACCCGCTCAAACGCGCGCCATCCTAGGCCTGCGCCAGGCCTGAACCGCACCACCGTCCGTCTGGTAGACACTGCCTGCGTTTCGCGGCACGGTGGCGCGGATCAGGGAGGAACCGATATGGACATGACCTTTGGCCTGCGCGCCGAGACGCGCGATTTGCTGGACCGCGTGGCCACGATGATCCGTGACGAGGTCATGCCGCTCGAAGAAGAATACGCCGCCGAAATCGCCAAGGGCGATCGTTGGGCCTATACTGACCGGCAGGCCGAGATCCTCGAAGGGCTCAAGGCCAAGGCCAAGGCCGCCGGTCTCTGGAACTTCTGGCTGACCGACAGCGAAAAGGGGTTCGGCCTGACCACGGTCGAATATGCGCATTTCGCCGAAGAGATGGGCAAGACGCCGCTGGGCGCCGAAGTGTTCAACTGTTCCGCCCCTGATACCGGTAACATGGAGGTGTTCGAACGCTACGGCACCCAAACCATGAAGGACGCGTGGCTGGCGCGCCTGCTCGAGGGAGAGATCCGGTCAGCTTACCTGATGACCGAACCGGATGTAGCCTCCTCCGACGCCACCAACATCTCGATGTCCTGTGTGCGCGACGGGGATCATTATGTGCTGAATGGCGAAAAGTACTGGGCCAGCGGTGCGGGCGATCCGCGCTGCAAGGTCTACATCGTGATGGTCCGCACCGGGGCTGACGATGCACCAAAGCATCAGCGCCATTCCATGATCGTCGTGCCCGCAGGGACCGAAGGGATCGAGGTGCTGCGCCCCATGCTCGTCTACGGCCACGACGATGCACCGCACGGGCATATGCACATTCGCTTCTCGGATGTGCGGGTCCCGGCGGAAAACCTGCTGCTGGGCGAAGGACGCGGGTTCGAGATCGCCCAGGGCCGCCTCGGCCCCGGGCGCATCCACCACTGCATGCGCGCCATCGGGCAGGCCGAAGCCGCGCTCGAGCTGATGTGCCGCCGGTCGCTGGCCAAGGAGGCATTTGGCAAGCCGTTGGCCCAGCTGGGCGCCAATTTCGACATCATCGCCGAATGCCGGATGGAGATTGAGATGGCGCGCCTGCTGTGCCTCAAGGCCGCGTGGATGATGGATCAGGGCGACGCCCGTGCGGCGGCGCCGTGGATCAGCCAGATCAAGGTCATCGCCCCACGCGTCTCGCTCAAAGTCATTGACGAGGCCGTGCAGATGCATGGCGGACAGGGCATCAGCCAGGACACACCGCTGGCCAACGCCTGGACCCACCAGCGCACCCTGCGCCTCGCCGATGGTCCCGATGCGGTGCACCGACGACAGGTCGCCCGCGCCGAGCTGAAAAAGTACACGCAACGCCCGACCTGAGCGCCCCGGGAAAACGAAGTCGTTTTCCTGCCGTTTTCCGTGTCGGAAAACGCTTGCGCGCTTGGCATCTCCTACGGCCTACTCGGGCGCATGAAAGACACAATGACCCCCGCGCCGCCTTTGCGCCCCCCGCATGAGGTGATGCGCCTTGGCCGGATGGGCGTGATGATGCCCACGCGCCTAAGCTTTTTGCGGGTCCTGACCCGCAGGCTCTGCGCGGAACAGGCGCGAGTGGATCGACCGCATTGGAACATCTGCGCCGATGGGTACGGCACCGCGGTGCACAGCCTGCGGCTTGGTGGGCGCGATTATGCGCTGATCTCGGTGTCGCAACCGCTGGATGACGCGTCGCGCAGCGACCGGGTGATCGCCACTGCGTGGGATGCGGCCTTTGTCCTGTTCGACGGCATGCCCGGACGGGCGGATATCGACCGCGTGGCCGCACAGGCACCACAGCAGGAGGCGGGCCGGTTCGGGCCGCGCGACCTGGTCCTGAGCCGGGCCAACAAGTCCATGCGCCTCTGGTCCGAGATCGTCGCGGCCTTGCGCGCGGGGCACCAGCCCTCGCGGCAGCGGATCGGCGAAATTGGCTATATCATGCGCACAACGGCCGTCTACGGAAACGGCAAGTTCGGGATTGCGGACCGCCATCTGATCGCCGGTCGGCCCGAGCTGTCCGGTGCCTTTGCCGCCGAAATGCTGGCCGTCTATCTGATCCGTCAGTTCAGCCTCGATCTTGTCCAGCATGTGGGGCAGGGCACACTCGACCGTTCCTTGGCCCGCCATATCGGCGTGGGCAACGCCACGGGCCTGGGCATGGCGCCGTTTCTGGTCACGCACCCCGTCCTGCTGAACAACTGGATGGTGGCGCGGGAAACCGCGCTGGCGCGCGTGCGCGCGGTGCCCGACATCTCGTCTGACACCCGCGCCCGGGCCCGGCTGCTGGCCGACCGCGTGGCGGGCCATCTTTCGGAATGGCACGTCCCGTCCACGACGGACGAGGCGGCACTCCGCGCGCTGGAGGCAGAATGGCGCGCGTTCCGCCATCACCTAGTCGATCTGCCCGACGACGATCCGTACGAAGACATCTGGAGCCGTGCCCAGAATGGCTCGACCGCCTTGCAGGAGCTGGTAGTGGCCTACCTGCTGGAGCTCAACGGCGATATCGTGGACGACCTCGCCGAGCGCATGGTTGACCCGTTCGGGCCGCGCCCGCAGCCTTTTGCAGGCACGGACGCGCTCAGGGAGGCCATGGCACGGGATTGGTCTTGGGCGCTCGACATCGATTTTGACGATCAGGAGGCTTGCCGCCGCTTCTGGTATGTCAGCGCTGACAAGCTCGAACCGCGTCTCGGCGACCGGTTCGCCGAAGACGGGGCCGAGCTGGAAACCCCGCTGGATAACGCCCGCCGTGTCGCGTCGGCCTTTCATGCCTTGCCCGAAACCGATCAACCCGTCAGCGCCTTTTTGCGCGCCTATCCCCAGCACAAATACGGCGTCGACCGGGTCGCCACATGCGCCGCGCACCCCTATTCCGAGATCCGGGATAACCTGATTGCGACGACGTGCCGCCCCATCGATATGCTCCGTTGCAAGCTCAGTTTCTTTGGTGCCACGAAATTCGATCCTAAATCAGACCTGTGGACGCGCATAACGCTGGCCCAGGGCGCGCCGCTCGGAGATGAGTTGAGCACAGAAAGGGATGATTGGTGGCTGCCGGTGATGAGCCCATGAGCCGATCCTGGACCGAGGTCCAGGCTCTTGCAACGCGCGCCGCGGCTGGTGCGGGGGTCCCGTCGGCGCAATCCCTGGCCTTTGGCGCGATGCTCACCCGCCACCTTGCCGATGGCGGGGCCGAGGCGCCGCTGCACGCGGCGCTGCACGCGCCGGAACGCATCGTGGCCCTCGCCCAGCGGGTCGAAGAAGTGATCGAGGCCGCCTCGATCTCTGCCCGTCCGGTGAAAACCGTCGAACCTGACGCGGATCAGCGGGCGCTTCTGATCAGCTGGCTCACCGGTCTGCCCTGCCGCACGGCCATCGATGTGAGCGGGGACACGGTGCTCGCTGCCCTCGATCTCACCTCCCCCAGCACGCGGGAACGGACCGAACGGCTGTGGGTCAGCGCGGATCTGGACGCAGGTCTGGGCACGCTGGCCGCGCGCACATATGTGGCCGATAGTGCGGCGTCGCGCACCATGGGGGCTGGTGCCGGCCTCATGGACACCGACTAGCCGAACGGATCCGCGGGGTAGCCAACCCCGGCCAGGTACAGCCCATCGGGCGGGCACACCGGCCCGCACCGCGCCCGGTCACAGGCGGTCAGCGCGTCGGCCACGTCCTGCGTGGTCCATGCGCCCGCGCCCACACGCTCCAACGTGCCGACAAAGCTGCGGACCTGATTGTGCAGGAACGACCGCGCGCGCACATCAAACCGCGCCTCGGGCCCGTGCGGACCGTCGACACGGGTCACGCGCAGATGGTCCAGTGTCTTTACCGGGCTGTCGGCTTGACAGATCGACGACCGGAAGGTGGTGAAGTCATGTCGCCCGACCAGCACCTGTGCTGCGGCGTCCATCGCCGCCACATCCAGTGGCTGGTTGACCCGCCAGACGAGGCCCTTGAGGTGCGTCGCAGGCGCCCGGCGCATCAGCAGGCGAAACACATACCGCCGCTCGATCGCCGAAAAGCGCGCGTGCCAATCGTCGGCCACACGCGCGCAGTCCACGATGGCCACCGGGTCAGGCTTCAGATGATGGTTCAGCGCCTCCGACAGGCGGAACGGGTCCCAATCCTTTTCCATGTCGCAATGCGCCACCTGGGCCAGCCCGTGCACCCCGGCATCGGTGCGCCCCGCCGCGGCAATCGTGTGGGCGCGCGGCTCGAGCCGGGACAGCGCCGCCTCGATGGCGCCCTGGACCGAGGGTTGATCCGCCTGGCGTTGCCATCCGGCAAACGGGGCACCGTGATATTCGACCTTCAAAGCGTAACGTGGCATGGCCCGGTCCCTAGCGTGCAGGCGGCAGGGCTGCAATGGCACTGGCGACCCGGGCCCCGCGCGCTTATGTTGCGGCAGACGGACAAAGGAAGGCTGCTGCGCGTGGTTCTGACGACACTTGCCGACGGGCTCTTGAACACGGCGCAGGGCATCTACGACACCGGGGCCGACATCGTGGGCACGCCGACCATCCGTCTGGGTGTGACCGGCCTCGCCCGGTCGGGCAAGACGGTGTTTATCACCTCGCTGGTGGCCAATCTGCTGGACCGGGGGCGCATGCCGCACCTGCTGGCGGCGGCGCAGGGCAGGGTGCAGGCGGCCTATCTGCAGCCGCAACCCAATGATACGATTCCGCGTTTTGACTATGAGGCGCACAAGGCGAGCCTGCTGGGCACGCCGCCCACATGGCCCGACAGCACCCGGTCGGTGAGCGAGCTGCGCCTGTCGCTCAAGGTGCAACCGGCAGGGCTGCTCGCAGGCCTGCAAGGGCCGCGAACGCTGCATCTGGATATCATCGACTATCCGGGCGAATGGCTGCTGGATCTGGGTCTGCTCGAGCAAAGCTATGAGGAATGGTCCGACGTCGCGCTCAAGCGTGTGGCTGCCCGGCCCGAAGGCGCGGAATACGCAGCTGCGGCATCTGCCGCCGACGGGTCCGCGCGCCTAGATGAGGTCGCGGCTAAGGGGCTCGCTGCGACCTTCACGGCTTACCTGCAAGCGGCGCGGGCGGCGGGGTTTTACGACTGCACGCCGGGGCGCTTTCTGCTGCCGGGCGATCTGGCCGGATCGCCTGTGCTGACCTTTGCCCCGTTGCCCCCGGGGGACGCGCCGCGCCGATCATTGCGCCGCGAGATGGCGCGCCGGTTCGAGGCGTACAAGGCCCAGGTCGTGCGCCCGTTCTTTCGCGATCACTTTGCCCGGATCGACCGGCAGGTGGTGCTGGTGGATGCGCTGGGTGCGATCCATTCGGGCCCCGCGGCGGTCGAGGATATGCGTCAGGGCATGGCCGATATCCTCGGGGCCTTCCGGCCCGGGCGCAACGCGTTCCTGAGCCAGCTTTTCATGGGCCGGCGGGTGGAAAAGATCCTCTTTGCCGCGACCAAGGCCGACCATGTCCACCACACGCAGCACGCCCGCCTGACCGCGATCATGACGGCGCTCACGCGCGCGGCCCGCGACCGCGCCCGCTTTGCCGGGGCCGACACCGCCGCCATGGCCATCGCCGCCCTGCGCGCCACGACCGAAGACACGATGACGCACGACGGCGCGCAACTGGACGTGGTGCGGGGCACGCTGCTGGACACCGGCAAACAGGCGGCGTTCTACCCCGGCAACCTGCCCGAGGATCCCGGCGCTATCCTGACGCCGGGCCAGACCGGGGCGCGCGACTGGCTCGCCGCGGATTACGAGGTGATGCGCTTTGCCCCCGGTGACATGACGCTGAAGCCCGGCGACGGTCCGCCGCATATCCGGCTCGATCAGGCCGCGCAGTTTCTGATCGGGGACCGGCTGTGACCGCCCCGCTGATCCGGGCGGCCCGTTCGACGGATGCAGGCACCACAGGCGCGATCCTGTCGGCCTTTATCGATGGCACGGACTGGATGCCGAGGCTGCACACGCGGGCCGAAGATATCGCTTTTGCCGGACACATGATTGCACGCGGCTGGGTGTCGGTGGCCGAGACCGAGGGGGCCGTCAAAGGGTTCATCGCCCGTGACGGGGAAGAGGTCAATGCGCTATACGTGGCACCTGCGGCGCAGGGGCAAGGCATCGGAACAGCCCTGTTGCGCGAGGCGCAAACCCATGCCGACCACCTGATCTTGTGGACCTTTCAGGCCAACGCCGGGGCACAACGGTTTTACGCCCGCCACGGGTTTACCGAGGCGGAGCGCACCGATGGCAACCGCAACGACGAAAAACTGCCGGATGTCCGCATGGTCTGGATCAGGGAGAGCACGTGATGGCCAAAGGCCCGGTACTGATCGAACTGGACGATGACGCGGCCCCGTCCGTGGCCGACGCACCACCCGTGCCCGACACCCGTCCCATGGTGGCCCAAGGCGCGGCGATGCAGGCCGCCGCGCAGATTGCCGCGCGCCCGCCCTCGCGTCTGGCGCGCTGGTTCTGGGGGCTGGCCGGTGCGCTATTGCTGGCCGTGCTCAGCACCGCGGCCTGGGATTTCGTGAACGCCTGGATCGCGCGCCAGCCGCTGCTGGGCTGGGCGTTTGCCGGGCTGTTTGCGGCGCTGGTCGCCGTCTTGCTGGCCGTCGCCATGCGAGAGCTGGCGGCGCTGCGCAGGCTCGCCCGGATTGACGGGGTGCGCCGCGCGGCCGCGGATGCGGTCGCAGCACAGGACCTTGTCGGCGCGCGCGCGGTTGTCGACCGGCTCGATACGCTTTACTGCGACCGGCCCGAAACGCAGTGGGGTCGCGACCGCGTGGCGGAGCTGCGCGGCGATCAACTCGATGCCACCGGCCTGCTGGCGCTGGCGGATGCGGAGCTGATCGGCGCGCTGGACAAGGCCGCCGGACGCGAGGTCGAGGCGGCCGCCCGGCAGGTCGCCACCGTCACGGCGCTTGTCCCGCTGGCGCTCGCCGACGTGGTGGCGGCCCTGACCGCCAACCTGCGCATGATCCGCCGCATCGCCGAGGTTTATGGCGGGCGCGGTGGCACGCTGGGCAGCTGGCGCCTGACCCGCGCCGTGATGACCCATCTGGTGGCCACGGGGGCCGTGGCCGTCGGGGATGACATGCTGGAACCGGTGCTGGGCGGCTCGATCCTCGGCAAGCTCTCGCGCCGCTTTGGCGAGGGGCTGGTGAACGGCGCGCTGACCGCCCGCGTGGGCGTCGCCGCGATGGAGGTGTGCCGCCCGCTGCCCTTTGCCGAAAACGCACGGCCCAAGGCTCGGACCCTCGTGAAACAAGCGCTCGGTGGCCTATTTCAGGGTCAGAGCCGCGATACATCAGGATAAAAAGCCATGGAAACCTTTGCCGCCGACCTGCAGACCATGGTGCGCACGCCGCTGACCCCCGACCACGTCGCGGCGATGCGCCGTGTGGGCCATATCGTGCACCTCAAGGCGGGCGATGTCTTTCAGAAGGCGGGCGCGCCGATCACCGAATTCCACTACTTGCTCTCGGGCGAAACCGAGGCTGTCAGCGGCGGCACCGGCAAGCGGTATGGCAATGCAACGCTGGGCCCGGGCCAGTTCTTTGGCGAGCTGGCCTTTCTCAACGGTGGCCACGCGTTCATGAGCGGGCGCGCGGTGCAGGACACCGAGATGCTGTGCGTCCGGCGCGAGGATATGCTGCAACTGATGTCGGATATCCCCGAAATGTCCGATATCATCATCACGGTCTACGCCGCGCGCCGCCGCCGCATGGTCGAGGTGGACGAGGCCAGCCTGACCCTGATCGGGGGCGAGGTGGACCGCGACATACGCCGCATCGCGAGCTTTGCCGCGCGCAACCGCATCCCCTTTGCCGAGCTCGAGATCGACAGCGACGAGGGCGACGCCCTGGCCGCGCAATGCAGCATCGACCGGGCGCACCCGGCGGTGATCTTTGCCAAACATCAGGTGATCAACCCACCTACGCCCCGGGGCGTGGCCCGGGCGCTGGGCCTCGACATGGTCCTGCGCAAGGAAGAGGTCTACGACGTCGCCATCGTCGGCGGTGGTCCTGCCGGCGTCGCGGCCGGGGTCTATGCCGGTGCCGAGGGGCTCTGCGCCGTTGTGCTCGAGGATCTGGCCGTGGGTGGGCAGGCGGGCACCTCCAGCCGGATCGAGAATTATATGGGCTTTCCTACGGGCATTTCAGGCGGCGATCTGGTGGGCCGGGGCGAGGTGCAGGCGATGAAGTTTGGCACCCGCTTTGCCGTGCCTGTCCGCGCGCGCGAATTGATGCAATGCGAAAAACAGCTGTTTCATGTGCGCCTCGACACCGATGATTGGGTGTCGGCCCGTGCGCTGATCGTGGCGACGGGTGTGCAATACCGGCAGCTGCCGCTGGAGCGTCTTGCAGATTTCGAAGGGGCGGGCCCGTATTATGCCGCTACGGATGTGGAGGCGCGGTATTGCAAGGACACCGATGTGGCGATCATCGGCGGGGGCAATTCCGCGGGCCAGGCAGCCATGTTTCTGGCCCGTACCGCCCGGCACGTGCACGTGCTGGTGCGCGGCACCTCGCTGGCTGCGTCGATGTCGGACTATTTGCTGCAGCGGCTCCAGAGCCATCCGCGGGTCACCATCCACACCCAGACGCGGGTCACCGCGCTGCACGGCGATGATCGTCTGACGGGTCTAACCATCCGCGACAGCGCCTCGGGTCAAGATTGGGAGCTGCGCGCGCCCGCGCTGTTCGTGATGGTCGGTGCGGCGCCGAACACGCAGTGGCTGTCGGGCCTCGTGACCCTCGATGACAACGGCTTTGTCCTGACCGGGCGCGATATCGGTGGGCGCAGCGCCTACGAAACCTCGCGCCACGGCATCTTTGCCGTCGGGGACGTGCGCGCAGGCTCGGTCAAGCGGGTCGCCAGTGCCGTGGGCGAAGGGTCTGTGGTGATGTCTGCCGTCTGGTCCCACATCAACGACTGAGCGTGCAGAGGCCCGCCGATCGCCTGAGCGCTGTGGCCTAGAGGTCTGGAAAACCGGCCTTTTGGCCCGGGCGCACATCGCCTAGGTTCCTTGGTTATCCGGACGTGCGAGGTGGGTGATGGAAGGGCTTTTGGTGCTGTTGGGCCTCGTGGTGCTCGCCATCCCCGTCGGCGTGCTCTACCTGCTGATCAGTCACAGCAGCCTCAAGGGGCGTGTGGCCACGCTGGAACGCGAGATCGCGACACTCATGGCGGATGGACAGGCGCGGCCCGTCCAAACGCTTGAAAAGCCGGCGGATGTGGCCGCCGTCCGGCCCCGGGTGCCGAGGGCGGAACCCGCGCGCGACACCGCCCCGGCCAAGCCTGTGGCCGCCCGCACCGCAGAGCCCCGGACCCGCCCCAAAGTGCTGCCCAAACCGCCCGACCCCGGTCTGCCGGAACGGATGTTCACATGGCTGGCCGTCAACTGGTTCTACGCGGTGTCGGCCCTTTCGCTGGCGCTCGCCGGGCTGTTTCTGGTGCAATATGGCGTCGAAAACGGCTATTTGCCGCCCACCGCGCGGGTGCTGGCGGCACTTGCCTTCGGGGCCGCTCTGATCGGCGCGGGCGAGGTGATCCGACGCCGCTTCGGAGATGCCAAGGAGGCCACCACAGCCTATCTGCCGTCGGTCTTTTCCGGGGCGGGGCTGGTGTCGCTTTTTGGTGGCATCACGGCGGCGCGGTTGCTTTATGGCTTGATCGGGGTCGAAGCGGCCTTTGCCGGGTTGGCCGCGGTCGGACTGATCGGCGTCGTTCTGGGCTGGTTCAACGGTCCGTTGCTGGCCGCGGTCGGTGTGATCGGCGCCTTTGGCGCACCGCTTCTGGTGGGCAGCGACGTGCCGGCGACACCGTGGTTGTACCTCTATTTCGGGATTGTGGCTGCCGTTGGTCTGGGCATCGATACCGTGCGCCGCTGGGCCTGGGTGTCGGCGTTGAGCGTTGGTCTGGCCCTCGGCATGGGCACGCTGACCCATCTGAGCGGGGATGCGACGGTGCTGGGCTTTGCCTTCCAGCTCTTTGCGCTGGGGATCGCCGGTTTGGCGATCCTGATCCCGGCGCGCAGCATCTGGCCGGATCACCCCGAGCCGACGCTGGCGCAGGCGGCGAGTGCGCAGGGGCAGGTCCGGCCCGTCTTTCCCACCTGGCTCGCAGCTGCGGCGGTGCTGGCGGCCTGTGGCCTCGTCGGCATTGTGGTTGTTGACGTTGAGGGTACGTTTTGGCCGGGGCTTGTCGGCCTGTCGGTGCTGGCGGCCGCTCTGACGGTCTGGTCGTTGCGGGGGCCGGGGTTGCAGGATCTTGCGGCGCTGCCGGTGGCGGCGCTGCTGGCACTTGTGGTGCATCAGGGCGTGGAACGTGGCGCGATCTGGCGTGCGTTTGCCGAGACCTATGCCGAAACGTCCGAGGCGGATTTTCCGCTGACCGTCACCATCCTCTGGGGTCTTGGCCTGGCCCTGAGCGTGCTGGCGGCAGGCCGCGCGCTGCGCCCCGGCTTTGGCGCGGGCTGGGCGATTGCGGCTGCGCTGATCGCACCCGTCATGGCCATCGCGCTGGAGGTGACTTGGCGCCCGGCGGACACCATCGGCGCCTACCTGTGGGCGCTGCACGGGATCGTCATGGCCGGAGCCATGGTGGCACTGGCCGCGCGCTTTGCGCGGGTGGATGGCAAGGACCGGTTGCGCGTGTCCGTTTTTGTCCTGTCGGCGCTGTCCTCGATCACCTTTGCCCTGGTCCTCATCCTGTCATCCGCCGCGCTGACGGTGGCGCTGGCGGTGACCGTGGTGGCCGCCGCGGCCCTCGACCGACAGTTCCGCTTGCCCCTTATGCAGGTGTTTATTTCCGTGGGCGTCGTGGCGGTGGGCGCGCGGCTGATCGCGGATCCTGGGTTGATCTGGGCGTTTGATGATGCGGCCCTGTGGGAGCTGGTCCTGGCCTATGGGGGTGCGCTGGCGGCGTTTGTCGCGTCGCTGGTGCTGCTCAAGGGACCGCAGCGGTTTACGGCGCAGGTGATGCTCGACACCGGCGCTTGGTCGACGGCCGGAGTGCTGGCGTCGCTGCTGCTGTTCCGCCTGCTCGAGGCGGTGATCCCGGGCGGCGATCAGTGGCATTGGGCCATCGGGCTCTATGCCACGATCTGGCTGGTGCTGACCATCACGCAGCTGGTGCGGCTGGATGTGCTGGGCGGTCGTCTCGCCATTGTCCGCGGCGCCTTGGCCGGTCTCTTTGGCCTGGTGGCGTTGGGCGCGCTGGGGCTTGGCCTGACGCTGTTCAATCCGCTGCTGAGCGACTGGGGCGGGCGGGTGATGGGGCCGCTGCTGATCAACACGTTGATCCCGGCATACCTGCTGCCCGCTGGTGTCCTCGCTGCAGGCGCGTGGTGCATTGAACGCAAGGTGTTGCGCCTGGGTCTGGCCGCGTTTGGCGGTGCCCTCGCGGTCTTCTGGGCCTTTGTCGCACTGCGCCATGCGTGGCAGGGACCTGAGACGCTTGAGCTGCGCTTTGGCTTTCTCCAGCCCGAATTATGGAGCTACACCCTGGCCTTGCTGCTGACGGGCGCGGTGATCTTCTATCAGTCGCTGGCGCGCAATGCCGCGCTGTTGCGCCGTGCCGGTCTGGTCGTGATCGGAGCGGCGGTTGCCAAGGTGTTTCTGATCGACATCTCGGGGCTCGAAGGGCTGACACGGGTGCTGAGCCTGGTTGTGCTGGGCCTGTCGCTGGCCGGGCTGGCCTGGCTCAACCGTTGGGCGCAGAGCCGGGCCGTTCCTGAATGAGCGCCTGCGGCGCGCACGATTTTGTCTTGCTCGGGCCGCAAGGGCCTTGAGGGGAGATACCCCTCAAACGCCCCCGCGCTTATTCCCGCCGGACGACGCAGGGGCTTGTGGGCGCGCTGGCGGCTTTCTATAACCTCGCGCATGATGCATGTGATCATCATTCTGCGAATTATATCCCCGGCGCTCTGACAGACCATCGAGCCGCCGGGCCAAGGTGCTTGAGACCGCTCGCACCGCTCCGACCCTTTCCAGACAGTCTACCCACAAAGGACGCCACAGATGTGCGCCGACACACCCGAATACAAAGACACATTGAACCTGCCCAAGACCGATTTTCCCATGCGCGCGGGCCTGCCCAAGCGCGAGCCGGGATGGCTGGAGCGGTGGGCGCGGATCGGTGTCTATGACCGCCTGCGCGACAGAGAGGGCCGCACGCCCTTTACCCTGCATGACGGTCCGCCCTACGCCAATGGCCACCTGCATATCGGCCACGCGCTGAACAAGACGATCAAGGATATGATCGTGCGCTCGCATCAGATGATGGGGCATGACGCGCGTTACATTCCCGGCTGGGACTGTCACGGACTGCCCATCGAGTGGAAGATCGAGGAGCAGTACCGCAAAAAGGGCCGCGACAAGGACCAGGTTCCGATCAACGAGTTTCGCGCGGAATGCCGCGACTTTGCCGCCGGGTGGGTCGACATCCAGCGGGAGGAATTCAAACGCCTTGGCATCACGGGCAACTGGGACCAGCCGTATCTGACCATGGATTTCCACGCCGAGCGTGTGATCGCCGAGGAGTTCATGAAGTTCCTTATGAACGGGACGCTCTACCAGGGTTCGAAACCTGTGATGTGGTCGCCCGTGGAACAGACCGCGCTGGCCGAGGCTGAGGTGGAGTACCATGACAAGGACAGCTTTACGATCTGGGTGAAGTTCCGGGTCGAGACGTTCGAGATGCCGGACCTGATGCTCGCGGGTGAAGAGGTCGGCACCGAAGAGGCCGCCGCCATTCTGGATGCCGAAACCAAGGCCGCCACGGCCTTCGAGGGGGCTTATGTGGTGATCTGGACCACCACACCGTGGACCATCCCGTCGAACAAGGCGGTCGTTTTCGGGCCCGAGATCTCCTACGGCCTCTATGAGGTCACGGGGCGCCCGGAGGAATGCTGGGCCCGTATCGGCGAACGCTACATCCTGGCCGACGCTCTGGCTGCTGAGGTGATGGGGCGCGCCCGATTGGACGACAGCATGTACCGCCGTCTGCGCGACGTCACACCGGTACAGCTGGAGGCGATGACCCTGTCGCACCCGCTGAAGGGCACGTCCGACAGCGGCGAATGGGACCAGATGCGCGACTTCCGCGCCGCCGATTTCGTCACCGACACCGAGGGCACAGGGTTCGTGCACTGCGCCCCGTCGCACGGGATGGAGGAATACGAGCTTTATCGTGAGCTGGGCATGCTGGAGGAGGTCATCACCTACAACGTGAACCCCGACGGGCGTTTTCGCGGTGACCTGCCGTTCTTCGGCGGCAAGGCGATCCTGAAACCCAACGGGAAGGAAGGGAACGCCAACGCCGCCGTCATCGACAAGCTGGCCGAGGTGGGCGGGCTGCTCGCGCGGGGCAAGATCAAGCACTCCTACCCGCATTCCTGGCGCTCCAAGGCGCCGGTCATTTATCGCAACACGCCGCAATGGTTCGCCGCCATCGACAAGCCGGTGGGTGACGGGCAGGACACGCACGGCACGACGATCCGGCAGCGGGCGCTGACCGAGATCGACAATGTGAACTGGACGCCGAAATCGGGGCGCAACCGCCTGCATTCGATGATGGAGGCGCGGCCCGACTGGGTGCTGTCGCGCCAGCGCGCCTGGGGCGTGCCGCTGACGTGCTTTACGCGCAAGGGCGCGCTGCCCACCGACGACGACTTCCTGCTGCGCAACGCAGAGGTAAACGCGCGGATCACAGCCGCCTTCGAGGCCGAAGGCGCGGACGCCTGGTATGCTGACGGCGCCAAAGAGAGGTTCCTTGGCGGTATCGTGAACCCAGACGACTACGAACAGGTGACCGATATCCTCGATGTGTGGTTCGATTCCGGCTCCACCCACGCCTTCACCCTGCGCGACCGCGACGACGGGACGGAGGATGGCATCGCCGACGTCTATATGGAAGGCACCGACCAGCACCGCGGCTGGTTCCATTCGTCGCTGCTGCAATCGGTGGGCACCACCGGTCGCGCGCCCTATCGCAACGTGGTCACGCATGGGTTCACGCTGGATGAAAAGGGCATGAAGATGTCCAAATCGCTCGGCAACACGATCGTGCCGGACGAGGTGATCCGCCAATACGGCGCGGACATCCTGCGGCTCTGGGTGGCGCAGACTGATTATACGGCAGACCAGCGCATCGGGCCCGAGATCCTCAAGGGCGTGGCCGACAGCTATCGCCGCCTCCGCAACACGATGCGTTTTATGCTGGGCTCGCTCGCCGATTTCACCGAGGCCGACCGGACCGATCCCGCCGATATGCCCGAGTTGGAGCAATGGGTGCTGCACCGTCTGGCCGAGCTGGATCAGACCGTGCGCGACGGCTATGCGGCCTTTGACTTCCAGCGCGTGTTTTCGGCGGTGTTCACCTTTGCCACCGTGGATCTGTCGGCCTTCTACTTCGACATCCGCAAGGACGCGCTCTATTGCGACGGCGACACGGTCGAACGACGCGCCGCGCGCACGGTGCTGGATCTGCTCTATCACCGGCTGACGACGTGGCTGGCCCCGATCCTGGTGTTCACCATGGAGGAGGTCTGGCTGGAGCGTCACCCGGAGGAGGACGCATCGGTTCACCTCGTGGATATGCCCGACACGCCCGCCACTTGGCGCAACGACGCGCTGGCGCAAAAGTGGGGCGCAGTGCGGTCTGCGCGCCGCGCCGTGACGGCATCGCTCGAGGTGCAGCGGACGGAAAAGGTTATCGGGGCCTCGCTCGAGGCGGCGCCGGTCGTGCATGTTGACGATGCCGACCTCGCTGCAATCCTGCAGGCGCTGCCCTTTGCCGATATCTGCATCACGTCGCAGATCGCCGTGACCAGCGATCCAGCCCCCGCCGAAGCCTTCCGCGTGCCGGATGTGCCGGGCGTTGGCGTGGTGTTCGAAAAGGCCCAAGGGGCCAAATGCGCGCGCTGCTGGAAGGTGCTGCCGGATGTCGGCATGCATGCCCATGCCGCTGTCTGCGGCCGCTGCAATGACGCGCTGGGCTGAGCCCCGGCCCGCGGCCCCGTCCGAGGCCGCAGTGCTGCGCGACCTCGCGCTGCGGTCCAAGGCACATTGGGGCTACGACGCGGATTTCATGGCCGCATGCGTGGCCCCGTTCACCTTTGCGCCGGAGGATTTCGACCGCTTCGACATCGTGGTGATCGACGGGCCGATGGGCCCGGCGGCTTTCGCCGCGCTCAGTGTCGAGGGGGATGCCGCACATCTCGACAAGGCGTTTGTGGATCCCGATGCGATGGGGCAGGGCCTGGGCCGCGTTCTGATGAGGTGGGCCACGGCGCGCGCCCGCGCTTTGGGGGCGACGCATATCATGATCGAATCCGATCCCTATGCCGAAGCGTTCTACCTTGCGATGGGCGCGCGCACGGTGGGCGCTGTCCCGTCCGAGGCGATCCCCGGGCGAAGCCTGCCGCTCATGCGCCTCGACCTTGGCGATGGATGACGCAGCCATCGCCCGCGCGATCCAGGCGGCCGTTCATGCCCGCGGGGCAGGCAAAACCATATGTCCGTCCGAGGTTGCCCGTCAGCTGGCCGAAGATTGGCGTCCGCTGATGCTGGACATCCGCCGCGTCGCCCAAACCCTGGCGGACCGCGGCACGCTCCACGTCACCCAGAAAGGCGAACCGGTCGACGCCACCACCGCGCGCGGCCCCATACGCCTTGGCCTGTCATCCTCTGGCTGAAATCTCCGCAGCCAAATCTGACGGGTCAATAAAAACTCTGCGGATCGATATCGACGGCCAGCCGCATCTCGCCTTTCAGCCGCACCTGTCCGACCCACTGCGCGATGGCGCCTTGCAGCGCCACGCCCTTGCCCGCCTTCACCAGCATCCGCACCCGGTGCCGTCCCCGGATGCGTGCGATGGGGGCCGGCGCGGGGCCAAAGACCTGCGCGCCCACCCGCTGCAACGGCCCGGCATTCCGCGCCAGCGCGTTTGCCGCGTCAAAGACTTGCGCCACATCGGGCCCGCTCAGGATGATCCCCGCCATGCGCCCATAGGGCGGCACGCCTGCGGCCTCACGTTCCGCCGCCTCAGCGCGCCAGAACCCTTCCTCGTCTCCGGCCAGAATGGCACGGATGACCGGATGTTCGGGCTGATAGGTCTGGAGCAGTGCCGTGCCCGGCTTTTCCGCGCGCCCCGCACGCCCCGCCACTTGCCGCATCAGCTGGAACGTCCGTTCCGCCGCGCGCAGGTCCGAGCCTTGCAGGCCCAGATCCGCATCGATCACACCCACCACCGTCAGGTTCGGGAAATTGTGCACCTTTGCAACCAGTTGCGTACCCATGATCACGTCAGCTGCACCTTCGGCGATGCTCTGGATCTCGGCTTTGAGCGCGCGGGCCGAGCCGTACATGTCCGAGCTCAGCACCGCGACGCGCGCGTCCGGAAACAGTGCCACAGCCTCCTCTCCCAGCCGCTCGACACCAGGGCCCACAGGGGCCATCCGATCCTCGGCCCCGCAGGAGGGGCAGAGTGTCGGCATGGGTTTCGTCTCACCGCATTGGTGGCACATCAGCCGCTTGAGAAATCGGTGCTCGACCATTCGCGCATCGCACTGGTCGCAGCCGACCTGGTGGCCACAGGCCCGGCACAGCGTGATGGGTGCATAGCCGCGCCGGTTGAGGAACAGCATCGCCTGCTCGCCCGCCTCCAGCCGCGCCTCGACCGCCCGTTTGAGCGTGTCGGACACCCAGCGGCCCGAGGGCAGCGCCTCTGCCCGCATGTCGATGGTCCGCATCGTGGGCATCACCGCAGGCCCGAACCGTGCCTGCAAATCAACCCGCTGATACTTGCCGCTTTCCGCGTTGGCCCAGCTTTCCAGGCTGGGCGTGGCCGAGGCCAGCACCACTTGCGCGCCTAGCAGCGAGGCGCGCAGCACCGCCATGTCCCGCGCGTTATACAGAACACCATCCTCCTGCTTGTAGGACGTGTCATGCTCCTCATCCACAACGATCAGCCCGAGGTTCTGATAGGGCAGGAACAGCGCCGACCGGGCACCGATCACCAGCTGCGCCTGGCCCATGCCGACCATGCGCCAGATGCGCCGCCGCTCGGTCATCGTGGCACCGGAATGCCATTCGGCGGGCCGCGCGCCAAAGCGGGCCTCGACCCGGGTGAGAAATTCTGCGGTCAGCGCGATCTCGGGCAGCAGGACCAGCGCTTGCCGACCGGCGCGCAGACAGGCCGCGACCGCCTCGAGGTAGACCTCGGTTTTGCCCGACCCGGTCACACCGCGCAGCAAGGTCGTCCCGTAAGTGCCTGATACAACTGCGGTTGCGATCTGCCCGGCGGCCTGCGCCTGATCGTCGGTCAGGGCCTTGCCGGGACGCCCGGGATCAAGCGGGGGAAAGGGCAGGTCGCGCGGGCTGTCTTCTTCGGCGACGGCCCCTTGCTTGACCAGCCCCTTAATCACCGACGCGGTGACACCGGACAGTTCGGCCAACTCCTTCAGAGTGAACGATAAATCACCGTATTCGTTCAGAAATTCGAGAACGCGCTTGCGTGCATCCGTCATCCGATCCGGATCGGACGGACCCCGGCGATAGACCTTGCGCATCGATGGCGGATCGCCCAGGCCGGGCGCGCGTGTGGCCAGGCGCAGCATCGCGGGCATGGGGGTCAGGGTGTAGGCTGCCGCTCGCTCGAGAAAACTGCGCATCTCGTCCCGCATCGGTGCAGCATCCAGCACCCGCAAGACCGACCGCACCTTGGCATAATCGTAGTCGCCCTTGCCCGGCGCCCAGACCACGCCGATCACCTTGCGTGGGCCCAACGGCACCTCGACGAAGGCACCGAGATGACATCCACCCTCGGGCGCGCGGTAATCCAGCGCCCGGTCCAGCGGTTGGGTGGTGAGCACTGCGACCAGCGCCCCTTCGTCATAAAACGAGGGGCTCATGCGACGCCTGCGGGAATGTGGGGTTTCAGCAGCACGCCCCATGGGGTAAAGCCTCAGCCAACAAACGCCAAGCCATACCGAGAGGGCCGCACATGAAATTCTTTGTCGACACTGCCGAGATCGACGCCATCGCCGAGTTGAACGACACAGGTATGGTGGACGGGGTCACGACGAACCCCTCGCTGATCCTGAAATCGGGGCGCGACATCCTCGAGGTGACCAAGGAAATCTGTGATCTGGTCGATGGCCCGGTGAGCGCCGAAGTGGTGGCTACGGATGCCGATGACATGATCGCCGAAGGGCGCAAGCTGGCCGAGATTGCCGAGAACATCGCGGTGAAACTGCCGCTCACCTGGGACGGGCTCAAGGCCTGCAAGACGCTGACCGGCGAGGGCAAGATGGTCAATGTCACGTTGTGCTTTTCGGCCAACCAAGCACTGCTGGCAGCCAAGGCGGGGGCGTCGTTCATCTCGCCCTTTATCGGGCGGCTCGATGACATGTCGATCGACGGGCTCGAGTTGATCGAGGACATCCGCACCATCTATGACAACTATGAATTCACTACGGAAATCCTTGCCGCGTCAATCCGGTCGGTGAACCATGTGCAGGACTGCGCCAAGATCGGCGCCGACGTGATGACTGCGCCGCCGGATGTTATTAAAAAGCTGGCCGGTCACCCGCTGACCGACAAGGGCCTCGATCAGTTCCTGAAGGACGCCGCCAAGGCCGATATCAAAATCGTCTGAGGCTGATACGGGCCGGTCCGCCCCATTGGGGATCAAGGCGTGCCGGCCCGCCGCAGGAGCACCCGCAGCGCGTCGGGACCCAGCGGAAAATGCGCCGGTCCCGTTCCGTGAGTGGATGCCTGAGGTGTTCCTGTCATGACCTGCATATGCGGCATGGGGCACATTCAATCACGGGGAGAAGATCGCCCGCCTTCCCCTTTTGGGCCTGACGCCGATTGGCAACAGATGGCGGCGACAGGGAAATTTTATGGAAGTTCGGGGCAGATTCCGTGGCTGCCCCGTGTTATGACCCCTGAAACGATAAAGAGTATGGCAATGAGCAGTCAGCCCAAGATCGACGACGCCTTGCGCGAGGCGATTATTTCCCGGCCGGATGTGATTCTGGATGACAAGGATCTGATGCACGCCCTGATCGCAGCCAATGAACGCGCGATGGGAGGCAACATCGTTGATCTGCGCGGCCTCGCGATGGAGCGGCTGGAGGCGCGGTTGGACCGGCTTGAGGACACGCACCGGTCTGTGATCGCGGCGGCCTATGAGAACCTCGCGGGCACGAACCAGATCCATCGCGCGATCCTGCGCATGCTCGACCCGACCGAATTCGAGGCGTTCCTGCGCGATCTCAGCGGTGAGGTGGCGCAGATCCTGCGCGTCGACGCGGTCAAGCTGGTGCTGGAATCGGTGCAAAACGACAATGATCCGGCCGTCAAACGGCTGGGTGATGTGCTGAGCGTGGCGGAGCCAGGCTTTATCGACACCTACTTGACCGTGGGCCGTGGCGGCACGGTGCGGCAGGTCACGCTGCGGCAGGTGCAGGACCCCGCACCCGAGATCTACGGCCAGGATGGCCGCTGGGTCCGGTCCGAGGCGTGCCTCAAGCTCGACTTCGGCGAGGGGCGCTTGCCCGGTCTGCTGGTCATGGGCGCCGAAGATCCGCACATGTTCGGCCCGCAGCAGGGCACGGACCTGCTGGCCTTCTTCGGCGGTGTGTTCGAGCGGGCGATGCGTCGCTGGCTGGGATGAGCCTGATTTCGCCTGCCGCGCGCGACGCGCTCGAGGCGTTCTTGTCCCATCAGCGCAGTCTCAAAGGGGCCGCCGAAAACACTATCGTGGCTTACGGGCGCGATGTGTCCGAGTTTCTGTCATTCATGACGGTGCATTCGGGGCAAAGCCAGGGCCTGGGGGCACTGGCCCGGATCAGCACGCCCGACATGCGCGCCTGGATGGCGCAAGCGCGCAGCGGCGGTGTGGGGCCCCGGTCGCTTGCCCGCAAACTGTCGGCGGTCAAGAGCTTCTACAAGTGGCTGGCGGTGCGCGAAGGGTTCGAGCCCACCGCGGTGCTCAGCACCCGTGCGCCCAAGTTCACCAAAAAGCTGCCGCGACCACTGGCCGAAGAGGCCGCGCGGGACATGATCGATCTGCTGCCGCTGCAAACGGACAAGCCGTGGGTCGGCACCCGGGACGTGGCCGTGCTGACACTGCTTTGGGGCTGCGGTTTGCGGATTTCGGAGGCGTTGAACCTGCGCGGCGCCGACGCGCCGCTGCCGCAGGTCATGCGGATCGTCGGCACGGGCGGCAAGGAGCGGATCGTGCCCGTCATCGATGCCGCGCGCGCCGCGGTCGACGCCTATGTCGCGCAGTGTCCGCACGCCTTGCACGCCGATGGGCCGCTCTTTCGCGCGGTGCGGGGCGGCCCGCTCAGCCCGCGCGCGATCCAGAAGGTGATGGCAGCGACGCGCATGCAGCTGGGCTTGCCCGCGTCGGCCACGCCGCACGCCATGCGCCACAGCTTTGCCACGCATCTGCTGAATGCAGGTGGCGATCTGCGCGCGATCCAGGAGCTGTTGGGCCACGCGTCGCTGTCGACCACACAGGCCTATACGGCGGTCGATACCGTCCGGCTGATGGACGTCTACAAACGCGCCCATCCCAAGGCCTGAGGTCGGGCCGGTTTTGCGTTTGCATCCAGCGACGGGATGGACCATGACGCTTTCATGACAAACCGGTTGCGCGCGTTGAGCGTTCATTTGTTGACTGCCACGGGCGCGGTCTTTGCCATGTTGGCCATGCTTGCGGCGGTCAATGCCAAGTGGGATCTGATGTTTCTCTGGCTCGTCGTGGCCTTTGCCGTCGACGGGATCGACGGACCGCTGGCGCGCAAATATGACGTCAAGACCAACGCGCCGGAATTCGACGGCGTGCTGCTGGATCTGATCATCGATTACCTGACATATGTATTCATCCCGGCCTTTGCCTTGTTTTCATCGGGACTGATGGACGGCTGGACAGGGTGGGTCGCGATCATCGTGATCACCTTCGCCTCCGCCATGTATTTCGCCGATACGCGTATGAAGACAAAGGACAATTCCTTTTCCGGGTTTCCGGGCTGCTGGAACATGGTTGTCCTGGTGATCTTCGCGCTCGAGCCGAATTTCTGGGTCAGCCTGGCGCTGGTGACGGTGTTGGCGGTGGCGATGTTCCTGCCTTTGAAATTCGTGCACCCGGTGCGCACCGAACGCTGGCGGTCGGTCACGCTGCCCATGGCGTTGGCCTGGACGGGCTTTGCCGGATGGGCGGCGTGGGTCGACTTTCACCCCGAAAGCTGGGCCCATTGGGGGCTGGTGGTCACGTCGCTATATCTGGTGGCTGCGGGCATGGCCCAGCAGATCCTGCCGCAGCGCTGAGCCGTCCGTTTTCCCGCACGGAAAACGGCTGGAAACCGACGTGGTTTCCCGGCGGCTCTGCGGTTTTCCGCGTCGGAAAACAGCCGGACTTCGTGTCGAAGTCCGCCCCCTCAGATCAGGAACCCGCCCGCCCCTTCGTGCTTGAGCAGGGCAAGCTTGGTCTCGACCCCACCTTCGCCCGAAAACCCGGTAAGGCCCTTGGCGCCCATGACCCGGTGGCAGGGGATGATGATCGGGATCGGGTTGCGCCCGCAGGCCTGCCCCACAGCCTGGGCCGACACGCCAAGCGCTTTGGCGATATCGCCATAAGTCACCGTCTCGCCAAAGGGGATGTCGCGCATGGCCTGGCACACGGCTTGCTGAAGCGGTCCACCGGCGACGCGCAACGGCAGATCAAAGCCGGTCCGGTCGCCCGCGTCATAGGACGCCAGTTGCGCCGCCGCACGGTCCAGTGCGGATGACGCGTCATGCCGGCCCGAGATGCCCCAGCGCAGCGCGGTGATCTCGCCATCTTCTTCGATCAGCGTGAGGGGTCCGAACTGGGTTGTGACATCGCGTTTCATCATGGCGGCCATTGTGCCGCAATCGCGGCAAACGGCAATCCGGATCCTGCGCATCTGTGCCCTGATGCACGTGCGATTGCGCATATCGCTCCTCGCCATCAGCGGGCAAAAGGCGTAAGCGGAAATTATGCCGCGCTACGTTCCATTGGATCAGGCCCAGGCGTTGCCGTTCTGGCGCCGTCCCGTGACGCTCTTGTTCCTCATGGCCTTTGCCATGCCGATTGCGTTTTCCGTCTGGCTGGCGCTGCTCAACAACTTTGTCGTCGAAGCCGCCCAGTTTGATGGCGCCGATATCGGCCTGCTCCATGCGATCCGTGAAATCCCCGGTTTCCTGGCCGTTGGCGTGATTGTTGTGATCATGGTGATGCGCGAACAGGTGCTGGGCCTTTTGTCTCTGATCATGTTGGGCGCGGCCACGGCGCTGACCGCGCAGTTCCCGCAGATGACGGGCATCCTCGTGCTGACATTCATCAGCTCGGTCGGCTTTCACTATTACGAGACGGTCAACCAGTCGCTGCAGCTGCAATGGCTGTCCAAGGAGCGTGCGCCGCAGATGCTGGGCTGGTTGCTGGCGGCGGGATCGGTCGCGACCTTCCTTGTGTATTTCGTCATCATGATCCTGTGGGAGCCGCTGGGGCTGACCTACAATATCGTCTACATGGTGGGCGGTGGCATCACGGTCGCCATCGCGCTGTTTGCGATGTTCGCCTATCCGCAGTTCGAGGCGCCCACACCGCAGCTCAAGACATTTGTGCTGCGCCGCCGCTATTGGCTGTATTACGCGCTGCAGTTCATGTCGGGCGCGCGGCGGCAGATTTTCATGGTCTTTGCCGGATTTATGATGGTCGAGAAATTCGGGTTCGAGGTGCATGAGCTCACCGCGCTCTACCTCATCAACCTGGTGGTCAACATCATCGTTGCACCGCTGCTGGGGCGGATCGTGGCGCATTATGGTGAGCAAAAGGCGCTGGCGTTCGAATATGTCGGCCTCGTGATCGTGTTTCTGGCGTACGGCGGTGTCTATTATTTCGGCTGGGGGCTGATGGTGGCGGCGGTGCTCTATGTGCTCGATCACATCTTCTTTGGCCTCGCCTTGGCGCTGAAGACCTATTTTCAGAAGATCGCGGATCCGCAGGATATCGCGCCCACAGCGGCCGTGGCGTTCACGATCAACCATATTGCGGCGGTGGGCCTGCCGGTGCCGCTGGGCCTTCTGTGGCTCTTTTCGCCTGCGGCGGTGTTCTTTCTCGCGGCTGGCATGGCGGCGACGTCACTGGCGCTGGCCCTGCTGATCCCGCGCCATCCCGTGCCGGGGCACGAGACGCGCCTGCCCGGGCCGCGTGCGGCCCCCGCGGAATGAGCGAAGGGCGGTTTCTGACCGGATCGACCATGGGCCATGTTGTGCGGATGACCGCCACGGGTGCCTTCGGCATCACATTTGTCTTTCTCGTGGATGCGGCAAACCTTTTCTGGCTGTCGCAACTGGGCGAGCCGCAGCTGGTCGCGGCCATCGGTTTTGCCTATGCGATCCAGTTCTTTTCCGTCTCCTCCGGCGTCGGTCTCATGATCGCGGCCACCGCGCTGGTGTCGCGCCGCATCGGCGAGGGGCACCGGGCGCTGGCCCGCACCCAGGCCGGGGCGGCCTTGGTCACGGCGACGGCGATCCAAGGTGGGGTCGCGGCATTGATCTTTGCCTTTCGGCACGAGCTGGTGGCGCTTGCCGGGGCGGAGGGCGAGACGGCGCGGCTGTCTGCGCGCTACCTCGGCCAAACGGTCTGGTCACTGTTGCCCATGGCGGTGGCGCTGGTCGCGTCCGGCACGTTGCGCGCCGAAGGATACGGGGCCAAGGCGATGTACGTCACCTTGTGTTCGGGGACCGTGCTCATGGTGCTCGACCCGATCTTCATCATCTGGTGGGACATGAAGCTGGACGGGGCAGCGCTTGGCCTCGTGCTTTTTCGCTTTGCGCTCATGGGCCTTGCGCTGTTTTTTGCCGCGCTGCAGCTTGACCTGATCGGACGGCCCGACTGGCGCAGCATACGTGCCACCTGGGCGCCCTACATGGCGGTGGCGTTGCCTGCGATTGCCACGCAGATGGCGACACCGGCGGGCAACTACTTGTTGACCATCGTTATGGCACCCTTTGGCGACGATGCCGTCGCCGCCTGGGCCGTGGTGAGCCGTCTGACGGTGTTGGCCTTTGGCGGGATCTTTGCGCTGTCCGGTGCGATTGGCGGGATCTTTGGCCAGAACTACGGCGCAGGGCTGTACCCGCGCTTGCGCAGCACCTACCGCGACGCGCTGATCTTTTGCCTGATCTACACGTTGGTGATGTGGGGCGTGCTGCTGGCCGCGACGCCGCTGATCATCGATGCCTTCGGGCTCAGCGGGCAGGGCGAGGATGTGGTGCGCGGCTTTACCCTGGTGGGCGTTGGCGGCTTTGTCTTTGTCGGCGCACTATTTGTGTCGAGTGCGGCGTTCAACAACCTCGGCCAACCGCTGCGGTCCACGCTGGTCGGGTGGATCAAGGACGGTGCGCTGAGCTGGCCTGCCGCCGCATGGCTTGCCACCAGCTTTGGCGCGGCGGGCGTGATCTATGGCCAGGCCCTCGCCGGAGCAATCGTGGGTGGGCTTGCGGCCCTGTGGGGCTGGCGTTATGTCGCGCGCCTGGGGCCCGAGGCGCAGATTGCGCCCGCACCACCGCGCCCCTGGCCGAACACGGACCGCTACCGGAGACGCTGATGACCACTTGGACCGCTCTGACCACCGTCAACGGAAAGGCGCAGGCCGAGCGTCTGGGTGCGGCGATGGAGGCATTGGTGCCTGAACCCACCGGCGTGGGGGTGTTCGAGGTCCAAGATGGCTCGGGCCTGTGGGAGGTGGGCGGATACTTTACCGAAAGCCCGGATGAGACCGCGCTCCTGCTCCTGACAACGGCGCTGAATGCCAAGCCCTTTACCGTGTCGGAATTGCCGGACACCGACTGGGTGGCCCATGTGCGGCGCGAACTGGCACCGGTCGAGGCGGGGCGGTTCTTCGTCTACGGCTCTCATGATGCGGACAAGGTGCCTTCGGGCAAGCATCCGCTGCTGATCGAGGCGGCGATGGCCTTTGGCACCGGGCACCATGGCACGACCCTGGGGTGCCTGAACGCGCTCGACCGGCTGATCACCGGCGGCGCGACACCCGAACATGTGGTCGACATCGGCTGCGGCACGGCCGTGCTCGCCATGGCCGCGGCGGCCGTTTGGCCGCACCACGTGCTGGCCAGCGATATCGATGCCCAGGCGGTCGAGGTGGCCGAGGCGAACCTGCGCGCGAACGCCATGCAGGACAAGGTGACAGTGGTCGAGGCTGCAGGTTTCGATCATGCGGCCCTGGCCGGGCCCTTTGACCTGATCTTTGCCAACATTCTCAAGGGGCCACTGATCGCGCTCGCCGACGACATGTCGACACGACTCAGCCCCGGTGGGCATGCGATCTTGTCCGGTATTCTCAACGATCAGGCCGACGCGGTCATCGACGCTTATCGCCAAAACGGAAACAATCTGGTGCATCATGATCAGATTGGTGATTGGTCGACACTCACCCTTCTTAAACCCGCCTGATTTTCCGCTGATTTTCGCTGTGTTTGAACGATTTGCCCCTATTTCGCCACAATTGGCGTGCACCTTACCAGGCGTAAGCAGGTGGGGGCCTGTTGGATACGGTACAAGGCTGTCACGATGACCCAGGTAGATTTTCAGACACGCATTGGATCGCTGGAGCGTCAGCACAAGAAACTGGCGCGCGGCTACAAGACGGAAATGCGCGACGATGGGCTGATCGTCGTCAAACCCAAACGCGGGCAGCGCGGCTTTCCGCTTCGCGGCCTCGTCCTGCTGGTCGCGGGCTTTTTCGTGTTCAAGGGCTTCATGCTCGCCTCGTTGGGCGAGGTGACCTACGACGAGCGCGTGTCAAAGCTGGGCAATGGCACGACCGCCGAGCAGGCGGGCGCATGGGTGATGCAAAGCGACCCAGTCACGACATTTCTGGCCGGGCTCATCGAACCGTTGACCTGACCGCCGGAGCTGGCCTGAACCTCCAGTTCAGTGGGCCAAAGAAAAGCCGCGTGACGCAGATGCGCACGCGGCTTTTGCAGTTCTGAGCTGGTGCCCGAACTTACTTGGTGGCGACCACATCAATGTCACCGCGGGACAGACCGATGTCGTCAAGCTCGCGATCGGTCAGGGCGTGCAGGGCGTTGCGTGTTACGCGCTGGTCATTCCATGCGACGTATTTCGCGATCAGGGCCGAAAAGAAGCCCTTGATTTGGCCTGCAACAGGTGCGGCGCCATATGCGGGGCGGGTGGTGTCAAAAGCAGCCATTGCAGCATTCCTTTGTCTAGCGTTTGGGTTGAGGTGTCTCAACCGGATGAGGCGCATCTATGCCTGACCTCGGTCCCCCACAAGATCAAAAACCTCATGCCTGATATGAAATTTTTGCATGTCTCCCTGCCATGGTTAACAAATTGCAAACAAACAGAAAAGTTGGAATTAACATGTCGTAATTTGGCGATTTAGGTCGCTTTTGGCGGGTGGTTTTCGCCGGTTTGAGATTGGGCCAGTCTGCCGGGCCCGCTGGACGTCAAATCGGTTAGGGCTTTTCGGATGTTCGCCTTTCGTGCTAGGCAAGTGAAAATGCCACAAAAGTGGCGGGCGAGGGCGGTAGCATGCGCATTTTGGGAATTGATCCGGGCCTGCGGCACATGGGCTGGGGCGTGATCGAGGCCGAAGGGTCCCGGCTACGCCATGTCGCCAATGGTGTGTGCCATTCCGAAGGCGAAGATCTGGCGGCACGTCTGCTCAGCCTGTTTCAGCAACTCCACAAGGTGCTGGCCACGCACACACCCGAGGGCGCGGCCATCGAGCAGACATTCGTGAACAAGGATGGCGCGGGCACGTTAAAGCTGGGGCAGGCGCGCGGCGTTGCGATGCTGGCGCTGGCACAAGCCGGACTGCAAATTGGCGAATACGCCCCCAACGCTGTCAAAAAGACCGTGGTGGGCGTCGGGCACGCGGACAAGCGGCAGGTGGCGCATATGGTGCGCGTGCAGCTGCCCGGTGTCGCATTGGCGGGGCCCGATGCGGCGGACGCCTTGGCCATCGCGATTTGCCATGCACATCAGGGCGCGGGATCAGGCCTGGTGGCTGCAGTGGCACGGGCGCGGGCATGATCGGCAAGCTGTCAGGGCGCATCGATTACAAGTCGAGCGATCATGTGCTGCTCGACGTGCGCGGCGTGGGCTATCTTGTGTTTTGCTCCGAGCGGACGCTGGCCGCGTTGCCCGGGCCGGGGCAGGTGGTGGCCCTGTTCACCGACCTTGTGGTGCGCGAAGACCTGATGCAGCTTTTTGGCTTTCCGACATTGGTCGAGAAGGAGTGGCACCGCTTGCTGATGTCCGTGCAGGGCGTGGGCGCCAAGGCGTCACTTGCCATACTCGGCGCATTGGGGCCGGACGGGGTCAGCCGGGCCATCGCTTTGGGCGACTGGAACGCGGTCAAGGCCGCCAAGGGGATCGGACCGAAGATCGCGCAGCGGATCGTGCTGGACCTGAAGGACAAGGCGCCCGCCGTGATGGCGATTGGCGGATCTGTCGCCGAAGCGTTGGGCGAGGCCCCGGCGGAATTGGATACGGTGATCGAGCCGGTTTCCGTGGCCGCACCCGCGTCGTCGGCGCAGGCCGACGCCCTCTCGGCCCTGAGCAATCTGGGGTATGCGCCGTCAGAGGCGGCGGCAGCCGTGGCGCAAGCCGCAGGCGAGGCGCCCGGGGCCAGTGAGGCCGCGCTGATCCGCGCGGCACTGCAACTGCTGGCGCCGAAAGGGTAGGGCGGGATGACCGACGGCTCTGACCCGACATTGCGGCCCGAACCCTTGCCGGAGGATGTGGACCGCGCCTTGCGCCCGCAGATGCTCGACGAGTTCGTGGGGCAAGCGGAGGCGCGGGCGAACCTGCGCGTCTTCATCCAATCCGCGCGTCTGCGAGGGGAGGCGATGGATCATACCCTGTTTCACGGCCCGCCCGGCCTGGGCAAGACGACGCTGGCGCAGATCATGGCGCGCGAGTTGGGCGTCGGCTTTCGCATGACATCTGGACCGGTGCTGGCCAAGGCCGGGGATCTGGCGGCGATCCTGACCAATCTCGAGGCGCGGGATGTGCTGTTTATCGACGAGATACACCGGCTGAACCCGGCTGTCGAAGAAGTGCTTTATCCCGCGCTGGAAGACTTCGAGCTCGATCTCGTGATCGGAGAGGGGCCTGCCGCGCGCACGGTACGGATCGAATTGCAGCCCTTTACGCTGGTCGGCGCGACGACGCGGATGGGGTTGCTGACAACGCCGCTGCGCGACCGGTTCGGCATTCCCACGCGG
>ERZ1740067.381-NODE-381-length-35791-cov-11.871642_pt1 | contig 35791 bp, 34 predicted proteins | sample MGYA00581736_ERZ1740067 | MGnify/ENA primary metagenome ERZ1740067 (study PRJEB43018, sample SAMN04849236) | marine metagenome | isolation source: floating plastic debris | place: Pacific Ocean | collected 2008-08-27 | study: EMG produced TPA metagenomics... | reverse complement strand
TTGCGAACCGATGCTGCGTTAGCAATAGTTGCATTGGCGTTAGTCCGCTTCGTCCCGCGCAATCGACATTGATAGTCGGTGCTGGGAACGGCGGCTTTCTTTCGTCGTGAGTCAGTTAGTGTTTCGGCTGCTCTCTCGCTAGTCTGCAGATGCTGACAGGTCACGTGAAAGCTCTTTGGTGAGGGTTGATCCCTTGGCCAGCCGCCTCGCCAGCGTCTCCACGAAGCCGCCATAACGCTCCTTGCCCTTCGCCTTGGCCGCTGCGTAGGTGTCATCGGGCAGCGGGGGCGTCGTCGTCAGCCAGAAGCGGACGAACAGTGCTAATGCCTCGGTCGTGATCTCGTGGTCACGTTCCAGCCTCTCAAGCGACCGGGTCAGACGGTCCAGCCGGCGGACGATCGCGGCTTCGCTCTGTTCGGCACTGTCTGGTGAGAGGAACGACGCCAGCGCCGCCTCGATGATTTGCGTTTTGGGGACGCGTCGCCGCGCCGCCAGTGCGTCGATTTCGTCGAAGAGGGCTGCGTCGACATAAGCGGTGATCTTGGCTTTCTTCATCGCGTCACCTCACAGTTCGATGCCGTCGTCGGGATCGAGGGCAGCTTGACGCGCGACGTTGCGGAAGCGGGTCTGTATCGCACGGGCGCGTTGGGCCTCGTCGTCGGGTTCGTCTTCGAGAGCCGCGAATTCCTCGCGCGGGAACGGCAACTCAGGTGCCGCATCCTCATGCTCGGGGATCTCAGGCTCTCGTCGGATGCCGCCATCTGCATCGGCAGTGGGCTTGTTCATACCAGATGCCTTAGATGGCACGATCGGTTGAAGACTGCTCCAGTCGTCGGTTCCCGCCGTGCCGATTGCTGCAGATGCTTCTACGCTAGGCGACTTGTGGATCCTTGCCGTTAGTTGCGCATCGCGGAAGTACCGCACTTTTTGTGCTCGGATCGGGGCTGCGCCCGACACGAGGATGATTTCGTCGTCGGGTGGCAGCTGCATGATCTCACCGGGCGTGAGCAAGGCGCGGGCGGTTTCCTGGCGCGAGACCATCAGATGCCCGAGCCAAGGTGACAGGCGGTGCCCGGCATAGTTCTTCATCGCGCGCAGCTCGGTCGTGGTGCCTAGGGCGTCGGACAGACGCTTCGCCGTGCGCTCGTCATTGGTCGCGAAGGCGACGCGGACATGGCAGTTGTCTAGAATGGCGTTGTTCTGGCCATAGGCCTTTTCGATCTGGTTCAGCGACTGGGCGATCAGGAAGGCCTTGAGACCGTATCCCGCCATGAAGGCCAGCTGACTTTCAAAGAAGTCGAGACGGCCGAGGGAGGGGAATTCGTCGAGCATGAATAGAAGGCGGTGCTTGCGGTTGGTGTTGTGCAATTCTTCCGTCAGGCGGCGGCCGATCTGGTTCAGGATTAGCCGGACCAGCGGTTTCGTGCGGGAAATATCCGACGGGGGTACTACGAGGTAGAGGGTGAGCGGCCGCGCATCCGAGACCAGATCATCGATCCGCCAGTCGCAGCGCCGGGTCACGGCGGCGATCACGGGGTCGCGGTAGAGGCTGAGGAAGGACATGGCCGTGGACAGGACGCCGGAGCGTTCGTTCTCGGATTTGTTCAGCAGCTCGCGGGCGGCCTGAGCGACAACAGTATGCGGGCGATCTCCGAGATGGGCCGTCCGCATCATTGCCGTCAGTGTGGCAGCGATGGGACGCCGCGGATCGGACAGAAAGGCGGCGACGCCTGCCAGTGTCTTGTCCTTCTCAGCATAGAGGACATGCAGGATCGCGCCCACCAGAAGGGAATGGCTCGTCTTCTCCCAATGGTTCCGTCGCTCGAGCTGGCCTTCGGGATCGACGAGGATGTCGGCAATGTTTTGGACGTCGCGCACTTCGCGCTCGCCGCGACGGACCTCGAGGAGCGGATTGTAGGCGGCGCTGGCCGCGTTGGTCGGATCGAAGAGCAGGACACGCCCGAACCGTGCCCGCCATCCGGACGTCAGCTGCCAGTTCTCGCCCTTGATGTCGTGGACAATCGCGGAGCCCGGCCAGGTCAGCAGGCTTGGGATCACCAGGCCGACGCCTTTGCCGGAACGGGTGGGCGCGAAGCACAGCACGTGTTCCGGACCATCATGCCGGAGGTAGCGCTTGTCGAGGCGGCCGAGCACGACCCCGTCGACTGCGAATAGCCCGGCGTCGGTGATATCTTTGGTGCCCGCCCATCTGGCCGAGCCATAGGTTGTCACGTCGCTCGCCTCGCGCGCCTGCAGGACCGACAGAAAGATCGCGACGGCAAAGGCGGCGATCCCGCCCGCGCCGGCGATTGCGGCTCCTTCCATGAAGACGCGGGGCGCATAGGCGTCGTACCAGTACCACCAGGTGAAGACCTGCCACGGGCGGTAGATCGGCAGGCCGAAGAGGGCGGTGAGAGGCGCGCCAAGCTGGGGTTGGAACCCCAGGCGAAACGCGACCCACTGCGTCGCTGCCCAGACAAAGAGCAGCGCCACGATGCTGACGATGATGATCTGGCCCCAGAGGATCTTGGTGGCCAATGACGTGTCCTGACGGCTCATGGTGATGTCCTTTCTGATCAGAGGCTGAGCCCGCGCTTGCGTCCTAGGCTCCAGTCGATCCCGCCGCCGGGCGTCATCGTGCCCGTAACAGTCTGGCCGAGATGGCGTTCGAGTTGCGGGGTCCAGGGGACGAGCGAGAATCCAAGGCCATCGTCGATCATGGAGAAGCGGCCCGAGGCGAGATCGAGGCGTTGGCGAAACGTGCCCACGACATGCTCGCCCTCGTTTGGCTTGTGATGGGGAAGTCCGGTTTGGGCGCTGAGGTCCTGGGCGATGGCGTCCAGTTCGCGGTTGCGCAGGGTGGCCAGCAGATCGCGGGCAAAGGTCACGCGCTGGCCTTGCCGTCGGGCGAGACCTTCGGCGACAAGGTGATCCGAGCGGCGCACCAGCGCCTGGCGAACCTCCGCGCCAAATCCGGCGCCACTCAGCGGTGCGCGGTCCCGGGCCAGATGCAGGCGGTCGAGCCAGGTCGCGCCATCGGCGTCGATCTGTGCGGCAAGCGGCAGATCGGAACGACCGACAAGAGACAGTTGCGCTGTCCCGTCCGTCGTCCCTGTCCAGAGCCGGGTTTCGACGATACCACCTTGTGGCGTGTCGCCGGTCGCATCGAGATCCCGGAAGCGCAGGTGATGAACGCGACCATCAACACCGTCGATGATCGCGTAGCCGGTCCCGGCGTGGTCGTCATGAAAGCCGCGTTCCATGAGCCGCCCGAGGATCGGGGCCGTGGGCGTGCCTTCGATGGCGAAATCACCCGCTGCGCGGTGGCGGTCGGCGCCCATGGCCCGGTGCATTCTCTTGATGATGTCGCCGCGCATCCCAAGTTCGCGCAGAGTGTCTTCGGCACTCGGTTTCAGCTCCCAGGCGGCAGGGGCGATCTGTTCGGCCAGCCCGAGCCTCTCCAGTGTCTGGGCGCGCCCGATCATCAAGCGGCGCAGTTCCGGATCGCGGGGCTCCGGTGTGCCGCGGCGCAGGTCGGCGATGCCGACATGATCGTCCGCCAGCGATCGCAGGCCGCGGTCGAGATCGGTCCAGCGCTCCGCCGTGACCTGCGTTTCCAGGGCTTGGGAAATCTCGCGCGCGCTGCGGGGGCCCAGCTCCAGTTGTACGAGGTCTTCTGCGCGCGCTCGAAACCCCCGGCCGATGTAATCGCGCGAGATGACGAGATCGCGCCCATCGTTGGCTTTGCCGCGCAACAGGATGTGCACATGCGGGTTGTCGGTGTTCCAGTGATCAACCCCGACCCAGTCCAATCGGGTGCCGAGATCCCGTTCGGCACGGGCCATCAGATCCCGGGTGAAGGCGCGAAGGTCCTCGAGGTCGCCCGCGTTTTCCGGCGAGACGATGAACCGGAAATGATGCCGGTCGTCTTCGCAGCGCGCCGCAAAGCCGCCCCGGTCGAGTTCATCGCGTTCAGACCCGAACAAGTCGGCGTCGCGCCCGTCCTGACCGACGCCATCGCGCTGCAGATAGCCGAGATGCTTGACCATGGGCGCGGAGCGAAAACGCTTGCCCTGGTGGCGCACGACGCGGGCCTTCACGACAACGCGCCGGGAGGTGCGGGTCAGGCCCTTGGCGGTTCGGGCAAATCGTCCGCGCCCGAAAGAGGTGTTGCCGGAACGCCTGCTGCCCCCGCCGATACGATAGCCCGTATGTCCGGATTTCCGCGCGGCACGCATGACCTCGTTGACGAAACGTGTCGCTTGCTTCGAGGTCCTGCCGCCGTCGCGGATGCGTCCGGGGCGGATGCGCAGGTCATTGTCGCGCCGGGTCATGGCGACACTCGCTTGCAGGGCCAGCTGCCGCTTGAAAAACCCCCATAAATCAGCTTTCTAGGTGAAGTCCTGCGGCATGCGGCTTGGATGTGCCGCGCAAATCCTCGCAGAGAAACAACAGCTTGAGATCCGCTTGCGGCACCTCTTTTATCTCGCGCTCTTTCTGTTGAGACCGTGCGCGTCGATCCTCTCCGGCACATTCCTCCGACCGGGCTTTCCAGATCTCGCCATGGTGCGATTTCGCGGATCATGGTGTTCGCCTCTGGCTGAGAGGCACGAAAATCCCGTTCTGAGACGCGTCAGACGCAATCCGTTGAGTGTCATCACCCGGTGTTTGACCGTCCTCAGCCGTTGCCACGAACAGCGGGGCGTCGCGCCAGTCTTGTGTCCTGCGCGGGCGGCTGACTGCCTGCGCAACGTTGGTCCCGTCGCCGATGAGTGGCGCGAGGATGGCAAGGTAATTGCGGGTTTCACGCGGCAAGTCGCGACCGGTATCAAGGTGCTCTTGGTAGCGCGCAGGCCCGGCATTGTAGGCCGCGAGAAAGCCGGGCGATTCGAACCGATCATACATCTGCCGCAGATAGGCGGTACCGGCGAGGATGTTGTCGCGTGGATCGAAGGGATTATCGCCAAACCCATAAGCTGCGCGCAACTCGGCCCAGGTGCCGGGCATGATCTGCATGAGCCCCATGGCGCCTGCGTGGCTGACCGCATGTGGATTGCCCGCACTCTCGACCTCCATGACCGCACGGAGCCAGTGCTGCGGGATGCCGAACCTGTGCGAGGCTTCTGCGATATAGTTGTCGATCGCTTGCTGTTCAGATGCAGGAGCAGTGCGGTCCTGAGCGATCACGGCGGACGGTGCCACGGTCATCGGCATGCAGAGGATCAGTACAAGCGCGGTCGTGACGCCCGCGTGCCGACGGCTGTGACCGCGTTCAAGACTACGCATCTTCCGCCCCTCCAAATGTCCAAAGAGGGATGGCGCGTCCGAGGATCGTGTCCCCTGACAACGGGCCGAAATACCGTCCATCGAGGCTGTCCGCGACACCTGCGACGAGCAAGAAAACCTCGTCCGAGCCGATGGTGACACATCCCGTCCATCTGGGAAGCGGGCGACCCTGCCGGTCATTCGATGCTGCTTGGGCAACAACGGTGCCGTCGATGGTGATATCGAGATCGTGGCGACAGGCGGTCATGCCCGAGACGGCTGTGACGCGTTTCAACAGCAAGGTATCCGCACCGACATAGCCGCGCTCAACCACCCAGGATGACAGGTCTTCCGGCAGGCGCACGGCAACGAGATCGCCCAGCGATGGCCCGTGTGACGCTCGAGCGACGTAGAGGCCGATCGGCACGCTTGCTGTGGCATTCCAGATCAGGCGCGGTGCGCGATCGATCTGTGCAGCTGCGAGAAGACTAAGGGACAAACCGGCCGCGAGGAGGGGAGAGACCGCCGCGCTCATGTCGTTACCATGCGACGCTTGAGCCAGGCCGCATGCCGGGCAGGGGTGTAAGGCCGGGGCTCCAATGCCGCGGTCAGGCGGTTGTGGACGTGCCGCCAATGATCGGGACAGACATCTTCCGGTGCGATGCCATAGCTTTCCACGATGTCGACGGACCGCAGCGCCGCCTCGACCTTGGGCCAGCCGGAGAGGCGCAGCAAAAGCTCTCCGCCTGGCGTGACACAGGGCACCGTGGAGCAGGGCTCGCCAGCGCCGACGGCGCGCAGAATGTCGATCCGGCTTTCAACGGTGCCGTGGTCGTTCGACGACCAGCGGACGAGCGCGAAGATCGCGCCGGGAGCGAAGGCCACGCGCTTTTCCGTGCGCGTCAGGATGGTTTCCCCGGCCATCTGACCGAAACGGATCCAGCGCTCGATACGCCCTTCGATCCAGGTGAGGTGGACAAGTGTCTGCATCGGCTCAGCGCCCCCGCCGCAGATAGGCCGGCGAAACGGCGGCATGGCGTTTGGCGGGCAGAACGCTGTCTTCGGTCTCGTCTGAGGTCGAGGTCTTCTCGCCCCTGGTGACCCAGGCCTGCAGATCGTCGACCGCATAGACGACACGCCCGCCGATTTTCGAGTACCGCGGGCCGGTCCCGTAGGTCCTGTGTTTTTCCAGAGTGCGTCCGGAGAGGCCGAGAAAGCGAGCGGCTTCCGGGGTTCTGAGGTAGCGGGGCGGGAGTCCTTCATTTGGGTCGGGCATTTTAGCATCTCCGGTGGCTAGGCCGCGCGACGGCGCGTCGCGGGCTGTCGGAGGTCATGAAAACGGAAGAGCGCCGTGAGGAGGGATGACGAAGATCGCGTCGTGAAAACGTCACCCCCAAAGGCCAACAGGATCAGGGATTGATGGGAGTTCGATTTTCGGAGATCGCACGGTGATCACTTGCGCGGCTTGGAGCGCCCCGTGGGTCCTTTGCCGAGAAGGAGATAGCGATAGCCTTTGGTGGTGAGATGCGTACCATGGGCTGACCGTCGGGCGATCTGGGCCTTGAGGGAGCTGGTCTTCCAATGCTCGCGCGACACAGCCTCGGCGCCGTACAAGTGCCGCGCGATCGTCTGGTAGCTGGCATCGTCCCGGCGCGCGTCGAGCGTGCGCAGTGCAAGCTGGATGCGCCGTCGCTGCTGCGACGTCAGGGGCGGAGGGGATCGTTTGCGGTACAACAGCTGCGCGCGAAGCGCCTTGAGTATGTCCACTCGTGCCGCCCAATGTTCGTCCAACGGCAGCAGAATCCCAATCGGGCGTTGGAGGTTTTTGGCATCCAGCACAAGCAATGCGCCTGTTGCGAGGCGCACATACATCAAACTGCCCTGCGTTCCGATGACGGTCAGATCATCTGCATCAATGTGCGGCGCGGTGGTGTCGCCGCCGGGGACCGGTACAGCATACCCGACCGCCGCCGGGGCGGTTGATGGCTTCCAGAATACGGGTGCATCGGGTGCGTCGATGTCCGGGTCAACCGGGAAATCGCAACCCCCATGCGGCCGGTGATTTCAATCCATCCCGCATTTGCGGGTAATTGGCGCGATAGTCGGAATTACGGCGTAAGCACTCCCAGGCCAGCCCGGACAGGTCGAGACTGTCGAAATGCTTGTACGCCGTTTCGTCTTGCCAATCCTTGGTCATGGCGAAGCTCCGCGTCAGCTGTTTCGATGAACAATGAGTATAGCTTGGTGATGCGTCAAAACGACGGCAGGAACGGTTGCTTTGCGCAACCTGCGCGGGTGTTCGCCGATCTCAGATGGATCGGGCAAAGTTCAGCCAGTCCGGCCTTCAAGCAGCTTGCGATAGCCTTGCTCCGTCATCCAGCGGGCGCGGGCGAGGTGGCTGTCGTACATCTTTTTGGCACGCTCTGGATCTTCGGCGGCATCTATACCGAATAGAATCTCACTAACTTCCTGCAGGCTGGCTCCGCTTTCAGCGGCATCAAACAGGCGCAAGTACAGCGTCATGTGCGCGTGGTCGTAATCGGTCAGCTCATCGCTTTGTGGTGCGAGATCAGCGATCGGCGTGGTGCCGGTGGCAGACATGATTCCCCCTCGCCGTTGGGCGTTAAGGCTCATAACAGCACATCAGATTGCATGTGCAAGGTCGGATTGCGGTCAGTCAAACTGCAGATGAGCATTATAATACGTCGCACCAAAATACGCGATAGGTTCTTTAGTCGCGGATGGACATCCGCGTTGTTTTTGCAAGGAATCTCAAGCACTACCGCCAATTGCGCGGGCTGACACAGGCCGCGTTGGCGGCGGCGATGGATGTCGACCGCGCGCATGTCAGCGCGATGGAGCGCTGTCAGCAGAATGTCACCTTGCAGACCCTGCAGCGGGTCGCAGCGCATCTGGATGTGGCCCCAGCGAAGCTGATCGAAGAACACTCGGAATCCGAATAGATTTCCAGGATCACCAAGTCCCTATCTGATTTGGGCGGCTGGATTGGACGACGGCGCTCGGCTGCTTGGTGGCACTGGTTTCGTTGGCTGCCCGAGGTGTGCACTTTCGCCCGCGTACTTTTCTGCGCCTTATCCAGTCGGCCCCGGCATAGGTCACGGCGTGGATATACACCTCGCGTGCATCATCGTCGATAGTGAAGGCGATCACGGCCTTGCGGCCTGCAGGAATGCCGCGCAGCCCGGGCGCAATCCCATCCCGACGGCTGCCCTCTTGGGGCAGTTCGGTAAGGCTAGCGATAGCTGCTTCGATCTCGTCCAACCTGCGCGCTGCCTATTGAGGGCCGGCATAATCGTTCAGCCAGCGAATAATCGCGTCTAGATCCTCTGCAACCGCCGGATGGAACCGGATGCGATGGCTCACGCCTCGCGCGCGGTCTGAAGGCGGGCCCGGTCGTCGGCAAAGGCTTTCTCCGCCGAGACATAGTCGGTTTGCGGCATGTCGAGCCGCGCCCGAATTTCTTCGGCCATCGCGCCGAGGGCCAGCTCGCGTTTCTCTTCATCGCGCATCATCTGCTCCAGAGCCGCTGCCACAGCCGCGCTTCGCGACGCGAAGACGCCTTGGCCCACCTTGTCGGTCAGGAACCGATGGTGGCGGTCGGTGAAGCTGATGGTTGTCTTGACGGTCATGCTGGGCTCTGGGGTATGGCTTAGTCATATAGGCGAAGGCTTGAAGACCAACAAACTCTTCGAGGAGGGCGGACAGCGGACCTTCGCTGCAAGTGCAATTGTGCCGTGCACAAACCAGAGAAGCGCTCGCTCAGAGTCGATAACCTCCCTATTCTCTAGGCTTTCACGGCCTCCACATCCTTTTTTTCTTACTTTTTCTGCGAGGTTTTTCCTTGCCAGTGCGCTTTGAGGCTTCTTCTGCTGCACGGATACGCTTACGTGCCATCAGGGCGTTGACCGGCGGATCATCAACTCCATCGGGTATGATTGGCTCATGCTCAGGCATTAGGATTGTGCTATCTGGATCGTTCTCACCGATTTCCCAAGCCTGTCTTATGTGAAGATCGCGCTTAGCTAATGCCACCTCACTGACAAAATGCACGTCCTTGAAACCGTTTACAGATATGGCGGGTGCCAAAAAGAACCCGCCAAAGTCCTGACACTCCTGAATGAACCTCTCAAGATTCTGAGGGTTTGGGTGTTCCATGTGCTTCATGCGTGAGATTGTAACCATCATCTCGCCTGGCTGCGATTTAGCCTTCTGCCAGTTGGCGCCGATGATAACGCCGTAGCCGTGCGGATCACTGACTGTAAGACCTCTGACGATGGCAACGCGAATGGCATCATCGACATCTTCTTCGCCGCACTGGTTACGCCAATCTTGGAAGATGCTCGTTGCCGCACCTTCGTTCTCAAAGATGAGCCCAAGGATCGGCGTTACGCCTGGGTACGTGCCCATGGCAACGCCTTTCCAGCCAGCTTTGTCCCACTTTTTCAGATTGATGGGTGACAATATCCGGCGCTGCCTATGCGAGAGCCTATCAAGATCCACTAGATCGGGTGGGGGTTCCCCCTCGCCAGGAATGAAACCATCGTCATCAATTACTTCGGACGGCTTGCTGGCATCCACAACGCTTTGAAGTTTAGCCTTAAAACCTGCGCTAACGGTTTCTTCGACAGGTTGCGCTTCGGCTATGAACTCTTCTAGCGTCTCCTCGCTCGGATTGGAAAAGACGTTTGTTGCGGTCGTCACCATGTCAGAGAAGATCAAAGCGCGGTTAAACCCTTCTTCCTGACCTGCGATGCGCTCAAGGAACCCTTCAACATCGCCGGTCAGTGTGAAGTTTGAGAGTATTTGCGCAAACATCTCCATTAAGGCATCGCGCATGGCGGCCATATATTCGCTTGCCCGCTCAAAACGTTTAGTGTTCACCAAAATCTCACAGTAATTGTGGTTGTCATCCTCCTGGAAAAACAGCAGCGGATGAGCGCTTGGGTCATCATATTCAGGGGCGGAAAACCGTAACTCGATGGTCGCTGCCGTCGGCATGATTTCTTCATTCAGGCTTGTTGCAAGTAGCGCCTCCAGGAAACCCAGAAAGCTCTGAGCAACACGCACAGTTTGGAATTCGTTTTCTACAATGACCTTCCATTCGGCCCCTAAGAGTATTGATTGAAAGAATGCGCTGTCACCATCCCTCAGTTCAATCGTATCAGGGATTTGCTCTCTTGCAGGCTGCGACAAAGCCTGAGAGACCATCTCCCAGATTTCTTCATCAGATGCTGACGCCGGAACAAATTTCTCTTCCCTAAGCCGTTCGGTTCCGCCCAGCAAAAAGTTGATTGCAAAGCACGACATGAGCAAGCCGATCTGCTCAAGATGATTGGGCAGGTGGGCTAAGGTCCTGATTTGGTTATCTGATGCCTGAAAGAGCGCAATGGAAAGGATGATGTCCCTTGTGTTTACTTCTTGACCGCCAGTCTCCTTGTCATCATCGCTGGCGTCCTCCTGCTGGCGCGCTTCCAAGTTTTTTTCCAGCTTATAGAAGTAAAGGAAGCCTGGAACGTTGCCGGTTTCCAGGCAGTTCCATGTTAGCTGCGCGCTAACAACTCTCATGCCACCGCGCACATGGATGCTGTGATCATCCTCAAAGCGCTGAAGAAGCATAGATAACAAGGACATAAGCGCGCAGTATTCTGCCCAATGTAGGCCGCATGCACCGTAGGCTTGCGCAAGCCCTCCTAGGCAAGATTCAAGATAGCGACGCTCTTCATGCTTAATAAATCTCGCCATCGCCCTGCCAAGAAAGCGAATGGCATCATAGGGATGATTAGCGTAGATTTTTTGTATCCCGCGTTCATAGAGCTGCTGCCCTGCCGCGCTCTCGCTGTTTCTCTTCTCGACAATTCTTAGAACTAATTCAAAAACTTCATCATAGGCAGGATGCTCACCGAACACCTGCCCAAAGAACTCGAAAATCTCCCTAAACCTTTGAAACTGGAAGCCGCCAAGATTCTGCGCATTTTTGAATAACTGACCGATGTCTTGAAGGTACACGCCAACGCACTTCTCATCTTCGCGCTCAAGTATGATCCGAACAAGGATGAGAAAGCCTTTGGCATTGGCTGCGTTATTGGGTCGATCTATCGCTGTGGCAACATTCTCTAGATGACCGAGCAAGCGGTCTGTTCTTTCCTGGTGCTTGTCGGAGTCTGCTAAGAGGCTGTTTTCGTATAAGGAATTAAGAGACTGCCAGATATTGACAGCGCATTCCAAATCCTCGCTGCGGTCGCTGGCAAGGGCAATTTCTTCGATTTCATCATAGAGGGATGAGACAGCAGAGAAGTCATTGAACCAGTAGCAAGCCGTCCATGCGCGCTGATAGATGACCGACAGGATGAGGCGCTGAAGACCAACTTCGCGGGCATGGCGTTCAGCTCTGTCAAAGCGGCCTTCTGTAATCTCGCGCGTTTCTTCGAGCTCACGGCTGTAGATGGCTGCTTCAAGGCAATCATCGACCAGATCAAGATCAACGCTTGGGCGCTGCGCAAGATCAGATATACGATTTTCTAGGTGTTCCAGGGCTTCGATCTTTTCTTGATCGCCGCGCCCAATTTTTTTGGCGCTATATGTTGGTACGCGGAGCCCAAGCGTGTCAATGGCAATATCCTCATTGCCTTTGTCGATGACCGCTTCGACAAGCCAGCTGCGATCAAGAATTCGGACTATAAAGCCGTGTTCTCGTGTAAGCTCATCTTCAAGGTCGGCGCGCTTCCGGTCCGGGACAAACTGATTAGTGACAAAGTAAGCCGCCTTATAATCGCGTTTGGTTTCTGCGATTTTCTTGATGTCTGATTTGCATTTTGGCTGCCATTTTTCCTTTGCGCTAAAGGCAAAGCCCCAACGCTCAGATGCGGCATCCATGCCAAGAAACCAGCGATCCGCAATCTCTGAGCTTACAGGGTAGGTCTCAGTGTCAACCTTGCTATCACCGCCGCCCGTAGGCCCTGTCTGTGGTATCAGGTTCGGGCAAATGAGTTTCTCGCAGAGCTTTTTGGCAAAGTGCTCAAAGAGCTTTTCCTCGCTTCGACTGGTGAGCGTATCGAGGTGATATTCAAAAAAGCCGCGCTCCAAGACTTGCTCTTCCACATCTTGGGTGTCGGAAAACTGCTCTGGCCGTCTTGCGCGCATTTAGTCGGAGGGCAATGTGGCCTTTGGCATTATTTCACTGTTAGGTTCTTCGGTACCAGTCACGCTGTAATTCCTCGCTGCAGGCGCTGCCGCCAATTGCTCGACCTTACTTCGCGTAGATTGCGTGCTGCCGCGCAAGCCGCCCTAGATGTAGCATTTTGTGCTTGGCAGATTACAGCCGCAGCACGCAAGGGAAAGTAACCAGTCAATCATAGTCTGCCAAAGGAAGCACTTACGGACACCAACAGAGCCTGCGAGCGCAACGCTATGCCAAAGTGCAAGGAAAGACCGGCTGCTTGCAGCCGCAGCGAATGCCTCCTTCGACGGGCTGCAACGCAGCGTCGTGACGGGCCGACGGAGGTCGGCTTTGGGCCGTCCTCTAAACTCATATTTCTTTAAGCTGCTGGGGGTTAAGTCGGCCTGATCAAACTGACAATTGTACGTTGGTTGCGAACTCATATGATCGCCCAACGATCTGCTTTACGACGGACAACTCGTCTTTGTCACGTGGTGAGAAGATCATCACCAGACCAACGGGCCACTGTCCTTGGGTCACCAAGTAGTGGTCTTCGCCCCAGCCTGTCTTTTTGATCTCAGCCACATCATCGACTGGCAAAACGAGATGCATGCTACCATTGTCGGGTTTTGGGTGAATGTGGGCGAATTCGCGTCCAATCATGAAGGCGGCCTGATTTCCGGGCACACCGCCGCGCAAGATCAAAGCGCGCGAGCCGGGGACGGATATCCCGCTGGCCTCATTGTTGATGCTTGGCAACGCAAAACACCAGGTATGCAAGGCGTCAACAATCTCGTCCGGGCCATGCTGGTTCAGTTGGGAATGGGGGAGTTGCCCAAGTGTCTTTGGCGCTGGCCCTTGGCGTGCCGGAAGGTTAAGTGGGGACTGCATCGTCTGCTCCATGCTGTTGCTTGTCGCATATGTAAGTGTGTATCCTGGCAAGGTAACTTGGTAGTTTTGCAAGCGAGCTTTGCATGAAAGCACAGAGGTCACGTGCGGATCAAAATTTGGAATGGGCTGACATGCCCTATCTCCTGTCAGTTTGTGAGGCAGGCAGTCTTGCAGGCGCGGCACGTATGCTGGGGGTAAATCACTCAACAGTTTTCAGGCGCATTGAGGCGGTGGAAGCGCGCTTGGGCGTGCGCCTGTTTGAACGCCTTGCGCGAGGTTACGTGATGACTCCCGCTGGAGAACGCTTCTATGAACGAGCCATTTTGCTGTGCGAAGGAATGGATGAGCTTGAACGGGAGCTAGGTGGTCAAGATTTGCGACTGGAAGGTCCGTTGACTGTCACAACAACAGACTCGCTGCTCCATTGCCTTGCACCTATTTTTGCACAGTTCCGGCAAGCACACCCGGATGTTGAGCTGCGACTGCTGTCAGACGTGCAGGCGCTCGATTTGATGCAAAGAGATGCCGATATCGCGCTTAGGCCGACAAATACGCCTCCGGAACATTGGATAGGGCGAGACCTATCCAGCCTGTCTTTTGCCACCTACGCGCACCGCGACTATTGGCAAGCTGTCCTGGATGAAGACCCGGAAAACTATCATTGGATCATGCTGGGGGACGACCTGAACCAATCTCCAATGAGCAAAATAACTCTGCGCTGCAAACACGAAGAGGCAAAATCCACCGTTCTCAATACAATGATGAGCGTGTTTGACATGGTGAACGCAGGATTCGGGATGGCGGCCATGCCCTGCTATTTGGGCGAGAAACATGAAACGCTCGTACGTGTGCACGAGCAAGACACCAGCGCCAATTGGCACCTGTGGCTCTTGGCTCATCCAGATGTTCGGCGCAGTGCTCGGGTCAATGCATTCTATGATTTTGCCACAAAGCACATCACAAGTCAGGTGCTGGGCGCACCGTAAACACCGCGCCGCCTTCTGTGCCATTTTGCAAACTCGGCTTGCGGGCTTTGGCAATTCTTTGTGACTGCAAGCAACCCACCTTCTTGGCAGCAACCAAGAAGGAGGACATCCATGTCACTTGTTATGACAGCAATGGTGCTGGGCCTTGGTCTCATTGCAGGCACGGTCCATGCTTTAGAAATCGAAACCAAAACACTCGACGAGCTCTATGCTGAGGCTCTTGCGGAAGGCGGTGAGTTCGTTTTGCGCGCGGGTGGCGATGAGCCCACGCAGATCGACTACTATCTGGACCGATTCAAAGAACGGTTCCCAGACCTCAACGTGACGCACAGCGTCGACGTCAGCATCAATCACGCACCTCGGTTCGACAACGCCCGGTCCGCTGGGGGAGAGGAGAACATCCCGGATGTGATTCAGTTCCAGACCCTGCACGATTTCAATTTCTACATGGAACGGGGTCTATTAGACGCTTACAAACCGGCAAATTGGGACAAGGTGTTTCCAGATCACAAAGACCCGCATGGCCGCTGGACGGGCCTTTATGGCGTCACGTTTAGCAACTACGTCAACTTGGACCTGGTGGACCGCGAAAACCCGCCCCGCGATGCGTTGGACTACTTGGAGCCGAGCCTCAAAGGCCAGATCATCTTGACCTATCCCCATGATGACGACGCGGTGCTCTATCAGTTTTGGAACCTCAAAGAAGCTTATGGCTGGGATTTTCTGGAGAAGCTGGTCGCACAAGAACCGGTTTGGACGCGCGGAACCGCAATGCCATATCACGCTGTCAACAACGGATGGTACGCTGCCAGCTTCACAACCTTCTGGGCGTTTGAGAACTTTCCCGGTCTGAACACAGAATTCATGCTCCCCGAAGAGGACTACTTCCTGACTTGGTTCCAAACCGCAGGCATACCGACGCAAGCCAAAAACAAAACGGCGGCTAAACTCTATCTCAACTGGATGCTTTCTGAAGAGTTCCAAGGGACCTGGCTTCAGTTCCCAGTTCGGATGGATATCGCAGCGCCGGGAGACTACGGATCGGTTCAACAACACAATACATCACCGGGTGATTTTCACCGATGGATGTTGAAACGCCCCATGGTGGAGCGTTTCCGCGATCAGATGCGCCAGTTGATCGGACCCGCAACAGGGCCGGAGGCAATAGACCTAGATTACACCGTCAAACCAAATTGACATATGAAGACAGCGTCGGGCCTTAAGCAGGCCTCACGCAACTTTTGGACATTGCTTGCAGCGGCGTAAAAGCGCTCCGTCCGAGTTTTTCCGGTTCCCCGCATTCTTGATTGCGCAGATGCAGCGAAAGTCGGCTATGGCGGGCCGCGTCGCAGTGGAAGCAGGTACCAACCAATGGCCGGTATGGGCCGTCCTGGACTGTTACGAACCCGGCTGAAGCTCCATAGTGCTCTCAATTCTGCTCCAAGGGAGACGAACTTGCTATGGAATTTCCGTTTGCTTCAAATGCTGTAGCTTGACGCCAAACGGCTATTGCGCTCAGCAACCATGAACCCGAACAACACTTTCCTGCCTCTTCTAGTAACGTCACGGGTCTGCACGACTGCTGTGTTCATGACGTACGCGGCCTGTCTCGTGACGTTGATGGAAGCCTGGGACATGACCGCGGCTCAAGCCGGAACAGTTCAGGCGGGGTTCACTGCAGCATTCGCGCTATCGCTCCTGATCGCTTCGCTGGCGTGTGACCGCCTCGGTGCGAAATTCGTCTACAGGATCTCGACCCTACTTGTGGCTGTGACGTCCCTGGCATTTGCCTTCTATGCACAATCTTTGCTGTCGGCATTATTCCTTGTCTCACTGATCGGACTGGCGCAGGGCGGAACCTATACTCCCGCACTCATGTTGGCATCGAGTAATGTTCCTTTGGCTCGCAAGGCATCCGCAATGGGTTGGGTTTTGTCTGGGATGTCGGCTGGCTACGTCGTTTCGATCCTGGGTGCGAGTGCCATGTTGGAGTGGTTCGACTACAAGGCGGCCTTTCTTCTGACCGCCCTTATCTCGGTCTTGGGTGTTCCATTCGGTTTTCTTGCAACCCGCGAAATCGAAAACCCGACAAAACCCATCCTTTCCGAAACCGTACCGTTTTCCGCCCCCGCAAAACGCCAAGCCGTCCTTCTGACAGTTGGCTATGTCGGGCATTGTTGGGAACTGTTCGGCGCCTGGGCTTGGGTTCCCGCCTTCGTGGCATCTTCTCTGATCCTCACCAGCGAAGCGTCATTCACAGTGATCGGTCTTTGGACAGCCTGCGCTCTCCACCTCACCGGCTTCTTTTCCACTATTCTGAGCGGCTACGCTTCGGATCGCTACGGAGCCCAAACCGTATTGGCAAGCTTCGCGCTCTTGGGAGTGATCTGCTCCTTCGCAATTGGTTGGTTGCCGACGATCAGCCCAGTTGTCTTGCTGGCCGTTGTCGCGCTCTACGGCTTTGTGATCATCGGTGACTCTGCCGTACTGTCGGCGGCGATGACGGATACGGTGCCGACCCACAGACTGGGCGCTGCATTGGGCATACGTTCCGTTCTGGGCATCGGGAGCGGCGCGCTTGCACCGATCGGCTTTGGCATAATTCTCGATGTTTCACCGGACGCGCTCCAATGGCCGGGCGCGTTCTCTCTACTTGGTATCGGTGGAATCGTGGCCCTGATCTGCGCTTTGCAGTTAAAGCGGCCTGTTTGACGGATTGCCGACCACCAGGTTTTAGCGGCAAGTGACAGCACTTCTATTGAGAGCCGAAATTTCGCCGAACAGCTGGTTAGGATCGAGGCACGTTGGCGACGACGGGCTTTCACTCTCCGGGATTTAGACGGCATGAATGCTGCAACCGTCGATGACCTCACTGCACTAGGCGAATGGTGATGACGCCCTCCGATACTCAGACGGAGTTCTTCCAGTGTGCCGGCGGAATGCGTGGAAGAAGCTTTCGGGATGCCCGTAGCCGACGTCCCGTGCGATCGCCCGAACAGTAAGGTTTGTCGTCGCCAAAGCGTGCTCGGCTGCCGCCATCCTGAGCTCGATCAGGTGCTGTCCAGCGGAGTTCGCGTGGCGCTTGCTGTGCCGTGCGCGGAACGCGCTTTCCGAAAGTCCGATCAGCGCGGCGACGTCGCCGATCCCGCGCATCTCGGAGAGACGCGCTTCGGCCTTGAGCCACGCAGAATCAACAGGGTCGGCATGCGCTTGTGCCTCGGGCGTATGACCGAATGCGTCGAGGATTGCCGTGAGCAGGTGGCCCCTCAGATCGCCGCTCACACCTTCGCGCGCGTAGGACTGAGATAGTTCGATCATGGCCTGAAGCCTGTAGCGAACGGCGGGGTCCGGCATGAGGGGCAACTTCAAAGTATCGTCACGCGACATTTGGAAATGGGTAATGGAGGCGCGCACAGGGCGCGCTCCCGCGATACCGTCGAAGCGCGTATCGGGTGGAATCCACAGCCCGGACGGCGCGACAAGCGCCTGCCACGCGCTTTCCTCGGTTCTGAGGCGGAGCGCCCCTGAATGGACCCAGAGAATGTCGTGGTGCGGCCAGCACGCCGGGCCGATCCGCGATTTCGGTTTGAAGAGTCCATAGGCCTGACGGAGGATGGTCAGTCGAGTGTCATCACTTGTCGTATTCATGACCGCTTTTTTCGTCCTATTCCAATCGGAATTCACATGATTGACCGACCCTCACACTGGCCAACCTGGCTGATTGCTGCAAGCCTTGGCGTCGTGTTCTGACAACGAATCTGGAGGATTGCGTTCATGGATCGACCCATTCTGGACCGCGCGGCCCTGCGCGACGCGTTCGAAAGAGACGGCTATCTGAAGGTGGAGTCGCTCTTTTCCGCAGACGAGATGGCTGGGATCACGGCGACGCTGGACGAGTTCCTCCGGCATGGCGTGGGGAAAATGCCGCCCGAGCAGGTCTATTACGAGGACCCGGACGATCCACAGAGCATCAAACAGCTTCAGAAGCTCTTCGACTACGATGAGGTCTTTCGCGACCTGATGTTCGACGGTCCGCCACGCGCTCTGGCCGAGCTGGCGCTTGGCGAGCCGGTGTGTCCGGTCAACATGCAGTATTTCAACAAGCCGCCGGGGATCGGGCAGGCGACACCGCCCCATCAGGACGGCTACTTCTTCCATCTCATGCCGCCTCGGGCCGTCACGGGGTGGCTGGCGCTCGAACCCGTCGACGCCGAGAACGGCTGTATTCATTACGTGCGAGGCTCTCATCTCGTCGACGGATTTCGCAATCACGCGCCAACCGGTGTCCTCGGCTTTTCGCAAGGCATCACCGATTTCGGGAGTGGGGTGGACATAGCCGGGACAGTGGCCGAGCCGGGGGAGGCCGGAACCTTTCTTCTGCACCATGCGAAGACAATCCACTGGGCCGGAGCGAACACGAGCCCAACACGATCCCGCCGTGCCGTCGGCTTCATCTACTACGGAGAAAGCGCGGAGGAGGATACGGATACGAAGGCCGCCTATCAGGCGGCGCTCGACGCCCGGCTGAGAGACGAGGGCAGGATCAGATAGACGCCGCCCTTTCGGCGAGCGGATCGTCTAGGTCTTTCATCATCCCGACGAGAGCGTTGTGGAGCCGGCGCCGGTCATCGGCGCGATCCGGCATCGCGGCCAGATTTGACGTCTCGTGGGGATCGGCACCGAGGTCGAACAGTTCGGCGATATCGCCGTCATGCCAGACATACTTGAGCCCGTCGATCTCGATCATCCGCCAGGGCTGTGTGTGCATCCAGTCTCCGAGAGGACGGTGAAGCGCAAACATCGGCCGGTCGCGCGGTGGGCCATCACCGCCAGCGAGTGCGGGGGTGAGGTTTGCCCCCCGCCAGCCCGGATGCATGGGCAGACCGCAAAGCGCGGCGAACGTCGGCGCCACGTCGATCAGGCTGACGGGAGCGTCGGAGCGGACAGCCGTGCTGCCGACACCTGGGACTCGGAAGATCAGCGGTACGCGGATCGACTCCTCGTAGGCGACCATCTTGTGCCAAAGCCCGTGGGCTCCTAGGTTCTCGCCATGATCGGAGAGATAGACAACGATGGTGTCGTCCAACAGCTCTTGCGCGTCGAGTTCGGCAAGGAGCCGTCCCAGCTGGTCATCTATGAGCGAGGTAAACCCCCAATAGACGGCATAGCTCTTGCGCCAGGCGTCGAACTCCGCGCCGTGGTCGAGGAAAAGCTGGCGGTAGTAGCTGGTCCGATTGACCTCAGGCTCACCTACCTGCGGTCCGAAATTCGGCGGTTCACCCACGTCCGCGGAGTCGTACATCGAGAAATACGGTTCAGGGATCATGAACGGAGGGTGCGGGCCATTGAACGAGCAGACCTGGAAGAAGGGCCGTGACCTGTCGCGGGTCCTCAGATGCTCGATGGCGAAATCGGCAATGTAGGCGTCATTCGTTGCCTCAGGGGGCATGTCGAGCGGAAGTGCGATCGGCGTCGACATCGAAGGCTCGCGATGCGTGCGCACCCGCGGATCGTTGAAGGTCCAGCCGTCGACAAGGCCGCGATCGGCACACCAATCCGAGTAGAGCGCCGTGCTGTCGCCGTCGTCGCGGTCCGTGAACTCACCGATATTGTCGCGCCCTAGATGCCATTTCCCAGCATAGTTCACCTGATAGCCCCCGGTCCGGAACGTATCGAGCAATTGGCATTCGCTCAGTGCGCTCGTCGTGTTGTCGAGCATGTCGTTCTCGTGGGGATAGAGCCCGGTGAACAGGGCGGCCCGGGACGGCAGACAGAGCGGGCAGGGGGTCATGGCCCGGTCGAAGCTGACGCCCTCGCGCGCGAGGCGGTCCATATGCGGCGTCTTGCAGGGTGTCTCGCCCCGGAATCCCAGCGTGTCGGGGCGCTGCTGGTCGGACATGACGAGGAGGACGTTCGGGCGGTCAGGCATGGACGGCTTTCAGGAATTCCGGAAGATGGCGACGCGCCGCGAACCGGATTTGCGTGACGTCGGTGTTCGTGGCGCCGATATAAGGCCACATCAGTCGCGGCGAAATTTCTGTCCATCGACCGGCTGCCGCCATGGCCTTGTCGCAGGCGAAGCCCGGCAGGCCGCGATTGAGCATCGGACTAATAGCATCGGCCATGAAGCTGGCGATGCGCCCTTCGAGCTCAAGCGCCTCGCGCCCACTCATCCGGGCCCAGGTCACCGCGCCCGCCGGGGAGAGGCAGGCCATGTTCGAGTAACTCCCGTGCGCGCCGAGCTTTCGACCTGTGGCATAGTGATGTCCGGGGATGAAGACCGAAATCTGTTCGAGGAGGGGCGCCATCTCCCGATACCACCCTCTGTCGCCGCCTCCGCACTTGATCCCCACCAGCGTCGGCAGGGCACGCGCAATCTCGACAAGGTCTGACGGAGCGAGCACGGTTTTTGCATGAGGCGGGTTGTAGAGGACGAGTGGGGTCCCGTCGGCGGCTTCGGAGACGCGGTCCATGAACTGGACGACCCCGGCAAGGTCGAGTGGCGTCCAGTCCGGAAGTGTGACCTGGATTGCACCGGGGTCGAGTGTTCGCGCGAAGGAAACCCGTCCAAGCGTGCCGTGCGCGAGCGGGTGCGCCGCACCGATCTGGAATGGCAGTCCGTGCTTGCGGGCCGTAGCGGCAAATCTTGCGGAGATTTCGCGGAACTGGATGTCTGTCTGCGTGTGTATTTCGGAGGCGGTGCCTCCGGAATAGACGCCGTCGCAGCCTGCCCGCGCATAAGCCGCGACCTGCTCGTCGATGGCCGCCAGGTCGGGTGCATTGTCGTCGTCGAGGCGACAGAGAATTGTCGCCCAGACACCCTGGATGTCGTTGGGTCCGGTCAGCGGCATCGCTTAGTCCGCCTGTGGCGCGTCACGGCGGGTCAGAAGGTGCGTCCTGAGCGCTTCGGCTGCCGCTGCCGGGTCCTTCGCGCCGATGGCGGCGACGATGGCCGAGTGCTGATCGACGACACGCGCGTGAATGCGATCCAGGCCGGGCCCGTGTTCGGGATTGTAGAGGCCCCATTCGATCAGAGCCCCATGAAGCGCGTTGGCGACCGAATTGCCCTGCGTCGCCATTAGACAGTGGTGAAACGACTGGTCGGCATCGCGAAACGCCTTGGCCTTGCCGATATTGGCGCGGCAGGCGGCGAGCGCTTCCTCCAGCGCGGCGATCTCGTCCTCGTCAGAATTGCGCGCCGCTTCCATCGCGGCGGCGGTCTCGAGCATGATCCTGAGATCGTAGAATTCGGAACGGCGCGACGCGTCGGGCAGCATGGCCTGAACCATGTCGCTGATCGCCTCCATCGCGCCTTGCGGTGTCGGTTCGAGCACGACAGGCGCCACGCCGCGCTTGAGTTTCACGAACCCCTTGCGCTCGAGCATCAGGAGAGCTTCCTTGATCGAAGGACGCCCGACGTCGAACATCTCCATCAGCATGCGTTCGGACGGCAGCTTGCTGCCCGCCGGGTATTCGCCACTGCGGATGGCGGCGAGGATTGCCTCTTCGATCTGTTCGCTCAGCCGAATGCGTCCGAGTGTTGTGTCCATTTTAGCCCCTAACTGCTCGCCGCTCTGCACCACCTTCTCCGAATAGGTGCATTTCTGCGGCGGCGTCCAGCTTCCTGCGCGCAAGATCCGAAAGCGGGGCAAAGGGCCTTCGACAGTCGCCCATCGGGATCCCTTCGCGCGTCAGCAGGTACTTCAGTGCGGGCAAGACGCCGACGGCGATCATTTCACCGATCAGGTCGTTCGCATCGGCCTGAAGTGAGCGCGCCTCTTCAGCCCGCCCTCCGGTATGAGCATCGGCGAGCGCGAGGATCCGCTCTGGCTGCACGTTATAGGTCGACCCGATCCCGCCGTTGGCACCGAGCGCGAGACCCGCAAGAAGGGTCTCGTCAAAACCGTGGAGGAGCACTTTCTCGGGTACTTTGCGGCGTAGTGTTTCGAATGCGAAGAGGTCCCCGCAGGTATTCTTGACGCCGACGATTTGGGGGATCTCGAGCAGCCGGGTGAGATCGGCCACCGACCAGCGGACGCCCGAGAGATCGGGGAAGTTGTAAATGATGAAGGGTAAGTCAGTCTGACTGGCGAGCCACGCGTAATGCGCGGCAATCTCGTCGATCCCGTAGCGGTAGTAGAATGGGGGCACGGCGGAGATCGCGTGATAGCCTCGATCGGCCGCAAAACGTGCGAGCCGGGCCGAAACCTGCGGGTTCGGGTCTCCCACATGCGCGATCAGTGTGCCGCGCATGCCTGCCGCGTCAGCGGCGACCCTGAGCACGGTCTCGCGTTCTTCGACCGACATCAGAAAGGCTTCGCCCGTACTGCCACCGACATACAGGCCGGCCAGGCCCGCATCGAGATTGCGCGCGGCGAGGGCGGCGAGCGGCTCCTCCGCGATCATCGCGCCGTCGGCAGTGAACGGTGTTGGAAGCGCGGCAAAATAGCCTTTGAGATCAGTCATTGGCTCCTCCGTGCTTGTTTGATTTGGCGCAGATTATTGCAAAGTGGCATGACATGTTGACAACATGCTAGGATGATATGTAGCCTTCGTCAATATCAACAACGCATCTAAACGATTCAGGGAGGAGTCGGATGAAAACCCTTACTGTCTTCACAACGAGCGCGGTCCTCGGTTTGTGCCTTGCAGCCACGGGCGCGGCCGCAGAAGCGCTGAAATTCTCCACCACGGGCAAGGGCTCTGACCCGGACGTGGTCGCGATGAAGGTCTGGGAGGAATACATCGAGGCGAACTCGGATCTCGAGGTCGACGTCTTCGACGCCGCCGCCCTGGTCGAACAGGGCAAGCAGGGCCAGGCGCTCGCCCGCGGCACCGTCGATGCCGCCTACATGTCGCCAGCCTGGTTCACCGACGCCGCCCCGCAGTGGGAAATCTTCGCGACGCCCTACCTGCTGTCCGGCCCGGATCACATCTGTGCCATCCGCAACAATGAGATCTGGGACCAGATGGTCTCAGAGATCGACGACGCAATGGGGATCAAGCTTCTGGATGCCGCCTACCAGGGTACCCGCACGCTCAACCTCCGGAAGCAGGCCGACGTGATGACCCCGGCCGACCTGGCGGGCATGTCGCTACGCGTCGTGCCGTCGCCGTCGAACATTCTGATGGGTGAGGGGCTTGGAGCAAATCCGACGCCTGTCCCATTCTCTGAGCTCTATCTTGCGCTCCAGACCGGCACGGTCGACGCGCAGGAGAACCCGCTGACGCTAATCCACAGTCAGAAATTCTACGAGGTGACCGAGCAGATCGTCGACACACGCCACAAGGTGCTGATCCAGTTTCCGGCCTATTCGTCACGGAACTGGGCAAACCTGACTCCGGAACAGCAACAGGTGGTTGCCGACGGTGCCGCCGAAGCCATGGCGGCCTACACGAAGAATGTGATGGATCTCGAGGCCTCGCTGCAGGAGACGCTCGAAGGCGAGGGGATCGTCTTCACCCAGCCTGACCGAGACGCGTTCCGGAGCGCGGTTCAGGAGAAATTCCTGTCGAGCGAGCTTGCCGCAGCGTGGGAAGAGGGCATGTTCGAGCGGATCGCCAACTTGGAAATCCCGGACAGCTGCAAGGCCATGACAAACTGATCCACGGGTTCCTCCCTGCCGACCGGGCGCGTGCGATTTGCGCGTCCGGTTGCTTGTGTCTGGAAGGCTAAGGACGCATGGACAATACTAGAACCACACTCCTGCGCTGGCGCGACTGGCTCGTGCGCCTCTGCGAATGGCTGTCGGCCATCATGTTCGCGACGCTGTTCCTGACCTTCGTCGCGCAGGTCTTCTGGCGCTACGTTCTCCGGGACCCGCTGGTCTGGACGCTGGAAGTTTCGGGCATCCTCTTCGTGACGCTGAGCCTCTTCACGGCCGCAACGCAGATGTCGCTCCGCGAGCATGTGGCGCTTGATCTCGTGGTCGAGGCGTTGCCCAAGACACTTTCGGCGTGGCTCAAGGCGTTCTCCCTCCTCCTCTTCGCGGGCGTGATGCTGCTCTCGATCCCCGACACAATCCGCGTCCTGGAGTGGATGTACCGGGAACGGACCTTTGCGATCAAATTCAACCTCGGCCACCTATTTGTCCTGATGATCGCCTTCGTCCTGATTTACGCGATCCGCGCAATTGTCGATGCGATCCGGCTTCTCAGGGGGCAGCGCGACGATGGGTGATCCGCTCGTTCTCGCTGCGATTTACTTCGGACTGCAGATCGTCCTCGGACTGCCGATCGGCTTCGTGATGATTTCGACGGTCGTCGTGTGGTCGTTGGTTTCCGGCGGTGACGCGAGCCTGATGTCGGAGCGCGTGATCTTCGCCTCGGTCGAGAACATCATTGTCATTGCCATCCCTCTCTTCATCTTCACGGCAAAGGTGATGGACCACGGCGGAATCTCGGCGCGGCTTCTGAAGTTTTGTCTTGCCATCGTTGGCCACCGCCCCGGCGGCCTGGCGCAGGTCAACATCGCGTCCTCGATCATTTTCTCGGGCATGAGCGGGGACGCCACGTCCGACGCCTCGGGCATCGGACAGGTGCTGATCAAGATGATGCGGGACGAAAACCGGTATCCGCCGCCCTATGCCGCCGCGGTGACGGTCGCCTCATCCAGCATCGGCCCGATCATTCCGCCATCGATTCCCATGCTGGTCTATGCCTTCTTCTCAGGTGCCTCTGTCGGCGCGCTCTTCCTCGCCGGGATCATTCCGGGCCTCCTGATGGGCGCGGCGATGATGGTGCTCGTCGCCTGGCAATCCCGCCGCCGCGGCTTTCCGACCGAACCGCGCATGGCCGCTGGCGCCATGCTTGCAGCGACGTTCAGCGCGATCGGGCCGCTCCTGATGCCGGTGATCCTGCTGGGAGGCATTTACTCCGGTGTTTTCACGCCAACCGAAGCCGCAGCCGCCGCGGGGACCTACGCCGTGCTCCTCTCGGTCTTTCTCTACCGCATGGGCTCGTGGTCGGCGCTCTACGAGGCTCTGACCGAAAGCGCCAAGCAATCGGGCATGGTCTTTCTTCTGATCGGGGGCGGCTTCGCGCTGAACTACGTGTTCACGGTCGAGAAGGTCACCGAAGCGATCACCGGCTTCATCCTGTCAATGGAGATTACGCAGCTTCAGCTTCTCTTCGTTGTCCATGCCGCCTTCATCGTGATGGGCATGTTCCTGACCAAGGCACCGATGATGTATGTCGTGATACCGGCGCTTCTGCCGGGTTTGGAAGCGGCAGGGGTCGATCTCGTTCACTTCGGGGTCATCATCGTCCTTAACATGATGGTCTCGATGATCACGCCGCCGATGGGCCTGATGGTCTTCATTGTCGGCGGCCTCGCGAAAATTCCGGTCGGCCCGATCTTCCGCGAAAGTGTGCCTTTCATGCTGACCCTCTATGGTGTGATGTTTTTGATCACGGTCTTTCCGTCGCTCGTTCTCTGGCTACCAAATCTCGCGAGGTAAGTTGTGACCATACGGAATGTCCTCCTGATCGGTGTCGACCAGATGCGCTCGGACGTGGCCGGTCCGGGAAAGACCGTGCCGGCGGTCACGCCCCATCTCGACCGGCTCTACGCCGAGAGTGCCAACTTCACGCGGGCCTATTCGTCCTGCCCGCTCTGCTCGCCCGCCCGGGCATCCATGTTCACCGGCGACTATGCCTTCAAGCACGGGATGGGCACGAACTGCGACATGTATCACAGCCTGTCGACCGAGCTGATCGACCCGTCGCGCCTGTTGCATCTTCGCCTTCAAGAGGCCGGGATTCGAACGGGGTTCATTGGAAAATGGCACGTTGGCACCACACTGGGACCTGGTGCTTTTGGTTTCGACGGCATGGATCTTGCCGGATACGGCAACGTGTCAATGTCGCCCGACTTCCTCGCCTATCTCGACCGTGAAAGTCTCAGCTATTCGGTCGAGCCAACGATCTTTCTCAATCCTGACCGGCAGACCATGCTCGCTGGCGCGTGGCAGGGACCGGCGGCGTCGACGCCATCGCATTACCTGACCAACCGAACAATCGAGATCCTCTCGGACTATGCCGAAGCGGGCGATCCGTTCTTCGCGACGATTCAATACTGGGATCCGCATCAGCCGCACCTGGTCGCCGATGAATTCCGCGGCATCACGGACCGGACCGCGATCCGCGCGTGGTGCAACTTCAACGACGATCTGAGTAGCAAGCCGCGCCGGGTTGCGCGCGAACGCGACGACTTCTATCGCCTGCATCCGCGATCCGAGGACGACGTCGTGTCCTATATCGCGCAATACTGCGATCATATGGCCCAGCTCGACGCCGAGATCGGCCGACTTCTCGACTGGATCGAGGCGGCCGGTCTCGCCGACAACACGCTTGTGATTTTCACCTCCGATCACGGGGACATGACCGGCGCCCACGGCGGCCTGATCGACAAGGGTCTGCTCTACGAAGAGGCGATCCGGATACCGCTTCTCTTTCGACATGGGAGCATCTCCGCCGGAAACCGAGCCGAGTTGGCGACCAATATGGACATCATGCCAAGCGTGCTCGACCTCGTAGGACTTGACGTTCCGGACCGGCACGGCAAAAGTTTGTCTCCAGAGTTGAAGGGAGAGAGCGGAGCAGGGCGCCACAACCTCCTCGTCGAGTATCACGGCCTTCGCTTTCTGTATTCGCAGCGCGCCCTTATCAGGCGCGACGGGATGAAATTCATCTTCACGCCGGGAGACTTTGATGAGCTCTACGACCTGAGCGATGATCCCGGCGAGACTCGGAATCTTGTGAGCGAACTTCCGAACGCCAGCGTCCTTGCCGAGATGCGGTCATTATTGATGGCCGAAACAGCGCGTCTTGATGATCCGTTGCGAGATTGCGTGGCGAAGTTCAATGGAGTCTGGGACACCGGTTCGGGGCAGTTTGATGCCACCAAGGCACCCTAGTGACGCAGCACCAATCGTCCAGTCACGATAATGGAGCCCCTCATCGCGTTCTCGACGTCAGCGTCATTTCGATACTCCGCCAATGTCCGCTGTGCGGGCTGCGACCGCAGCATGGAGGGAACGGGGCGATGTCGGCTATGGGCCGGACCCGTTGCGGTCAAGTATAACCGCGAGTCGCTCGCGGTCAGCACAAGATGAGTAAAGGTCACCCCGCCCGGTGATCCCGGGCGGGGCGGTCTGCTATCAGTCGCCGTTGCGGCGGGTGTTGGGGCGTGACCAGATGAGGCTGAAGGTCTCTTCGCCGCCTTCGATCACCGTATCGTCGAAGAGGTTTGCATAGATCGGCTGGGTGAAGCTCGGGTCGTCGAGCTTGAGGCTCAGGTAGTCGCGGCCCTCGGTCGAGCGCTTGGACCATGCGGCGCCGATCTCAGCACGGCCCACGAAGACGCGGTGGGAGGGGGCGTTGTCGTTCGGGGTGCTGTCCTCGGGGACGATGCGGACGGCTTTCGCCTGAACGCTCAGGGTGACGATTTCGCCGACGTATTCGCTGCCGGTCTTCTTGAAGGTTCCGATGGTGGCCATGTCATATCTCCTTTTGGCTTGTCCGAGCCCGCGCCCTTCGCGGCCTCGATGGCGATCGTCAGGACCGGGACGATCCGCCGACGCAGCCCCTGTGGCCCGCAGCGCCAGCGGAGGACGGCAAGGCGGGTCTTTCTTGCTCCGCGAGGAATGGCGGACCCGATACTTTTCGGGGGCGCCAGGGGAAGAAAGTCCGGACCGGCCGTTGCGGCCAAGGCGGTCGAGGCGTCAGCCGATCCCGGTCAGATCAGCCGCTGAGAGGCCCGCAAGGGACGCGTGGCGCAAGCCATGGGAGAGGGAATGACAGGCTACCTTTGGACCGCGCAAGATCCCGGCAGCACGCGTCGTGCAAAGACAGGCTATGGCGTGCAAGCGGGAACGGTGCATGTCCCGGACGTGCCCCGCTACTCTGGGATTGCCCCCTCTTGCCGTGTCTGTGTTTGTCTGCCGCGATTTTCGGTCTGCCGACGATCCAAGTGGATGCGCGACCGGGGCCACGCGCCACAACGTGGGTCTCAGTGATCTGGCTTTGCTCAGCCGGTCTTGCCCAACCGCAACGCTGCGGTGATGGCGAGGATCGAGACCTTTTGCAGCAATCGGTTGCGGCGCAGGCTGACGATGTGGCGGACAGCACGCACCGGCGCAAGCTTCACAGGGCGTTCAGTGTTCGTCGAAAGACCTGTGCGGATGCGGGTCGGACACGGCGTTGACCTCGGACCAGCCCGATACACGCGCCCATGCGGTCCCACCCACGACCAGTGCGCCCAGCCAAGACAGGAAGGTGATGGTCACAGCGCCCGCGCTGCCGAATTCGGCAAGACCCTTTGCCGCATGAAACCCGGCGATCCCGGCGGGGATCGCGTAGATCAGGCCGATGGCAAGTTTGATGGGGATGGAGCGGATGCGGTCAAAGGCGAATTCCCCCAGAGCGGCGACGAAGCCGCCGATGAAGAGGCCCGCAATGATCGACAGGAAGACGCCTTGGCCCGTTTCATACAGATACATGCCGGACGTCAGTCCGATCGCGAAGGGCAGGGCGTAGACGGCCAGGTTGAACAGGATCCAGCAGAGGGCACCGAGGCCGAACAGCGTGAAGAGGGTGGAGAAAAACATGAGGCACTCCTTTCGAGAACAAGGATCGCGCCGCCACCTCCTCCATTGGCACGGGCAGATCATAGCAGAAAACGGCCCGCCCCGGGAGAGTCCGGGGCGGGCGTCGGCGGAAATCCGGTCATGCCGGTGGGGCGGCTTTCGGCCGGAAGTCGAAGAGGGGAATGCCCATCGCGCGGGCCTTGTCGGCGAGATTTTCGGTGATACCCGAGCCCGGGAAGACGATGAGCCCGATGGGCAGGGTGTCGAGCAACTGGTCGTTGCGCTTGAAGGGGGCCGATTTGCCGTGCCGCGTCCAGTCGGGCTTGAAGACGATCTGTGTCACGCTGCGGTTGTCGGCCCAGGCTGCAGCGATGCGTTCGGCCCCGCGTGGCGCGCCGCCGTGCAACAGGACCATGTCGGCGTGTTTCGCATGGACGCGGTCGAGGGCCGCCCAGACAGCCGTATGATCGTTGCAGTCCAGCCCGCCAGTGAAAGCGATTTTTGTGCCTTGGGGCAGGAGCGGTTCCAGATCGGCCCGGCGCTTGGCTGCGATGTGATCGCGGCTGTCGATCAACGAGGCGGTCAGGGTGCGGCGGTTCACGTGGCTGCCCGCACGCGGGTGCCAGTTTTGGCCGAGATGGGTCTCGAACAATTCGGCGGCGAGATCGCGCATGGCCTCAAAGGCATTGCGCCGCTCGATGAGTGTGATGCCTTCGGCGATCAGGGTCTCGAGTTCGACGGACCGGACCTCGGAGCCGTCCTGTTCGCGCTGCGCGCGTTTCTGCGCCTGTTCGTTGCTGTCGAGCTCCCGGCCTGTCCGCGTCGCCATGCGGTGAAAGAGGTTCGTGGTGGACCAGAGCAGATCTTCGAGGTCGGGTTCCAGGCGCGTGTCGGACAGCGTCGAGACGAGCGCGTCGAAAATGTCGACGATGGCGGTGCGAATGGCGTCGAGCTCCGGCAAGGGGCGGGGATCGGGCCCGTCCGTGAAGGGGCGCCAGCCATAGAGCTGCATTTCCTCGAGCACGACGGCGGTGGAAGATCGGGTTTGAAGATGTGTGTCGGTCATGATGTCGTCTCCGTTTGTCGAAGACCGCGCCTCTCGCGGCCTTCCCGGGCAACGGAAAAGCGGGGGCCGGACGGGTCTGCATTCTCAGGGGTCCCCGTCGCGCCCGCGCGATGGGGTGGAACCGAAGCGCAGCGGAGGACGGCCATGGCCGTTGCGGGCCCGTCCGGGCTCTGCTCCGTTTTGCCCGCTCTCGGAAGGCCGGAGGGCGTGGCTCTGATCGCGGAGGCGATGGCTGGCTGCGCCGACTCCGATCAATCCTCGGCGTGGTCGAGGAAGGTCACGGCATCCTCGGGCGCCAGTTGCGGACGCAGATGCGCGCGCAACGCGTCGCGGCCATTGGCCCGCAGATCGTCATTGATATCGCCGAGACAGGGGGAGAGATGGACGGCGTCGATCCCGGCCCCGATGGCCCGATGCGCCAGTTGGTCCGCGGCGGACAGGCCCGCCGGGTCGGCATCGACGGCGATGTAGAGGCGGCGAAGATCGGCGGGCAGCTGCAGGGCTGCGAGATGATTGGCGGACAGAGCCGCCACCGCAGGCAACTCCGGCAGGGCCAGATGCAGGGAGAGCATGGTCTCAAGCCCTTCGCCTGCGGCCAGCACGCTGACCGGTTTGCCGATGCGAACACCATGGCCGAGGAGATTGCCCATCGCCTTGCGCGGTGGACTGACCGGGGCCTTGTCCGCAGTGGCTGGGTCAAGCCAGGTGCGGTGCAGGCCGGTAAGGCGTCCGTCGAGGTCCGTCACCTTGGCGAGTAAGGCGGGCCAGGTCTCGGGCGGGTCTGTCAACGCGTGATCCTCGCGCCAGTAGAAGCAGTTCGGGTGAAACCGGAGGCTGTCGTGATGGCCCAACGAGGTGAGGCCGCGCCCCGCGAGATAGCGTTCGGCCAAGCTGCCCGACATGGGCTGGCCCATGGCCCAGAGCCGCCGGGCGGCCTCGGGTGAACCGCGAGATGCTGGCGGATTGGCGGCGCGGTGCAAGTCCGTCTGCGGCAGGTTGAGAAACCTGCGGGCCTCCGCAAGCGTGTCCTTCAGGGTGATGATACCCATGTTGAGGGCGACCAGATCCAGCAGGTCGCCGTGCTGCCCGGTGGCGGAATCTGTCCACTTGCCAGCCGCGCCGGGTCCGGAGGTCGGGCCCGATAGCCGAACGTAAAGACTGCGGCCCGGCGTGTTCTGCACGTCGCCTACGATCCAGTAGCGGCCTTGCTTGCGTCCGTTTGAAAGGTACTGTCGGCAGACGGCCTCGGCATCCTGGGCAAGGCGTCGGGCGATGTCGGCGGCGGGGCTGTGCATGCTTTGTGCCTCCTGTCGTGGATAGAAAAAGGGGCCCGCCATTTCAGGCGGACCCCGGCTGCCGGAGTTCGGGGGGAAGGAACTCCGACCTGCTCGAAGGTCACTCGGCGGCTGTCTTGGCGAAGGCGTCACCGGCGACGGGATCATCTTCCCCCGAAGAGCGGGAATCTTCGATAGCCGGTTCGCCGCCGTCTTCGGCCGATTGCACTTCGCTAGCGTCGGGATCCTCTTCCGAAGCCTCATCCCCGCAGCCGTCTGCCTCGTCGACCAGCTCGATCTCCGGTGCGTTCTCTTCCGGCAGCGGCGGCGTGCGCAGCGGGTCCGGCAGCCAGCCGGTGCCCACGAGCAGGTCCTCGGCGGCCGTCACCATCTCGGCCTTCTTCAGCCCGGTGATCCGGTCAGCGGCGTCCTTACCCTTCGCCTCGCGCACGGCTTCGAGGATGCGCGCCTTGGTCACGCGGCCGAGATAGCTGTCGCCCGTGGCCGTCCAGCCCGCCTTGACCATGTCGAGCCCGACGGTCCCGGCCAGAACATCGGCATGCGCGATGGCGCGCGGACGGCGCTGGTAGGGATCGTGGACGGCATTGATGCTCATCGCCACGCAATGGGCGAAGAGCGCCTCGCGGCTGCAGCTGTCGAACTCGGTCAGCGCCTCCCAGAGGTCTTCGGGCGCCTTCGGCAGGTTGCGCGCCCAGGTCTCGTGACGCTGGTCGTTGGCCTGCGCATAGGCCGTGTCGCCGAGGCCCGGCACCTGCGATCCGAACCCCGCGTTGCGCGGTTCGATCTCGATGCAGCTGTCGACGGCGTAGCGATAGAAGAGCCGCAGGACCATCGCGTGCAGGGCGGCGAGGAAGGCGACCTGCGGGTCCTGAGCCAGCGCATTGCGCAGCGCCAGGGTGCGATGGGCCGTCAGTTCCATGACGAGGCGATCGGAGAGCGGTTTGAAGCCGTCGTCTTCTTCCTCCTCGTCCGAGGCCGACGCAACGGTCTCGCCGATGTCCTCGACCGGCGCCGCTTCCGGTGCGACCTCGCCGGTGTCCTCCACCACCTCGACCGGCTCATCCTCGGGCCGCACGTAGCCGCGCTCGACGCGCAGCCGCCCGGAACTGTCGATACTCACGAAGGCCCCGGCCAGTGCCAGATCGTCGGCCTCGAACCGGATCGGACGAACCTCGAATGCCTCCATCGCCTCCTCGAACTCGCCAAGCCGGGCATCGACCTCGTCGGGCAACTCGTCGGCTTCTGCGTGCTCGGCCTCGAGCGCGTCGTATTCGGCCTTCAGAGCATGGTAGCGGGCCTCCTCCTCGTCGGTCATCGGCACCGCCTCGCCATGAACCGGGCGCATTCCGAAAGTGTGGCCATAGGGGAACTCGGTATCGACCTCGACCCATTTCCAGCCCTCGGCGCGCACCGCCTCGGCCTCCTCGGCCAGTTTCTCGCGCACCATGACGTCGAGAAGGGCGGCATCCTGCAGCCAGCCGCCGTCGTCCTGCTGGAACAGGTCGCGCAGGATCTCGCCCCCGGCCTCGACGTAATCGTCGAGCCCCACGAACTGCGCCCGCTTGTCCGAAGCCCGCACCGCGCCCTCGGTCAGCATGCGGCGGATCTCGTAGGGCTGCCGCGAATAGTGCCGCTGCAGCGTCTCCCAGACCTGTTCCTGCCGCGCGTGATCGGGGTTGACCGTGAAGGCCATGAGCTGGTCGAGCGTCATCTCCTCCTCGGCATAGGCGTCGAGCAGCGAGGGCGCGACGGCGGCGAGCTTCAGTCGCTGCTTGACCACGCTGGCCGAGACGAAGAATGCGGCCGCGATCTCCTCCTCGGTGCGGCCCTTCTCGCGCATCGCCTGGAAGGCGCGGAACTGGTCGAGCGGATGGAGCGGCGCGCGCTGGACGTTTTCGGCGAGGCTGTCCTCCTCGGCGAGCCCGTCGGTGCGGACGATGCAGGGCACCAGCGCGGTCTTGTTCATGCGCTTCTGCTTGACGAGCAGTTCCAGCGCCCGGAACCGCCGCCCGCCGGCGGGGATCGTGTACATGCCGGTCTCGGTGCCGCTATCATCCAACACGGGCCGCACGGTGATGGAGCTCAAGAGCGTCCGCCGCGCGATGTCCTCGGCCAGTTCCTCGATCGACACGCCCGCCTTGACGTGGCGCACGTTCGACTGGCTGAGCATCAGCTTGTTGAAGGGAATGTCGCGCGAGGCGCTGAGGGTGATCTTCTGTTGCTTGGTCATCGGGATAACTCCGCGACGGGCCAGCCGGGAGCCACTCTCCCGACCTCCAAACCCGTCACGAAAAACCCGGCACCCCTCTTACTCTGGGGGCACCAAAAAGGCCATATGGACTTGCAATGCGATCCATATGAACTTATATTATTAGTCAAGCTATGAAGGAGCGCCAACACATGGAAAACGTTGTTCTGGAACGTCCTGCGCCGGATCGGCAGGGGGTCGCGCTCAAGGCCTTCGCTCGGATCGCGGACGCCTGGTCGCTCACCCTGCGTGAGGCGGCGGCACTGGCGGATATGTCGGACTCGACCTGGAAGCGGGCGAAGAAGCCTGATTTTGCGGGGGATTTGACGCGGGACCAGATGCTGCGATTGAGCGCGCTGATCGGCCTTTACAAGTCGCTTGAGCTTTACTTCAACGAACCGATCTCGCGGGAGTGGGCGAAGCTGCCGAACCGGGGTCCGGAGTTCGACGGTGCGCGGCCCGTGGACGCAATGGTCGAAGGTGGGTTGCCCAAGATCCTGCGCGTGCGGGGCTATGTCGATGCACTGCGGGGCGGGGTTTGAGGATTACGTCGGTCAATGACCGTGCTCTTGTCAGGCTGATTTCCGAGACCCATCACAAGCCCCCAGTGCTGCGGGGGCTGGTCGACAATGACGAGGAGGCCGCGGTTCTCGCCGAGATCGAAGGCGAGACCAGTGCTCGCCTGATCGCCGAAGCGCAGGGCAGCCCCGCGCTCGACCGTCGCGAACTGGCCTTCGCGCGGCGGTCTCATGACATGACCCTCTATGGACAGAGCCATATCAACGCGGCGTTCACGTACACGAGACCCTCGGGCAACCGCTTCAATACTGGTGACCGCGGTGCCTGGTATTGCGCCTGGGAGATGCTGACGAGCGCGCAAGAGGTCGGGTTTCACCGGACCCGCGAACTGGGCTTCATAGGTCGCTACGAGGACGAGGCCCGTTACGTGGAACTGCTGGCGGATTTCATTGGGGACTTCCCCGATCTGCACGGGGAGGCGCAACAGGCGCTCGATCCGGATCCGGAACGCGGTTATCTGGCCGGGCAGCACCTCGCGGCGGATCTGAGATCAGAGGGGCATCGCGGGCTGATCTACCCCTCCGTGCGCCACCCGGGCGGACGGTGCTTTGTCGCCTTCGATCCTGGGATCATCCAGAATGTCCGCCCTGGCGCGAGCTGGAAGCTGGTTTGGCAAGGTGCGCCCGAGTTCACGATCGAGGGGCTATAGCGCCCCTCGAAATCTTTATTCAGTGCGTGAGCTTATCTCTGCAGGGCATTGAATGTATGTTATATTAAACGCAATCATGCTTTCTCCAGCAACGCCTTCGCCTTGCCCTCCATCACCAACCGCGTATCCTGCTGCGGCTTTGACCGGGCCACCGCGGTGATCCCCTGCACGAAGTCGAAGACGCTCTCTGGCGGGCGGCCTTCCTCGGCCAGGACCGTCTCGACGATTCGCCCCGTCTCCGCCTTCGAAAACCCGCGCTTGCGCAGGAAGTCCTGCCGGTCCTCGTCTGAGCGTGCGACGATCTTCTCCCGCGCCGCGCGGATTCCGTCGATGAACGGCGCGGGCGAGGACTCGGCGAAGCGGCTCAGCGCCGGGGCGGCCTCGTGCGCGAAGCGGGAGGCGGCGTATTTCGAGTGCCGGATCGTGATCTCCTGGAAGTCCTCGACGCCCCAGAGGTTGCGGTTCTGGCAGACGGCGCGCAGGTAGAAGCTGGCGATGCCGAGCGTCTTGGCGCCCACCTCGGAATTCCAGCAATAGAACCCACGGAAATAAAGGTCGGGTGAGCCATCGGGCAGCAGCCCCGCCTCGATGGGGTTGAGGTCATCGACCAGGAACAGGAACACGTCGCGGTCGGAGGCGTAGAGCGTCGTCGTCTCCTTCGTCACGTCCACGCGCGGGTTGTAGATGCCGGTCGACCAATCGAGGACGCCCGGCACCTTCCAGCGCGTGTCGCCCGTGCCGTTGCCTGCGATCCGCTGCACGGCGGATACCAGTTCGTGGTCGTAGATGCGCCCGTAGTCGGGGCCGGTCACGGCGCGCAGCTCGGTGCGGCCATTCGCGACCTCCATGGTCTTGATCTGCTCTGCCCGGTGGTTCGTCAGCCCGTATTGCAGGTTGATGCCCGCCAGCGGCGCAGGCAGTTGCCGAAGATAGGCCGCGGGCGCGCCGACGAGGCTCGAGAGCTGCCCGAAGGACCAATGCGTCGGCGCGATCGGCTCATCCGCCCCCGGCAGGACCAGCCCCAGCCTCTCCGGGTTGTCGCGATGC
>ERZ1740067.380-NODE-380-length-35809-cov-6.018627_pt1 | contig 35809 bp, 36 predicted proteins | sample MGYA00581736_ERZ1740067 | MGnify/ENA primary metagenome ERZ1740067 (study PRJEB43018, sample SAMN04849236) | marine metagenome | isolation source: floating plastic debris | place: Pacific Ocean | collected 2008-08-27 | study: EMG produced TPA metagenomics assembly... | reverse complement strand
CCCACCGCGATTTACGAGCGCGGCAACTTCTTCCGGGCTCGCCCCGTTCATCAGCTTTAGGTCAAACCCTGCGGAGAAAAGACCCGGCTTGCCGGTCAACACAATAGCTTTTGCGTCCACTTCCGCCTTGTCCATGGCGCCTTCCAAGGCTTCGAGCAAGGCAGGGTTCACAGCATTTGCCTTGCCATCATTCATTGTGATGACAGCGACATCGCCATCCATGTCCAGTGTCACGCTCATGTCGTTTGCTCCCTGCGGACCCAAACCGCTCAGTTCGTTTACAGAATCAATAAGGGGCCACGTGGCAAAATGCCAGTGACCCCTCAGGCAAAAGGGCGACCCCTTTTTGCAAATCAGGCTGCGATTTTATTCGGCAGCTTCGACCTTGTCCTGCGTCTTGGTGTCAAAATCGCTGGCGTCATGACGTTCATGCAACTGCATTTCCGGCGCCCCGAACACACGATTGACCATCCGACCGCGTTGCACGGCAGGGCGATCACCCACAAGGTCCATCCACCGTTTCACATTCTTGTATTCCTGTGTCTGGAGGAATTCCGCCGCGTCGTACGCCGCATTGGCCATGACAGCGCCGTACCACGGCCAGATCGCAATATCCGCAATCGTGTACTCGTCGCCCGCCATATAGGTGTGGTCGGCGAGATGCCGGTCCAGCACATCCAGCTGGCGTTTCACTTCCATCGCAAAGCGGTCAATGGCGTATTCGATCTTGATCGGCGCATAGGCGTAGAAGTGCCCAAAGCCGCCGCCCAGATACGGCGCGCTACCCATCTGCCAGAACAACCACGACAGACATTCGGTGCGCGCCACATGTTCCGTTGGCAGAAACTCGCCGAACTTCTCAGCGAGATACAAAAGGATGGACCCGGCCTCGAACACCCGCGTCGGCGGAGTGGTGCTGTGATCCATCAGGGCCGGAATCTTGGAGTTGGGATTGGCGCCGACAAAACCGCTGCCGAACTGTGAGCCATCGCCAATGTTGACCAGCCACGCGTCATACTCAGCGCCGCTGTGCCCCTTTGCCAGCAGCTCCTCCAGCATCACCGTGACTTTCACGCCATTGGGCGTGCCGAGTGAATAGAGCTGCATCGGGTGCTTCCCAACCTGCAGTTCCTTGTCATGGGTGGGGACGGCTATGGGACGGTTGATAATGGCGAACAGTCCGCCGCTTTCCTTGTCGCAGGTCCAGACCATTGGCGTGACATATTCATTGGTATCGCTCATGGCGCACTCCCTGCTGTGCATATGGTGGTGTCAAATGGCGTCAGATGTTGCGGCCATGTGACCACGCCTTGGCGCAATCGTCGAGCCGACTTTCACCCCAAAAGTGAGTCCACCCGGACCGAGTTTCAACCGTCCGCATCTTCACATCTCCGCAGAGAATTTGTGCTGAGACTTGACAACAATGACTCATATGAGACATATATGTCTCATGAATGCCCCAAAACGTCTCCCCGCTCGGCAGGCCATACTTGAAGCCGCCTTTGATATTCTCGGTCGTGACACCAGTGCCTCCCTTGCGGAAATCGCCATAGGCGCCGGCGTTGGCAGAGCGACCCTGCACCGCCAATTTGCCAGCCGGGAGGACCTGCTGCGCGCCCTTGCGTATGTGGCCATCGAGGAAATGGACACGGCGACCCAGCGCGCTTGCGAGGGTGTCGAGAGCTACGGCGACGCAATGCGCGTGTGTCTGGAGGCGCTTATCCCGCTTGGGGACCGCCATGGCTTCATCGCCCGCGTACCAGTGGCAGAAAACAAAGCCCTGTCAGCAGAATTCGCCCGCCTCGACCGCGAAACACTGGAAATGGTGGACGGCGCGAAGACGGAAGGGGTGTTCGCATCCGACATTCCCAGTGGCTGGATTGTGCAAGCCTACGACCATCTCCTATGTGCCGCCTGGGAAAGTGTCCGCGCCGGTGATGCCACGCCGTCACAAGCTACCCGGCTGGCCTGGCGCACTCTGACCAAAGGAGTGGAGTCCTCTCTCGATGACATTTGAAACCCTTGAAGAGATCGGCACATCTATCGATGAGGCGTTCTTCCTGATCGGTGGCGCAATCCTGTTGATTGAAATCGCAAAGGGTCTGGCCACGCGTCGCCTGGCAGGCCGTGGCTTTCTTGACATGCTGGCCAACATCTCAACGCAGATACCATTTCTGCTGGTGGAGATCGTGCTGCTCGTGACGGCCTACACGGCCTATGAGGTCGTCAGCCAGACCTATGTGAGTTGGGTGGTCCCCATCACAGTGCCTGTCATCCTCCTCGGTGTTCTTGCATGCGACCTCACATACTACTGGGAACACCGCATCGCCCATGAAGTCCGACTGCTGTGGACGCAGCATGCGGTCCACCATTCGTCACGCCATATGAACATTACAACCGGAGTGCGCTTCGGCCCCGCGGAAGGAGTGTGGAGCGCCATCTGCCACTTCCCCCTTATCCTTGCGGGATTCCCACCTGAAATCGTTTTCTTTGGCCTGCTCGCGGATCAGGCCTACCAGACCTGGATTCACACGGAACTCATCGGCCAGTTGGGACCCATCGAAGGCATTCTCAATACGCCGGCGAACCACCGCGTCCATCATGGGTGCGATCCCAAATACATCGACAAGAACTATGGTGGCATCTTGATGATCTGGGACAGGGCGTTTGGCACCTACCAGTGCGAAGAGGAAACCCCACGATATGGGCTTGTGCGCGACTTCGACAGCGTCAATCCGCTGCAGGTGTGGTTCTCTGAACTGCCCGGATTGTTCCGGGACCTGAGGAAGTCGCAGTCTATCGGTGATGTATGGACCTGCCTTATGGCGGCTCCGGGCACCTATGTATCTGCGTCATCAGCTCCAACCACCAACCAGGGGCGGAACAGCAAGGCTGCATCAGACAGCTAGTGTTTTAAGCCCCTGCCCCATAAGCTTGCCCCAAACAAATCTAGGTTGGGGAAACACACATGCTCTGGATAGCCCGCATAATTGTCGGTCTCGGCTTCCTGTTTTCTTTGGTGATGGGTTTGCAAACCTTTTTCATGCCGGAGGTGTCAGCCGTGGCACTGGGCGTGGGAACAGACCTGCCCGCCATGGGCTTCAACACTTTCAGAGCGGATATCGGCGCCTTCTTCCTCGCCGCTGCCGTGTTCTCCGGTCTTGGCCTGTTCGCCGGTCGGCCCGGCGCCATCTACGGCGCTGCCTTGCTATACGGTTTTGCCCTTACCGGTCGTATCATTGGCGTTCTGATGGCCGGCGCCCCTGAAGGCATCGCAACACCCATCATCGTTGAAGCCGTTCTGGTGCTGTTCTTCGTGTTCGGCGCACGAACGCTCAGTCGCTAAAGTCGAACGCATCGCCAGACCGGCAAATTGACCTGCATGCAAAACTAATGACATATTGAATGTCATTATAATATCTGGACGGTCTGCCTGTGAACATCTTGAAAATTGTTACGCCACCGCTTGCACTCGGTGTTATGGCGGCTGCCAGTCTGTTGACATCGATCGCCTTCGGCCAGCCCGTGCCGAACCTGAAACCGAATATCGTGCTCATCCTTGTAGACGATGCCGCCTTGATGGATTTCGGCGCGTTTGGCGGCGAAGCAAAGACACCGCACATCGACGCCTTGGCGGAGCGGGGCGCCCTGTTCCAGCAGTATCGGACCTCTCCATTGTGCGCACCGACCCGCGCCATGCTGCTCACCGGGATGGACAATCACCTGACCGGTGTCGCCACCATTCCCGAAGTCCTGCCGGAGGAGCACAAAGGCCAGCCGGGATACTCCATGTCCCTTGAGCCGAATGTGCTGACAATCGCTGACCGGTTGCGCGCCGCAGGCTACCGCACTTTGATGAGCGGCAAGTGGCATCTGGGGGAAACGCCGGAAGAAATGCCCCAGAACCACGGCTTCGACAGGTCGCTTGCCCTCGCTGCCTCCGGTGCGGACAACTGGGAAGACAAGTCCTTCATGCCCTACTATCACGACGCACCGTGGTTTGAGGACGGCACGCCGATTGATCTGCCTGAGGACTTTTACTCGTCCGAGTTCATCATCAACAAGATGATCGACTATCTTGATGAGACAGAAGCCGACAAACCTTTCTTCGCCTATCTGCCTTTCCAGGCCATCCACATTCCGGTTCAGGCACCGCCCGAGTTCACGGACAAGTACAAGGGCGTCTATGACGAGGGCTGGCATGCCCTGCGTAAGGCACGCCATCAACGGGCCCAGAAACTGGGACTCATTCCCGAAGGCGTACCGCTCGCTCCGATGCCGGACACTGCACGCAACTGGGACAGTCTAAGCGACCAGGACCGCGCTTTGTATGCAGCGCGGATGGAAGTGAACGCTGCCATGCTGGATGCCATGGATTTCCATATCGGCCGTTTTGTCGATCATCTCAAGCAGGCGGGCACGTACGAAAACACCGTTTTCGTCGTGACGTCAGACAATGGCCCAGAGCCTTCCAGCGGCGACAGTGACTGGCGTCTCACGCTCTGGATGAGATTCAACGGCTACCACACCGGGTTGGATGGCCTGGGAGACCGCGGAAGCTGGGGGTTCATCGGGCCTGAATGGGCCAACGCCGCCGCCTCCCCAGGAGACCTTTTCAAGTTCTATGCAACGGAAGGTGGCATCCGCGCGCCACTCATTATCGCAGGGCCAGGCGTGGACCCTATGCGCGTTTCATCACCCGCAATGGTCACGGACATCGCCCCCACACTTCTGGACTGGCTAGGCATTGGCCCGGCGGCATCTCCCGCAAAAGCCATGACCGGGCGCAGCCTACTGCCTGTGCTATCGCAGGAAACAGACAGTGTTTATGCGCCTGACGATGTGCGCGCCATCGAAGTCTCCGGCAATTCAGCTTTGTACAAGGGCGACCACAAAATCACCCGCAGCATGCCACCCGTCGGCGATGGCAAGTGGCGGCTCTACAACCTCACGACGGACCCCGGTGAAACACAGGACCTGAGTGCGAGCGATCCGGATGTTCTCGAGGATATGCTCAAATCCTTCGACAACTACGCTGCCCGGACGGGCCTTCTGGCCATGCCGGATGGGTACAACTCCCTCGAACAGATCGCGGCCAATACCCAATCCAGACTGGCGGACCGATATGGGCCCACAATCGTAGTCATGACTCTTGCTCTGATTGCGCTGATACTGGCCGCTGTCTTTGGCCTGCGTCAGTGGCGCCGCCAAAAAATCCAAAATGCGCTCTAAGACGCAACAGACTTGGGGACCCAAAGCAGATGCATGTCTATGGCTGCAAGATTTCCTACTACACCGGCAAAGTGGAAACGTATCTGCGCTACCGCTCCATCCCCTACGACTATTCACCAACTGTAGGAAACGAGAAGAAGCTGATTGCCGGAGCAGGCGTCGTTCAGATGCCCGTTGTCCAGCACACCGATGGGCGGTGGATGACCGACTCAACCCCCATTCTTGCAGCACTTGAGGCAGAGCAGTCAGAACCGACAATCTATCCAGATGATCCTGCAATGCGGTTCATTGCTTTGCTGATTGATGACTACGCGGACGAATGGCTGTGGCGTCCCGCCATGCATTACCGCTGGAGCTATGAGGCAGACAGGCGCTACGCCGCCCAGTCTCTGTATGAAGACCTGATCAAGGACAACCGCCCCATCCCGGCGATCCTCGCTCGCCGCATTCTCACCCGCCGCCAGCTCGGCAACTTCGTGAAGGGCGACGGCGTCACACCGGATACCTGGGATCACGTGGAAGGCGCTTACTTCAATGCGCTTGACCTGCTTCAGACGATCTTTGAAACCCGCCCGTTCATTCTGGGCGAGACGCCAACCATTGCCGATTTCGGCATGATGGCCCCCATGCTCCGGCACTTCAGCCAGGACCCGACACCTGCTGAAATCATGCGCACCCGGGCACCGGCTGTCTATGAGTGGGTTGCGCGTATGTGGAATACAAAAGCGCGCTCAGGTGACCAGGGCATCATTGCGGCACCCGATGCTCCGCTCACCGCCCTGCTCGTGGAAGTCTGTGAGACCCACCTGGCGCAGTTGAGGCAGAACGCTCAAGCGTTTACTCAGGGCACTGACCGCTACGACCAGACAATACAAGGCTACGATTACAAGCAGGTGCCGTCTTCGCGCTACCGCGCCTGGTGCCTTGAGGAACTTCGGCGCGAATGGAACGGTCTAAGCGCGGAAGAGCAGACCAGACTTAAGTCTATCCTGTCTTCGGACGCGTCTGTCCTCTGGGAAGACGTGTCTTTCAAACCATCGGACTATGACGCCGAACGCCAGGCCCCGTTCAACAGGGCCATAAATGTCTTCGGCAAAGGCCTGCCTCCCGCCTAGGCTGCACCCAGCGTTTCCTGAATCATATCCGACATCCCTAGCGCCATCGGCCCGGCAATGCTGGCCTCGGGCTTGGTGTTGGCTTGGTGGTGCATACAATGTGAGAAGCACTCCTTGAAGCCATCACGCGGATGGGCTTCCAGAATGGAGGCCGGTGCCATTGGCGGCCCCTCATCCAGCTGCATGCCGAAAAGATCAAGCCCGTCACGCGGCAGACCACGCAACTTTAACAAGCACGCAACCCTTTAGGTCATCGCCAAGGAGTTTCAGACGAGGGATTAGCGCCACGTCGCAGGATGATCTATCAGCTGCAACAGGCCTCACTCGGCCGAGCCTCTATGCGGCCTTCGGAAACAAGACGTTCGGTAAGGCAGCCGGGACGATACGTGTCAATTCACCCAGATGGGGGACGACCAGGCAAGCTCGGTCGTCGTCGGCGACACATCACCCGGTGGGGCAATACCGACACGCAAACTGTCAAAGGTGGACCATCGGCAGGTGGGGTTCTGCAGTACGCGCGCGTAGTAGAACGCCTTTTGTCCATCCACGAAACTTTCGTCCGTCCACAGAGTGGAAAGCGCAGCGGCGCCGACACCTTCGTCAATTGAACAGTCCGAGAGGTCCACACGCGCACTGGTCTGCGGGCAAAGTTGAGTTTCCGGGTCCGGCTGACGTCCGTCACTACAGATTACATCGACGACCTGTTCAAAGCTTTCCCCGTCTTGCGTCCATCCCTTGACGATCTGAACCTTGTCCAACGAAGCGTCTATTGGGTCTTTCAGGGCCTGCACAAGAAATGTCGGCTTCGCGCCTTCAGTCCCTTCAAGGCGCCCTCCCATCGGAACGCCGGTCGCATAGGCCACTGCCACCGGCTCTGCGCCAGCGTCAAAGTCATCGGGAAATGCCAAGCCCCCAAAGAACCGCAGCTTCATGCGCGTGCCGCTGGTGGCATACACCTCTTTCCGCTGCATCGCGTCGAAGAGTGAATCGCGTGTGTTCTCTTCCGCCCAAATCGCTGCAAGACCACCAGGATTGCGTTTGAGAGAGTTGCGGCCACCTGTTGTTGGCGTCAGGCGGGAGGTTGCGGAGCCGGCGAAGATTCCGTTAGCGCCACGAAAGTCCCACTCTTCCGCATCACCCGGATTGGAGTTGTGGGTGTCCGTGCTGCCGATCAGGCCCACCGTCAGCGGATTGAAGCCCAGCTCCTCATCCAGCTGCAGACCTTTCTTCAGCCCATCGCGCACCATCGATGTCGGCTGGATGCATTCGATATCATCTGCGCTCTCACAGCGCGGCAGGAACTGCTCAATGCCGCACTCTTCATCGGTTGTCCCCACGCCAAGGCTGCATTCTGAGTTTCCCTTGATCTGGAAAATCTCCACCAAGGGCTCAAGCCGGCCGCGCGTTGCCCAATCGGCCTCACTGTAGACGTCACCGTCGATGGTCCGCCCCGCAAACGCCAGACCCCATGTCTTGTTCGGGTTGTGAGGAATGGTGAGAAACTCACACCCGGCCTTGCACCCGGCCTCAAGTTGCTCCCACAGATCAAATTCCGACAGGGCATCGAAGGCTGAGATCGCGCGCGGCGGCACATCACTGTTTCGAAAGATGACATTGCGGTGGATCTTGCCCGTACCTTCGAGCGGCGGAGAATACTCATAGGCAGCAAAGGCTGTGAACTTGCCAGGCGCGTTGTGTTGCTCCGCCATGCTCACAATGTGAGCCCATGTAGCCTCCACATAGTCACGTTGTTTCTCCGGATCTTGAACGGCGTCCGCAAAACCCGAAACTGGGGGCAGCTTTGTCCCATCGCGCCGCAGCTGCAAAAAGAACTGTGTGCTCGGCTGTTCCATGCTGTCACACAAATCCGCTGTAGCGTCGTTTCGGGCTGGGTCGCCACACGCTTCCATCATGCCGAAGCCTTCGGCATGATCAGTGATGGCCGCAAAATCGAGCGGCCGCGTCAGCTGCATGATCTCACCGGTCGGACTTGGCATCGGTTCGCCCTTCGCAAACCGGTAGGACTGGTCAACAGACAGGCGGTTGCCGAATAAATACGCATCAAAGGAGAGCCTGGAGTGCGTATGCAGTTCCCCAAAATAGACATTTCGCAACTCGTTACGGCCGGTGTCGACACGCGGGAGCACATCCGGCTGAGCAAAGGCCCCTTCATTCTGCGCAACGACATCAGCGCGCATCTGGGCGACATCATCCTCAGTCAACAAGGGCGCTGAGAGGTAGAATTGCACGGCCAGATACCCCGCCCCCAATATGCCGACGACGACACCCCCGACAATGGTGAACATACCCGCTCTGCTCATGGTCCCCTCCATTTGCGCTTTTTCTTGTTGCCAGCAGACTAAGCTGCCTTGATCACAAAAGCACCAGCGGGCCACACCAACCGCATCGAATGTGGTACGCTTCGAAGACAAGAAAATCCGCAGTGTCATGACCAGTTTTACCCACCCAGAAGATGTTCTTCAGTTTCTGTCCGACGCGCAAAAGTCCGGCATCAAAACAGCTCTAGTTGCTGTCACCGAGACGGTGGGTGGCGGCCTGCGCGCCCCAGGTGCCCTTATGGGCGTGGACGAAAACGGCGCATTTGCCGGCTACGTCTCCAACGGATGTGTTGATGCCGACGTCGTGCTCAACGCACAACAGGCCATAGCTGAGGGCACCGCAAGACAGCTCACCTATGGTGCGGGCTCTCCGTTTCTGGATATCCGCCTACCGTGTGGTGGCAGGCTCAGCATGATTGTTGTACCCAATCCAGACCACGCAACAATAAACCAGGCATGCACTCTGCTCGCGGCGCGCAAACCCATTGGACTGCACGTATCTGCAAGCGCGGTAGACCTTCTTGAAACGCCCGGCGAGGAAACACTGTGGGATGGCGACGCCCTGACCCTGCGCCTTGTCCCCAAATTGCGGCTGCGCATCGCCGGTCGCGGTGAAGAACTGGTTGCTCTTGGCAAACTCGCCGCGGCGGCTGATTTTTCAGTCGCCATTCAGTCACCAGACGACGCGACGCTCGTCCGGGCCCGGGCATCAGGGCTCACATGCGAAACACTGACCACGCCGCAATCCCTTACCCCACTTGAGGATGATGAATGGACGGCTTTCATCCTGATGTTTCATGATCAGGACTGGGAAATCCCCCTTGTGAAACAGACACTGCAGGGCCCTGCCTTTTGGCTCGGCGCCGTAGGCAGTCACCGCACACATCAGGTCCGGTGTGAGGCTTTGCGGGAGGCGGGCATTTCCAAGGAAGGTGTTAGACGGCTCAACGGGCCCATCGGCCTCATCCCGCGCACCCGCGATGCGTCCATGCTTGCCGTCTCAACCCTGGCCGAAATCGCAGGGTGCTACAAAGATCTCGAAGCGTGAGACTGGAAACCACAGCCTGCATTATTCTGGCCAGCGGTTTTTCCCGACGCTTCGGCGCTAAGAACAAACTGCTCAGCCCGTTCAAGGGAAAACCACTCGCAGCGCATTGCGCCGCACTCGCGGCCGCGCTTCCGGTTCACACCACACTCGGTATTATCCAGCCCGGCGACCGCGCAATGGCAGACCTGTTCGGGAGTGCAGGCATCGGTTTGATGGAAAATCCGAAAGCTGACGAAGGCCAGGGTGCATCCCTTTCACTGGCAGTACGGCACATTGAACCGCTGCCGGTGACGGCGGCGATTGTCCTTCTAGCCGATATGCCATTCGTATCCGCCCGGCATATTGAAACACTGGTGAACCAAATTGGTGAAAGCGATGCAGCGGCAAGCCAGCACAACAACGTATTGCAGCCACCCCTGCTCTTTGCGCGCTCTGTCTTTCCCCAACTGAGGAAATTGAGCGGCGATAGAGGCGGGAAAGCGGTGCTCAACTCGCTCGAACACGTTGAAGCCGTTGAGATGAATGCCCATGAAGCAACGGATATCGATACGCCAGAGAAGCTGGCCGAATACACCGGAAACTAGCTATCCCGCTTCGGCGGGACACGGTGTGCCAGCCTGCTGCCATGCGAGCAGGAAAGCCACCGCCTCGTCAGGGCTATAAGGTGCGGCTTCGCGCCCAGGCCCCGGAGACCAGCCCCAATGCACCAGTTCGTCGTGGCCGATATGATCAGCAACTTCTTCCACCGTCCGTCCACCATTACGGTCCGGATCTTTGATCTGTTCGCAGATCTCCGTTGAACTCTTGTCCCACCAGACCATCTCAACGGGAGCCAACGCCCACCCGGCAGCACCGGGAGCACCCCCTGGAAATGGCAGATTCTGTCTCATGTGACAGGTAGTGCACGGCAATCCGGCTGCACGACTGCGTGTATCGTCCGCAACAATGCCCATACCGTGAACATCACCCTTGGTGGCATAACTCGGACCGGACCACCGCGGCTTGTTGTCCTCGGGCACATGGCAGTTCACACATCGCGGATGCGAGAAAACCTCATAGGCCTGGGCCCATGCCGCCAACCCATCTGCCTGCGAGACATCGGTCTGCGCCTCTGACATTGTGGCGGCCAGCGCGGTCAAAAGACCAACGCCGCCGACCACCATGATCGTCAGAATACGGATCAATTGAGCGTGCCCTTATACGGAGTATGACTGTCCGGCAAGCGGAAGCTTGCGTGGACGCACACCTGTCGCATTGAACACTGCATTGGCAACAGCCGGGCCAATTGGCGGTGTGCCGGGTTCGCCGCCACCGCCAATGTCGTCCGGATTTCCATTGATGATCTCGACAACAATCTCCGGCGACTCATACATACGCAACATCTCATAGTCGTGGAAGTTGCTCTGCTCCACGGCACCGTTGCGGATACTGATGTCACCATAGAGGGCGGCAGTAAGACCGTAGATGATCCCGCCTTCCATCTGGGCTGCAAGTCCATCCGGGTTCATCGCGAAGCCAGGGTCAGCGCAGCAATAGACTTTCTTCACTGTTGGTGCGCCGTTGCTCATATCGACATCGGCGACCATGGCCACAATGGTATTGAACGATCGTACCAGCGCGACGCCCTTGCCGTGATTGGCAGGCATAGAGCTGCCCCACCCGGACATCTCCGCCACCTTCTTGAGAGTGGCCGCAAAGCGTGGCGACTTGCCGAGCATGGACATGCGGAACTCCAGAGGATCTTCGCCCGCCGCATGCGCCATTTCATCCACGAAGGATTCAACAAAGAAGCCGTGCTGGCTGTGATCCACAGACCGCCAGGCCCAGAACGGGAGCGGCAGTTCTGCATCGTTCACCGCGCGGATACGCTGTGAGCCGATGTCGTAATACGGCACATAAGCCGCGTCCGCCGGGTCATTGTGGAAGAGGAATATGTTGTCCCAGCTGACAGGCTTGCCGTTTTCGTCCAGGCCGGCCTTGAAGCGGCTGGTCGTCGCGTTGCGATACGCCGCCTTCTGGATGTCTTCCTCCCGCGACCAGATCATTTTGACCGGCGCGTCGATCTCCTTCGCAATGCGAGCAGCCATCGTCACCATATTGGCGTCCGACCGGCGGCCAAACCCGCCACCCATATGCAAAATGTTGACGTTGACGTCATCGGTGCTCACGTCAAAAACCTCTGCAGCAGCTGTACGGCAGCGCAATGGCGTCTGTGTGCCGATCCACACATCGACCCCGCCATCATGAGACCAGACCGTCGCATTGATCGGCTCCATGCACGCATGCGCGAGGAAGGGCACCTGATACTCCGCTTCTACCTTCGTGGCAGCACCAGCAAATGCATCCTTGGCGTCGCCTACATCAACCAAACCATCGCCACCATCCTCACCGGCAGCATTGAGCGCCGCATCGAAGTTCTTGAACATCCCGTCCTGATCAAGGTCATCTGTGGCGGTCTTGGTGTAAGTAACGCTCAGAGCATTTGCCGCCTGCTGCGCGTGCCAATAACCATCAGCAACAACGGCCACAAACTCGCCCATGTTGAGCACATGACTCACACCACGCATCGAGCGGGCCTGCGCGTCGTCCACGCTTTCAACTTTTGACCCGGGGACCGGCGGTGACACAACAGCAGCATAGCTCAGCGTCTGCCCTGGAATCTCCGCATCAATGCCGAACAGAGCCGTGCCATTCACCTTTGAGGGGATATCGAGCCGCGGCGCCGATGTGCCCATCAGATTAAAATCATCAACAGACTTGAGTGTCGGTTTAGCGGGCAGACTCTGATCCGCGGCTGCTACGGCGAAGTCAGCATAATCTGCCGCGCGCCCACTGGCCTTATGATAGAGACGGCTCTTCTCAGTTGTGATCTCGCGGGCCGGAACATCCCAAGCCTGGGCTGCCGCACCAACAAGCATTTCGCGGGCCGCCGCACCGGCAACACGCATACCCTTCTGGCCGGTAGACCGGATGGAGAAGCTGCCACCGGTTAGATAGAGATCCATCGCGCCGGACAGGTTGATAAACACGCCATCAACGGTCGGTTCGAGCCAGGAACCAACTTCAAGGTCGGGGACCAGGAAGTGGCGGGCCATCTCATTCGACACATACTCGCCGTTGGCCGGCGCGGACATGACATTCATCTTGTCCCAGTCAGCGTCCATTTCGTCCGCTAGCATCTGCGCCAGCGTGGAAAGCGCGCCCTGCCCCATATCCGTGTGAGGCGTGATGGCGGTGACCACATTGTCTTCGCCGATCTTCACCCATGCGTTGATGAGTTGCTCGCCCTCAGCCGCAGCATCTTTGGCAAGACTGTTGACCGGGTTGCCGGGGCGGATGGCTACGCCCACGACAAGGGCGGTACCACCGGCAACGCCGGCTCCGATAAAGGCACGTCGGGACCACTTGTTCATGACGTTCCCTCCCTTTAAGCGCGCGCTGCGGCTTTAATGGCCGCGCGAATACGTGGATAGGTGCCACACCGGCAGACATTGCCTGACATGGCGGCATCAATGTCTTCGTCAGTGGGGTCAGGGTTGTCCCGCAGGAGAGCTGCGGCAGACATGATCTGACCAGACTGGCAGTATCCGCATTGCGGCACTTGTGCCTCGACCCAGGCTTCCTGAACCTTGCTCAGCTTGCCATCATCATCTGACAGACCTTCAATGGTCGTGATCTCAAGACCCTCCGCCACAGAGACCGGCGTCGAGCAGGAACGGATGGGCGTTCCGTTGAGGTGGACCGTACAGGCACCGCACATGGCAATGCCGCACCCGAATTTGGTGCCGTTCATTCCCAGTTCTTCACGCACTACCCAGAGAATGGGCATGTCCGGATCGACATCCAGTGACACCGGCTTGCCGTTAATCTTCATATTGATCATGGGTTTGGATCCTCCCAACACTGAACGCGCATCCTGCATCGCGTTCGCGCATAAGCCCGTCTATCAAAACAGAATTTAAATATGACCTTAAGTCATCTATTCAAGCATGCAACAGGATTTCGCCCGCAAAGTTGAAAGATTTTGCGACATGTGCAGGCACCCCCACCCTGCGGCCGTTAGAACTCTTCTCCAACAGCAGCCAGACTGGCATAGAGTGGGGTCGAAAACTCAGATGATCAGCCCTTCGAACAGGGCGCACACATGACGCGATCGGCGCCGCCGCCGATGCGTCGTGCAGCAGGGACAGGAACACGCCAACATGTTGAAATTACTCGGATTTCCAGCCTCCAACTACTACAACATTGTCAAAATGGCGTTGATGGAGAAAGGGGCCGAGTACGAAGATGTGCGCGTCTATTCCGGTACCAGCGAAGAGTATTTGGCCAAGAGCGCCATGGGGAAAGTCCCCTGCCTTGAGACACCGGCCGGGTTCCTCAGCGAAACAAGCGTCATTCTTGATTACATCGAAGACGCGGTTCCCGGACCCTCATTCTACCCGGCAGACCCCTATGAGCGCGCTCGCGTCAGGGAACTGGTGAAATTTTCTGAACTGTATCTGGAGCTGCCAGCCCGCCGGTGTTTCGGCGAAGCATTCTTCGGGACAGGTCCGGTGTCACAGGAAGTCAAAGATAGCGTGCGCCCCGTTCTCGAAAAAGGGTGTGCGGCTGTAAAGCGCCGCGGGCGCTTTTCACCGTATCTCGCCGGCGATGAAATCACCTACGCAGACATGGTGTTCCTGCACTCCTTCCCCATGGCCCTGGGCGTTGCCAAGATCGTGTTTGACTGGGACCTGTTCGAAGATCTGCCAGAAGCAGCCGCCCTCCTTGAGCTCCTCAACGACCGGCCTACCGTGAAGACCATCGTCGCGGATACCGCAGAGGGCATGAAAGAGTTCCGCAAGAACTACGGCATGAAAGACTAGTTGCCGCTTTGCGGCTCGACTGTTGGCATTGGCGCAGGGGACCACACGGTCTCCTGCACATAAAGGCCCGGCAGAAAGTCCGCCAGCGTTCCCATCTCTTCGATCGCATGGATCATCAGCGCGACCGCATCATCTTGACCGATGCCCAGTGTGCGAACCAGATAGGTGTTGCCCAGAACACCTTCTATTGAAAACACGCTGTCATTGCCGTCGCGCCGGGCAATGTGGCCCATCCAGAACCGGCTGCGCATTTCCGCACCAAATTCAGTGTCGCGGATGATGTGGCACATCCGGGTGAGGTAGATCGGCGTCTCAAGAAGTCCGGCCTTTGCACATACGGCCACGTCTCCTGGCTTGAGGTCGGCGTCGGTCAGGATTTCTTCCGGCGGCACAAACTGGATGCGCAGCTTCAACAGCTCTGACCCGATATACTCATGCACAAGATGGCTGGCGCCCACATACTCACCGGGGACCTTGTTCTCCCAATCCATCCATACATGGGCTGTCGGGTGCCAACGCTTGTAATGTTCTGTGGTCTGCATGTAATCAGCAAACCACCAGCGCACCATTTCCGCCTTCACGCCGGGCATGCGTGTGAGCGCTGAAACTTCATAAATGCCATTTGGCTGCCGCTGCACACCCGTCTCTTTGGACATATAGCTGTCATCGAGCAGTCCCTTGCCGCTCGGCCCACCGGAGAACGGCGGCCAGCCAAACACCGCCACGATCAAAGCTGCAAGCGCAACCGCGCCATAGGTCCACTTGTTCATATCTCGTCCCCACAAAATGAAGTGTTGATTTATTCTATGATCATGGAATAAGTCAATGACGACACATGACGGAGCCGGCGCAATGAAGCACCCCCACACTGACCGCAAGCCCGGGCGGCCCAGACGCGACGATGCATCCAACCTCAGAACTGCCATGCTTGAAGCAGCCATAGATCTCTTCGGTGAACGCGGGTTTGACGGCGTATCCCTGAGCCAGATCGCCGGCAAGGCAGGCGCTGACATTGGCCTCACCAGATACTATTTCGGCTCCAAGGGTGATTTGTGGGAGGCCGCCATGGCGCATCTGGCCGGACAGTTTGCACGCGCTGTTGAAGAGGCAACTGAAACAGCTGGTGGATCAAAGTCAGACCAACTCAAGTCGGTGGTCCGCGCATTTGTTTACGCGTCCGCACGCTGGCCGCAGATGAGTCGCATCATCGTGTTTGACGGTGACAAGTCAGACGAGCGCGGCACTTTCATTGCGACGCGGCTTGTGGGCCCGTTCTTCAAAACACTGTCGAGGCTGATTGCCGGTGCCAAAGCAGAAGGCACAATTCCAAACGTCTCGGACCGCACCATCTTTTTCATGATTACCCACGGTGGGTCTTTTCCCATGGCGTTGCCCGTCCTTACCAATGCGCTTCCAGGCGGCAATATCAAATCCGCCAAGGCTCTTAGCGCCCACGCAGACGCCATCATTGCGTTGATTTTCCAACCGCCCGGCGACTCATCCCGCAGCCTTTAGCTGTCAGCACATCGCCGTACGCTCATCACATCCTGAAAGAGCATCAAACTCAGCTTCTCGCACCACCGAGTGGCCAAGGAAGCGGTCTGCAAGCCAATCCAGATCCTGGCCAATGTCGCCCACGCTATCGCTCAGGGGTACAGGCTCGATCGCGCTGATCGCATCACGCCTTTGTTCGGCGACCGCAAACCGGAAAACATAATTTGGCGTGAGGCCCATGCGCAGATCAGACACAACAATCTGTTGGCCTTCCAGTTCGGCACGGTAATACCCACGGCTGAACCATTCGAGCTTCTGAAACGCGTCGTTATCGCCCAACCCCGCCACCAGCTCCGGGTGTCGCTGATGTGTGTATATGCGCGGCTCAGACCCATCATCAAGCAGCGAGAGGTAGACATTGTGGTACCGGTCATCCTCCATCCCGATGACCTTCCAGACCACCGTGTTGAGCGGCCCGGCTATGGCAAAAACCCGGCTGACCTCAATGCCCGCATCGGCGAATATGGCCTTAGCCCTGTTCTCAACATGAGCCTGCAACACCATGCTCAGACCCAGATAGGCAGTTGTGAACATCAATGCAGCAACAAGCGCATTTCGAAAACGGAGTGTCCAATACCTGCTTGCAAAGGCCCAGACAACGACCCCGACAATCGGCAGCGTGTAGAGGGGGTCTATGATGAAGACGGATCCGACTCCAACTGGGTCCGGATAGAATGGCCAGAAAATCCGCGTGCCATACACGGTTATCGCATCAATGAGAGCGTGGGTTGTGAAGCAAAGGAAAACGGTAAGCCAGACCATCCAGCGATGATCTCTCAAGGCTTTGACCGAACGCACGATCAGCTCACCGATGACGGGAGTCGCGATTGCATGGACAAAAAATGAATGCGTCCACCCGCGATGCAGCACAAACGCATCAACCGGATTGTCGAAGGGCAGGAAGACATCGAGATCAGGGACGGTTCCCAGCACCCCACCCAGAAGCGCCGCCTTGCGGGGACCAAGCGTCTTGCCGAGACAAACGGTCGAGACCGCGGCGCCAAGGGCGAATTGTGTAAGTGAATCCATTTGGTCGCGCGTTCCCTGGCAAGGCAAATCCGCCGTGTTGATCGAGCATCCGGCGCCGGCCGTCAAATCCATGCCATGTGGTGGATACGGATAGACATAGTGCGCCGGGACGCAATTCAATCATTCCGGGCTTTAGATTCTGCAAACCGGACTTCGCTCTTGCCGTCACCGAGGGATCAGGTCGGGCCTTGCCCACGTGGCCGGGGTCAGCGCAGTATGCCGCCGAAACATATTCACGCGCTCCGGCATCATCAATTCGGGGCGCATTGATGATGCCTGAAGTTATCCAGGATCATCCAGCCGGCATTTCACCTAATCAGCCAACCAAAACACGTTCCGGAGGAAACACGCATGCATTCTGACAATCCTGATCTTTTTAACTTAGCCATGTCCGAAAAGGCGCGGCCGTTGATGGACGCCGTCCAGGCGCATATTGAGCAAAACGTCGTGCCCATAATGGACGAGTTCAACGCCCTCGATGCAGACAAGGAAGACCGCTGGACCTGGCACCCGCGTCAGCTCGAACTTCTGGACGGCGCCAAGGCAAAGGCCAAAGAGTCCGGCCTGTGGAATTTCTTCCTGCCGGATTCTGAATATGGCGAAGGCCTTTCCAACCTCGACTACGCCTATATCGCAGCCGAACTGGGCAAGTACCCGCTGGCATCGGAGACCTTGAACTGTAGCGCACCGGATACCGGCAACATGGAAGTGCTTGAGCGCGTGGGAACAGCTGCTCAACAGGAAAAATGGCTGAAGCCGCTGCTCAATGGCGAAATCCGCTCAGCCTATGCCATGACAGAGCCCGGCCTGCCGTCATCCGACGCCAAGAATATCTCCACTAGCGCCGTCCTTGAGAATGGCGAGTGGGTCATCAACGGCGAGAAGTTCTACATCTCCGGCGCCGGCGACCCGCGCTGCAAGATCATGATTGTCATGGTCAAGACCAGCCCGGACGCCGCCCCGCACAAGCAGCAGTCGCAGATTCTGGTGCCCAAGGACACGCCGGGCGTCGAAATTCTCGAAGGCATGGAAGTGTTCGGCGAGGACCACGCACCGCGTGGTCACATGCACATCAAGTTCAACAATGTCCGCGTGCCAGAAGACAACATGCTGTTGGGGGAAGGCCGGGGGTTTGAGATTTCGCAGCTCCGCCTTGGCCCGGGTCGTATTCATCACTGCATGCGCACGATCGGCAAGGCCGAGAAGGCTTTGGAACTCATGGTCAAGCGCGGCGGCACGCGCAACGCCTTCGGCAAGCAGCTCATCAAGTTGGGCGGCAATCTGGAAAAGGTCTCGCGCGCACGCATCGAGATCAACGCCATGCGCCTCGCCGTGCTCCAGGCGGCCAAAGCCATGGACGTGCTCGGCAACAAGGAAGCGCGCGTCTACATCAGCGCCGTGAAAGCGATGGTCCCGGAGAAGGCATGTCAGATCATCGACGACGCGATCCAGATCCATGGCGCCACCGGCGTATCCCAATGGACACCGCTTGCCTCGCTCTACGCCGACATCCGCCACCTGCGCTTCGCAGACGGCCCGGATGAAGTGCACCACATGGTGGTGGGCCGCGCCGAAGTGCAGGGATACGGCCTCTGGTAGAAACTCAACTGGTCACGCAGGCGGGGCACTCGATCCCGCATGCGTGACCGCAAGAGTTGCGACAGGCGAACCTGGTTGGAAGAACGATGAAAATGACAGACCTCAGAATCTTCTCGTACCTACCCAATCCAAGACTCTACAAGGCAACCATTGCAGCACGGTTCTCGGGCGCAGAAATTGAAGTCGTCGGCAGCAAGCCCCGCGAACTCGTCAACTGGCTTTGGGATTATGATGCACGCCTGCTGGATGAAAACGAGAAAGCCGAACTGCGCGACATCGCGCGAGAAGCCAAAATGGGCTTTACCGGCGTAAACCTCTACAAGACCGATGCCTTTCTTGCCGCACACCCCTTTGGCAATGTCCCCGCAGCGTTTGGGGAAGATGGCGCTATCGGCCTGTTTGAATCCAATTCAATCATGCGAGCAGCCGCAAGGCTTGGGCCCAACGCAGGATCTCTCCTTGGAGACGGACCACTCGGGCAATCCAGAGTGGACAGTTTTCTTGACAGGGCGCTGGTCTTTGCTCGCGACTCGCAACGCTACTTACTCGCCGACGATAAGATGACAGACGCCGACTACGAAGAGATGGAAACATCCCTCATCTCTTTTGCAGCAGGTCTCGAGCAGGCTTTGACCAGTTCCGAGTTCATCGCCGGGGATTCGCTGAGCCTCGCGGACATTGTCGTGGCGTGTGAGCTTTGCCAAATGACGAACGAGCGGGGCTTCACGGACAGACTTGAAGCAGCAGGACGGCAGCCGCTGACGCCAAAGCTGGGTGCCTTTTCGACCCTTGGGACGCATCTAAAAAGGCTCTCAAAAGACGAGAAATTCAATGCGGATCTGGAATCCTACTTCGCCCGGCTCCTGCCCATCTGGAACTAGTACCACTCGGTTGCTGAAAGAACTCCGCCTGGCCCCACAATGCTGAAATCCAGGCATTAAGAATTGACACAAGACATGCCACTTCTTACGTTTTATGCTTAGCGTGCAACTGAGGCTGTATGACATCGACCTGGATCGCTGAAGCAAGGCCGCCGCGGTCCCTGCAAGCACCGGCGCCTCAAAGAGTTTAGCGATGACAAATTGCGGTTCAGTGCTCGCCAACCCCCATCATCATTCTTGATGCCCGCGTTTGAGAGGTCGAGCACATGAAAAGACTGGTCCTGATTTCACTGGCAGTCGTCATCATTGCCGCCATCGGTGCCGTTTTCGCCATGACGCGTGACGGGCAAATAGTTTCCCCCGAGGGACGCGGGACTGTTGCCATTGACGGCAGCACTTTCGAAGCCTTTCCGCTCCCGGACTATGCAGCGCAGAAAGTATCCAGCGACTACAAGAGCTACTTCATCGAAGTTGAGCCGGGTATCAAGGTACATATGCTGGAAGTTGGATCCGGCTATCCAGTGTTCCTGATGCACGGCAATCCCACATCAGGTTTGCTCTACCGCAAGGTAGTAGAAGAACTCCCAACGGACCGTCTTCGGCTGATCATGCCAACGCTGGTGGGCCTGGGTTTCTCAAGCAAGATTCCGGCAAGCCAGCACACGCTCGACAATCACATGCGCTGGATCAATACAGCTCTTGCCCAGCTTGACGTGACCGGCCTCGTCTATGTGGGACAGGACTGGGGCGGTCCCGTAGGACTCGGTGCTCTGAGCAGGTCCCCTGGCCTGATCGAAGGGGCTGTGGTGCTCAACACCGGCTTCAACGCACCAAAAGAGGCAAGCAGCCTCTCCAGGGCCCATGACATCGCAAAGACACCCATAGTCGGTGAACTGTTGTTTGAGCGTGTCGTTTCCATCTTTGATCGCCTGCCCGATACTCAGGGCGACCCTGAGTCAATTCCCAAGGATGTGGCTGACCTCTACGGTCGACCCGTATTGGAAAGCGGAAACGCCAAGGCGCCGTTGGCAATGATGCGGATGGTCCCCAACAGCCCCGACGAGCCAAGCTCGGAGCAGATGAGAGAAATCGAGCGCTATGTGGCGGGTCTAAACATTCCGGTTGAGATCGTCTGGGGCACGAACGACCCCATCCTTGGTAGAGGCCTGCCCCAGATGAAAAAGAATTTTCCCGGTGCGCCGGCAACAGAAACCCAGGCCGGGCATTTCCTGCAGGAAGAAGTGCCTGCTGAAATCGCTGCGGCTCTCCTGCGGATCGTCGATCAGGTTCAGTAGGAAGAAAGACATGGCCAACAGGATCGGACGGGCGCCCTGCGCGCAGATGACCAATGATGTTTGGCAGGTTTTTGGGAGTACTCGCAAGGAAAGGGATGCCGCCGCCGCACAAGATGCCTTGGGCGAAGCGTTCACACTCCTTGCCTTCGATAGCTGGGCACGGTCCGGCTTGTCCCTGGCACGAAGTAGCGCCACAGGACAGATCGGCGGAGAAATGTGAACAACGCGACAGGTTCCAGCAACCAGCGGCTTCAACGCGCCAAGGATTTTACCGGAGACAGGCTCACGACGTTCCGCGAGGTGTTTCTGCGGCACGGCCTTCCGGGCCTCGTCCTAGCTCTTATGTGCCTGGGCGTTCCCGGCTTGCAGATCGTATTTGCCGAGGGTCTCGAGAAAAGTTTAGCAAGCCCGCAGCTATACGCGATCTCGCTTGTTCTACTGTTTCTTGCCCTGAATGGGCACGCCTGGCTGATTGACCGGCACTGGAGCCCGGCAAAGCTGGGATGGATCGCCTATCTTGGCGCCCTGTCGTTCTGGGAAGAGTGGTTGTTCCGTCTGGCAGTTCCGCAAATCGTGGAAGGCTTTGGTGCATCGGTCTGGGTGGCGGCCACACTAAGCGCACTGGTATTTGGGGCGGCGCATTACTTTACGCTGCGTTGGAAGTGGCAGTGGTGCGTTGGCGCATCTGTCGGCGGCCTCGCGCTAAGCCGGCAAATGGAACTACATGACGATCTGTTGCTCATCACCGCAATCCATTGGATTGTCACCTATCTCAATACACCCCGTCCGCCGGGCCATGCGAATAAGAGAGCCACGTAGGTCTGATGGACGGCAGGAAAACTGGAGCGGGCGATGAGATTCGAACTCACGACCCCAACCTTGGCAAGGTTTGGATTGCGGTGTTGGAATGATCGAACATCCCGCACCGGATTGAAGAAGATTTGTACAAACCACAGATCGCCGGGGTTGTTCGTCATATCTCAACCCCTGCGAAAAGCCGCCTTATCAGACAAGTAACCGTCTTGTAACCGAGCAAATTGTGTCGCAGAGATTGGCGTTAGCGCCACCATTTGGAAACAGACATTGCAGGTTGTCTGTCGGGAAGACAAAGGCCCTCGACCGGCCCTTGAGGCGAGTGGCTGCCTGTTTCGCACAGATCGATGTCCGACAGTCGCGAGGCAATTGCCCGCCCTCTTGAGTGAGCAACCTGCTAAATCCTGTACGCCTCGGCATTGCTGGTTAGGGTATCGACCAGAGTCTTGGCGGTCCGAGGCATTGTCCAACTCTTGCGTGCACATACGCCGACCGTCATAGGCGGTATAAGTGACTCATCGCGCAAAAACTCAAACTGCTTTCGTCGGCTCAGTTCCTCTTCGTTCTCTGAGAGAACAGTAGTCCAGAAGTTAGAGCGCGAGACCAAGCGCAAAATGAAATCATAGTCATCAACAAGAATGCGCGGCCCATCGAATGGGATTCCTTTTTTTTGCGCAATCTTGGTCATGTTGCGATGAAGACTCGCGGGCGGCGTTTCGCACGCGATGGGATGTCGCAAAATCTCCTCGGACGGTTTTTTGGCAGAGAGTACCGGATGGTCTTTTCGAACCACCATCGAAACCGGCATAGAGAGCAGGGGCTCAAATTTGAGGCTAGGGTGTAGGACCGGATCAGCCCCGGTCTCATCGTCATAGCCCGTCGTGATGATCGCAAAGTCAAGTTGCCCCGCTCGAATAGCGTTGCAAATGAGGTGCGCGTCGCGCGTGTCGACCTTCAGATGTATGCCTGGATATTCTGCCGAGAAGGCAATCAGGCTCTTGCGGAAAAAGCTGCTCTGAATGCAGGGACGAACACCAATCCGCAGCGAACCTTCTTCGCCGAGCCTGTGGCGGGTGATCTCAGCTTCAATGTCTTGGGCATGATTGACCAGGTCAGCACCCTGTATCGCGAAAAACTCACCCAACCGCGTCAACTTAACACCGCGCGACATACGCTGGAAAATCTCGAACCCCAAGCGGTCCTCTATTGCCCGAAGCCGCTTGGTGAGCGCGGGCTGCGTCAGTCCCATTTCAGACGCCGCGAGCTGGATGCTCCCTGCCTTGGAGATTTGAGAGACCGTCTGGACGTCCTTCAATTCAATCAACTTAGGTATTCCCAGAATTTATAAATATATGACCAATTAGAATTTTACATTATACCAAATTGCCGCTCAATACCCGTTCCAATCACAGGCGTCCTCTGGCGCACCGGAGGAGATGGTATGGGCCATATTGGCGAAGACGTGATCCTTGAAGACCCTGCGTATGTTCACGAAACAGCACTCCTCTATGGCAAAGTCGCGATCAAACCCGGGGCCAGCATTTTCGCTCATGTTGTGATGCGGGCAGAAGCCCATGAGATCGTTGTCGGTCAGCGTTCGAACATTCAAGACTTCGCAATGATCAGTGTCGGTGACTTCACGCCGACGTTGATTGGCGAGGATTGCTCAATCACAACCCGTGTAGCCTTGCGCGGCTGCACGATTGGCAATCGCTGCCTCATCGGTATTGGCGCGACCATTTTAGACGGGGCAAAAATCGGCCAGAACTCGATCGTCGCCGGCCACGCCATGGTCGACAAAAACTCCATATTCGAACCCAACTCGATAATTGCTGGCGTGCCGGCCAAGAAGATTGGCGAGCGCGACAACTCAGGCGTGACGCGGCTCAACTCCAGCATCTACCAAATTGCCTCGGAGAATTATGCGGCAGGCGCCGAACGCTTCACCGATGCCCAACTCCAATCGATCTTTGACCTGGCTCAAGCCAATCTCAGCAACCAAAAGACCCAGGTGCAAGCATGAAGCCAGCGCCCGCTCTCATCGACCAGAACGGCTCGGTCATTGTCATCACACTCAATCGGCCCGAAGCGCGCAACGCCATCAACCAGGACATGGCCCACGCTGTCGCGGCCGCTGTTGACCGCCTGGACCAAGACCCGGAGCTTACCGTCGGTATTCTTGCTGGAAACGAACAGTCATTCTCCTCTGGCATGGACCTAAAGGCCTTCTTGCGAGGCGAGACCCCAATGATAGAAGGGCGTGGTCTTGCGGGCATCACCGAGACCCCACCGAAGAAACCACTCATTGCGGCGGTCGATGGCTTCGCCTTGGCAGGCGGCTGCGAGCTGGCTCTTGCTTGCGACATGATCGTCGCTTCCAAGGGCGCAACATTTGGTTTGCCAGAAGTGAAACGTGGCTTGATTGCCGGCGGCGGCGGGGTCGTGAACTTGCCGCGCCGTATTCCACGCGGCCTAGCCATGGAGATCGTCTTAACAGGGGAACCAGTTACGGCGACACGTGCCTATGATCTTGGACTAGTTAACCGGCTGACAGTTGGCCCTGCGCTCGACGAGGCAATGAAGCTCGCCGATGTAATCGCAAAGAATGCGCCGCTCGCCGTACAGGTCTCCAAACAAGTCGTGCTGCAATCACAGGACTGGAGCTTGGACGAACTCTATCCGCGCCAGAATCAACTCATTGGTCCTGTCATCATGTCGAAAGACGCTCAAGAGGGTGCGGCTGCCTATGCAGAAAAACGTAAGCCCGCATGGCGCGGCGAATAGAGCAGATATCAGAGACCAGCGCCGCGCATTGACGAAGACGCTGCTTGCCTGAAAGGGGAGAGATCAATGACCATTCAGACCGACGATTTACACGATGCAGCGCTGCAGCAACTGACCGCTGAAGGCCAGTTGCTGGAGGTTCACCCGATCGAACGGCCATGGGGGCAGCAACTCGCGTTTAAGAACACGCCGCCAAGCCTTGGCGGTTTTTTCATGTTCATGCTGCAGCATTCGGAGAAGCCCTTCCTAGTCTATCGTGACGAACGCTACACATTCGGTGAGACATGGGCACATGCCAACGCGGTTGCCGCGGCCCTGCAAAAGCAAGGCATTCACAAGGGCGACCGTGTCGTCATAGCAATGCGCAATTATCCTGAGTGGATTTTCAGCTTCATCGGGACCGTTCTTGCAGGCGGGGTCGCCGTACCCCTGAATGCATGGTGGCAAGGCCAGGAAATCCTAGACGCGATTGAAGATGCAGGGGCAGCACTCGCCTTAGTCGACGCCGAACGCCACCAGCGGCTCAACAGTGTCAATGCAACCGTCAATCAGATCGTTGTACGCGGCGAACCAGAGGGCCCTAACGCGACAACATATGCGAGTTTGTTGAAAGATGGCGCAACCCCCCAGCATGTCGATGTCGAGCCCGAAGATGACGCGACAATTTTCTATACCTCCGGCTCAACAAGTTACCCTAAAGGCGCTGTATCTACTCACGGTGCGTTGACGAACGCCATGTTCAACTTCGCCGCATATGGACTTGCGCAACAAGCCGTGGAGACAACTGTCACAGGAAAAGAGCCATCTACGGAACAAGCCGCGACCCTTCAATCCGTCCCGCTCTTTCACGTAACCGGCTGCCATAGCATTTTTATGATTTCGGTATTGGTCGGGCGCAAGATCGTCTTGCTTGACAAGTGGGACGCGGAAGAAGCGTTGAAGCTGATCGAAAAAGAACGCGTCACAACGTTCATGGGCGTACCGACCATGAGCCGCGAGCTCACCGAACATCCAAATCGTGGGCAATACGATCTTTCATCTCTGACCGAGATTAATGCTGGTGGCGCAGCACGGCCTGCGACTCACGTTGCGCGTCTCTTTGATCAGTTTCCCAACATCCGTCCTGGCATGGCCTACGGACTGACCGAAACAAATGGCACAGGCGCCATCAACAACCGGGACGGCTACAAAGCACGGCCAGCGTCAACGGGGCGCTCACCCAAGCCGTTGGCAGAACTTGCTATCTTCGATGAAACCGGCTCGCCGCTTCCAGACGGAGAGGTTGGTGAAATCGCCGTGCGGGCGGTGTCCATCGCACGCGGTTATTGGAACCGGCCCGAAGATACTGCCAGGGCTTTCACGGAAGATGGCTGGTTCAAAACTGGTGATCTTGGGTTTCTCGAGGAGAGCTACCTTACGATTGTTGATCGCAAGAAGGACATGATCTTGCGTGGCGGGGAGAATGTCGCCTGCCAGGAAGTTGAAGCAGCGATGCAGGCTGATGTGGAAGTTTTAGAGGCGTGCGTGTTCGGTGTACCAGACGACCGGCTTGGCGAGGCTGTTAGTGCAGTGATTTATGTTCGCATACCAAACAGCTTTGACGCCGACGAGCACAGAGCGTTTCTTTCCCGTCGCCTGGCGGCCTTCAAACAACCAAGCAGCATACATGTTGTTGGAGATCCATTGCCTCGGCTCGGTTCGGGCAAGATTGACAAACTCAAGGTGAAAGAACGGTTTCAAGACGAAGCCTAAGGCTGTTGGCCTATTGAATCTTTCGAAAGACTTCTCATGCTGAAACATCTTCCAATCTCAGCTTTGTTGCTTCTCGTAGGATGCTGGAATCCTCCCGACTATGACGAGCTTGTCCGCGAGCTTACCCCGCAGGAAGTGGCGGAGGCGCAAGCCTATCTCAATGAGTACGACGTGCCGCTTCCCGAGGGTTGGGCCTTTGAGCGCTTCGATATGTCTGATGGCGCCCACGTGCGCGTGGGGCGGGCTGTTCCCGAAGACCCGAGCGCGACATTGCTCTTTGTTCCAAGCTATACCTCCAGCCAAGAACTTGTCTCCGAGTTCATGAGCGACTGGTATGAAATGGGCTTTGAAGTCACAGCCATGGATTTGCCGGGCCAGGGTGGTTCAATCCGGCGAGAGGATGATGTGCAAAAGACATACACCGGCGACTGGTCATATTACGGTCAGTCGGTGTCTGAAGTCGCTGCTCACATCAACAAGACGCGTAAAAGTACAGGTCCATTTATCGTAGTTGGAGAAAGCATGGGTGGGCATGCTGTCATACGCGCGGCCCACGATCAGGGACTGAGTTTTATCGACGGCCTCTTCCCTTTGGTCCCGGCAATCCTGCCCCACACCCACAACCGTCCGCCGCTATGGTTCATGCGGTGGGAGACGAGCCGCCAGGTCAGCAACGGAAATGGCTCAGAATACGTGATGGGCGAAGGGCCCTGGTATCCCGGAGAACGCGATAGCGAACCGGAAGATCTTTGCGGGCGTGAAGAAAGCCGCATGTTCAAGAATGAAGCCTTGTACCGCACACGCCCTGATTTAAGGGTCGGTGGCTCAACAAACGAATATCTACATGGCCTGTTTGTTTCCGCTGACGAGATAGCCGAGAGCACAACGCTGCCCGAACTCGACTTTCCGGTCACCCTCATTACGGCAGGTGACGAGATCTATGTCCAAACCGAGATTGCACAGAACATTTGCACTGAGGTGATGACAACATGCGAGCTCGTCCACATCGAAAAAGCAACACATTGCGTGCATGTCGATCCTCAGCCTGTTCACGAGGAAATCCGTGACGCCTTGCTGTCGCTGATCGAGCGCACTGAACTAAGAAGCATCGACGAGCCAAGACGCCCGATGTAGCCCACGAGCAATCGAGCCAACTTCGGCGGTTTTTGCGCATGATCCCCAAACGATCGCAGGGCACGGACATGCCCGCAAAAACACAGCGCCTCTGATGTCGGAAAATTGGAGCGGGCGATGAGATTCGAACTCACGACCCCAACCTTGGCAAGGTTGTGCTCTACCCCTGAGCTACGCCCGCTCTGACGTGGGCCGGGCAGAAAGCTGCAAATCGGCCCGGATGGATTGAAAATCCACCCCAAGGGAGCGGTGTTATTGCGCATGACGTGCATGATTGCAAGAGGGGGGTTAAGGCGCCGGAACCTGCCGGTTTTGAGCCCCGCTTGCTGACCTTGTACCCAAGCCGCTAAACCATCACCTGTTATCCACCATCCCCCACCGAAGACTGTGTGGCACAAGGCTGTCGACACCATGCTAAGGTGGGCAAACGCCTGTTTCGACCCATATTGAGGCCGACGGGCGGGGTTTAGACATCGCTAGAACGCTGGTCTCTGTGTCCCCTGCGGATGGGCGGACGGAGCAAACCGGCAGGAGTTATTTGATGAGTGATATTCACAGCGCCTCCGGCACCCCCGAAAGCGTCGCGCAACCAGGCGCCAGCGACCTGATCAAGGACGCAACGACACAAACATTTGCCGTGGACGTGCTCGACGCCAGCCAGCAGGCGCCGGTCATTGTGGATTTCTGGGCGCCCTGGTGCGGGCCCTGCAAGCAACTGACGCCGATGCTGGAAAAGGTCGTGCAGCAGGCGCAAGGCGCCGTGCGGCTCGTCAAGATGAACATTGATGAGCACCCCGAGGTAGCCCAGCAACTTCGCGTACAATCCATTCCCGCCGTCTTCGCATTCAAGAACGGCCAGCCGGTCGATGGCTTCATGGGCGCGTTGCCGGAAAGTCAGATCAAGCGCTTCGTGGAAACGCTCCTGGGCGGCGAGCTGGCGCCGACCCAGGCGGAGCAGATGCTTGAAGCAGGTGCGGCGGCCATTGAAGCAGGCGACATCGGTGCGGCCGCTCAGGCCTTTGCCGCCGTTCTGCAGGAAGATCGCGAAAACCCCAAGGCCATTGCCGGCCTCGCGCGCTGCTACATCGAGTCGAACGATCTGGAACGCGCCACAGAAGTTCTTGGTCTTGCAGAAGGCAAGCTGGCAGACGAGCCGGACATCAAAGGCGCCATCGCGGCGCTGGAAATTGCCAAGTCCGGCCCTCAGGAAGCAGATGGCGATCTCGCGCCCCTGCTGGCCAAGGTTGATGCAAACCCGGCGGACCATGAAGCACGTATTGAGCTCGCCATCGCGCTCAATGCCGGAGGCGACCGCGAGGCTGCGACTGACCATCTGGTGGAAAGCATCCGGCGGGACCGTGCCTGGAACGATGAAGCCGCCCGTTCCCAACTTCTCCAGTTCTTTGAGGCCTGGGGCCAGATGGACGAGGCGACCCAGGCCGGACGCCGCAAGCTCTCTTCAGTTCTTTTCTCTTGAAGCGCCCACACTAAGGCGCAAGCTGGAAAGGTCGCATGACCGAACGCTACACATCGACAAACGATCTGCCGGGCACCCTGCCGATCTTCCCCCTGTCCGGCGCCTTGCTGCTGCCGCGCGGCGTGTTGCCGCTCAACATTTTTGAGCCGCGCTATGTATCCATGGTGGATGCGGCTCTGCGGTCCGGCGACAGGCTCATCGGCATGATCCAGCCGCATACCGTCGGCGCCGCAGATGCAAGCGCCAGCCCTGCCATTCATGATGTCGGCTGTGCCGGGCGCATTACCGGGTTCAACGAAACGGACGACGGGCGCATCCTGATGACCCTGACCGGCATCTGTCGTTTCAGGGTCACGCAGGAACTGGACGCCATGACACCGTTCCGGCAGGTGAAAGCTGACTACAGCCCCTTCGCCAACGACCTTGAAGCCGGAAGTGGTGAGTTGGATGTCAGCCGCACAGAACTTCTCGACGTTGTCCGCCGCTACCTCGACGCCAACAGCCTGCAGGCAGACTGGGATGCCATTGAACAGTCGTCCAACGAGGCGCTGGTCAATTCCCTGTCGATGATTTCGCCGTTCGGCCCGCAGGAAAAGCAAGCCATGCTGGAAGCAGACAGCCTTGAGCAACGAAACCAGATTTTGATTGCGCTGGCGGAGATGGCACTGGCACAAACACAAGCCGACGACGACGCAACGCTTCAGTAGGACCAAACCGCCATGACTGATGACACGACACCAGCCTCGGACAGCACGCTCCATGCAGCTGCAGGTGAAGTGGACCCCAAGCTGCTGGAGATTCTGGTCTGCCCGGTAACCCGCGAAACACTGTCCTATGACAAGTCCAAGCAGGAGCTGGTGAGCAAGGCTGCGCGCCTCGCCTATCCCATTCGCGACGGCATCCCCATCATGCTGCCGGAAGAGGCTCGTGACCTGACCGACATCGAAGCCGGCAGCGCCTAAGCCCGACATGATGGCAGCGCAACAAACCGACCGCCCCTGGCCGACAGAAATCCGCCTCAAGAAAAGCGAGCGCATTCTTGAAGTTGATTTCGATGACGGAGCGGGCTTTGCCATTCCCGCAGAGCTGCTGCGCGTGGAAAGCCCATCCGCCGAGGTTCAGGGCCATGGCTCCGGCCAGAAAAAGACGGTCACCGGCAAGCGCAGGGTCGCCATCAATCAGGTGGAGCCTGTCGGTTCCTATGCCGTCCGGCTGATCTTCGCGGACGGCCATGACTCAGGTCTGTTTACCTGGGACTATCTTTATGAGCTTGGCCGCGATGCTGACACCAAGATGAGCGCCTATCTGAGCGCCCTTAAGGAAAAGGGCTTGAGCCGCGACTAGCCACACTCGACACTCGTGTCCAACCACATCTGGAGGGACACCATGCTGGCTCGGTTCAAAATTCCACTCATTGCGCTCGCCGCCTTTGTCATCGGCACGCTTGATCCTATCAGCATGGTGTTCTGGAAGGTCGCCGAGTGGCACCTGCCCACCATCAAGGCGGAAAGCCTCGCCGAAGACAGCCCGTTCCAGGGCATCACTGAAGACAGGTGGGTAGCACAGACGGACAACGCGTTCGTGGTCCACGACATCAACCCGCAAGGCCCGGTGCACCTGCTGGTCATTCCAAAGGAACGCTACACGTCAATTCTTGATGTGCCGCCGGAAATCCGCGCCGAGATGGTTGATCTCGCAGTTCGAATGGCTCGGGAGCATGGTGTGGACGAAAGCGGCTTCCGGATGGTGGTCAACACCAACCCGCATGGCGGACAGACCGTGTATCACACCCATATTCATGTGATCGGCGGCCGTCAGATGGGTTGGCTCGGTTAGCGGTTACGCCCTGCCGGTGTTGCGCAACGCATGCACCGTCCCCATGTCCCTTTGCAACAAGAAAGAGGGACACCCCATGGCTGTGATCACCGACAACATTTTCTGGATACTCATCGTATCCGGCGTCGTCACCTCAACCATGCTACTGGCTGCCGTCGCACCGCGCGCCGTGTTCAAACAGTTCTTTGGCAGTGTCCTCGAAGGCCCCCTCGGCAATGCGGTGATGCGCAACTGGGGCCTTGTGATCGGTATGTCCGGGCTGCTGCTGATCTATGCAGCATACGACGAAACCATCCGTACACCGATCATGGCGTTTTCCATTGTCGGAAAGCTCTTCTTTGTCGGATTGGTGTTTACGGCGGGAAGTAGTCTGAAGGCTGCACGTGGCGGTGCAATCATAGATCTGCTCATCGCAGGCCTTTTCAGCGCCTACCTGCTAGGCACCTAGCCACGCATCAGGGTCGGCAACTCACCAACCGCACCTGCAGCCTGACGCATGAACAAACGGCGCGCGGGACCAACCTGGTTGACCAGCCCAAGACCCAGATCCCGCAGGACACGTAGCGGGCCGATATCGTTAGAGAACAGGCGGTTTAGCCCATCGGTCATGACCGCCAGCGCCGTGCTGTCAAACCGCCGCCACCGCTGATAGCGGTCAAGGACCGTAAGCGCCCCGATGTCGAGACCCACCTTGCGCGCCTCCACCAGCACATCAACCAGCGCCGCCACATCCCGCACGCCGAGATTGTAGCCCTGGCCTGCTAGCGGGTGTATGCCGTGGGCCGCATCACCTACGAGCGCCAGGCGCGGCTTCACATAGTCGCGCGCGAGCTGCAGCGACAAAGGATAGGACCAGCGCGGACCATCAGGACGGCACGCGCCAAGATAGGTTCCAAACCTGTCCTGGGCTTCAGATGCGAAGGCCTCGTCGTCGAGCGCCATGAGATCAGCGGCAACTGATTGTGTTTCTGTCCAAACGAGAGACGACCGGTTACCGGTCATGGGCAGAACCGCAAAGGGTCCGCCGGGCAAGAAGTACTCCTGCGCAACACCCTCATGGGGTTTGTCGTGCACCATGGTGGTGACGATGCCCGCCTGATCGTAGCTCCAGCCGATGGTCTTGATGCCGGCCTTCTCACGCACCGGGCTGCCGCGCCCGTCGGCCGCAATACATAGCGCACCGCGGACCACGCGCCCGTCGTCGAGATGCACATCCGCATAACCAGGCGCGTAGACGACATCGGCGACTGATGCGGGCGCGATCAGCTCGATGCCGTCACAGTCTCCCACCGCATCCAGCAGCGCCTCGCGCAGATGACGGTTTTCAACAAAATGGCCCAGCGGCGCATCACCCGTTTCGTCGGCGATTTCAGCAGCCGCAAAATGCAGGAACATGGGCGACGCACCCTCACGCACTTTGCCGTCGGTCACCAGAATGTCGTTGATCGGCTGCTCGCGGCCCCGAAGGCGGTCCGCAACGCCCAGCGCTTCGAACAGCCGCCAGGACGCGTATGCGATGGACGAGTTGCGCCCGTCATAGGCGGCATTCACCGCCGCCCTGGGATCAAACGCATCAACCACCACCACACGGAACGGCGCGCCTGCCGCCCCGCTGGCGAGCGCCAGGGCCGCTGTCAGCCCGACAAGGCCGCCGCCGACAACAACAATGTCGGCTTCGCAATGGAGAATGTCTGTCCTCATGGGCTGAAAGGTGGCTGAGCACTGATCATTCAGCAAGTCCCAGACGCACCAGGACCACAAAACGTGGCGAAATGTCCCGCACAGGCAGCGGATTGAGACGGATTCAGCTAGATTTGCGCCATGACAGTCGATACTCCTCCCTCCGCTCTCCGCCTTGGATGTGCGATTGCGGCCGGCACACAGGACCCGCGTGACCTCGTTGAGGATTTTGCAACGCGCATTGCGGACGCAGATCCGGACAACCGCATTTTCTATCGAACCACCCTCGACCGCGCCCGGACCGCGGCTGCCGCCGCCCATGAGCGTGCACACAGAGGTTTTAGCCGCTCGCCCCTGGATGGCGTGCCTCTGTCATGGAAGGACCTGTTCGACAGCGCCGGGGATGAAACGCCCGCGGGATCAAAGATGCTGAGCGGACGCACACCGACCCACGATGCAACCGCATTGCACCGCCTGACCACCGCCGGCACCATCTGCCTTGGCAAGACCGCGATGACGGAACTGGCGTTCTCCGGCCTTGGCATCAACCCAGCCTATGGCACACCTGCCAATGCCCATGACCCTGAAAAGGAACGTGTACCGGGCGGCTCATCCTCCGGGGCCGGCGTCAGTCTGGCGCGCCACCTGTGTGCGGCTGCCATCGGCACGGATACGGGCGGGTCGGTTCGTATTCCCGCTTCATGGAACGGCATGGTCGGGTTCAAACCCAGCCATGGCCTCATTCCGCTCGGCGGCGTTGTTCCCCTGTGCCCAACACTGGATACAATTGGCCCGCTGACGCGTGATGTCGCCGATGCGGCTGTCCTGTTTGCCCTTCTGTCGGGAACACCGGCCATCGATCTTGAGGACGAAACACTCCAGGGGCGGACACTTCTGGTCCCGAAGCACATCGTGTTCGACGAAGCGGACGCGGGTGTGAGTGAAGCGGTGATGGCTGCACTTGAGGTGCTGACCACACAAGGGATTGGCATCCGGCACGAGAACGTGAAGCCCCTTTCACAGATGAATGCCCTCACCTGGGAGAGCGGGATTTCGATTGCCGCCGTGGAGGCATGGGCGCAATGGGGAGACACAATTCGCGACATGGGCGGGCTGATGTACCCGCCTGTTCGCACGCGATTTGAAGGCGGTGCCAAACCACCGGCCGCTGACGTATGGAAACTGGCAATGGAGCGCGATCAGCTGCGCAAGCAGCTGACGGTGCGCCTGGGAGGCATAGATGCCATCGCCATGCCGACCATTCCCATTGACCCACCGCAGATTTCAGACCTTGAGGACGGCGGCGCAGCCTATGATCGCGCCAACCGTCTGGCGCTGCGCAACACGACATTGGGCAATCAGCTGGACATGTGCGCGGTCACGCTGCCCGTCGGCACAAGCAAGGCGGGCCTGCCGGTGGGGCTCATGTTGATGGCGCCCAGGGGCCGAGACGCACGCCTTCTTAGGCTTGCCCGCGTTGTGGAGCGGGCACTGTCGTGAGTATTAAAACACCAGACAAACAAAAACGGGCGCCGGATGGAACCGGCGCCCGTCTAATTTCCTCTGTAGGCGGAACGTATTAACCGTCCTGCGCACTTTCTTCAGCTGCAAGCGCTGCCTTACGGTCTTCACGCGCGCGAGACACGATGTAGCCGTAGATCAGATCCAGATCTTCGTCGGAATGAAGATCAGAGAACTTGGCCATGCCTTGGTGGGCCAGCATGCCGTCCGCAACAATGGACTTGAAGTTCTCATGGATGACCGGAGACATGCGCCGCAGGTCGGGGATCACACCCGGTGAAATCGCCAGAGCGCCATGACACAAGGCACATGTCCCCATGAACAGCTGGCCGCCTTTGCGGACTTCAGCAGACGTCAGCTGGACATCTGACGGTGGTTCGGGAATGTCGAGATTCTTCTCGACCACTTCCGGATACGCCGCATCGCCGCCAACCTTGAAGACCAGCAAACGACCTTCATTGCCATATTTGGCAGCAGCAGCGGTGCGGGCATCACCAGCCGTGATGGCAGCACCACCCCAGCCCAAAAGCACCGACACATACTGCACGCCATCGACAGCATAGGTAATCGGCGGCGCAATGATGCCGGTCTTGGTTTCAATTTCGAGCAACTGCTCACCATTGTCCGCACGATAGGCTCGGAACAACCCGTCCCCGGTTCCCTGGAGCACAAGATTGCCCGCCGTCGTCAGAACGCCGCCATTCCAGTGGTCCGTGTGGATAACCGCCCAGGCTTCTTCCTGCTTGACCGGGTCCCAGGCCTTGAGCACGCCTCGGTTGTAGGGAAGGTCCCCTTCTGCTTCCAGCGTCTCGATGATGGTGTCGTAATACTCATCCCACTTCATGCCGGTGTTCCACCAGCGTTCGCGGATTTCATGCACCTCATTTGAGTCAGCGTAGATGCCGAAAGTTTCCATCGCCGGGATATACACAAGCCCGGTGTCGGGGTTGTACGCCATGGGATGCCAGTTGTGGCCGCCAATGGCACTTGGCATCACAATCTGCGTCTGATCCTCATAGTCCGAACCCGGAGTTTCCACAGGACGTCCGGTTTCCAGGTCCACATGGCTTGCCCAGTCGACGATCGTATATTTCTCAGCCGAAATCAGCTCACCGGTGACGCGATCAAGAACGTAGAAGAACCCGTTTTTGGGCGCCTGCATGGCGACCTTGCGCATCTCGCCGTCAATCTCCATGTCAGCCAGAATGATGTGCTGGGTTGCTGTGTAGTCCCAGGTGTCGCCCGGCGTGGTCTGGTAATGCCACTTGAGATCACCCGTATCAGGATCAACCGCAAGAATGGAAGACAGGTACAGATTGTCCCCGCCACCAGGTGACCGCACATAGCGCGACCAGGGCGAGCCGTTGCCGACGCCCACATAAAGCGTGTTCAGCTCCGGATCAAAAACCATTGAGTCCCACGTGGTGCCGCCACCACCGACTTCCCACCAGGGAGGACCTTCATAGCCTTCCCCCATGGACCAAGTTTCAAGCGCCGCTTCCAGAGCCGGGCTTTCAGCAGGATTTTCCGGATTGCCGGGCACGGTATAAAAGCGCCACAGCTCTTCGCCGGTGTTGGCGTCGTAAGCGGTGAAGTACCCACGCACACCGAGCTCAGCACCACCATTACCGATGATGACTTTGCCGTTGATGACCCGTGGTGCGCCGGTGATCGTATAAGGCGGGGTGTTGTTGATGGTATCAACCTGCCAGACCGGCTTGCCGGTCTTGGCGTCCAGCGCATGCAGGCGACCGTCAAATGATGCGACGTAGACCTTGCCATCCCAAACAGCAACGCCGCGGTTCACGAGATCGCAGCAGCGATTGCGGCCCCATTCGCCGGGCACTTCCGGGTC